>OGDN01004068.1_pt1 | contig 13848 bp, 9 predicted proteins | sample 1570271 | NCBI WGS metagenome assembly OGDN01 (sample SAMEA4384481, study PRJEB24528) | human gut metagenome | reverse complement strand
TTGGAAATTAGCGGTTGGAATCGATGGAAATCCGCTATTTGCTGAAATAACCACAGTATTATATCATAAGATTCACGATAATATAACTTCGATGATTCATTTTAAACTTCAAACTACCGTAATATGAAAACTAACATCTTGACTTTGACAACAGCCCTGCTTATGCTGGGCGGAGGTTTTGTCGCGTGCAATCACTCGCAAGAGCCCGAAGCTATCGGCACACCTCCCGTCTCCGCCCCCACGGACGTATCAGCTTTTTTCAAGACCTATCTGCCTCCGAGTTCCTCTTCGCATCCCGAACCGGCATTCAACTTCAGCGAAATCGATTACCGCGACACCGAATGTTTCGTGATCAACAGCCTGGAAGAGTTCGAGATCGTTGCACCTCCTTCGGTCGAGTTGCCGGCAATTGACTTTGACAAATACACGCTTATTATCGGACAGCATAGTTTAGGGGATCCCGGATACACTTTATTGAAGCAGGCTATCGATACAGAATCCGATGAGATGACATTGAATTTGCTGTACAAGCGAACGGGAGGGGCACATCCGACGGCTGTAACTACTTTTTATTTTTGGGGATTATACACCAAACTTTCCGGAAAAACGGTTGCCTTTGACGTAACCATCATTTAGATATTCGGATATCATATTCAGCGTGCGGCTAACAGCAGAGAGCGGTACCTTTGGAGGAATTAGAGAAAAATCGGGCGTAAATGCGGACATTCCCGTATATCTCCCGCTTTGGCATCGATTTTGACCCGAGCGAACTCAAACAGAACGACATGCCACTCACAGACACATCGCGCGCCGAGATACGGAATTCTTTGAGCATACTCAAAGTCATTGCCGGCGTAGTCCTGCTCGCCGCCATTTCATGGGAGATCATCGGAGGCGACAACACCCATTTCTCGCGTACCTACCTGACGATTCAGCTTATTGTCTGCATCCTCTTCCTGTGCGACTTTTTCGTCCGGTGGGCCGCCGCCGAACGCAAGAGTTGTTTCTTCGCCCGCAACATTCTCTTTTTCCTGATTTCGATTCCCTACCTCAACATCCTCGACTGGAGCGGCGCCGTGCTCCCCCGCTACTGGGCCATGCTGATCGGGCTGATGCCGCTGATGCGGGCTTTCCTGGCAATGTACGTCGTTGTCCACTGGCTCGTGGACAACAAGATACGCAAACTCTTCTCGGCCTATATCTTCACCGTTTTCGTCTTCACCTACATTTCGGCGCTCGTCTTTTACGATTACGAAATATTCGTCAACGACAAGCTCCACGGCTTCGGAAACGCCCTGTGGTGGGCATGGATGAACGTCACGACCGTAGGCGCCGAGATATTCGCCGTCACGGCCATCGGCAAAGTCATCACCATCCTGCTGCCATCGCTGGGGATGATGATGTTCCCGATATTCACAACCTATATATTACAGGAGTATACCCACAAAAAAGAGTCCGACCAGTAGGCCGGACTTTCAGAAACGGAAACGAAAGCGGGGCGGACTTTCTTCAAGGTCTGCCCCGCCGCTTGTTCGCACGCTTATTTCTTCTGTTCTTTCAGCAGGTCGCGAATCTCCGTGAGCAGCACCTCCTCTTTCGAGAGTACGGGTTCCGCTGCCGGAGCAGGCGCCTCCTCCTTCTTTTTCAGCAGGCGGTTCATCAGTTTGACCATCATGAATACGCAAAAAGCCAGGATGGTGAAATCGATGCACTGCTGGATGAAAGCACCGTAGTTCCAATAAACGGGTTCGGCCGCAGCCTGTGCCACCGCTTCACCGCCGCCCGTCACGGCGTCGCCCACAGTGTGCACGGTGCTCGAAGCCACGTCGCGCACTTTCGAAATATCGAGCCGTAACTGCGAGAAATCGGTATTGCCGAGCAGCGCCCCGATCGGCGGCATCAGGATGTCGTTCACCAGCGACGAAACGATTTTACCGAACGCACCGCCGATAATCACACCGACCGCCATGTCCATTACGTTTCCTTTGAGGGCAAACTCTTTGAATTCTTTGAAAAAAGCCATATGATTAAGGTTTAATTAGTTGATGGTGCAAATATAACGATTTTTCCGCAAGTTCTAAAGAGAAAGGGCGGCCGACGTATTGTCGGCCGCCCTTTCTTCGGATGAATATGCCGGACGGGATTATCCGATCTCGACCAGCACGGCGTCGGTAGCCACGTTCTCGCCGGGCTGCACGAGTATCTGTTTTACCGTACCCGCATAGTCGGTCGTCACGGAGTTCTCCATCTTCATGGCTTCGAGAACCGCTATTTCGTCCCCGGCCTTGACCGTATCGCCGACCTTGACCTTGAACTCGATGATACGCCCCGGCAGCGGAGCCGTCACGGTATTGCCCGTAATGACCACTTTCTTCGCCTCTTCGGGGGCCTTCTCCGTGGCTTTGGTTTCCGCAGGCTTCGCAGCGGCATAGGCCTTGACTTTCATCTCCGTGAGGAAATTCTTGGCAACCAGCGGGAAAAGCTCCAGCAGCAGCACCTCTTTTTCGTTGGCGGCGAACTTCACGCCCCCGGCCTCGGGAAGTTCGGGGTTGGGCTGCATCTGGTATTTCGACGTGTCGTACGGGGTTTCCTCGCGCACGCCGCAAATCTTGAAACGGAACTCGGGGTCGATCTTCACGGGCGTATGTCCGTATTCGCCTTTCACCAGGCCCACGAACTGCGAGCTCTTGTTGGTGTACATCGGGCGTCCGGCCTTTTCGTCCAGGGCGCAGTTCACAGCCTGGGCGCCGACGATCTGCGAAGTCGGGGTCACCAGCGGCGGCAGACCCGCGGCCAGACGCACCGACGGAATCAGCTCCATGGCGCGCGGCAGGATATCCTCGGCCTTGAGCTGCTTGAGCTGGGCGACCATGTTCGAATACATGCCGCCGGGAATCTCGGCCTTCTGCACCAGTTCGTTGGGAGCCGGGAAGCCGAAGTAAGCCTCGATCTTGCGGCAGGCGTCGATCGTCGCGGCCTCGTCGTCGGCCTGAGCGGCCTTGATCGCCTTGTCGAACAGCGCGTCGATCTCAGCGGGCAGCGTGTCGGTGAGCGGATTGAAGGGCTTGGGTTCGGGTTTCTCCGTGCCGAATACCGACTGGTTGAGTTCCTTGCGGATCTCGCGCAGCTGGGTGTTGATCTTGGCGACGGCCTCCATGTTCACACCGGTATCGACGCCGAGCTTCTTGCAGAAGACGTGCACCAGCTCGATGGCCGGGGCGCCCGTGCCTTCGGCGAAATACCAGCAGTTGGTATCGACGACATCGACGCCGGCGATGATCGCCGCAAGCACCGATGCAAGGCCGTAGCCGGGCGTACAGTGGGTATGGAAATCGACCGGAATGTCGATGTTCTTCTTGAACAGCTTGACCAGCGTGGCGACGCGGCGCGGCGGAATCAGACCCGACATGTCCTTGATCGTAATCATGTCGGCGCCCAGCGCGGCCATCTGCTTGGCCTTGTCGAGGAAATAGGCGTCGGTGAAGACCTGCTCGTGGCTCTTCCTGCCCATGAGCTTGGCGAAGAAACCGGGTTCGGGGTATTTCGGATCGACCGTATAGCAAACCGCGCAGTCGGCGATGCCGCCGTACTGCTTGACGTACTTGACCGTCGATTTGACGTTGTCCACGTCGTTCAGGGCGTCGAAAATACGCATGATGCCCAGCCCGCTCTCGATCGAGTTGCGGCAGAAGCCGTCGATCACGTCGTCGGGATAGGGAGCGTAGCCGAACAGGTTGCGGCCGCGCGACAGGGCCGTGAGTTTCGACACGTTGCCGACGGCCTTGTGAATGGTCTCCAGACGCGTCCACGGATTCTCATTGAGATAGCGCATCACCGAGTCGGGCACGGCACCGCCCCAGACCTCCATCGCATAGAAATTTGCATCTTTGTAGTACGGCAGGCAGCGGTCTACTTGCGCCTGCGACATGCGCGTCGCGAACGAGGACTGCTGTCCGTCGCGCAACGTAAGGTCTCTGATTTTGAGATTTCTCGCCATTGTGATATTTGAATTAAGGGTTCTTGTTTCCCGTCTTTACTGTTATTCCAATAACAAAGATAATAAACAATTTCAAATTCCAACTATTTTGCACGGAATTTTCACAAAAAACGACCGAAAAGATTACTTTTCGTAAACACCCCGCCCCGCAGGGGCTTCCGGGCCATGCGCCCTGACAGCGCCGCCGGGCACAAAGAGCTGTTTATCAGGCGTGCCGTCGAGGTAGCGCTTCTTGAAGATATTGACGCAGAAGACGAACATCTCAAGCAGCAGCGGACCGAAGATGACGCCCATGAACCCGAAGAGCGAGAGTCCGATGAATACGCCGAAGATCGTCACGAGCGGGTGCGTGTCGGCCAGCTTCTTCTGCATCACGAAACGCACGACGTTGTCCACGTGCGTCACCACCAGTCCGCCGTACAGCGTCAGCCCCACGGCCGGCCCCCACTCGCCCGCAAGGGCCATGTATCCGGCCAGCGGCAGCCAGACCAGCGCCGTGCCGAAGATCGGGATGATCGTCGCGAAGCAGGTCAGCACACCCCAGAACAGCGGACTGGGAGCGCCGAAGATCAGGTAGCCGATGTAGGCCACGATACCCTGCACCACGGCCAGCAGGGGGATTCCGATGGCGTTCGAGCGGACGATCATATGCACTTCGCGCATGACGCTGCCGCTCACCGAGCTGTCGAAGGGAAGTATCTCGCGGCAGTACTCCTCCATGCGGCGGCCGCCGATCAGCATGAAGTAAAGCACGAACAGCAGCACGACGATATTGACCCCGAAATCGAAAATGCTCGACACGACCCACTGCCCCAGCTTGGGAATCATGCCGATCATCGACGAGATATTCTCCTCCTGCCAGAGGTTGTAGCCGGTTTTCTCGTGAATGAGCGCCGCGATGTGCTTGAGCGGCGTAATGATCGAATCGGGCCGGAGCGTGATGTCCTGCACCTGATTGACCACCATCCAGACGATCAGGCTGATGGGGACCAGAAAACAGAGCACCGCCTCGGCCAGCAGCAGCGAGGCGGCAAGACTGCGCCGCCAGCGGCGGCAGGCCGTCAGGACCTGCATCTGCCGCCGGAGCAGCACGTAGATCGTCGCCGCACCGAGCAGACCGCCCAGAAACGGAGTCAGCTCGATGCAGATCGTGATCCCCAGTCCGAGGATCAGCACGAAAAGCGAATAGCGCCAGTATCTTTCCCTGAAGTTCCGCATACGCCGCAGCGGGCGCAAGGAACGTGCCGGAAGCCCCTCCGGCGGCCCCGGCAACGCACTGAAAATTTGTTTGATAAAAATTTCGCATGTTCTATTGCGGCGTCGGAATATTTGATTTATATTTGTGCTATGAAACTTATGGCTGACTTAGTCAATATATCGGTCTGTTCGCACCTTTTCCGCATATACGCGGGCGGGGGCTTTTATAACGTGCGAAAACGAACGAAACTCGATCATCGTGGCTATATAATATAAGTAACGAGGGATACTCCGGACGAGGTGTATCCCTCTCTGCTTTTACGGACCCTTCGGAAAACGGCCTTGCAGGGGTCTGCGGCAGGGAAGCGAATCGCAAATGCAACGAAAACGATAACAAAACCCTTTTTTATTAACTAAATTATTTGGTATGAAGAAACTTTTCATTCTGATGCTCTCGATTTTCACCGTCGCCGCGGCTTCCGCGCAGGTGACGACTTCGGGCATGAACGGTACGGTTACCGACGAACAGGGCCAGCCCCTCGCCGGCGCCACCGTTATCGCCGTGCACACCCCTTCGGGTACGCAGTACGGCGCCGTGACCAACAAGGACGGCCGCTACAACCTGCAGGGCCTGCGTACGGGCGGTCCCTACACCGTGACCTTCTCGTTCGTGGGTTATCAGGGCGTCGAGTTCCCCGGACTCGAACTGCAGCTGGGCGAAACCCTCACGCGCAACGCTTTCCTGAAGGACAGCCAGACGCTCGAAGCCGTAGTCGTTACGGCCGACGGCCGCAACAGCTCGATGAACGTAAACCGCGCAGGCGCCGTTACGAGCATCTCCAGCGAGCAGATCGAGCTGATGCCTTCGGTAAGCCGCAGCATGAACGACATCATGAAACTCACGCCGCAGGCTTCGACCACCACGTCGGGTCTGGCGATCGGCGGCGGTAACTACCGTCAGTCGTACGTAACGGTCGACGGCGCCGCGTTCAACAACGCCTTCGGCATCGGCGGCAACCTGCCCGCAGGCGGCTCGCCCATCTCGCTCGACGCACTGGAGCAGATGTCGGTATCGGTCACCCCCTACGACGTTCGCCAGAGCGGCTTTACGGGCGGTGCGATCAACGCCGTAACCAAGTCGGGAACCAACGAATTCAAGGCTTCGGCATATGTTTTCGCCAAAAGCGACCAGCTTCAGGGCGACAAGTACGACGGCGGCAAACTGTCGCTGAGCGAAATGCGCAACACCACCCTCGGCTTCAGCATCGGCGCCCCGATCGTCAAGGACAAGCTCTTCGTGTTCGCCAACTTCGAGCGCGAGTGGAACACCACGCCGGGAACGTCGCGTCTGGCACGCACCAGCGACGGCCAGAGCTTCGGCGGCGGCTCGCAGTACAACCGTCCGACGGTCGAAAAACTCGACGAAATCAGCAATTTCCTGATCGACAAATACGGCTACAACCCCGGTCCCTACCAAGGCTATTCGGTAAAAACGCCCGGCTACAAACTCATGGCCCGCGTAGACTGGAACATCAACCGCAACAACTCGCTCAACGTACGCTTCAGCCGTACCCAGAACAAGTATTCGTCGTCGCCGTCCAGTTCGATCAGCCCGCTGGACAGCAAGCTGGCCTATGACCGCAACAACTACGGCCGTACTTCGAATTACGCCATGTATTTCCAGAATTCGCGCTACTATCAGGAGCAGAACTTCACGTCGGTAGCCGCCGAGCTGAATTCGCGCTTCCTCGAAGGCCGTCTGACCAACACGCTGCGCTACACCTACTCGCATCAGTACGAGCCGCGCAGCTACGACGGCAAGCTCTTCCCGACCGTAGACATTCTCGAAGAATACCAAGGCAACCGCGCCGTATACGCGTCGTTCGGTCTCGACCCCTTCACGTACGGCAACCTGCGCGAGGTCAGCACGCACGTCGTGACGGACGAAATCGGCTATACGGTCGGCAAGAACCGTTTCGTCGCCGGTCTGCAGTTCGAGCACAACGTGGCCAAGAACGGCTACCTGCAGGGCGGCGCCGGCTACTACGTCTATGAGACATGGGACGATTTCAAGAACGACCGCGAACCGCTGGCGTTCCGTATCGCCCACGGCAACAACGACGCGCTGGCTCAGGAGTATCCCCAGTTCACCTACATGCAGTACTCGATCTATCTGCAGGACGAGATCAATTTCAGCGAGCGCTTCAAGGCGACGGTCGGTATCCGTTTCGAGGTACCCTCCTACCCCTCCATCGACAACAACGAGAACAAGGACTTCACGCAGGCTTTCGCCAACTACGGCGGCTATAAGACCTCGGACATGCCCAAAGCACGTCTGGCCGTAGCTCCCCGCGTAGGTTTCAACTGGGATATGACCGGCGAACGCAAATACATTCTCCGCGGCGGTACGGGCGTCTTCAACGGCCGTCTGCCGTTCGTATGGCTGGTGTCGGTGGCCGGCAACAGCAACTGCATCCAGAACGGACTCTCGCTCTACAAGGGCGATTCGCGCATGCCCAGCTTCCACACCAACGTCAACGACATGCTGAAGGACATTTACGGCGGCACCTACAAACAGCAGGATCTGGCGGCCAACACGCAGCCTACCATTCTGGACAAGAAGCTCAAGATGCCCTCCACGTGGAAAACCTCGCTGGCGCTGGATCTGAAACTGCCGGGTGACGTTGACCTGAATATCGAGGGAATCTACAACAAGGATTTCAACTCGGTAACCGTAACCAAACTCGGTATCGAAGAGGACCCCGCCGGCATTCAGCTTCCGGGCGAACCTGCTCTGCGCAAGGCATGGAAGAGCCAGAATATCAGAAACAAGAATCCCGAAGAGAAATACTCCATCAATCCTTACCTGATCACCAACGCCGATATCGACGGATATTACGCATCGGTTTCCGCTCAGGTGTCGAAACGCTGGGGCTTCGGTCTCTCGCTGATGGCTGCCTATACCTATTCGAGCGCCAAGAACGTGATCGACGGCATCGGCGACCAAGTGACTTCGGCATATAACACCAATACGTTCAACCGCAACGGTTCGAACACGCCCGAACTGGGATACGCATCGTACGTATCGCCCCACCGCATTCTCTTCAACGTAGGCTACCGTCTGGCGCAGAAGAACGGCGCATCGAACTTCGGACTCTACTACGAAGCGTTCCAACACGGCTATATCGGCGGTTACTCCTACTCGCGCTACTCCTATACGATGGGTAACGTCACCGGCGACGGCGGCGCAGACCTGCTTCTCTACATCCCGACCCGCGAACAGCTCGACAAGATGACGTTCGCCGATCTGGTGGACAACGGCAAGGTCATCTATTCGGCCGCCGACCAGAAAGCCGACTTCTGGGCATTCATCAACAAGGATTCCTACCTGTCGAAGCACATCGGCGAATACTCGAAGCGCGGCGGCGCCGTGATGCCGTGGCAGCACATGGTGAATTTCAAATTCGCGCAGGATTTCTACATCAATATCAACGGCAAGCGCAACACGATCACGCTGGGCGTCGATATCAACAACCTCGCCAACCTGATCAACCGCAACTGGTGCGGCATCGACCGTCTCGAATCGTCGCAGATTCTGAAATACAACACCAAGACCAACGCCTACAACTTCACCAAGCCCGTTTGGTCGAAGTATGCGAGCACGGTTGCGACTTGGTCGGCCATGTTCAGCATCCGCTACACGTTCAACTAAGTCTCCGAGAGACTGCAATGCAAAGAGAGGCCGGTTTTCACCGGCCTCTCTTATTTTTTATCGCTTCCTATTGTTACAGCAGCCTGCGGCGCAGCTCGTCGCATGCGGCGGCGGGATTCCGGTGGTCGAAAAGGTATCCGGCGATGCCCAGCCCTTCGGCGGCGGCGATATTCGCCGCGCGGTCGTCGATGAAAAGGGTTTCGGCGGGATCGAGTCCGTAGCGTTCCAGCAGGATTTCGTAAATCCGCGGTTCGGGCTTCACCGTCCCCTCCTCGCAGGAGACCACCTCGCCGTCGAAAAGCCGGTAGACGGGAAAACGGCGCAGGAAGGCGATGAACTCGCGCGACATGTTCGAAAGCACATAAAGCCTGTACCCCGCGGCCTTCAGGTCGCCGACGAGCCGTTCGGTCGGCGCGACAGGCTCCTGCATGTCGATCGACAGCAGCAGAAAACGTTCGCATTTCTCGCGCGGACAGCCGGTCGTCCGGGCGAGCATGTCGGTCACCTCGCCGAGCGTCGATGCGCCCCGGTCGTACTCCTCCCAGAAAAGGGGCATCCGCTCCGAGCGGATGAAGCTGAAAAATTCATGGAATTCCTGTGTGGACTTATTTTTGTCGCGGGCGAAAAGCACCCCGCCGAGGTCGAAAACGATATTTTTCATGGCGTAAAGATAGCCATTTTTTCTTTGGTTCGGGATTTGCAGGTCTGCGTTCGAACAAAAACTCAGTTTATGAACCACGGCATAAGCATTCTTTTCCGCGCCATACCCCTCGCGATGGCGGCATTCTGTTTCGGTTACGGCGCCTACGTCTTCGCCGCCGGAAGCGATCCTTCACGGCTGACCGCAGGTCCCGTCGTCTTTTTCCTCGGCTCGATCTGCGTCGCGCTCTACTGCACGGCCGCGACCATCATCCGCCAGATCATCGGCACCTACAGCGCCGCCGCGAAGTACCTTTTCCCGGCCGTCGGTTACGCTTTCGCCGCCATGACGGTCATCTGCGGAATCTTCATCATCACGTCGAACATGACGGGCGCATACGTCACGGGGCATGTGGTCTGCGGACTCGGACTCATCACGGCCTGCGTCTCGACGGCCGCCACCTCCTCGACCAGATTCAGCCTGATTCCCAAAAACTCAGGCGACAGCAGCTTCTCGATCAATCCTGCGGGATTCTCGCGCGGACAAAGCTCGCTGCTGATCTTCATCGTATCGGCTGTGGCCGCCGGAGCATGGCTCTGGTGCATCCTGCTGTTTTCGATCGGGACGCTCCCGGCGCATATCGTCGCGGGCAGCGTCATGTTCGGCATCGCCTGCGTCTGCACCTCGCTGATCGCGCTGGTCGCCAGCATCGCCCGTCAGGCACGGGGCAGTTACACGATGGGCGAACGCCGCCGCTGGATGAGTCTGGTGCTCTGCATGGGCGGACTGGCTTTCGTGCTGGGGCTGATCCTGATCTTCACATTCCGGGGCGAGTCGATCAATTTCGTGGGCTTCGTGCTGATCGGACTGGCGCTGATCTGCTGGAGCATTTCGAGCAAGGTGATCCTGCTGGCGAAGATCTGGCACGCCGATTTCCCGCTGGCCAACCGCATTCCGATCATTCCGGTACTCACGGCGCTGGCGTGCCTTTTCCTCGCCGCGTTCCTCTACGAAGCGGCGCTGTTCGAAACCAAATACTTCGTCCCGGCGCGCGTGCTGACGGGATTCGGCGCCATCTGCTTCACGCTCTACTCCATCGTCTCGATTCTCGAAAGCGGCGCGAGCAAGAAATAACGGCACCTCCGCAAACGCGATCTTCCGACACACGAAAGCCTTTCGTCCGTTAGGGCCGAAAGGCTTTTTCACATATGGCGGCGGACGGCGGTGCGGCAGATACAAAGCGACGCGCAGAGAACCGCCGCCGGAGAGAGGCAGGCTGCGGACAACCGACGGCGGACGACAGCCAGCCAGCAGCAGACTGCGGAGAACGTCTCAAGAGCGTCGGACTGGATGCTCCGTCTCGAATCCGCACTCCCGCCGAATCAGCGACGGCCGCCCGCAGATGCGGGCAGCCGTCGCAGCAAGGAATTCCGGCAGACTAAAAAAGGTGGAAAGCCACCGTCAGGCCGGCCATGACGATCGAGACCATCGACATCAGTTTGATGAGGATATTGAGCGACGGACCCGACGTATCCTTGAAGGGGTCGCCCACGGTATCGCCCACGACGGTCGCCTTGTGGCAGTCGGAGCCTTTACCGCCGAAATGTCCCTCTTCGACCATCTTCTTGGCGTTGTCCCACGCGCCGCCTGCATTGGCCATGAACACGGCCAGCACGAAGCCCGAACTCAGGCCGCCGACAAGCAGTCCCATGACGCCCGCCACGCCGAACACCAAGCCGACGACCACCGGCACGACGATAGCAAGCAGACTCGGCAGCAGCATCTCGCGCTGGGCGCCGCGCGTCGAAATCTCGACGCACCGGGCATAGTCGGGAGTGCCCTCGCCCGTAAGGATGCCCTTGATCTCGCGGAACTGGCGGCGCACCTCGTTCACCATGCTCTGGGCCGCACGCCCCACGGCGTTCATCGTCAGGCCGCAGAACAGGAACGACATCATCGCGCCGACAAACACGCCGATCAGCACCGTCGGATTCATCAGCGACACGTGGTAATACTCCATAAAATCGAGGAGCGAAGCCTTCTCGACCAGCTGCGTCGTGCCGTTGGGCAGGTCGAGGGCCGTCACGCCGTTGTGCAGCAGTCCGATGCGTATCTCCTCAATATAGGAGGCCAGCAGCGCGAGAGCCGTCAGCGCGGCCGAACCGATGGCGAAACCCTTGCCCGTGGCGGCCGTCGTGTTGCCCAGCGCATCAAGCGCATCGGTGCGTTTGCGCACTTCGGGCCCCAGCCCGCTCATCTCGGCATTGCCGCCGGCATTGTCGGCGATCGGGCCGTAAGCGTCCGTGGCAAGGGTGATGCCCAGCGTCGAGAGCATGCCGACCGCCGCGATGCCGATGCCGTAAAGGCCCAGCGACATACTCTGCGCGGACATGATATGCTCCATGTCGAAGCCGATGGCGCAAAGGTAGGCGAGGATAATCGCCACGCCGATCGTCAGGACCGGAACGGCCGTCGAGATCATGCCCGACCCGATACCCGCGATAATCACGGTGGCGGGTCCCGTCTGTGCGCTTCCGGCGATCTTCTGCGTCGGCTTGTAGGAGTGCGAGGTGTAATACTCGGTGGCCTGCCCGATGATGATGCCGGCCAAGAGTCCCGTGATGACCGAGAACGACAGTCCGATCCAGTTCTCGATTCCCAGCAGATAGAGGATGCCGAACGTCGCGCCGGCGATCAGCAGCGAACTGAAATTGACGCCCACGCCCAGCGAGCGGAGCAGTTCGCGCATCGTGGCGCCCTCCTTGGTGCGCACGAGGAAGATGCCGATGATCGAAAGCACGATGCCCACGGCAGCGATCAGCATCGGCGCCAGCACGGCGCGCAGCTGCATGGCCATCCCGTCCGCCGAAGCGAAGGCGGCGGCTCCGAGGGCCGCGGTGGCGAGTATCGAGCCGCAGTAGCTTTCGTAAAGGTCGGCGCCCATGCCGGCCACGTCGCCCACGTTGTCGCCCACATTGTCGGCGATGGTCGCGGGATTGCGCGGGTCGTCTTCGGGAATTCCCGCCTCGACCTTGCCCACGAGGTCGGCGCCCACGTCGGCCGCCTTGGTATAGATGCCGCCGCCGACGCGCGCGAAGAGCGCCTGCGTCGAAGCGCCCATGCCGAAGGTCAGCATGGTGGTCGTGATGACGACGAGTTTCTGCGGTCCGGTGACATCGACGAAATATTCGAGGATGACGTACCAGAACGAAATGTCGAGCAGGCCCAGCCCCACTACGACCAGCCCCATCACCGCGCCGCTGCGGAATGCGACCTTCAGACCGCGGTCGAGCGACTGGCGCGCGGCGTTGGCCGTACGCGCCGAAGCGTAGGTCGCGGTCTTCATGCCGAAATAGCCGGCCAGTCCCGAAAAGAATCCGCCCGTCAGGAAGGCGAAGGGCACCCACGGGTTCTGCACCCCGGCGCCGTAGGCCAGATAGGCGAAAAACAGCGCCAGCACCACGAATACGATGGCGACGACCTTGTACTGCTGGCGCAGGTAGGCCATGGCGCCCCGGCGCACGTGCCCGGCGATCTCGCGCATGCGCGGCGTGCCTTCATCCTCGCGCTTCATCGCGCGGTAAAACGCCCAAGCCAGCAGCAGGGCGATAACCGCGGCAGCGGGAATGAACCAGAAAATGGAAGGAATGTTCATTTCGATAGAATTTGGTTTTAAGTTGGTAAATCGGTTATTACTACAAATATAATAAAATTCCCGAAACGCCGTCCCCGCAAAGGGACCGTTCCGTAGCACAAAAAAAATCCCCGGACAGCTGTCCGGGGATTCGAATACCGACAAATCGGATTACGAACCGAAGTTGTCGTAGAGGATATTTTCGGGCGGCACGCCGAGACTGTCAAGCATCTTCACCACCGAAGCGATCATCATCGGAGGTCCGCACATGAGATAGATGCAGTCCTCAGGCGCCTGATGGTTCTTCAGGTAATTCTCGTACAGCACGTTGTGGACGAAGCCCGGCGTGTACTTCACGCCTGCGGCGTCCGCTTCGGGATCGGGACGGTCGAGCGCCAGATTGAACGAGAAGTTGGGGAAATCCTTCTCGATGGCGTGGAACTCGTCGAGATAGGGAACCTCCTTCAGCGCACGCGCGCCGTACCAGAACGAAACGGGACGCTTGGTCTTCTCGGTCTTGAACAGGTGCATCAGGTGGCTGCGCATGGGCGCCATGCCGGCGCCGCCGCCGATGAAGATCAGCTCCTGCGTGTCGGGCAGGTCGTCCGGCAGAAAGAACTCGCCGTAAGGACCCGAAATCGTGATCTTGTCGCCCGGCTTGCGCGAGA
>OGDN01004064.1_pt1 | contig 13869 bp, 13 predicted proteins | sample 1570271 | NCBI WGS metagenome assembly OGDN01 (sample SAMEA4384481, study PRJEB24528) | human gut metagenome | reverse complement strand
TCTACTGCGGCATGGGTACCATCGGTCTCTCCATGGCCGACCGCTGCCGGGAGCTCATCGGCGTGGAGATCGTGCCGGAGGCTATTGACAGCGCCAAGGCCAACGCCGCCCGGATGGGCGACGCCGTCGCCGCCAAGAGCCGCTTCTTCTGCGCCGACGCCGGTCAGGCCGCCGCCCGCCTCGCCGCTGAGGGCCTGCGGCCTGATGTCATCATGCTCGACCCGCCCCGCAAGGGCTGCGACGAGACGACCCTTTCCGCCGTCGTCCAGATGTCCCCCCGCCGGGTGGTCTACGTCAGCTGCAACCCCTCCACCGCCGCAAGAGATGCCGCATGGCTCGAAGAGCATGGGTATCATGCGGAGAAGGTGCAGCCGGTGGACCTTTTCCCACGAACACGGCATTGCGAAGCGGTTCTTCTTTTGACCAAACTCAATGTCGAGTGGCATATCGAAGTGGACGTTAACATGGAGGAGCTGGATGTGACTGCTGCGGAGAGCAAGGCGACTTACGATCAGATTCGGGATTATGTGTGGGAGCACTATCAACTCAAGGTTTCTAATCTCTATATCGCACAGGTGAAGCAGAAGTATGGCATCATCGAGCGAGAGAATTACCATAAAGCGAAAAATGAAAATGCGAAGCAGCCCCAGTGTCCGAAGGAAAAAGAGGATGCGATTGTGGAAGCATTGAAGCATTTTCAGATGATTTGATACGCAATCACCCCAGAGAGAATAGCCTCTTGTGCGTTCTCTCTGGGGTGATTTTTGCGTTATGCTACTTCCGGGTAGCGCATATATACATACTCGTAGATTTTCTTCTGGTAGGTCTGGATATCGCTTACATCATAGCTATTGGGAAGTTCTTGCCAAAGGGTATTGCGAATCAGGTTATCCACAATCGCCTTAGTTTCCTGCTTGTCCGTCCAATGGTCGAGTTTGGCGATCTGCTGTTTGATTTTTGTCAACAAGTCCACAGACACCTTCTTGATCGTTTCAATTTCCTGCTTCGTGAGGTTCTCCGAAAACAGCAAATCGTACACTGAAAGTTCCTCATCGCTGGAAAAGCCCTCACGCACATAGCGCTGCTGCTCCGTGTCCAGTGAACTTGCAAGCTCCATCAGATCCATGAAGGTTTTCTCGATGGTCGCACGGTTCTGCTCCGCATTGTAGGCATCGATAATCTCCTGATAGCGGTCATAATAATCAATGCGCTGCGGGTTTGCAAACAGCATTTTCGCCAGCTGCTGGTTTACCAGTTCATCCAGATCACGCAGCAAGAGATTCTTCCGCCGGGTGTGGGTGAACTCCCGGCTCAACAGGTCAAAGTCAATTTTGCTGATGTCAAACTGCCGGGAAGGTACAGCCTCCTGATCCGGCTTTTCCACATGGATGTACTCGTTGACGATGCCGTTGATCTGCACCATCAGGTCGGTATTGTCCGCGTGTTTCCGCTTCTGCTGCAAGCCCTCGTAGATGGCGAGAATTGCGTTTTTCCGGGCGCGCACGGCATCGTCCACATCGTCACGGTCTGCGTAGCGGAACAGCCGCGCCAGTTCAGACGCATAGGTCTGGAAGGTTTTCTTGGTTTCCAACGTCTCGCATATCGCGTTGACTGCATCCTGTACAAGGCTCATCTTTTCAAAGTCCTGTGCGTCCACCAATTCCTGCAGCCGGAACCCGTGTTCTGCCAGAAAGCCGTCCGTTTTTCCGATGACCGTGCAAATACGCTGAATCAGCTCGGTTTTGTCCACCGTTGGGTCAATGCCCGCCGGGCTGTTCTTGCTGACCGTATAATCTGCCAGAGCCTTGCGCAGCGCCTTTACGATACCAATATAGTCCACGATCAGGCCGTTGCTCTTGCCCTCCGAAACACGGTTTGCACGAGCAATAGTCTGCATCAAGGTATGGGCTTTCAACGGCTTGTCCAGATACAGACAGGACAGACACTTTACATCAAAGCCCGTCAGCCACATGGCACAGACGAACACCACCCGGAACGGATTCTTGCTGTCCTTGAATTCTTTATCCAGCTCCCGCTTTTCCATTTTGGCACGGTGCGGCAGAATATCCAGCCCCCACTTTTTGAAGGTCTGCACCTCGTTCTGCTCCTGACTGATCACCACTGCCATTTCGGTTTCTTTCATCCATGCCAGTTTGCGGGCAAGCTCCTGTGCTTCCTGCTGGGTCACTATGCCCTGCCGGGCTTCCAGTTCCCTGATCTTTGCCCGCCAGTATTCCTGCACATAGTTGTACATCCGCACACAGGTGACCTTATTCAGGCAGACAAACATCGCCTTACCGCTGGTCCAAAGGTCAGAGTAATGCTCCACAAAGTCCTTTGCAATGGAGCGCAGCCGTTCATCTGCGGTGAGAATATGGATCTCCTTTGCAAACTCGCGTTCCAGCTTTTCCTCCTGCGAAGGATCAAGGTCGGCAGCTTCAATGGCATCCAAAATCCGCCCTGTGATCTCCGGCTTGTCCAACTGGGCGATCTTATCCGCGCGGTTCTCATAGTACAGCGGCACCGTTGCGCCGTCCTCCACTGCCCGCTTGAAATCATACACCGACAAATACCCGCCAAAGGTGCGCTCGGTAATATGGTCATCCGCCAGCAGCGGTGTACCGGTAAAGCCGATGCGGGACGCCGTGGGCAGCAGGTGCATCATGTTGTCTGCAAAAATGCCGTACTGGCTGCGATGGGCTTCATCCGACAAAATCAGAATGTCGTGATCCGGGTAGATGGGCGGCTCCTTGGGCAGGTTGAACTTCTGGATCAGGGTAAACACAAAGCTGGGGTTGCCCTGTAGCTTTTTTACAAGGTCTGTACCGCTGGATGCAATGAACTGCGAAGCCTTTGTCTTGCCCAGCAGACCGCAGTTTTCAAAGGTATCGCTGATCTGCCGGTTCAGCTCGTCACGGTCGGTCAGTACCACAATAGTGGGCGAGCCTGCAAACTTGCGCCGGATCTTCTGCGCCAGAAAGACCATGGAGTAGCTTTTGCCTGACCCCTGCGTGTGCCAGAACACACCCAGCCTGCCGTCTTTCAGCTTGCGGTTCTCGTAAGCACTGACGGCCTCGTTGACGCCGAGATACTGGTGGTTGCGGGCCAGAATCTTGGTGGTGCACCCACCGGAATAGTCGTAAAGGATGAAGTTTTCCAGCAGATCGAGGAAGGTCTTTTTCTCGCAGATGCCCCGCAGCATGGTTTCCAGCTCCACGCTGCCTGCATCGCTCTCCTTCAGACGCTTCCACTCGTGGAAAAACTCGTACTTGCTGCCAAGCGTGCCCACCTTGGCTTCCAATCCATTGGACAGCATAAGAAAGGCATTATAGTAAAACAACTGCGGAATGGTATCGAGGTAATCCCGATAATTGTCTATGTAGGCGTTCTGCACATCCACGGTGGGCTTTTTCAGCTCGATGAACAGCAGCGGAATGCCATTGACAAAGCCCACAATGTCTGTCCGGCGGCGGTACAGCTGCGAGTGGATCTTCATTTCTTTTACGGCGAGGAAATGATTGTTTTCCGGGTTTTTGAAGTCGATCACCGCCGCGCTTCGGATTTCGGTGCGGCCATCCGGCCGCTTGACCGTCACCGGGATGCCATCCCGCAGCAGAAAATACTTTTCCTCATTGATCTGCATCAGGGATGCGGTGGAAACATGTGCCGTGAATTTCTTCTGCACCTCGTCCAGCTGGTTCGGGGTGAGCCACGGGTTCAGCCGCAAAAGCGCCTGCCGAAAATACCGGGTCAGCAGCACTTCCCTATAGCTGGTGCGGCCTAACGTCCCGTCCGGCCCCAGCTTTTCGGAGTTGTAAGCCAGCACGACCTCCCAGCCCAGAACATTTTGCAGCAAATTGCCTGCGCTGTTCTGAACAAGGACATTTTCGGAGTATTCGCGGCTCATAGAATCACCTCATTTTATCTAAGTGTTCTTAATATTTTTTCATTCAAATCAAAAAACAAATCATATTCATTTTGTGTACACTTTTCTTCACCAAATTTCTTTGTAATATGTTCTCTCATATCGTATGGCGTTATATATTCAGTTCCTTTATCAGAAAACAGTTTAGACATATCCCGTGTAATAAATGCTATGTCATTCCAGCTTTTCATTGTATATGTGCGAAAGCATGCAATATTTCTTTCTTTGCAAAGTTTTTCTATTCTGTTTGCCATCGTTCGTTTCATGTTTTCGCCGACAATAACTCCCAAAAGTTCTTCCACTCCGTAATTCAAAAATCCCGCCTCGTCTTTTTGAATAAGTCTCCATTCATTTTCATAGGCCCAGTCTCTTCTCTTAAACTGTAATGATTCCTGAATAGCCTGGGACATATCTTCATCTGAAAACTCTCCAAATTCAAAGGTTAAATCCGTATATATAACCGGTCTAATATCAGATAAAGTTTTTTCAGTTGAATAAATAAGACAGCACCCGCTATATTCTCTCGCATAGTGTGCCCACATAATCATTGAATTTGGTACAGCCGACAATGAGAGCACTCTGTACTCTGCTTGTTTACTCTCAATATATGAATGTATTTTACCGCAATCTCTTATATAGCCAGAACCAGCAACTCCAAGACTCATTTGAACAGAATTTGCTTCCATTGGGTCGTTTAGTGCTAATGGCGATGCCATATAAATTCGATTGTTAAGTATGATATCTTTTAGCCTCTCAAAGTCTTGTTTCGTCGAGACAGTCTTATACTTATACACCGTCATTGGTCGCACAATCATTCCATTCTACCTCATCCATGATACGAATATTTCTCCTTGACATATTTTCCAGCTCCATCTATTCCAGGATAAATGTACTTTTCGCTAATCCCACAAATTGCGAGTTGTTTTAATATTATGCCTTTATATTTTGCAGGGATATCAATGCAGCCTATAAATCCACATCCTTTATTGTCCACATCTTTATCCTTTATATAATTATCCGGCTCAAGCATCGCTGTCAATGCTCTTCTATCATATCCCCAAAGCATAAAAATACTTGCCTGCGTATTCATTCGTTCTTCTCTATAATGCGGCTTATAAATCCACGGATAATCTCCACAATCATTGCTCATAACATTTGCATCTCGTGCAATAATTTGTGTATATAATATATCCTGAATTCTTGCACGCGATTCCATTTCTAAAACAGCCGTTTTTATATAGTGTAATTCTTTAAAATATCCAACTTTATCTATAATCCAGACACATGCATCTTCTTGTTTAGCTTCACAACATGCAAAGTATAATGCAACCAATGGATTTTCCGTAAAATCAAGAAGTCTCGTTGGAGTTCCAAAGTGTTGTGCGATTTCCATCCATGACAGCGTGTCTTCATCCGACACATTTTGTATAAAACGGCATGCTTCAGATATGAAATCATTTAATATATTATACTCCATCTGGGAATATTCCGTAACCAGTTCTCCCGTCGGAAGATTTTTTGTTCGTAAAACTCCTGGCAGTAATTTATAGTCTTTCCTACCGTGTCCCCGATAGATAAAGTCCGGAATATATGTTCGTTTCCCAAATATTGGATTTGTCGCAATTGGCTCATCATAAGTATATAATTCCTTTAATTTTTCCAACAATGTAATATAGTCTTGCACCGAATGTATTTCCATAAAATCACACCTCAACTTCCCCGCTCATCAATTTGGGCAGCAATCTATCTCGTGCTTCTATTAGCTTTTTATTTTTAGAATCCAGATTTTCTATTTGTTTATCCATCTGTGATACTATTTTCTCAAATTGCATCATCAAATTCCGTTCCGGTATCAAAAATTTCTGGTTTAACAGTTCATCTTTCGAAACAGACGCAAAGATAGAGCCATTTCCAACAATATTATCCTTGAAGAACCTGTTTTTCAATAGGTAATACAGATAGCTTTGACATCCATCCGTTTGATTTATTGCCGCAAGACCTCGTCCAATCACAACTTTATTCTTAGTAATATTCAGTCTTCCCACTGGTGCCCGAACACTAAAAAGAATACTGTTTGGTTCTGCTATTCGAGTATACGATGTAGAATAAATATCATCCATCACGAACCGCACACCATAGCTGCCAACCCCCTGGTGAAATGGCAATCCTTTTTTCTCCGAATTATAAAACTCAGACTTTGGACTTTGACCCATAATCACATTTGCAACCTGAGACAATGTTTTTTCATTCCACCCCTCCGGCACGCCGTCCACAATTTTCGTGTTTTCATGCCCCGGAAAGCGCCAATCCACAAACCACTCTTTATAAAGCCGCTGGGCTGCTTCTTCTAGCAGTTTGATTTGTTTCTGGTTGTTTTCAATCAGGTCATCGTAAGCGGAGAGAATATTTACTATTTCAGTTTGTATATTTATACTGGGCAAAGGGATATCTAGGTTATCCAACATTCTAACGGTTAAAAACTTCGTTGTCGAACCGCTTGACATCGTTTTTAGTAATCGTAATTGCTGATTCAGTGCATAACAAAAATACCTTATATTTAGCTTTTCTTCATCAGCACTCTCAATTATGTATGTTCTTTGATAAGCATTAAACTTGCCTTTATAGTACTTCGCTGTATAATTTCCACTTGCATTATTCCCCGCAAGCAAAACGGCTTCTGTATCATATGCCCATACATCAATCGATAATGTATTTGGATCACAAGTAAAAAATGGATATCTTCCACCTATAACTGCAGCGTTAGAATCCAGTTTTCCTGTTCTGATTATAGCAATCTTCCCTAATTTTGCAATTTCCCACTTCATACCCCCATCTCCTCCAGATTCCTCGAGATGGTTTCCATCAGGCGGTTGGACTCTGCCTGCAATTCCAGCAGTTCCTTGTGGATCTCCTTCATCCGCTGGGCGAAATCCACGCCGTCATCCTCCACGGGTGCAACGCCCACATAGGCACCGGGCGTCAGGGATGCGCCTTTTTCGTTGAGGATGGTGTCTCGGCTGGCCACCTTGCACAGACCGGGGATATCCTGATAAACGCCCTCGCCAAACTTTTCGGTGAGCCAGACGGCCTCCTTGGCAACGGTCAGCTTCTCGTTGAGGGCTTCCAGCTCCTTGTCGAACTTTTCCTGCGTAGCTTTGCGCTCTTTGCGGGGTGCTGCCTCCACAGAGGCTTTGGCTTCTTCCCGCTTGGCCTGCACGTTTTGTTCCAGTGCGGCCTGAATCTCTGCAAAGGGGCGGTCGTCCGCCAGTTCTGCGTGATACTCCGCCAGAAGCACCTTGTACTTGTCCACCTCGCCGCGATAGAGCCAGACAATAGCGTTGAGGTTCTTCAACTGCCAGTCGCTCCACTCGTTCTGGGTGCGGTCCACCACGGTATAATAGTTGCGGGCGTCGATGAACAATACGGTGTCCAGCAGATGTTCCGGTTTGCCCTTATCCAGAAACCACAGCGAACAGGGCAGGCTCTTGGTGTAGAAGAAGTTGTTGCCCACGCTCATCATCACGTCCACATGGCCGGTCTGGATAAGTTTTTCACGGATGTCCTTGTCTTTGCCCTGACTGTCGGTAGCCGAGGACGCCATCACAAAACCCGCACGGCCATGCTCGTTCAGGTAGGAGTAGAAATAGGACACCCACAGATAGTTTGCGTTGCCGATCTCCTTGGCCTTGTTCACGCCGGGCAGGCCAAAGGGCAGCCGTCCGGCACTCTGCGCCGACTCTGACTTGACCTTGTCCACGTTAAACGGCGGATTTGCCATCACATAGTCGCAGCAGCCGGTCAGGTTGTGGGCATCGTGATAGAAGGTATTGGCTTCATCGCCGGACTTGATCACGCCGGTCAGACCATGCACGGCCATATTCATCAGGCAGAGTTTGGCATTGTACTCCACCTTTTCCTGTCCGTAGAAGGTCATAGTGTTGTTGGCGATCATGCCCGCATGGTTTACAAAGTCGCCGGTCTGCACAAACATACCGCCGCTGCCGCAAGCCGGGTCCAACAGAACGCCGTGGGCAGGCTCCAGCACATTGACGATCATTTTCACCAGCGATTTCGGCGTAAAGAACACGCCGTCATCCTGTGCCACATTCTTGGCAAACTTATTCAAAAAGTACTCGTAGATACGGCCGATCACATCGCCGCCCACATCGTCCAACGCATCATTGTTGAAGATGCGCAGCAGTTCCCCCAGCAGTTCATCCGAGAAGATGATGTAGTCCTTCGGCAGAACGCCCTGCAGCTGCTCGCTCTGCTGCTCCACCAGTTCCATGGCGTTGTTCACCACTTCGCCCAGACGGTTCAGAGGATTGCCCTCGATGCCGGTCAGCCCCTGCTCCGGGATGTTGGCGGGCAAATTGACTAAGTAATTGTACTGCGCCTCCTTGGGCAGAAACAGTGCACTCTTCTCGGCAAAGTCGCTCTGTTCCACCGGCAGCACCCGGCCACCGCGCATGGGACGGTCTTTCAGAATCTCCTGCTCTACCAGTTTGAAGCGGCTGTACGCATACCGCAGAAAAATCAGTCCCAGTACCGGCATACAGTATTGGTTCGAGGTGAGTTTAGAGCCTGCACGCAGCAGATCTGCCGACTCCCACAGGTCAGCTTCCAGTTTTTTGACGTTCACATTATTTGCCACGAGGGGGTTCCTCCTGTTGTTTGGATTTTCATTTTCTATTGTATCACATTTTTCTGCAATGTTCATCTTTAATCATCGCTATTTTCTTTTTTGACTGGAAAAAGTTGTTTACCAATGGCTGACAATGTGTTAGAACCATATACTTTCTCATTTGGAGACGCTAATCCTGCATCCAACGGATGCAGTTCAAGGGTTTGGGATTTCCCAACAAGTATTTTGCAACGCAAAATAAGCAGATGTATATACGTCTGCATTGCTTGCAGATGCTATGAAACCTCTCAAGGTGCTTTCCAAATTTGAAAATCATTTTGCGATCAAGACCGTCCATTTTCAAGTTTCACTTGATGCGGGCGGTTATTTTTTACTCAAGAAGTTTTCGAGTTTGCAATCGCAGCAAGCAGGTATTCAGCACAAGAATACGCTAGTTCCGTACCTTAACGGTCGCTGAATAAGCAAATTTTTTGAGAAAAATTCGTTTCAGAAAAATCAGCGTTGATTCATCCAATATTACATCAAACCGGAACTATTACTTCCGATTTTGAAGGCAAAAAGCGGAAGTATCACTTCCTAAAAAATCGAGCAATTTTATGGTATGCTCTATCCAGAGCCGTTCACAAGAACCGGACCTCCCAAGTCCGGTCTTCTCCCTCAAAACCGGACCTGATACGTCCTAAAAATACTTATTTGATTGTGATAGGCTTTCTACAAGCCTTCATCGAACCTTGAGAACCGAATGACCGTCTGCATGGGATACCCGGCCATGATCTCCAAGTGGGAGAGCCGGAAAACGCCGCTGGAAAGGGGCAGGAACACCATGCAGAGAGAACGGTGCAAGAACAATGATATTCTATTTCATTTCAGAAAGGATGGTTTGCCTATGACAAAACTGAGCCAGCTTAAAATCGATCCGGAGTTCCAGAATCAAATCAACCCTCCGTCGTTTGAGGAAACCCACCAACTGGAAATGAACATCCTCAAAGAAGAACGTGTACTGAATCCGATCATCACGTGGAACGGCTATATTGTGGATGGACATACACGCTATCAAATTCTTCGGAAATATCCATTTATTCCATTTGAAGTCATCGAAAAAGAATTTTCCAGCCGTTATAAAGCACTCGCCTGGATCTGTAAAAATCAGCTTGGGCGGCGAAACCTGACCCCAGAACAGAAAAAGTTCCTGATCTGAAAGCAGGCAGAAGCGGAAAAGCAAATCAAATCGTTTCACGGCAATCAGTATACTTTGGCATCTGAAAGTGGTCTGGTTCAAAATGAACCAGACCACACAAAGCACGGTTCACGGTCGAAGGTCGCTGCGGAACATGGAACATCCGAAAGTTATGTTTACCGTGCAGAGCAATTTGCAAAAGGTGTGGAAGCTGCGGAGGAGGCAGTACCCGAAGCGCAGAAAGAAATCCTGAGTGGAAAGATCCGGGCAACCGACCGTGAAATTTCCTCGATTGCAAAGGTTCCAAAGGAAAAGCGTCCCGAAGTTGTGGCAGAGTTGCGTAAGCCTAAAGCCAAACGGGATTCCAGTATCACGGATTCGTATTCTTCGCCTTCAAAGGGCAATGAGTTTATAACGACCTTCAAGCAAGACATTCAGGGGCATAAGAAAGGGCTCAACAAGGAAGATCTCAAGGATGCCGTCAAGAGCATCTATTCACCTCGCCGCTTGGCAGATGGCGAAGCCATGATGTGCGAGATTCAGGGAGCGCAGGAGGATTTTGTCCGGCGGTGGGAAATGTGCGTTCGTGAATACCCGGATATTCTTACTGAACCGAAGAACAATGAGAAACTGCTGATTTTTATCGACCGTGCCAGTCGGTATCTTCAGACGGTAAAAGATCGTCTGAACAATGATGGAAGCCAAAACTCTCAAACGGTTTAGCACTAATTCGGATGTAAAAATGGAGGTGAATTCCATTTCGGATTACTTGAAACCCAATATGCCACTGCCGCAATATCTGCCCTACCGCAGCCGGAAGCCGCTGATCGTTACCACAAATTTGACGCTAGACGAGATACGCCTCCCACAGGATACCGCTCATGCCCGCATCTATGACCGCCTGCTGGAAATGTGCGTTCCTGTTTCCTGCATTGGGGTTAGTTTCCGGAAAAAGAACGCGCAGGAAAAAATGGAATGCTTAAAAAGTTTAATCGGATAGATCAAAAAATATTTCTGAAAAATCCGCAGGACGTCCTAAGTTCTGCTACAAGGAAATGGAGTTGCCTATTGAATAATTGCCGCCGTACAGAAACCAGCCCTGCCCCTTCGGAATACTCTGCAACCACACTCGATGAATGGAGCGCATTCGCAACCTTTCTAGCTGATGTGATTGAGAAGTACGCATCTGTCTTGGAAATAGACAAAGCAGAATCCTTATCAAACAACGAAAATCAACAAGACGCTGTTGATACCGCTCTTGCATCATGATATAATTTTCTTGTAATATTTGTCCCAACACAATGGTAAGATCTTCCCCTCCACTGTATTACATACACGGAACGAGGTGCTTAAAATGAATCGACCAGATGACTCTCCCAAAAATTCTATCATCATCTACACCACAGAAGATGGCCTGACCAAAATCGATACTACCTTTGACGGTGACACTGTCTGGCTTTCCATTGATCAGATGGCTGAGTTGTTCCAACGTGACAAATCCACAATTTCCCGTCACATCAAAAACATTTTTGCAGAGGGTGAGCTTGAACGAGATTCAGTTGTTGCAAAATTTGCAACAACTGCCGCAGACGGAAAGACCTATCAGGTCGAATTCTACAATCTTGACGTCATTATTTCTGTTGGTTATCGCGTCAAATCCAAACGCGGCACACAGTTCCGTATCTGGGCAACTGGCATCCTGAAGGAATATATGCGCAAGGGATTTGCGCTGGATGACGAACGCCTGAAAAATCTGGGCGGCGGTGGATATTTCAAAGAGCTGTTAGAACGCATCCGTGACATCCGTGCTTCCGAAAAAGTGTTTTATCGTCAGGTTCTGGAAATCTATGCAACCAGCATTGACTACGACCCAAAAGCAGAAATCTCCGTCCAGTTCTTCAAAAAAGTCCAGAATAAAATTCATTATGCCATCCACGGTCAGACTGCCGCCGAGGTCATTTACAACCGTGCAGATGCCGAAAAGGAATTTATGGGTCTGACCACTTTTGCAGGAAATCAGCCCAGCTTACGAGAAGCCACGATCGCCAAAAACTATCTGAACGAGAAAGAGCTTCGTGCTATGGGGCAGTTGGTTTCCGGTTATCTGGATTTTGCCGAGCGTCAGGCAGAACGTGAACAGCCCATGACAATGCAGGATTGGGCAAACCACCTTGACCGTATTCTGACTATGAGCGGCGAGCAGCTGCTTGTTGGCAATGGCAGTGTGACCCACAAGCAGGCAGTGGACAAGGCTACTACCGAATATCGGAAATACAAGGCTAAAACCCTCAGCGATGTGGAGCAGGATTATCTGGATTCCATTAAGTTTCTGGAGCAGAAAACAGACAACGAATAACCATTTTGTGAGGTTTTTATGTCACAGGAAAAGACATAGGTTTACATTTACACCCGTGTTTCTACGGCTATGCAGATTGATGGCTACTCACTGGATGCACAAAAGGCTCGCATGAAAGCCTACGCTGACTTCAACGACTACCAAATCGTCGGCGAATATGAGGATGCTGGCAAACTCAGGTGTCTTGGAGTATTCAGTGTAGGATTCAGATGTCAAAAGGTGAAATGTCATGAGAGCAAAATCTTCTTTCGGGCTACGCTTTGGCCTTTTCGCTGTAATTATTGCTATTGCATTCTATTCTCAATCTAATAAAACAAAAGATGAGTGGCATTACTCAGACGGCACTTCTATTCGGTGCAGGGTTAGCTACTGTGATAATTCCCCTGCTTACTCAAACTGGGACGATAGATTTTGCAAAGAGCATTTAGACCGAAGTGCAAATCATAAAAGTCAAGTCAACCGTTCTACTGTCAAGAAAAAAGTCAACACTACTCCTGCACTAAGCAAAGAACGAGCCGATGCTTTAAGAGGAACTGGCTATCACGGAACTCGTCCGAACTCGTTTGCAGAAAGTAGCGAACTGGCTGCGGCAATGGTTAAATGTAAAAAATGTGGGATGCATTCTAGTAATGGCAGCAATAGTTTATGTGATGAATGCCAGTACAATCGGGATCACGGGCTAGATTAAAAACTACATTACAAAACAGGACAGGTGAGTGCCTTGGATAGAAATGAGTTAACATTAAAGTATTGGCGTTATTATTTGCAGTTGGAAAGCCAATTCATGGAGTCAATTGAGTATGTCGAACTCCATCCCAGCAATTTCTCTGCTTTCTCCAATAGATATGCATTGCTAATACAGGCAATAGGTGCTGAACTTGACTCTCTTTTCAAGTTCTTCTGTGGATTTGATCTATCAGCAAGAAAAAGTATTTCCGATTATGCAGGTCAAATTTTGCAGAACAATCCAAACATTGTAAATCAGAAAATAAAGTTGCGGCAATTCGGATTTGAAATCCAGCCATTTCAAGGATGGGACGCTACTCATGCCGCACAATCTTTATCATGGTGGAGTACCTTTACAAATATAAAGCATAATCGTAGCGCACATATTCAAGAATCTAGTCAGCAAAATACGCTTAATATTTTAGGCGCATTATATCTCTTGGAAATGCTATGCTTACGAAAAATCTCTGAAGCTACTCACGAACCAGATGTATATGATATTCGTTCCAATCTTTTCACTCTAGAAAATTGGACTACTACCCCGGAGACCATCGATGATGCTTTTATGCTCCTCGCGGATATAATTGAATCTGATGGCTCCGAATCAGACTTAAAATTTGATGCATGATTAACTTTTTCAAAATAGGCAAAAACGCCGCCAGCGTATCATGTGAAATCCATCACACGGTACACTGGCGGTTTATCATTTTATCTGCTTATACAGCTTTCTGCGTGAGGCATTTTTCTACGGTTGCGATATCGAAACCTACTAGGTCATCGATTTCTTTAAGTGCTGTGCCTTTTTGGTTAAGTTTCAGAGCCATCTCTTTTGCCTTTTTCACTTCACCATGTTCTAAGCCTTCTGCATACTGGGAGGCTTCTTTTTGTCCAGGGCTAAAGCCGTTTTTACTCTCCCAGCTTAGCCGGTGATTTTCCCTCGCTCAAGCTGCCCAATAACAAAAACGGTCGGAGTTACCTGACGAGTAACTCCGGCCGTTTTATTTTTCTTCTTATTCCTCTTCGTCCCTGGCCCAGTGATA
>OGDN01004043.1_pt1 | contig 13947 bp, 10 predicted proteins | sample 1570271 | NCBI WGS metagenome assembly OGDN01 (sample SAMEA4384481, study PRJEB24528) | human gut metagenome | reverse complement strand
AGACATTCATCGATGTCCATTGATATTCCTTTTGACCGGCAGCAGCTGGCAGATTATCTTTGCATTGATCGTGCAGCAATGTCTACAGAGATATCAAAGTTACAAAAAGAAGGTTTTATAAAAACAAATCGAAATCATTTTGAATTAACTGTTTCTAATGATGTAGATTCAAGGGGAAAAATGTGGTGAATATCAAGGAAGGTAGCCATAACGGGCGGCCTTTTGTCGTGCAATGAAATTGAAAATATGAAGGCATATTATGGTAGACGAAAGAACAGAAAACGAAATCAAATTGCTTAGAAAACTTAACAATAGAGAAGACAGTAGGTTGTAATTCAGCTGTTTACCGATAGATGAGGAAAATGTATGCGCCATTATGAAAACAAAGCAAGTGAAAGATTAGGAATACAGAGTACGTCGAGGGATGGAAAAATAGCAAGGGTAGTAACATATATAACTTGCGAAAATTTTACAATTAAATTTGATGATGGAAAGGAGAAAACTCTAAGAAACTGGAAACAATTTATTGATGGAAAGTTTAACTATAAATTACATTATAAGGCACCGAGAAATAAAGATGAACGAATTGGTGAAAAAAGAATAATGAATAATGGTTTGGAAGCTGTTGTAATTGAATATAATGGGAGCCATGACATTGATATAGAGTTTGAAGATGGAGAAAAAAGAATGGGAGTAAACTGGAGGGATTTTTGCAAGGAAAACATTGCACACCCTACAATTTTTGGTGGAAATGTATCCCAAAATGAATTAGTAATAAAATTTTATTTAGAACCTTTGGGATTTATGAGGATTCCTCAACGCTCAAGATTATCGAATAAGATTGGACTTAAGGGAAAAGAACTTGACTTATATAACGAAGAAGTAAGAATTGCTATAGAATATGATGGGGAATATTCTCATTCTAAGAATAAGGATGACGAAGGGAAAAATAGGTTAGTTGAAAAATTAGGAATAACACTATACCGATTTAGAGAGCCAGGATGTCCAAAAATTGACGGAAAAACATACATTATGAGTGATAGCAAATTTATGTCAATTTCATTGGAGTTTTGCCTAAGAAAATTTTTGAGGGATGTTCTTGGAAAAGATGCGGATATCATAAATTTTGAGAGAGACGAACATGAGATTAAAGAATTTGTATCAAAAAATAAGCGTGTAAATATACATCTGTATGAAAAAAGCAGAATGAGTAATGGAATGGAAGCTAAAATTATCAAAATGTCTAGTTGTCGAAATCTTACAGTACAATTTGAAGATGGAGCAATTGCATACAATAAAGATTATAAGAGTTTTTTAAAAGGAAACATCGCTCATCCAGAAGAAACAAGTCATGCAAAGAAGAATCGTAGATTACATGAACGGAAACAAATGAAAAATGGAATGATGGCAGAAGTCATAGAATATGTTTCTTGTGATGAAATACAAGTGAGATTTGAAAATGGAGAAATAACAAAAACAAGTTGGTATCATTTTAGTAGAGGAAGCGTGGCGACTCCGTCTTCATATGTAAAAAACCATTTTGGGGAGAAAAAAATTCAAAATAGTGGAAATGAAGAGGCAGAGATTATAGAAGCTATAAATGCTAATCATATTTCTGTAAGGTTTAATGATGGAACTATTGTGAGTAATAGAAAATATGCGGATTTTCTAAATGGAGCTATTAGAAAACCAGGATTGCCTCTGTTGACTCGTACGCTGAAAAATGATCGCCTTGGGCAAGAGAAGATAATGAAAAATGGAATGTGTGCCAGAATAACGAGATATGGTTCGGCAAATGATATTGATATTTTATTTTCAAATGGTACGCTAGTAACGCATAAAAAGTATTCAAATTTTTGTTCGGGGAGCATAGCATGTTTTCCAAAAATTATGGCATAACTCCGAGAGAATATAGAAAAACGCAGTTTCACTAAATGGAAGGACATCGTATACGAGGTCTGCTTAGAAAATATCTGGCGATATTACTTCAGATACTGCACGCTGTATGGTGGTAATTCGAGTTGCCCATTCATCTGTATTTCATTTCCCGTGAGAAGATCAGTCATACTTCCCACAAATTCGCCGCTTGATGCGGTAAATGGTGCATCAGATGCGTTGATTGCAACCAGAATCCGCTCATCGTCTGTTTTGCGTTCAAAGATGAGCTGATGATTCGTAAGGACAACATTGCGATAACTTCCATGACAAAGAGCGTTGCTTTCAGTTCTGACATGGATCATCTTTTTAATCTGCTCCGTCAGTTCATTTGGTTTTGGTTCCTCAAAGCATGGACGAAGGGCATAGTCATTATTTGGTGCTTTGACACCTTCTTCACCCCATTCGCTTCCATAATAAATGCAAGGAACTCCCGGCATACCAAGAAGAAGTCCGTAAGTAAGTGGAAGATGGTTTTTGTTGGTGAGAATGCTTGCAATTCTTGTCACATCATGATTGTCAACGAAAGACATCAAATGCTTCCCGCGATATATGCACCAGTGCTCCGGTCCGTACTGACGGTTCAGAGAATGCGCAATCTCAAACATATTCATACTGTTGAAGCTGGAATAAATGCCTTTATAGCATTCGTAGTTGGTACAGCTGTGCAGCATTTCATCATTGACAATCTGGTTGTAATCTCCAAAGAGAACTTCCCCGATCAAGGCAAAGTCAGGCTTTAATTCCTGACAGTAAGAGCGCAGACGCTTCATAAAGTTGTGGTCCAGGCAGTATGCGACATCCAGACGGAGACCATCAATGTCAAATTCATCAATCCAGCCTTTGACACATTCCAAAAGATAGTCTACAACAGCCGGATTGGCAAGGTTCAGCTTTACTAGTTCAAAATGGCCTTCCCATCCCTCATACCAGAAACCATCATTGTAACAGGAGTCACCGTCAAAGTTGATGCAGAACCAGTCTTTGTACGGAGAATCCCATTTCTTTTCCTGCACATCTTTAAATGCCCAGAATCCACGACCGACATGATTGAAGACACCATCAAGAACAATTCTGACATTGTGTGCATGAAGATCCTTACAGACATCTGCAAAATCTTCATTGGTGCCGAGACGACAGTCAATTTTTTTATAATCTCTGGTATCGTATCCGTGATTATCCGATTCAAAAATTGGATTTAATAAAATAGAAGAGATACCGAGTGATTCAAGATAACCGCTCCATTCCTTTAACTTTAAAATCCGTGATACGGTTTTGTCGTCATTTGCAGTCGGTGCTCCGCAAAAACCGATCGGATAGATTTGATAAAAAATTCCTTCATAAGCCCACATATTCTTGTACCTGTCTTTAGTTAAATTATAGATAAAAGTGATTAACTTTATTGTAACAGATATAAGAAAATGATGATAGAGGAATTAAACTGAAAAATTTAGGAGCATATATTAAAAAAAGTTACAGATTGACACTTACTGTCAACCAAAGTTACAATTCATATTGTTGAAAGCGCTTATCAATGAATTAATGATAAGAAAGGATTAAATCAGTTATCAAAGTATTTTGGTGTTGATGAAAAATATTTTTTGGAAATATCTGAGGAGGATAAAGAGTTTATTATTTCGAAGGGCTTATATCGTCGGCAAGCTAGTAAAAAGGAATGTTATAGTTTTATAAAGTTAGGAGAGATGGAGAAAGATTTTAAATATAGACCATTTTTATATCCTAATTTTGACGAATCCTTAGATGAGCAATACATTCAGGCCAAGAAAAAGAAGAAAGACACGCTTGATAAAATCGAGAATGTCATGGCGTATTTTGGAAAGCCAGATAAAATTGTAGATGAAGTATCCGCCATTAATCGTGGATGTAAGGTATATGATACGCTTACGGCTTATATGAATCAGATGCCAAAGAAAGCTCCAGGAATGTCAAAGAGTTTTTATAATATGGCTAGAAATGTTTTGTTTTCATTATTGATTTCACAAGATTTGATGACGAAGGAAGAACTTGAAAAAGAGTTTGAACATGAAAGAGGAAATCCGTTATATGATGATGTTTCGTGGGTATATGAACAGGCGGAAGTGTTTAAGAAAAAATATGATGAAAAAAGAAAAGTTGTCGAAGAAACGCGTGTCAGAATAAGAAGGCAAGAAAGAATTTGAAACTCTGATAACATATAAGATACAGAAAATGTAAAAACGGAAGAAAGTAAAAAGTGTTTAGGAGAAATAAACTAGTGTGTTCCTAAATAGTTTTAAATTCAAGAAAAAAACTTCTTATTACTGTTAACAGATAGTAATAACGTGCAGGGTTCTGCTCTGATTTGCCATAATCTGTAATTTCAGAGTATTTTACTATAACCACAGAAACCCTTGCAAAATAGGGCATTTCCGGGACAAAACAAGGAGAACCAAAATAATGATAAAAATACTTTTCATCTGTCATGGCAGGGCTTTGGGTACAGTTATAAGCGGCGTTGAAGTGCGATAAAGTGAGGTAAAACGTGGTGAATGAGAGATGCGGGTACTACGGTTTTTATACGGATGAGAATGGAAAAATAGATGAAATAATGGTCATATAGGTAGTGAAGATGGAAGAAACAAGGAGTAACAGAATAGAAGCACCAATTAAGGATAAGTATCTGCTTACGATCAGAGAAGCAGGTGCTTATTTTAGTTTGGGGATAAAATATATGTGTAGTAGAATTACAGAAATAAATGAAGGTGGTTTTACTATTCTGGTGGGAACCAGTATATGATTGTGAGAACAATACTGAAGAAGTGTTTTGAAGAGATTGTAAGTAATATAAAATGTACAAAAGAGATTATGTGATTTCGACAATATAGAATGAATTCAATTTATATAATTTATGAGGTCTATTATTGGCGAAGGTTTTATATTCGTTGAAACTGTTAAAGACATGGTATGTATGTGATATGCCTTTTGAATTTGTATGTGTAAAAGAGTTATCTGTATTTTGTATTAATATTTCAGGGTTTATGATATGTTTGTGTTTTAATAATAATATTAAAGCATTCCGTTTGTTTTGATTAATTATTCTGCTTTCTATAATGACTCCTTTCTATTGACCAATGAAAAAAAATGAACGCTGAAATGCAATTTAATGCGAAAAACAATATTGACCAATAAGTTTTTTGGGGGTTATAATAATAGTGAGATTATATGAGGAGGTAGCGCGATGAATATTAAAGAATTGGAATCTAATTTCAAAAAGAATGTTTTTAGAAATGAAGATGATATTAAAATACATTTTCATTCAGATATTGTAAAACCATTATTAATTGAATTGAATCCGGATATGTTAAATCAATATAAAAGCGAGGACATTCTAATAGCGGGGGGAAGAACTGATGCAACTTTCCAAAATATTTCTTTTGAATTAAAGAAAGAAAACTATTTTTCTAAAGAAAAGGGTATAAATGAAGCACTTTATGGAAGAGATGAGTCAGACCACGGATTATATGATTATATAATAAGTAATGCTGAAATTGGTGTCAATGATAAGGACGAAATTATTATAAAAAAAATAATGCGAGGCATTGGTGTTGGATTTGATGGAAAGAGGTTCATTTTTGCACGTTTTATTTCAACTCCGCAGAAGAATAAGTTAAATACAAGTAAAGTCAAATTGAATATAGACACTTCATTGAATTTAGAGTTTATATATGAGGTAAAGGATTTTCAGCCTGGAGTAAAAAGATTGGCTTTGTTATTAAAACAGCAAGAAAAAAGCACATTGACTAAGGCTACCTTATGTTCAGTTATTCATCCTAAGAGTGATTTTGTGAGAAAATCAATTTACCTTATATATCAAAATCTTAGAAAAAATATTGATACAGTATCTCCTGAATTCAATAATAGAGTAAAAATTTTATTTGATGAATGGGATCGAGTATTTGGGGTAATGTATGGAGAGGATGAACAAGCAACTGATTTTACAGAAGTATCTTCTAAAATACGAGAAATGTATGGCATAGAAGAAATAACAGACATTGACAGCAAGCAGTATCTTTTTTCAATGCAGACTTTTTTCAATATCTTTTTAAAATTGTTAGTGTATTCATTCTTGGCTCAACTTGTTGATCCGATGTTTACAACACAACAAGAATTATCAAAAGAAGAAATAAATGATTTGTTTGATGGGCAGTCTGATGATAGTTGTAAGTTAGTAAATAATTTCTTTGAATCACATTTCCTTGAATGGTTCACTTTTACAAGTGATATTATCAATCCAGATGAAAGTTTTGATGTTCAACTTGTAAATGATACAATGAAGGAAGTAAACAAATTTGATTTGAGTACTTTTGTATTGCGCCCTGAAAATGTGCAAGATATTTTACAAGAAGTTTATATGGGATTAATTCCACAGGAAATGCGCCATTTAATGGGAGAATATTTTTCACCTGATTGGATTGTTGAGCATGCATTGGATATGGTGGGGTACACTGGTGATATATCAAAAACTTTGATTGATCCAACAGCTGGCTCAGGACCATTTTTGACGCAATCAATAAAACGTATTATTGAGAATAAAAAAGGAATTTTATCAAAGAACGATATAGTGAAGATTACTGAAAATATAGTTGGATTTGATATTAACCCTATTTCTGTTGTTGCTGCAAAAGCAAATTATATACTGATAACCTTTTCTGCATACTTTGATAATTGTGATGAAGAATTTGGTGAGCCGGTGAGCATCCCTGTTTTTATTGCTGACTCAATTTTGGCGCCTGTTGTATATACGGAAGAAAATGACACAACGTTAAAGCTAGAAACAACGGTTGGACCAATTGAGATTCCTAAATTCAATTCGTTTGTGAAAGGAAATGAGTTCCTTAAGTTATTAAGTCAGTCAATAGATGATAGGGGATCATATGAAATATTTGAAAAGTTGGCACTGGGGAAAGGTTTGATTTGTGAGAAAGACTTAAACGTTGTTAAGGTACTATTTTCCAAATTAAAAGCATTACATAGAGCAAGTAAGGACTCGTTTTGGCCTATTATTTTTAAAAACAGTTTTGCACCTGTAATGATTCGTGATAAGTTTGATTTTGTCGTGGGAAATCCACCTTGGATTGCATGGAAAGCAATGAGTAAGAGCTATCGAGCTGGAACATTGACAATATGGCAAAGTTATGGAATTTTTGAGAAAAATGCATATGACAAAAAAACAACTCACGATGATTTTGGAATGGCTGTTACATATGTATCAGTAGACCAATATTTGAAAGTTGGTGGTTCAATGGTATTTTTGTTACCAGCATCTTTTTTGAAATCAACAAAGGGAGGAGAGGGATTCAGAAAATTTAGTATAATTCGAAATAACCAAAGTGTTCCTTTCAAGATAGAAGAAGTTCATGACTTTTCAAGAGTTAGTCTATTTACAATACCGACTGTAGCAATCAAATTTAGTAAGGGGACTAAGATGACATATCCTATGAATTGTTATAGATTTTATACACAGATAGGAAGAAAATCAAAAATAGATTCCCATGCTAATTGGAATTATGTTAGTACTATTGTAGATTACTGTGATAAGTTAGCACAACCGGTAGATAAAGGGGATGTACAATCGGCATGGCTTACGTTGGATGATATGAAATTTGCAAATAATGTGCTAAATCCCAGTGTTCAACGAATATATAAAGGTCGAAAAGGTATAGAACCAGCCGGAGCTAAAGGTGTCTATATCCTAAAAGAACCCCAAAAGGCAAAAACAGGATATCTTAATATTGAAAATGATATGTCTCGTCAAAGAAGACAAGATATTATTGATAAAGGAGTTCACAGAGGACGTGTGGAAGAAACCTATATTTATCCGATGTTAGGAGGACGTAATATAGCAAAATGGCATGTAAAATCAAATGAGTTTATGATTGTTCCACATACGTCGGAGTATAAATACGGAATTCCGGAGGAAATACTTGCGCTTGAAGCACCAGAAACATATCAATGGTTGAATTTTTATCATGATGAATTGTTAGATACACGTATTCAAAATGGAAAGTTTTTTAATAAAGATACACAGCCATTTTATAGATTGGATAATGTTGGGACGTACACATATTCTCCATATAAAGTATTGTGGAAAGAACAAACAGGAAGTATGTCTGCTGTAGTTGTTTCCAGTTATTATGAATCTGTTCCGGAAGCAAATAAGGATTTGTTTTCAGAAGATAAGCCAATTGTTGTGGACTCAAAAGTTCTTATGTTAGATGTTTATGATGAGATGGAAGCATATTATGTTTGCGGAATAATTAATTCTCCTAGTGTAACTGAAGTGGTAGATGGATATGCGATTTCGACAAATAGAGGTGTAGATGTTTTGAAATATATTGCTATTCCCAAATATGATAGTGATAATGAAGTTCATACAAAAATAGCTAATATTTCAAGGGAAATTCATTACAAATTCAGAGAACGAGGATCTGGAGCTGGTATTATAGAATTAGAATCAAACTTGGACAAATTGATTCATATTTTGTTTTCGTAGGGAGGAAAAGATGAATAATCTACATGTTAACTTTAATGCTCCGTTGAACGAAATGGATTCAGAAGTGCAAACTTATGGTTGTAGACAAAATAATCCAGATATTTGTGGCTCAAATGGTTTGGAAGGAGTTTGTGCTTTTTCTTCAAGTTATTGTATTTGTAAAAAACTTCAAGGTCATGGAAGAGGCAATATAATAAACTGAAAGAATACATTTAAAGCAATAGAAATCATGCTTATCACTTAGAGAACTTGAAAAGCAAATCGGCTACGATTTGGATTCTCAAATGCATCCAGAAGGAAGAAGTATGACGGTAGAGGAACTGGTAGACCGATATCTTTCTAAAAGTTAATTATAACTACTCATATTAAATGCAATGTGGGATAGATTTAATAAATTGAGTTGGAAGGAAGTGTAATAGTATGTCAATCAGTATATCAGGCAGTAGTTACGGACAACAGGGATATAGTAGCATCAACGTAAACAGTAAACAGTATAAGGCCGCTGCTGCTGAGTATTTGGATGCTGTTATTGCTGAAGAAGCTATGATGACACCTGAACAAAAAATGATGTATGAATTGTTAGGTGGGCGGGAAGCACACATGAAAAATGTGATGAGCAACTTTAATTCAGACGGGGATTTTGTTGGTCCTGGAGGAATTGTTGTTCCCGGCATGTATCACGGAAAGGATGGTACTGTAGATCGCTCATCTTTTGAAGCGCACAAAGTTTACATATAAAGCTTTTTATCCTACTTATGATCGTGAGTTTTACAGAACCATTAGAAGTGGTTTTTATGATGTTGATCATATCTGTTATGCGTCAAAATGTAACTAGTTTGTTACCTGTGATTATGCATTGTCATTGCAGGCGATGGAAATTTATCGTTATCTTGGATGCAAAACCAATGTCATCTATTGTGAAAAGAAAGCACCTGATCCTTCCTTACCTTTGGCAGTGTTATGTAAGAAAACAGCTACTCCATAAAACTTTTGTGATACTATATCGGTTCGTTCATTGTAATCATATGTGGAAAGTATTGCTTTCTTACTTCAAAAAATTCGTTCTAAGAGAGAAATAAATTCCAGTTGTAAAAACGAAAGCAATTCATATTTAATAGATTATAAGGAATTCCGTATGGAAAAACATGCTAAGAAGAATATTATTTGATGAGAAAAGGTGAAGTATATGGAGAGACAGCAAGAGTATGAATTAAGAAAGAAAATTGCAGATGCTATACAAAATGATGTCGACAGAGTATTTTCTGAAAAATTACGGTTATTTAATCATGATTTCTATTATGAAATTCTTTTTCCACTTATCGTGTTAGAAATGAACTATAAAATGAAATCTGAAGAATCTTTAGCTGCGGGATTGGGTGATTCTAATGAATATCTCATTTTAGTAAATCCTCTTCGAGAAGCTATATATTGGTACATACATAGGGTGCTCATATCCGATAGGAAGATTTCGTTTTCAAAGAAAAGATATGTTCCTAGTTTAGGTGAAGAATATTCATTTGTTGAGTATGTATTACAATTGCACGACGAATTTAAGCGGGGAGAGCAAATAAGAGAAATACGTGATTGCGCTTCAAAGGTAATGATAAAACCTGAAGATGATAATACATATGGTTTCTATTTTCCTGTTATTTCAGAAAAATATCATAAAGAATTATTATATTATTATGGTTTAGATGATACTTTGAATTTTGAGGTAGAAAAAGAAATATTCGTTGAATGTGAGAAATACTTGCATGATAAAATCAATGTGAAAGAGTTAATAAAACATCCTCAGAAGATTTATATTTTTTATAATATACTAAATAGAATGGCAAATGTTATTGATACTAAATATTTCGAGTTGTGTAAGCAACGTGTAATGTCAGACTTAAATAAGATATCGTCGTCTTCACTTAGAAGCTTAGATGATAATACGAATAAAGTGATTATTGGGAGCAAAGATGAGTTGGCCACATTTTTGGCATTGCTTTATTATCTGAGTAGGCTTTGTATGCAGAAGTATATGTTGGCTTCGTCGACTATGGTGGGTGAATTGGAATATGTATGTCAGTATGATCTCGTCAAAATATTAGCATTAGGGAGGCAAATAGGAATCTCGAGAGATTCTGTAATGAGTTATATAGATTATTTTTCGATGGATGTTAACGTGACAAGTGGAAATTTTACTGAATTTCCCCTGTTAAAATTTAAAAATAAAATTATCTGGATACCAAGCTCCATAGTATTGAATGATTTTCAATTCTCGATAGTAAATGGACATTACTACAAAGGAATACGTTTCGAGAATAAGGATGAGACGGTTTCTCAGTCAATAATTGATTATATTGTTAATCATGTGAATAAATATTCGAATATTCTTTATAATACAAATTATGTTTATTCAGTACCTAATGAGACATTTAAGGGAAAGCCCCTTAATAGTGATATTGATGTTGCAATATATGATAAAATAGGAAAAAAGTTGCTAATTATTGAATGTAAATGGAAGGAAAATGTATATCAAAACCGTGAGAATTATATAAGAATTGAAGATGCCTTAAAAAAAATATATGATAATCAATTGGAAAAACATCAAACCTATCTTGAAAGAGATATTAATAGACTAAATGAGCTATTTGATAATCAGATTGACTTTACAAGGGAAGGAGACGTTGATACCTTATATCTTTTTGTTGATAAAAGGATACAGTATCATGATAATGGAACAAATCGGCATGCCATTCCAATTTTTATGCTTGCTTATTTATTTGAAAATAATTCATCTAAGAGGCAATTAATATTAAGTGATGTGTTCTCGGAAATACGGGAAATGAAAAGTAGGGTGAGATATGAAAGAATTAAACTAAAAGAACCAGTACATCTTGGGGAAATAACAGTTATATAAAGTTGATGAACCATGGATATAAGTTATTTTGATTCGGTAGATTTCAGCTTGCAGTAATAATGTAATCATAGTAAACATACTAGTTCAATTCTTGGGGGACGCTTCATACTGGTCCATGGTACTGAATTAGTAATATATAGTAACACTTAATCAAAGAAGAAAACGCTGACAAGGAGGTAACATGGGAGAGATTGTTGGACTATGTATTGGAAGTTATGAATTTTTATCACGCAAAAATACTTTTGGTGATTTATTATCAATTTTTAGTCAAGATGATTTGACGATAGAAGAAGTATTTGACAAAGAACTAGATAAAAGTATTACTAGACGATATTTTACTACGACTGTTAATAATGCAAAAATGTGTTTAGATGTAATGGGACATACAACTCTAAAGGCAAAAAGTTTATTTGAATACCATAAGAAGAATTATTTAGACTACTTAGAAGATGATTTTGATGATGAAGTCGATAGTGACAATATTGAAAGAGAGTATACCTTTGAAAATTGGGCCCGAGCAGTAAAAAAGTATTCTTCAATATTAGCGTCCGATATTTATGAGAATGGTGATTATATATCATTAGAAAAATGCAGGGGAGAGAACAGTTCTCTGTGCGAGAAAATAGTATTAGACTCATTGCCACATTGTAAGGATGATACATATTTTGGCATTGATTTCTATTATTTAGATGAAGAAATAGGATCACTGTGGGATGTATTTCGTATTATTTTAGAAGCATTTAAATCGGAAGACATAATTACTCTTGATTATACAAATCTATTTGAGGGTGGATGGTGTGATGAGGTTCCAGAGGAAAAAGAGTATTTAGTATCTAAGACAGTTATACTTACAGAAGGTAGTACAGATGCAAGAGTTATATCTGAAGCAATGAAATTGTTGTATCCTCACATGGCAAAGTTTTATTCTTTTATTGATTTTTCAACTTATGTTGTGCAGGGAAGTACAAATTACTTAACGCATTATTTAAAAGCATTTATTGCTGCTGGAATCAGGAATAGAATTATTGCATTATATGATAATGATTCAGCTGGTTTAAGTGAAATAAAAGTTTTAAAAAACATTCCAATTCCATCAAATGTAAGAATTATGCACTTGCCAGATTTAGAAATGTGTCTCCATTATCCAACTATTGGACCGGGAGGAAGTTCAATAGACAATATTAATGGTCGTGCTTGCTCAATAGAAATGTTTCTTGGTAAGGATATTCTGAAAAAAAGTGGAGAATACGAGCCTGTTCGTTGGAAATCCTATATTGATAAAGTAGATGCATATCAAGGTGAAATAGTTTCTAAATCAGAAGTGTTGAAACAGTTTAAATTGAAGGTTAAAAGAAGTCAGGATCAACTTGTTTTAGCTGAATGGGAAGAGTGCGATTTGCTACTTAGGGAAATTTTTGCTGCTTTTGAAAAGTAGTATTATAGTAGAAATGAAGTGATAGACTATTGTTTGTCAGTTTGAAATAAAATATTAAAAATAAAACAGCGTCAGGGCAGTTATAAGTCGAGAGATTTATAGCTGCCCTTTTTTTTTTGCTTTTGGACACGATGTCCAGAAGCGGAAAGGAGGATTATGAGGTATTTATTACATCGGCTGTATGTTCCACCTTAGCGGAGCATACGCACATGGAAATGCAGATCGGAGGTACTTATGCAAGAGGAAGTAACGCAGAAAACAATCGCTCTTGTAATTAAGACCGCTAAATTGGATGCCAACGTCTTGAAGGCTGCAATGCGGATGTATCTGAACCACCGCAGGCAGAAAGCACAGAAAACGCATGGTAAAACTTCTGTGAAAAAGCTGGTTGGCGAAGGCGTGGGAGTTTCGTCTATCGAAGTGACGGACGGCAATATCAAATCCTTTGAGCGGGTAGCTCGTAAATATAATGTTGATTTCGCCGTCAAGAAAGACAAGACAACGGACCCGCCGAAATATGTGGTATTTTTCAAGGGCAGGGATGCCGATGCAGTAGCACAGGCATTCAAGGAATTTGTTTATGGTAATGAGAAACGAAAGGGCAGGACTTCCGTAAGGGAGAAACTGAAACGCTTTAGGGATGCAGTATCACAGAATAAGAACAGAGAACGGAGCCGGGAAAAGAATAAGGACAGGGGGCAGAGCCTTTGAGTAACATCATTGAAGGCATAACCAAAGACCTGAAGGAAATCCCGAAAAATCTGAAAGCAAAAGCAGGAGGTATGGATACCAAGAAGCTAGTGCTTTTGAATCTGCCCTATGTCTTTGCTGGGTATTTCTGTGACAAGGTTGCATGGTTGTGGAGAGTATCGGAGGGGACAAATGCTTCCGATAAGATGATGACAGTCATGAACCGCTTTGATAAGCTGTTTGCCAATCCCTTGCCCAGCTTCCACCCAAGGGATTTACTGATTGGTGTGGCAGGCGGCATAGCACTCCGACTTGTACGTTCCTGTGAGGATGTGGATGAAACGGCACTTACTTATGCAGATGTCAAGGCTTTAGCAACAGGAAATCCCTACATTAAGGAGAAGATGGACCTTGATATTCAAGTTTCAAAATTGAAACTTATGAAAGCAA
>OGDN01004041.1_pt1 | contig 13965 bp, 13 predicted proteins | sample 1570271 | NCBI WGS metagenome assembly OGDN01 (sample SAMEA4384481, study PRJEB24528) | human gut metagenome | reverse complement strand
GGTATTTCCCATCTCTGGCAAAGCCTCTGGGCATACCTGCTGTTCGCTTTTTCCCTCATATTTTTCCGGGCAGAAAGCATTTCCAGCGCACTCGGCATTATAAAAACAATTTTTACCGCCTTTGACTTTTCCGATTTTGCAGACGGCAGTCTTCTGGCTCTCGGCATTAACGGGAAAAACATGGTTGTACTGCTCCTTTCCGTTCTGCTTTTATGATTTGCAGACAGGCAGAAAGCTCATGGAAAAAGTGTTGTGGATTCTCTTTTGCAAAAGCCCCTTGCCCTGCAATGGCTGATTTACCTGCCTGCGCTTCTGGGTGTGATTCTCTTTGGCATCTACGGAAAAAATACCGGGAGCTTTATCTACTTTGTATTTTAGAAAGGACGAAACATGCGTAAAAATATTTTACATTTTACTGCTTTCCTGCTTTTATTCCTAGTGGGACTGTTTCTTGTGTCACGCCTGAATCTGCTTTATCTGCGGGACCCCAATAATCATGAGTTTAATCACGAATATTTTTATGAGCTGCCGGAAAACAATGTGGATGTCCTGATTGTAGGCTCCAGCCACAGCTACTGTTCTTTTATTCCCGCTTTATTATATGAAGAATACGGAATTTCCGGCTATAATCTGGCTACCTCCAACCAGTCCATGCTTGCCTGCTATCTCTGGGCAAAGGAAGCTTACGAAACCCAGAAATACAAGGTTCTTGTAGTAGAAGCCATGAGCGTTTCCAATTCCCACGGGGATATCGAAAACGACATCCGCTCTTTAAACAGTATGGGGCTTTCCCCCCATTACTTTGAACTGATGAAAACCTACAAGCGCCAGAGTTTAAAGGTACTGTTCCCGGTTATCAGCTTCCACCAGTCCTGGGACAGCATTACCCCTGCCAGCTTCCGCAAAACGGTTTATGAGGACGGGGATGCCATGCGGGGATATGTTCCCCTGTTCAGCACTGCCGGTGTGGAAAACACAACACAGATTGTGGATGAAACAGACTCCACAGTCGGGTATCTGAAATACCCTTATGTGGATAAGCTGAGAGAATTTTGTGATGAAAACGGCATCCGGCTTCTTTTTATCAAGGCGCCCCTTGCCAATGTCGAAGTAAATCGCTGGGATACCGGAATGCATAATAATCTGGTGCAGTACACCTCCCAGTACAATATTCCCTTCTGGGATTTCAATGCTGCCTCCGATGCCCAGCTTGCCGGAATACAGGCATCTGAGGACGTAGCCGCAGACGGACGCCACTGTAATTATTCCGGTGCAGTAAAGATTACAAGATTTCTGGGGAAATTTTTAAAGGAAGAATGGCAGATTTCTTCTGCCCCGGGCAGCTTTTCCGAAGAAGCGCTTGCCTCCTATCACAGGATTATAGATGCTCAGAAGTAAAAATATACTGCGATAAAAGCAAAAGACCTCACAGAGCAGCTTCCCGCTCTGCAAGGTCTTTGTTTTCCCGTTATTTTATCTTCTTTATGCCTTTCCAACAGAACCGAAAAGCTCCATCTTTTCCTTTACAGTTGCCTTAATTGCTTCTGCACCGGGTGCAAGAAGTTTACGGGGGTCAAAGCCCTTACCTTCCAAATCCTTGCCTTCCTCAATATACTTACGGGTTGCTGCCGCAAAGGAAAGCTGGCACTCTGTATTTACATTAATCTTTGCTACTCCAAGGCTGATTGCCTTCTTAATCATATCTGCGGGGATTCCGGTACCACCATGCAATACCAACGGAAGCTCACCGGTAAGCTGCTGGATGGCATCCAGTGTTTCAAAGCTCAGACCCTTCCAGTTTGCGGGATACTTTCCGTGAATATTGCCGATGCCTGCTGCCAGGAAATCTACTCCCAAATCAGCTACAGCCTTACATTCCTTCGGGTCTGCACATTCACCCATACCGATAACGCCGTCCTCTTCGCCGCCAATGGAACCAACCTCTGCCTCGATGGAAAGCCCCTTTGCATGTGCTGCATGAACCAGCTCTGTAGTCTTTGCCACATTCTCATCAATCGGATAGTGGGAACCATCGAACATAATAGAAGAAAAACCTGCTTCAATACATTTATAGCAGCCTTCAAAAGTACCATGGTCAAGATGTAATGCTACCGGTACATCAATATCCAAATCCTTCAGCAGACCATTTACCATACCAACAACTGCATGGTAGCCGCCCATGTACTTTCCGGCTCCTTCTGATACACCAAGAATAACCGGAGATTTGCACTCCTTTGCAGTCAGCAGAATAGACTTTGTCCATTCCAGATTGTTGATGTTAAACTGACCTACTGCATAATGACCCGCTTTTGCCTTTTTCAGCATCTCTGTTGCAGAAACTAACATTTCACTCTACCTCCGTTTTCCAGTTTGATACCTTTTTGCTTAGTCTACCACATTGTCATTTTTTTGTCAAAGAGTATTATTTACCATGATTTCGATTGCCTGATGCAGATTTCTGATTTCTACCCTTTCATGGTTTCCACCATTTTCCCCATCCAGCGTCCATGCCACCGGCTCCTTTGACTCCAGAACTACCCGGTCTGTCCTGAAGCAATACATGGCGCCCATATCAATATCCCTGTTTACGAGGGAAATCATAATATTATTTAATTCTATGGGATTTTTCGGCCTGCGAATCAGCGTCACCTCAAATACCCCATCATCCAGCTTTACGTTTTTTCCGGTAATATTCTTGAATCCTCCTACGGAGGTGGAATTGGTAATCATTCCAAAAATGAAATCATCCTCAATCACCTGGTCATCATAGCTTACCTTCATGGGAAAAGAACGGATTGCGGACAGCCGCTTCATTCCCTCCAGCAAATATGCCATATGTCCCAGTACATTTTTGGCCTCCTGTTCCGTTTCATAAGAAACAGCCGCTATATATACAAAGGTATCCGTATTAAAGCTGCCCACATCACAGGGAAAATTCCTGCCGGAAACAATCGTCTGTGCCGCCTGTACCATATTTTTCGGCAGCCCCAGACTTCCTCCGAAATCATTAGTGCTGCCCGCCGGAATATAACCGATGGGCGTCCTGAATCCGCTCTGCATCATTCCGGTGACAACCTCGTCCAGAGTACCGTCCCCGCCACTGCAGACCACCAAATCATATTTTTTGCTTCTGCCCGCTGTGGCAAGTCTTGCATCATCCCTTTTCCTTGTGGGTACCACAGTAATTTCATATTCCGCTTCCGCAAAAATGTCCAGAATATCTGCCAGCTTTGACTTAATCTGCGCCTTTCCTGCCTTGGGATTGTAAATAAAAAGCAATTTTTTTCCCATCTGTATTGCCTCCGACTCTGAAAAGACAAAAGGATGCCATCAGGCACCCTTTCCCCTTAAAAAGTTTTCGATTCCTGTTAAAGCAGCACCTTCATCCGTTCCCTCTGCAGAAACCTCAATTTCCTCTCCACTGACAAGACTAAGGCTCATCATTCCCATAATGCTTTTTGCATTGACCCTTTTCCCGTCACACTGAAAATAAATTGTGCTGTCGTACTTGCTTGCTTCCTGCACAAGCAACGCTACCGGTCTTGCTTCAAAACCGTTTTCCAGCTCCACCTGGATTGTTTTCTTTGTCATAACTTTTCTCCTCCCAGCCCTATGGCTTTACGACTTACTCCCAGACTATTTCCAGCCTCTGATTTTATCTGCAAGCTCAGAGAGCTTACGCAACCTATGATTAACTCCGGACTTTCCAATCACCGGGGTAAAATATTCTCCCAGCTCCTTCAGGGGCGCATCCGGATTTTCCAGCCTCACCTCTGCCATCTCCCGCAAAGTCTGAGGAAGATTTTCCAGACCATAATGCGTTCTCAGGTATTCAATATCCTCCACCTGCCTTGTTGCCGCGCTGACTGTTTTTGCAATATTTGCCGTTTCACAGTTCACCCTGCGGTTCACAGAATTTCTCATTTCCTTCAAAATCCTAGTGTTTTCCAGATTCATCAACGAAACCGGTGCTCCGCACACATTCAAAAGATCCACAATACCGGAACCTTCCTTTAAGTAAACAACATAATACTTCTTCCGCAGAATAATCTTTGCCTCTATGTCAAAGCCTGCAATCATCTGCCTTAACTGCTCCGCCTTTTCTTCCCGGTTACAATCAAATTCCAGATGATACCCCTTCTCCGGGTCAGAAATAGAACCGACACTTAAAAATGCCCCTCTGAGGAAAGCACGCTGACAGCAGGTATTTTTTAAAAGCAGCCCATTGACTGGCTCCTCCAGATTTCCTACCTTCTGCATCAATGCCTGCATTTCTTTCTCTGTCAATAGAACATCAGTATCTATATTAAAGGTTTTTTTCAATAATGTAAAGCCTTTTCTGACAACAGCCTCGTTTTCTGTCTGAAAACCGATGGTAAAGGTTCCGTCCGCCCCCCTGCCATACTGGCCGCAGAAATGCAGCATCGCCGCCAGTTCTGCAAGCTGACAGTGTCTGGCGGAACTGATATTTTTAGCCAGTTCTGCTTTCACTTCACTCGAAAATGACATAATTAAATCCCCTGCTGCGTCACATCCCTGTGATACAGCTTCAATCCGTAATTTCCCTTATCCTTCATCTGCCTGTACAACTCATTCGCCAGCGTCACACTCCTGTGCTTGCCGCCCGTACAGCCAATGGCAATCACCAGACGATATTTTCCCTCCTTCACATAATTCGGAATCAGAAATTGTATCATATCAATAAGCTTCTGCAGAAAGATATTGGACTCCTCAAAGGAAAGCACATAATCCTGCACTTCCTTATCATTGCCCGTCTTTTTCTTTAATTCATCAATATAGAAGGGATTGGGCAGGAACCGTACATCAAATACCAAATCCGCATCCGCCGGAATACCATGCTTAAAGCCAAATGACATCACTGTCACCATTAAGCTATTGTATTCTCCGTTTTCCACAAAAATACGGTCAAGCTCCTCTTTTAACTCTCTCGTTAAAAGATTGGTGGTATCTATTACATAATCCGCATTCCGCCGGATTTGCTCCAGAGCCTTCCTCTCCTTCCGGACGCCATCCTCCACCCTGCCATCCGCCGCCAGAGGATGTACTCTTCTTGTCTCCTTATATCTTTTTATCAGAACATTGACATCCGCGTCCATAAACAATATTTCAAATTTGTAGCCTTTTTCCTTTAAATGCTCCAGAATTTTGGTTGCATCCTCAAAGGACTGGTCCGCCCGGACATCCAGCCCCAAAACCACCTTATTGATTTCACTGTTTGGCATGGAAATCAGTTCCACAAATTTTTCCACAAGAGAAATAGGCAGGTTGTCCACACAATAGAATCCTGCATCCTCCAATATTTTCAGGGCGGTACTTTTACCACCGCCGCTCATTCCTGTTACCACTACAAATCTCATTTGTTCCCTCGCTTTTTATTTCCACTCCCGCGCATCCCAGCGCACCACAGGTTCAAAATTTATTATTCACCCGGATTTTCCAGAAATACAACCTCCGGCTCCAGAGTTACATGAAACTGCTCCTTCACCTGCTCCTGAACCGTTCTAATCAGCTCCCTCACATCAGAAGCAGTGGCATCTCCTGTATTTATAATAAAACCGCAATGCTTATCCGATACCCTTGCGCCGCCAATCTGTTTTCCTCTTAATCCTGCATCCATAATCAGCTTCCCTGCAAAATACCCCTCCGGTCTTTTAAAGGTACTTCCCGCACTGGGATATTCCAGCGGCTGTTTTTCCCGCCTTCTCGCTGCAAGCTCCTCCATGGTTGCCAGAATTTCTTCTTTCTTTCCCTCTTGCAATAAAAATGACACTTCCGTCACAACAAAAGAGCTATGTCTGATAGTGCTGTTCCGATAGCCAAATTCCATGGTTGCGTTGTCCAGTTCCATCCGTTCTCCGTCTTTGTCCAGCACAACCACTCTTTCTACAACCTGACTCATTTCTCCGCCATAGGCTCCGGCATTCATAACCACTCCGCCGCCTATGGTTCCCGGAATCCCCCCTGCAAATTCCAGTCCTGTCAGACTGTGTTCTGCGGCAGCCTTTGCCACCTGCGCCATGGTCGCACCCGCCTGGGCTGTAATACGATTGCCCGTCACGGTAATTTCCTTCATTTTCGGACCAATCTGCAAAATCACTCCCGGAAAGCCCTCATCATCCACCAGAAGATTACTCCCGTTTCCCAGCACAAACCAGGGAATTCCTACAAGATTCAGATAACGCTGCACTTTCTGTATCTGCTCTTCCTTTTCCACCCGTAGAAAACAGTCTGCCGCACCTCCAATACGGAATGTGGTATGTGCGGCCATTGGTTCCTGTAAGCAGATATTCTCTTCCGGTACAAAATTCTTCAACGCTTTTATTACTGCTTCACTTATCATTTATTTACTTTCTTACCTGAATTTTCCATCATTCCATCCCCCATAACGGGTCAATCCTCCCGCTCCCGCAAAATTAAGGCTGCTGCGCCATAAATACCGGCATCATTTCCCAGCTTCGCCAGAGCAAACTTTGCCCCGCGGCAGGGCGGAAAGGCATATTTCTGAAATATCGGCTCAATAAAAGGAATCAAAACCTCTCCCGCTTTGGAAACGCCGCCGCCGATAACAAATACCTCCGGATTCACCGTATTAGCTACTGTTGCCAGCCCCTTGCCAAGATATTCTCCAAACTGCTCCGCAATTTCAATGGCAACTGCATCCTTTTCCTTTACTGCATCAAAAACCGCCTTGGCAGATAATTCCACATTTCTCAGAACGCTGGGGGCATCATCCTTCTGAAGCCTTCTTTTTGCCAGCCGCACAATTCCCGTAGCCGAAGCATACTGTTCCAGACAGCCTTTATTTTTACAGCCGCAGCTTTCCGTTTCCTCATCATTCATATGAATATGCCCGATTTCTCCGGCTGCTCCCGTTGCCCCGGTTAAAATTTTACCGTCTACAATAATCCCTCCGCCGACACCTGTTCCAAGGGTTACGGCAACCATATTTTGAAAGCCTGCTCCGCCGCCCTTCCACATTTCTCCGTAGGCTGCCACATTTGCATCATTCGCTGCCTTTACCGGTACTTTAATATATGCCTGTAAGGTCTCCGGTATGTTCAATGGCTCCCATCCGATATTGACAGCTCCGCCGGGCATATAGCCCTTTTTGTCCACTGCGCCGGGAGTTCCAATACCGATTCCCTTCAAATCCTGCTCCGTAATATTCCTTTCCTGCATCTTCTTTCTGATGCTCTCCGCAATATCCGGCAGAATCCGGGTTCCCTTATTTTCCGTGACAGTGGGAATCTCCCACTTTTCCAACAACATCCCTTCACCGTCAAAAAGCCCTAACTTAACAGTTGTTCCACCCACATCTACACCAAACGCAAATCTGCCCATAGTCCCCACCTCTTATTTTTCTGTTTTCTGCCCGTTTTCCTTCTCTTTCTTTTTCATCCGTTCTGCCGGTCAGCCTTATTCGTCCTCGTCCTCATTTTCATCCCGTCTTTTCGCAAGGGAATTTTGAACCCGGGTATACAGTTCCTGTGCCGCATTATATCCCATCTTCTTCTGACGATGGTTTACTGCTGCGGATTCACAGATAAGCGCCAGATTTCGTCCCGGACGAATGGGAATCGTATGACATACCACCTTATTCCCCAGATATTCCGTATAAGTTTCCTCCAGACCAAGACGGTCATACTCTTTATCTTTATCCCAGTCCTCCAGACGGATTGCCAGGTCAATATTAGACGTATCCTTTACCGCGCAGGCACCATACAATGCCTTTACATCCACAATTCCGATACCTCTTAACTCAATCAGATGCTTTGTCACATCCGGTGCCGTACCAATCAGGGTATCGTCACTTACTTTACGGATTTCCACCACATCATCCGTAACCAGTCTGTGTCCTCTCTTAATCAGCTCCAGAGCCGCCTCTGATTTACCGATTCCGCTCTCACCGGTAATCAGAACACCTTCGCCATATACATCCACCAGTACACCATGTACGGAAATACAGGGGGCCAGCTTTACATTCAGCCATCGGATAGCTTCTGCCATAAACCCGGATGTAGATTTCTTTGTGGAAAGCACAGGCACCTTATGCTCTGTTGCAATCTGTTTGAAAAGCGCATCCGGCTGCAATTCCCGGCAGAAAACAACCGCAGGAATGTCATAACTCATCAGTTCTTCATAGATTTCCTTTTTCCGTTCATCGCTGAGCGTTTCCATATAGGTATACTCTACAAAGCCGATAACCTGAAGTCTGGTTGCATCAAAATGCTCAAAGAATCCCGTCATCTGTAATGCCGGACGGTTAATATCCGGCTGTGTCAGCCTGATTCCCTTTACATTCACTTCCGGCGTCAGATTGTCCAGCTTCATTTTCTCAATTAAACGAGTTAATGCCACATATTCCATACGTTTTCCTCACTTCCGTAATTTTGGTTTCCCGCGTATTCGCGACGCTCGCTCACCTTCGACACCTTCGGTGTCTCGGTGTCCGTTGCACTCATATAGTCCGCTCTTTTGGCACGTCCGGACCTGCAAGCAGCCCGGACATGCCAAATGGCGGACTGCATTCGTCGCTCATACGCTCATTGTATCACAGTCGGTTTTTGTTGTGAAGAAGATGCTGCCGGATTTTTATGGAAGAAGGTATAGATATCCTCCGCTGCCCGGCGGTTCAGCTCCGGCAGGGTCAGCAGTTCTTCCACAGAGGCTTCCTTAATTTCCGTAATGGACTTAAAGTGGCGCATCAGAGCCTTCCGTCTGGTTGGTCCTACTCCCGGAATATCATCCAGAACCGATTTTACCTGTGCCTTGCTCCGCAAAGAGCGATGATACTCTATGGCAAAACGGTGCGCCTCATCCTGTACCCGGGTTATCAGCTTAAAGCCCTCTGAACGGGTGTCAATGGGTAGTTCCACATTTTGAAAATAGAGTCCCCTCGTCCTGTGGTTGTCATCCTTTACCATGCCGCACACAGGAATATTGATTTTTAATTCTTCCAGCACTGACAAGGCAATATTGACCTGTCCTCTGCCACCGTCCATCATCAGCAAATCCGGAAATTTGGTAAAGCTGCCGTATTCCTTCTCCAAGTCTGTTCCCGCCAGTTCTTCCCGCTCCTCCAGACCATGGGTAAACCGTCTGGTAAGCACCTCTCGCATACAGGCATAATCATCCGGTCCCGAAACAGTCTTTATCCGGAATTTCCTGTAATCGCTGGGCTTTGGTTTCCCCTTTTCAAAAACAATCATGGAACCAACATTCTCAAACCCGTTAATATTGGAAATATCGAAGGCTTCCATTCTTTCGATATGCTCCAGCCCCAAAAGCTCCGCTATCTCCTTTACTGCGCCGATGGTTCTGCCTTCTTCCCGCTTCAACCGTTCTCTGTCCTGTTCCAGAATATGCTTCGCGTTCTGGGCAGCAAGCTCCACCAGCTTCTCCTTGGAACCGATTTTCGGTACTCTGACATAAACCCTGCTTCCCTTTCTCTCCGTCAGCCACTTTTCAATCAGTTCCCTGTCACCGATTTCATATTGCAGCATCAGTTCCTTCGGAATAAATGGCGTTCCCGCATAAAACTGTTTGACAAAATCCTCCAGAATAGCAGGCTTGTTACCTTCCGACACATGTGTCATATAGTAATGTTCTCTGCCTATCAGCTTTCCATCCCTGACAAAAAAGACCTGTACCACCGCCTCCGTTTCGTCCTGATATAGCGCAATGATATCCTTGTCCTCGCCCACACTGTCTGTAATCTTCTGCTTCTGGGATACCTGCTTTACACTGTTGTATAAATCGCGATAAGTGGCAGCATCCTCAAAATTCAGGTCTGCCGCTGCCGCCTTCATTTTCCCTTCCAGTTCATCCAGTATCCGGTTATAATTCCCATTTAAGAATTCCAGCGCCTGATTTACCTGCTCCCGATACTGGGTCTTATCTATATACCCCTGGCAGGGAGCAAGACACTGCCTGATATGATAATTCAGGCAGGGACGCTCCAGCCCGATATCCCTGGGCAGTACCCGGTTACAGGTTCTGAGCTGATACAGCTTGTTCAAAAGCTCAATGGTATCCTTCACCGCAGCCGCGCTGGTATATGGTCCAAAATACTTGGATTTGTCCTTTTTCATGGTACGGGAAAAAAGAATCCGGGGGAATTCCTCTCCCAGCGTTACTTTAATGTAAGGATAGGTTTTATCATCCTTCAGCAAAGTATTGTACTTGGGTGAATTTTCCTTAATCAGATTATTTTCCAGTACAAGGGCTTCCAGCTCTGAATCCGTCACAATATATTCAAACCTGGCAATCAGCGTCACCATTTTATCTATCGCCGGTCCTCTGCCGATATTTTCCCTGAAATAAGAACGCACACGGTTATGCAGGTTTACAGCCTTCCCCACATATAAAATGACATCCCTGTCATCCCGCATAATATAGACTCCCGGCTCCTTTGGGAGCTTTTTTAACTCTTCCTCAAAGTTAAACATCTGCCTGTCATTTCCTTTCAAAAAAAGCATCTATACCGTCTGCAATTCCCTGTACCATCTTGCTCTGATATTCTTCGGCTGCCATCCGCTCATCCTCCTCCGGGTTCGTCATAAATCCCAGCTCCAGAATCGTAACCGGTACAGTACACCAGTTGATTCCGCTCATGGTATCCGTTTCCCAGACAGACCGCTTTTTACAGCCTGTTGCCTCCACAAAGGCATCCAGTACAGCATCCGATAATGCCCTGCTCTTTTCATACCACTCTTTATTATACGGATTTTCCTTCGTCTGGCAAATGGTCATTGCTCCGTTCGCGGAAGAACTCTCCGAACCGTCCGCATGAATCCGGACAAAGGCATCCGCTCCTGCCTCATTCGCCATCTGCGCCCGCTCACTGTTGCTGATGTCCACATCGTTACTTCTGCGAATCATCAACACCTCATATCCTCTGTCTGTCAGCTCTGCCTCCAGCTTTTCAGCCACCTGCAATGTCAGTTCATACTCCGCCAGACCGCTGGACACTCCCTTCGTTCCCCCTGCAACCTTTGCCTTCTTTTCCGCTGCCCCGGGACCGATTGGCTCCTTTTCGCTGTTCCCTTTTTTCTGGTGCCCCGCATCAATTGCAATCAGATACCTTTCGGTTTCCTTTGTATCCTCTTTCCCTGTCTTGCCCTCAGCTTCTTCCGAACCTGTACCTTCTACGCTGCCCTCAGTTTCCCCAAAGCCTGTGCCTTCTGCGCTGCCCTCAGCTTCCCCCAAACCTGTACCTTCTACGCTGCCCTCAGCTTCTCCAAAACCTGTACCTTCCGCGCTGCCCTCAGCTTCTTCCGAACCTGTACCTTCTACGCTGCCCTCAGTTTCCCCCAAACCTGTACCTTCTACGCTGCCCTCAGTTTCCCCAAAGCCTGTACCTTCCGCGCTGCCCTCAGCCTTCCCCAAATCCCCGGGGTCTGCTGTTGCCTCTGCAGATACTGACATTTCCACCCTGTTCCGGCTGCCGCAGCCCGTTTCCCCTGCCAATAACATAACCGCTATGCAGGCACCTATTCCAGCTCTGACAAATTTCCCTCTTAACACCTTAATCTCCCTTTCATACACATTTCTGCGCACTTCTCCACCGCATGACTATTTTCCCGTAACATTCCACCGATTTTTAAAAGGACATAACCCGCCAGAGCATATCCTGTCATCCATATAACATAGCTGCCCCGCTGCACTCCATTCAGATAATAATAGGGCGGCAGCAGATACTGTAAAACCTTCAATTTATTTACAGTAAAGAATACCGGACAAAGGGCAAACATGCCCAGCATCAATATGGGAATACTGGCACCCAGCTTCAACGCTGAACCACATACTCGTCTGCAAATTCCACAGAAAACTGCCGCATCTGCCAGAAAAAGCGCCATCCAGAATATCTCCTGCCACAGCTTCTCTGTATTTCCCAGCAAAAAAAGTGCCAGCAATACTGCTGCCGCAGCCGGAAGCATTGCTGCAAATTCATACCCCCAGCTTTGCATCTCCCTTTTCCTGCCCGGCACTGCATCCATGACACCATCCGCCACATCCCGCAGGAAAAACAGATTTGCTGCAAGCCCTGCCAGCAGAATCCAAAGCGCCAGCATTCCCCGCAAGGGTGCTGTCATATAATGCTGTTCCGGTCTGTCTGTTCCCACCTTTTCATAAACCGTGTAGAACATCTTCTGCATGCCGGAACCTTCTGCAAAAATCCGCTGTAATTCCTCCTCCGATACGCTTTCGCCCCAATATTGGTGGACAAAATTACGGTAAATCGGATATGCCACATTCCCATACGCTTCTCCGAACAGCTTCACTCTGGATAACTGTAAAACAACCGTATCCTCCTGCTCCACGCTGAGAATGGGAGCTTCGCCCTCTTCTCCCGTCAAAATTCCTTCTATTTTGTCCTGAAAATCCTCCCGGAAAATCCAGAGGGCATCCAATTCCCTCTTCTGTACCCTCTCTCTTCCGCTCTCTTCACTTTCCACCCGTTCAAAATGAATGACGCTCTCTTTCTGTAACAACGCTTCTATGACTTCCTGTACCGCTTCATCCTCAGGCTCCTCCTGATACAGCCCTATGGAAAGGATTCCACTCTCTTCGCCGGAAACATTTTTCAGGCAAAATGCCAACAGAGGGATTGTAAAAAGCAACAGCAAAAAAGCCGGCTTCTTAAAAAATCTTTTTTCCAGCATAAAAAAATAAAGCAGACCTCTTTTCACCTTTTTCACAGGCACCTCCTTTTTCTGACACCCATCGCCAGCCCCAGAAACAGGATAAGAAAGAACAGTAATTCCAATGCTGCCCCACTGGGAAAATACCCTGTAGACATTTTTGTGCATACTCCAAAGCAATTCCCCCCGGCAAAATACCTGCAAGCGCCTGCATTTTTTCCGGGAAATAGGACACCGGATAAAAACAGCCTGATAAATAGGCAATCCCAACTCCTGCCACAAACTGTAATAAAATCCCGCTAATCATATCAGAAATCAATTCATATAAGAAAAACTGCATTGCTGCAAACACTGCCACTGCTGGAAGCAATTTCAGGAAAAAGGAAAAAATTCCTGCGATGGGCGCCTCCTGCCATTCCGGAAGCTGTATTCCGGTCAACTGAAAAGCTGCCTCTATGGGAAGAATCATCAAAAATAAATTGCCCAGCATCAAAAGTAAATATGCCAGATATTCCGCTCCTACCTGAAGCGGTATTTTTAACCCTCTTCCCAGCAGGCAGGCAGAAAGTGCATGACTTTTTTTTACAAACAACGGGCTGCAGGTAATTCCCCATAATAATAAATATAACACCAGAAAAGCGATAAAATAATAGCTTTTCATGGACAGCCTGTCACCCCAGCCATAAAAAACCACCTGATACAGTTTTGTCCTGTTCAGGCACATATCGATGTAGCGTAAAAACAATTCACCGGTAAGCTGTTCGCCGCTTTGAGAAACCGGATATCTTTCAAGCAGCCTCCAGATACCGATAATCCCATCTCTGGATTCTCTTACAACATCCTCCACCGTCTGTACCAGCTCATTCATCAGCACCGCTCCAACGCCTGCCCCGTCATTGCTGGTAGCATATAACAGTTTTACATCCTCTCCCCGGTCAAACGCCTCTACAAAATTTTCCGGAAATACAACATAAGCTGCCAGTTCTCCTGCTGCCAGCTTCTTTTCTGCCTCGTCCTCGGTCATTGTACTGAAATCAATGGCAAACCGCAAAGTATCCATTCTCTGCAATGCTAAAAGCCCGATTCCCAGATAGGTTTCATCCACATCCCCCGTAAGACCGATTTTTATTTTCTGTTTTTTCTCTGAATGTTCCACAGTGGACTGCATATAGGATGCCAGTAATATCAGACATATCGTGAAAAGCAGCGTCACTCCGATAATAAACGGACATACCTGCCAGATTCTTTTCCATTGACAAAGAAAATAATTCCTGAACTTTTTCACACTAATCTCCATTCC
>OGDN01004032.1_pt1 | contig 13986 bp, 10 predicted proteins | sample 1570271 | NCBI WGS metagenome assembly OGDN01 (sample SAMEA4384481, study PRJEB24528) | human gut metagenome | reverse complement strand
TGTGCATACACATCAATCCCTGCCACCTGTAGAAAACAGAGAAGCAGGGTGATGATGAGTAACTGATATTTCTTACTTTTTCTTGTCATTTACTTTTTTAGCGTATCGAAGATTTCCATGATACGTTCCAGTTCCTCCTCGTTGCTGAAAGGAATGCTGATTTTTCCTTTCCCTTTTTCGGAGCAAGTCAGTTGTACCTTGGTGTTGAAGAATCCCGTGAGTTGTTGCTTCAGTAGGTTGAACTCTTCCGGTAGTTTGCTGCGTTTCGGAGTGATTTTCCGTGTGCCGCTTTTCACAGCTTCTCCTTCGCTCAGCGATTTGACAATCTCTTCTACTTTGCGAACAGAATATCCGTGTTCTTGTATCTCTTCGAATATTTTTACTTGAAGTTTAGGGTCGCCTAATGAAATCAATGCACGTGCATGTCCCATATCGATCTGTTTGTTTTGCAGAGCCATCTGTATAGGAGCCGGTAGTTTGAGCAGACGCAGGTAGTTGGCGATAGTTGTCCGGTTCTTGCCGATACGTTCGCTCAAGCGTTCCTGTGTCAGTTCGTACTGGTCCAGCAGATGTTGATAAGCCAATGCTATTTCCACCGCATTCAGGTCTTCACGCTGGATATTTTCAATCAGCGCCATTTCCATCATGTTCTCGTCGTCAGCGGTGCGGATGTAGGCGGGGATGGTTGTCAGTCCCGCTTTTTGTGAAGCACGGTAACGGCGTTCTCCTGCGATGATCTGATATTCATCGTCAGAGAGTTTGCGTAGAGTGATAGGCTGTATGATACCGATTTCCGCAATTGAATCAGCCAGTTCCTGTAAGGCCGTCTGATCGAATTCGCGGCGAGGCTGATTGGGGTTGACGGTAATCTTCGCCAACTCTATTTCATTAATGGAAGAAGAGCCTTCGGTTTTCACATCATCCATCGAGAGCAGGGCGTCAAGTCCGCGTCCTAATGCATTTCTTTTTTGTGTTGCCATATCTTCTTCGTTTATTTATTTCTGTTGATAATCTCTTTGGCAAGGGCGAGGTGGTTTTTGGCACCGGTAGAGTCCGCGTCATAAAGAATAGTCGGAATACCGTAGCTGGGAGCCTCGCTCAGTTTTACGTTTCGTTGGATCACGCTGTTGAATACTAGTTCCTGGAAGTGTTTTTTTACTTCGTCATAAATCTGGTTTGCCTGACGCAGACGTGAGTCGTACATGGTCAGCAGGAAACCTTCGATTTCCAGCGCAGGGTTCAGTTTCGACTTGATGATCTTGATTGTATTCAGCAGTTTGCTGATGCCTTCGAGAGCAAAATATTCAGCTTGCACGGGGATGATCACGGAGTCGGCTGCTGTCAGGGCATTGATGGTGATCAGGCCGAGTGAAGGAGAACAGTCTATCAAGATATAGTCATATTCTTTCTTCAAGGGTGTGAGTACCTCTTTCAGTATCTTTTCGCGGTTTGGGAGGTTTAGCATTTCAATCTCTGCTCCTACAAGATTGATGTGCGAAGAGATCACTTTTAAAGAATCGATTTCTGTGTCAAGGATAGCGTCCTGTACATTGGCTCTGTCAATAATGCATTCATAGATAGTACATTCCGACTGCTTGATGTCTACTCCCAGACCGGAAGAGGCATTTGCTTGCGGGTCGGCATCTACTACGAGTACTTTCTTTTCGAGTGTAGCAAGTGACGCTGCGAGATTAATCGTAGTCGTGGTCTTTCCTACACCCCCTTTTTGATTGGCCAAAGCAATTATTTTTCCCATATACTCTAAATTTATTGGCAGCGAAATAAGTGATAATTCCTTAGAGCGCCTACGAAAAAAGAGAAACTTTGCATTTTCTGTTGATAAGTCACCTGTTTTGTTAATAACTGCCGGACGAAACAGTTCTGAAACCTGGCTGATTTTATCATTAAACTTCCTCCATTCGAGCGTGCAAATATACATATTTATATTGGATATCTCTTTCTTTTTTTACTCGCTTGCAGAAGATTAAGATTTGTAAACGGGTGTATATTCGTCAGATAGCGATGTAATTAATGGATATTCGAAGATATCCGGTTGGCGGTACGGTTACTTTTTGCTACTTTTGTGCGAACATTAAAAAGGAAAGGATTGAATATATGGAAAGTAAGAAGCCGTTGATCCTCGTTTCAAATGACGATGGTGTTATGGCTAAAGGTATTAGTGAACTGGTGAAGTTTCTTCGTCCGTTGGGGGAAATTGTAGTAATGGCACCCGATTCTCCGCGCTCCGGTAGTGGCAGTGCACTGACAGTAACTCATCCGGTTCATTATCAGCTGGTCAAAAAAGAAGTGGGTCTGACTGTATATAAATGTACGGGGACGCCAACCGATTGTATTAAACTGGCATTGGGGTCTGTACTCGACCGAAAACCGGACCTGGTAGTAGGCGGTATCAATCATGGAGATAATTCTGCTATTAACGTACATTATTCGGGAACGATGGGAGTCGTGATCGAAGGTTGTCTGAAAGGGATTCCTTCTATCGGCTTTTCTCTGTGTAATCATCAGCCTGATGCTGATTTTGAACCTGCGGGTCCTTATATACGCAAGATAGCTGCCATGATATTGGAAAAAGGCTTGCCTCCGTTGACTTGCCTCAATGTGAACTTCCCGGATACTCCTCATCTGAAAGGGGTGAAGGTTTGTGAACAGGCGAAAGGGTGTTGGGAGAACGAATGGGTGACTTGTCCCCGTCTGGACGACCATCATTATTTTTGGCTGACCGGTTCATTTACTGATCATGAACTTGAAAATGAGAATAATGACCATTGGGCACTGGAAAACGGATATGTGGCTATTACGCCAACGACAGTTGATATGACTGCCTACGGCTTTATCGATGAACTGAATGACTATTGTAAACAAATAGAATTCTGATATATACGGCATTTTGCTGATTTCGAAATTCAAAACTCCTAATTCTAAATTCCCATGAAGTATTATCTGATTGTCGGTGAAGCTTCCGGAGACTTACACGCATCTCATCTGATGACTGCCTTGAAGGCGGAAGATCCTCAAGCTGATTTCCGTTTTTTCGGCGGAGATCTGATGGCTGCCGTCGGAGGGACGATGGTGAAGCATTATAAAGAACTGGCATATATGGGATTTATCCCCGTGCTGCTTCATTTGCGTACCATCTTTGCGAATATGAAACGTTGCAAGGAGGATATTGTTGGCTGGAATCCTGATGTCGTGATTCTGGTAGACTATCCCGGTTTCAATCTTAACATAGCTAAGTTTGTACATGCCAGAACTCAGATTCCTGTTTTCTACTATATTTCTCCGAAGATATGGGCATGGAAGGAGTATCGCATCAAGAATATCAAACGCGATGTGGATGAACTCTTTTCCATACTTCCTTTTGAAGTGGAATTTTTTGAAGCTAAACATCAGTATCCTATACATTATGTAGGAAATCCTACGGTAGATGAAGTGACTGCTTATCAGAAAGCTCATCCCCAAAATATGGAAGCATTTATTGCGGATAATAAACTGGAAGATCGGCCTGTAATTGCATTATTGGCAGGAAGCAGGAAGCAGGAGATTAAAGATAATCTGCCGGATATGCTGAAGGCAGCTTCTGCATTTCCCGCTTATCAGCTGGTGCTGGCAGGTGCTCCCGGCATTGCTCCGGAGTACTACGAGCAATATGTAGGACAGGCTAAAGTAAAAATAATCTTTGACCAGACTTATCGCTTGTTGCAGCATGCGGAGGCGGCTTTGGTGACGTCGGGTACGGCAACCTTGGAGACAGCCTTGTTCCGTGTTCCTCAGGTGGTCTGCTATTATACTCCGGTTGGAAAGTTCGTTTCGTTTTTGCGCCGCCATATTCTGAAAGTGAAATTTATCTCACTGGTTAATCTGATTGCAGACCGTGAGGTAGTGAAGGAGCTAGTGGCAGATACAATGACTGTCGGAAATATGCAGGAGGAATTAAACAAACTTCTTGAAAATAAGGAATATAAAAACCGGATGCTTGCAGGGTATGAGTATATGGCAGATCGGTTGGGACCCGCGGGTGCCCCACAGCATGCTGCTCATGAAATGCTGGAACTGTTGAAAAAATAACTTTCTTTTTCTGAATAAACGTAAAGCCGGTGCAGTAAATGCCCGGCTTTTTTATTTATATAGCAGAAGAATTAAAAAGAGAGGAACAGATATGAAAAAATTTAATTGGTTTTTAGTAATGTTATTGCTCGCATTGGTACCCGCACTGCAATCATGTGACGACGATGGGTATTCAATTGGAGACTTGGGATGGGATTGGGCCACGGTTCATGCAACCGGTGGCGGAGGTTATTATCTGGAAGGTGATCGCTGGGGAGTGATTGATCCGGTTGCCAGCTCTATTCCTTGGTACAAACCGGTAGACGGTGAACGTGTAGTTGCTTTTTTCAACCCTTTGGCTGATACGGATAATGGTGCTCAGGTAAAGATAGAAGGCATCCAGGAAGTGTTGACGAAAGAGGTGGAAGATATGACTGCTGAAAATGAAGAAGAATTCGGAAATGATCCTATCGTGATTTATCAGGGAGATATGTGGCTGGGAGGAAAGTTCCTGAATATAATCTTCCATCAGTATTTACCTCATACTGAGAAGCATCGCATTAGTCTTGTGCAGAATAAGATAGAACCGGAAACTCCGGAGACACCGGAAACATTGAATGTGGATGAAGACGGTTATATACATCTGGAATTGCGTTACAATACGTATGATGATGTAACTAAATACCGGGGATGGGGACGAGTTTCTTATAATCTGGAAGAGTTCTATCCGTCAGCAAAAGACGCGGAAACAGAATGGAAAGGATTCAAGGTGACAATCAATTCAGAGGAGAATGGAGAAGGAAGAGTGATCGTTCTCGATTTGGACCATCCGGTAGGCGTTCCGGAGAAAGCGAAGGACGTACATTCCACTTCTTTTATTAAATAGCCAAACTTTTATGAAAACTAAACCTTGACGAACACTGTGTGTGAAAAAAAAAGGTCGGAATTGCATCAAAGCAGCTTCCGACCTTTTTGTTTATTTTGTCTCCATTAGAACCAAGTCAGTGCATACAGATAAAAGACTGCTGCCGGTATGGCCATCAAAGTGCTGTCAAAGCGGTCAAGCATACCTCCGTGTCCCGGAAGAATCGTTCCCGAATCTTTAACGTGTAATTGGCGTTTCAGTAATGACTCTGTCAGGTCACCCCATGTTCCGAATATGACAACAACCAAAGCCAGACCTGCCCATTCCCACATCGACATAATCGTGAAATAATGTGCCAGAATAAAAGAAGCTCCGATAGCTACCACTCCGCCACCGATGGAACCTTCCCAGGATTTCTTAGGAGAGATACGTTCGAACAAGCGGTGTTTACCTATTAATGAACCGACGCAATATGCACCCGTGTCACTCAGCCAAAGGAATATGAAGATAGACAATGGCAGAATCGGATTATAGCTTACGCTGCTATATTCCGGATCATTATGGAATGCCAGTACATTGAGCAATGCAAACGGCAGCCCTATGTAGAGCTGGCTAAGCATGGAATATGCCCAGTTGAGCATCGGATTTGCTTTTTTCAGATACAACTCACTGATCATTAAATAGAGCAGCAACAGCAAATAAGGAATGAAAATCTTAGAGTCGGCTGCGTCAATGCAGAATCCCATTACTGCGAGGAATAAATAAGCTCCTCCCAGCATAATAATGGTCTTGTTTACATTAGCACCTTCTGCACGGCTGTTGATCAACTGTCCGAATTCGTAGATAGTCAATGCGCTGATCGCCATGAACAGAATGCCGAAACTGAAAGAATTATAAAGTATACATCCTACCAGAATGGCTACGAAGAGTATACCCGTAATGGCCCGTTTTATAAAATTACTAATCACGATCTTCGTGTTTTAATTAGTTGGATTCGGTAGTTTGTCCTTTCTCATTGGATTTGGCTTCTATAGTCACTTTTCCTTCTACGGTCACTTTTTTTCCTTCCGCAGTGATTTTCGTTTCTGTAGTTGCTTCTTCCTGAGTAGTATTCTCAGCTTCCTCCTCCTTGATTTCCTGTTCTTCTGATTTCAGTTTTTCGGCTAATGCTCTCTCTGCTTTGGCAGCATCCTGGCTTTCTTTGGCAGCCATGATTTCTTCCGAGCGCGATGCCCAGGGACGCTTACCGAAAATACGTTCAACGTCTTCGGCAAAGATTACTTCTTTGTCGATCAGCAGTTGAGCTAATTCATTGTGTCCTTTCATGTGTTCAGACAGAATTTTCTTAGCACGTTCATATTGCTCGTTCACCATCCGCTTCACTTCCTCGTCGATTAGTTCGGCTGTCTTTTCGCTATAAGGACGGTTGAAAGAATATTCTTCATTATTATAATAGCACAGGTTGGGCAATTTGTCACTCATACCTAGATAAGCGATCATGCCGTATGCCTGTTTGGTCACTCTTTCGAGGTCGTTCATGGCCCCGGTGGAAATACGTCCGATGAACAGGTCTTCAGCTGCCCGTCCTCCTAGAGTAGCACACATTTCGTCAAGCATCTGCTCTTTGGTAGTGATCTGACGTTCTTCCGGCAGATACCAGGCAGCACCTAATGCACGCCCGCGAGGAACAATCGTAACCTTAATCAATGGGTTGGCATATTCCAGCAGCCAGGAGATAGAGGCGTGTCCTGCTTCGTGTAAAGCGATTGAACGTCTTTCTGCTTCTGTGGTGATTTTGGTCTTCTTTTCCAGACCACCGATGATACGGTCTACAGCATCCAGGAAATCCTGCTTGCCTACGAATTTCTTTCCGTGACGGGCTGCGATCAGGGCAGCTTCATTGCAGACATTCGCAATATCCGCACCGGAGAATCCCGGAGTCTGGCGTGCCAGCAGATCCACGTCTACTGTGTCGTCTATCTTGATCGGGCGCAGATGTACACCGAATACTTCTTTACGTTCGTTAAGGTCGGGCAGGTCTACGTGTATTTGACGGTCGAAACGTCCGGCACGAAGCAATGCTTTATCCAGTACGTCTACCCGGTTGGTGGCGGCAAGGATAATCACACCACTGTTGGAGCCGAAACCGTCCATTTCAGTCAATAACTGATTCAGGGTGTTTTCGCGTTCGTCATTTCCACCCATTGCGGGGTTTTTGCCACGTGCACGGCCTACTGCGTCAATCTCATCGATAAACACAATACAAGGAGCCTTTTCTTTTGCCTGCTTGAACAGGTCACGTACGCGGGATGCACCCACACCGACAAACATTTCTACGAAGTCGGAACCAGCCAGAGAGAAGAATGGTACGTTTGCTTCACCGGCAACAGCCTTGGCCAGTAATGTCTTACCGGTTCCCGGAGGGCCTACAAGCAATGCACCCTTAGGAATCTTTCCTCCTAAGTCGGTATACTTTTGAGGCTCTTTCAGAAACTCTACAATTTCTTCCACCTCTTGTTTGGCTTCCGCCAAACCGGCTACGTCCTTGAAAGTAATCTTGATAGATCCTCCCTTTTCAAAAAGCTGGGCTTTCGATTTTCCCACATTGAATACGCCGCCGGCACCGCCGCCACCGCCGCCGCTCATACGGCGCATGAAGAAAATCCACAGGGCGATTAGTAAAACCAGTGGAAGAATATTAATCAGGATTGCCGGGAAAATATCCGAATCGGCAGGATAATCTGCAATTCCGTCAAAATGACCGGCAGCTTTTTCATCCTGCAGGAATTTATCCAGCCTATCCTTGGAAGGAGGGTTACTAGTGATAATCGGGTTTCTTCCCACTTTCGTGGAGTCCGCACCGAATACAGCACCTACGGCATTCGGCTTTACGTGGGCTTCGAGTGTTTTCTCAGAACCCAGCACTTTGCTGATATACCCATTGGTGACATACTTCTGGAAGTCGCTGTAAGGAACTACTTTGCTTCCGCTTCCTCTTGAATCGCTGCTCCACCAAAGGCCGAGAAGCATGAGGGCAATAATCATATATAGCCAGTTCAGATTGAACTTAGGCATATTCACCTTATTATTAGGCTTATTGTTGTTAGTATTATTGTTGTCCATAATTGTGGATTAGTCTAAATCGGGGATTTGAGTAAGTTTGGCGTCTGCCCAAAGATGTTCAAGATTATAGAAGGATCTTACTTCCGGCAAAAAAACATGTACAAGTACATCGGCATAATCCATCGCTACCCATTCTGCGTTTCGGAGTCCGTCTATGCCGAAAGGTTTGCTGTCGGCACCTTTACGTGTAAACTCTTTGATAGAGTCTACGATAGCGCTCACCTGACTGGGAGAGTTCCCCTGGCATATAACGAAATATTTGCAGATGGTATCTTCTATACTGGTTAAATCAGCAATAATGATATTTTTACCTTTTTTCTCTTGAATTCCCTCTTTAATTTTTTCAATTAATATTTTCGTATCGTTCATTCCTGTAATTGAAATTAATAATTCATGTTCTCTTTTGGTTTATAACAAAAAAGGATTCCCCTTTGTTTCTGATTATAAACGTGATATTTTTGACAAATATACGGTGATTTATTGGATACAAGAAAGTTATGACTTAATTTTTGTGTTTTTTAGGGGAGATGCTTTTATCCGGAGGGACAAAATGAGCATTTTTGCAAAAAAAATAGCAGAATTGTTTGCAATTCCCAATTTATTTGTATCTTTGCACCCGCAAACGAAAATCATTGGGCTATGGTGTAATGGTAACACTACAGATTCTGGTCCTGTCATTCCTGGTTCGAATCCAGGTAGCCCAACAGAATCAACAACAATGATCAGTTAGAAACCTGCTAAAATGAAAATTTTAGCAGGTTTTTTATTGTTCTCTCTGAAGATGGACGTAAAAAAAGAGTTTTCCAAAATCAATGGAAAACTCTTTTTTACGTTTGCACCGTTCAGGTGATGTTTGTTTGTATCTATGATGAGATACCTATTGTGTCTGTGTTATGACGTAGGGGGTTACCATCCTGGATTTTGAACAAGTTTACTTGATTTTTGAATCTCATTTAACGGGATAGGATAGAGGTACATACGTCTTTCGAAGATACGGGTTTCAAATGAAGTACGTTCCATGAACCCTTCCAGGTTATCAGCATTCATGTTCATTCCATGTACCGGCCCACCTTGTTTGTATCCTTCTTCGTCGGCACACATCCAGCGGCGTACGTCAAAGTAGCGTTGTCCTTCGGCAAACAGTTCAATGCGGCGTTCCTTGCGGATAGCTTCCTCCTGCAATGTCTGGTTTCCCTTTATTTCCGGTTTGATATCTTTCAGCAGAGGAATACCTGCCCGATAACGGACGCTGTCAATGTGTGCGATGATACGTTCGTCCGTAGGATTTACATGGTTCAATGCTTCGGCATACAGCAAATAGAAATCGGCCAGACGGAACAGCATGCCTGCTCTGAACTTTGATTTGGCATTGCTGCCTTGATTTAAAAGGTCACGGTTCATTTCCTTATAAAGCAGATAGCCGGAATAGCTCATATCCGCTTTGGAGTTGTCGTCTCCGCTACCTTTGTAGAAATAAATCTGTTTGGTTGTTTTCTGCCATGTTTTGCCGGAATAGGTGATATCCTGGTAGAAACGTGGTTCACGATTCTTGTACATGTTGGGAATGCCGTCTTCACCGATGCCTTCTTCAGTATAAAGATCGGATTCGTGAATGCTTTTGCCATCACTCATCAGGAAGTCGTCTATGGCTTCTTGTAAAACACCTACACAGCCAAATCCGCTATAAATCGCACGTGGGGTACACCTGCGTTCTCTTCCTTCTCCGCCAACATCTCCCCATGAATTCTTGCTGGTTTGCCAGATAGCTTCCGGGTTGTTCAGACTCACCTGGAAGAGTTGGTACAAAGATTCTTCCGGATTCAGTTCGCCGTCTTTATCTTTTTCTTTATACAAATAATAGTGAGTTTTTGCATAATCGATAAAGCGTTGTAAGGCGTTTAAGGCAGTCTGCCATTTTCCGTCGTCTTTTGCCGGGAACAGTTGTTTGTCCTGATTATCTCTCAGGGCGACTGCTTCGGAATAGCCTCCGTTCAGCAAGGGACTTGCGGCGTAAACGTGAAGTTTAGCCAAAATGGCCAATGCTGCTCCTTTGGTAGGTGCTGCGCTTCGGTTCTCGTTAGGAGTGCCGTCGTCATTCACTTCTTTCTCCGGCAGTTCATTGTAGCATTCATTTAATTCGGAATCGATGAACGCTACTACTTCATCCACTGAGTTCCGGTAGTAGTCCAGATCACTTGCCGACGGGTCTGATATTTCCGTCATAATAGGAATGGGGCCGTACAATTCGAATAGCAGATAGTGGTAGTAGGCACGTAGGAAACGGGCCTCATTTTTCAATCGTGCCAGTTCGGCTTCGTCAATGTAATCCGTTACATCACCTTGCTGGGGGATGGTATGCGAGTATGCTAAGAATTCGTTTGCTTGACGGATTTGTTTGTACAGGCTCCATCGGGATAAATCAGCCGAACCGGCATGATAACCTACTACAGGAATTGTCTTAACGTTGTTTTGCGCGCTTTTCAATTCGTCGGAGACAGCAGGCCAGGGATTGTCGAGTCCGGTCAGGGCTGCGTAAGAACTGGTAATGATGATGTTTGACACATCCGGAATTCCGGAGTATATGTAACGGTGGAAGCGTCGGGCATAACCGGTGTTGTTGAATACTTCTTCCATGCTTAGTTCTGCCGCCAGGTCATCCGATACGTCCAGATAGTCGCTGCAACCTGAAAAGAAGATCGTGCTTAGTCCTGCGGCCAGTATGATTGATAATTTCTTCAATGTCTTCATATATATAATGTGTTATATAGATTATTAGAAAGTAAAGTCGAGACCGAATGTGAAAGTACGGCTTAGGGGATATGAGAAACCACCGTTGGTGTTTCCAAGTTCCGGGTCCCACATCTTGATATCGTCCCATACACAGAGGTTGTTTCCTTGCAGATAAACGCGCAGAGACTGTATGCCGATCTTTTTCAGTGTTTTCTCTTTGAAATTATATCCGATTTCGACGTTTTTCAGGCGCAGGAAGCTGGCATTGCGCAACCACCATGTGCTGGCAACTGTGTTATTGTCGAAATTGTTAGAATGCATGCGGGGGAACATTACATTTTGGCTTGGGTTCTGTTCTGTCCATCTGTTAGCCACTTCGGAGCGTACGGCAGATTCTTCTACTCCCCATTGGAAAGGGAAGAATGCTCCGTTGGAACTGGCTCCTAATACAGTTGATGTATTTCCGGAACCTTGGAAGAAGATACCTGCATAGAATCCTCTCCATTCGGCGTTGAGTCCGAAGCCGTATACAATTTCCGGTACCGAAGGATTTCCTACATCCTCCATCTGGTCGTTGCTGTCGATTTTGCCGTCTCCGTTCAGGTCTTTGTATTTGATATCACCCGGGCGGACTCCGCTCGACAAACCGGATACGACTCCCGGCTTCAGTTCGTACTGGCGGTTCAGACCTTCCCCTGTGATGTTAAAGTCGTCAGCCGTATAAAGTCCGTCGGCGATGTACAGTTTCCATGAGTTGAGGCGTGTGCCTTTCTTTTCAAGCCACGGGTAGACTTGCGGTACTTGGTCGTATTCGCGAATTTCGTTGCGCGCAAATGTGAAGTTGCCGCGTGCGCTCAGGTTTACTTCCCCTACTTTATAATTAAGATTCAGACTTGCGTCCACACCTTGGTTTTTAACAATACCGAAGTTTTGCCACGGCATCTGCTGGAATCCTGTTACGTTAGAAACTGTATTACGTTGCAGCAGAATCGCCTTGCGTTGATTATTGAAATAGTCTACTTGCAGGTCGATGCGGTTGTCGAACAAGCCTAAATCGATACCGAAGTTTCGTTTGTCTTCGATTTCCCACGAGAGGAAGGGGGATTCGAACTGGGCTTCGGTGATTCCGTTGCCTACTCCACCCATTGCGCCACTGTTGCTGAATCCGAGATTGTAGCCGCTGTTATCCTGCTTCATGGTTCCGCGATATAAGAACCGGTTACCGCCTGTATCGTCGTTACCGGTACGACCGACAGAGAATCTTAATTTCAGTTTGTTTACTACCTTTTTTAATACGTCCGGGTAATAGTGCTCGTTGCTGATGTACCATGCCAGACCCATTGCAGGGAAAAATCCGAAACGATAGCCTTTTGCGAAGGTTTCGGAACCGGTGTAACCGAAGTTTCCTTCTATGAAATAACGTCCGTCATATCCATAAGTCACACGACCTACCAACCCTTGTTTTCTATAGGGCAGGGCATTGTTGTGGTATTGTGTTTCTTTTTGCATATACAGGAACATAGCGCCTACGTCATGTTTCTCGGCAAAAGTACGGTTGTAGTTGATAGCCGTTTCGAAATAAATTCGTTTGCTTGAACTGTTGCTCAGATTTTCCGATAATACGTCGCTGCCCTCTACTACAGTCTTATACAGCAGACTTCCATTTTCATCGCGCCCCGTTGCCAGATATTGTGTCGGTGTTTTGGTACGTTTGGCGATGTACGACATGTCTGCGTCAAAGCTGATCAGTCCTTTCCATGTTAAGCCTTTGGTCAGGAAGTCCAGTTTCTGGTCTATCTCCACTTTCGACTGGATAGAAGTTCTCCACTCTTTGGCATATCCCGAATTAACAAGCAGGTTGTACGGGTTGGAGCGGTTGCCGGATGGGCGGGGATGTCCGGCGATGGTACCGTCGGAATACACAGCCGGCATGATATAAGACGGAGTACGGCACATGGTAGTAAAGATAGTGCTGGTTCCTGTGCCCGGATAGTTGGTTTGCAGGTATTGTCCGCTGAGGTCTACTTTTACAGTTGTCGTTTTAGTTGCGTCAAAGTCGATGTTGCTGCGCAAATTGTAGCGTTTCAGTCCGATGTTGTTGTCATAATCATTACCGAAATCCTTGAATATACCATTTTCCTGATAGAAGGCACCGGATACGAAATAACGGGCGCGTTCAGTTCCTCCTCTTACATTCAGGGTATACCGCATATTATAAGTATGGTTTCTCAGCATCGTACCCAGCCAGTCGGTATCCGGATATAAATCACGGTCGGCTCCGGGACCATATTTGGCAATCTCCTCGTCTGTACGGATGCTGGCGGTTCCCTCGTTGTTCAATGCTTCGTTGTACAGGTTTAAAGTCTCTACGGAGTTCATGAATGTCGGTAGGCGTGTCGGTTCCAGAATCGTACCTTCGGCACGGAACGAGATTTTGGGTTTCTGCGAATTTCCTCGTTTGGAAGTGATCAGGATGACTCCGTTTGCACCTTCGGCTCCGTATACGGCTGTAGCGGCAGCATCTTTCAGCAAAGTAAAAGATTCGATTTCATCTGCTTCGATATCCTGCATTTGCCGGGGGACACCATCGACCAATACAAGCGGATTCGTACCTCCTTTGAAAGAACTCTGTCCGCGAATCCAAAAGTCGGCATTGTCGTATCCCGGTTCACCGGAACGCTGTACTGCGATTAGTCCCGGCACCTGTCCTGCTAAATTATTAGTCATATTACGGCTGGAAGAAACCGACAGTTCTTTGGGTCCGATAGCGTTGATAGAACTGACTACACTGTTCTTCTTTTGTTTACCGTAACCGATGACAACCACATCTTCCAGCATTTCCGTACTTGGAAGCATTTTGATTGCCAGTACCTTTTCTCCCTTATAAGTGATTTTTTGTTGTTCGTAGCCCACATAAGAGAAAATAAGTATATTGCCTTTTGTGGCTTTGATGGTGAAGTTACCGTCTACATCGGTGATGGCGCCGACCGTGGTTCCTTCGATTTTTATCTGTACCCCGATCATCGGCTGTCCATTTTCATCGACTACAAGCCCTGTCGGACTTTGTCCTTGTGCATAAATTGTGTTTATTCCTGCCAATAAGGCAAATAGGATGAAACACGTTACTTTTAATATCTTATTCATAAATGTTTCTTTTAAGTAAGAATTAGAAAATAATTAAGGTTACTTGTCCGTGCCGTATA
>OGDN01004024.1_pt1 | contig 14011 bp, 9 predicted proteins | sample 1570271 | NCBI WGS metagenome assembly OGDN01 (sample SAMEA4384481, study PRJEB24528) | human gut metagenome | reverse complement strand
GCAAAGGTGATGGAGCGGTGCTTGCCGCCGGTGCAGCCCACCGCGATCATCAGCTGGCTCTTGCCCTCCTTCACGTAGAGCGGCAGCGCGTATTCGAGCATATACTCATAGCGGTGCAGCAGCTCTTGCGACTCCTCGGAGGCCATGACGTAGTCAACGACCTCCTGATCCAGACCGGTCTTGTGCTTGAGCTCCGGCACATAGAAGGGGTTCGGCAGGCAGCGCACATCGAGCACGAGATCTGCCTCCTGCGGCAGCCCGTACTTGAAGCCGAAGGATACGACCATCAGCTCCATCGGGCTTTCGCCCTTGTCCAGGAACAGGCTGCACACCCGCTCCCGGTTCTGCGCCGCCGAGAGCAGCGACGTGTCAATGACATATTTCGCCTTATCGCGCAGCGGCTGCAGAAGGCGTCGTTCCCGCGCGATGGCCTCGGTGATGGGAATTTTCTCGGCGGCGGCCAGCGGGTGCTGGCGGCGCGTTTCCTTGTAGCGGCGCTGAATGACTGCATCGTTGGCATCCAGGAAAAGAATATCGTAGTCGATCTTCTTTTCATCAAGGTCGGCCAGCGCCTCCTGCAGCTTTTCAATGCTGCGCACACCGCGCACGTCCATGACGACGGCGACGCGGTTCAGCTGGTTTTCGCCCTGCAGGGCGAAGTCCACGATACGCGGCAGCAGGGCCACCGGGATGTTGTCAATGCAGAAAAAGCCGATGTCCTCCAGCGCGTTGACAGCCATTGACTTGCCCGCGCCGGAAAGGCCGGTCACGATCAGAAAATTCATCTTCCCCACCGCTCTCTTATTTTACCACGCGAATTTCGCGTTCCAGCACAAAGCCGGTCCTGGCCTCAACAATTTGCCGGACCTGCTCGGTCAGTGCGACCACGTCGGCGCAGGTCGCGCCGCCGCGGTTGATGACAAAGCCGCAGTGCTTTTCACTGATCTGTGCACCGCCCACGGTAAAGCCCCGCAGGCCGCAGTCCTCGATCAGCTTGCCCGCAAACGCGCCCTGGGGCCGCTTGAAGGTGCTGCCGGCGCTCGGCCATTCGAGTGGCTGCTTTTCCCTGCGCTTGCCCAGCAGCTCCTGCATACGGGCCAGCACGGCGGCTCCGTCACCGCGGTGCAGCACCACCGTGGCCGACAAGATGCACCAGTCGGGGTTCTGCTCAAAAATGCTCGTGCGGTAGCCCATGGCCAGGTCTGCCGCAGGCAGTGTGCGCAGCTGCAAATCACTGTCAAGAAAGGTCACGCTCTCCAACACGTCCTTCAGCTCACTGCCGTAGGCACCGGCGTTCATATAGACCGCACCGCCCACCGTACCGGGGATACCGCAGGCAAATTCCAGACCCGTCAGGCCCAGCGTCTGCGCCTTGCTGCACAGCCGCCCCAGCGTCTGCCCTGCCCCGGCGGTGAGGCGCACCGCGTCCGTATCAAGGCCGGAGTTTTCCATCCCGGACAGGCCGCGCATGTCAATGACCGCGCCGTCAAACCCGGCATCGTCAAACAGTGTGTTGGAGCCGTTGCCGAGCAGGTAGACGCGGACACCGTTTTCCCGGCAGAGCTGCAGGGTGCGGCGCAACTGCTCTGCATCCCGGGGCGTACACCAGAAGGCTGCCGGGCCGCCGATCTTAAACGTCGTGTGGGGGGCCAGCGGCTCCCCCTGCGCAAAGGGCAGCTGCTGTGCCGTCAGCGCCGCGCACAGAGCCGTGATCGTCTGTTCCTGCATGGAAACCTCCGTAGTATCAGCTTTTTATCAAATAGAACTGCCCAGTGCGGCAGCGCCGATCACACCTGCATCGTTGTGCAGCTGGCAGGCGCAGATGACCGGGAACTTGCCGGTGGTGATGTTCCGGGTCTCGTTCTCCGCATAGGCGCGGACGGGGGCCAGCAGGACCTCGCCCTGATTGGACACACCGCCGCCGATGCAGATGACCTCCGGCTCGAACGTGTTGATGACGTTGGCGATGCCGACGCCGACATACTCGATCCAGCTGTCGATGACCTTCCGGGCGGTCTCGTCGCCCTTGGCAGCGGCATCAAAGGCCAGCTTGGCGTTGACGTGGTCGATGTCCTGGGTCATCTTCCACATAATGGTGTTCTTGTCGGCCTGCATGGCGGCCTTCGTCTCGCGGGTCAGCGCGCTGGCGGAGGCGTAGCGCTCCCAGCAGCCCCTGCGTCCGCAGGTGCACTGGATGCCGTCCTTGACAATGACGTTGTGACCCATTTCACCGGCGGCGAAGTTGAAGCCGCGCAAAATCTTGCCGCCCAGGATAATGCCGCTGCCGATGCCGGTGCCCAAAGTAATGACGACCGCATCGTTGTACCCCTTTGCACCGCCCGCAATGTACTCGCCGTAGGCGGCGGCGTTGGCGTCGTTCTCGACATAGACCTTGCAGCCGAGCAGGGCCTCGAGGTCAGGGCCGAGGTTCCAGTCGTAATAGCCGAAGTTCGTGTTGAAGCCGACGAAGCCGGTAGTAAAGTTCACGCTGCCGGGCGTGCCGATGCCGACATATTTGATATCGGCAAAATCGATCTTATTATCCCGGGCCACGGTGCGGCACAGGTCGGCCAGTGCCTTTTCCAGATCCTCCGCCGGGCGCGGCAGACGGGTGGCCCAGGTCAGCTTGCCGACGATCTCATAATTTTCGTTGACAATACCGGCGGTCATTGTGGTGCCGCCCAAGTCGATACCAATCGTGTATTTGCTCATAACAGAATTCCTCCTACTTCTTCTGCACAGGGCTTGCCGTGCAGTTGTAATTCCTGTACCAGATTTTCCCGCGTCGCGTTCACGATCAGCTCCTGCGGGAACTGCATTTCTTCCAGCATGGCGTAGAGGGCCATCAGGCCGTTCTGCAGCTGGTGGGTGCTGTGGGCATCACTGTCCACTGAAATATGACAGCCGTTGGCAAGGCAGGCCCGCAGCAGGGCGCGCATATTGGGGATGCCGTCCCTGCGGACGTTGAACGAGTTGCCGTTCAGCTCCACGACCTTGTGATTGCGGGCAAATGCCTTCGTGACAAGGTCGTAGTCATAGCGGTAGTTTTCCTGCTCGGAGTGACCGATGATGTCGACATAGGGGTTCTCGGCCACAGCCAGCCAGAGGCGGTTAGCCTCCCTGCGGGTCAGCAGACCCGGCACGCAGGAGCTATGGATGGATGCGACGACCCAATCCTGCGCTTTGAGCTGGCTTTCCGAAAGGTCCAGCCCGCCTTTGGTGTCCATGACGTTGGCCTCCGCTCCGTAGAGCATGACGACACCGCCGATTTCCCGGGGCATCGCGCTCCAGTTCTGGAAGTGCCAGGCGTGGGGCGAATCCGGCATGGCGGGCGCATGGTCGGTCACAGCCAGCGCGCAGTAGCCGATCTCCTTAGCGGCTGCGGCCATTTCCGTAAAAGTATTGTATGCGTGCGTTGCGCACAGGGTATGCGTGTGCAGGTCTGCGATCATCTGCATGGAACGGAAAAACCTCTTTTATTTTGTAATGTCGTCTGCCAGGCCCAGCTGGGTCAGCAGTTCCTTGGCGGCGTTGTAGCCCATCTCCTTCTGGCGGTTGTTGATGGCAGCCGTTTCCAGAATGACGGCCAGGTTACGGCCCGGCATAACGGGAATGAGCATGCTGGGCACCTTGACACCGAGGATGTCGTAATACTCCGTCTCCAGGCCCGTGCGGTCATAGTTCTTGGTGCGGTCCCAGGGCTCGAGCTGGACGACCATCTCGACTTCGACACTCGAGCGGACCGAGCCGATGCCGAACACCCGCGCCACGTTGATGATGCCGATGCCGCGCAGCTCAATAAAGTGGCGGATGTTGGCGGGCGCGGTGCCCAAAATTTTGCGGTAGGATACCCGGCGCAGCTCAACCGCATCATCAGCGATCAGGCGGTGGCCGCGCTTGACGAGCTCAATGGCCGTCTCGCTCTTGCCGACACCGGAGTCGCCCAGAATCAGGATGCCCTCGCCGTAAACCTCGACAAGCACGCCGTGGCGGGTGATGCGGGGGGCCAGCTCGGTGTTCAGGGTCGTGATGAGCTGCCCCATCAGGGCGGACGTCATCTCGGTGGACATCAGGATCGGTACACCGTACTGCTTGGCAAACTGCATCATTTCGGAAAGCGGCTGCATGCCGCGGGTCAGCACGATGGCCGGCGGCTGGAAGGAGAACAGCTTTTCCAGATGGGTGTTGCGCAGTGAGGTGGACAGCTCATCCAGATAGGACATCTCGGTCAGGCCGATGATCTGGATGCGTTTGCTGTCAAAGTTTTCGTAGTAACCGGCCAGCAGGATGCCCGGACGGTAGACCTCGGTGGCTGTGACCTGAATTTTATCCAGCTCACAGGGAGTGTAGGCAATCGTCAGGTTGGCTTCCTCGGCCAATTTTGCAAGGGAAACAGAGAATTCGGACACAGTGGAACGCCCCTTTCCTAGTTTCAAACATTATTTTCTATTATACCGTACCTGCCCGTTTTTGTACAGAGGGCGCGGGCGCACAATGTTAAAAAAATGCCCGCTGTTTTTGTGGAAACAGCGGGCGGAGTTTTATATTTGGGGGCGCAGGGCGGCAAGGGCGGTGCGCAGCGTCCTTTGCAGCCAGAGCAGCGCGTGCGCCGCGGCAAATGTTGCGGCCAGATAGACGACAAACAAAAACGCCGTGTCCCGGCGGGACAGCACCGCCAGATCAAAGTGCGCGGCCAGTTCCTGGATCAGAACGTGATGCACTAGGAACACCGCGTAGGATATTTTGGCAAGCTGTGCGCCCACCGCGCGGGGCCACGGGCGGTCCAGCAGCGGGGCCGCCAGCGCCAGCAGGATGAACACCCCGGCACCGGCCAGCGCGCAGGTGATCTTACCGTCCCAGGGCTGTGCCAGCACGGCCCCCGCCAGCAGCAGCGGGGCCAGAATATACCGTGTGCGTCCGGCGAGCGTTAAAAACGTCATGCCGAACAGAAATTCCGGGATATGCACGGCCACAAGCCGCGCGTCCCAGCCCAGCAGGTGCACCGGGATGCAGACCGCCAGCGTCAGCGCCCAGGTCAGCCACGGCCTTTTGCGCAGCCCCCGCTGCAAAAGCGGGAACAGCAGGTATAAAAACAGGATGCTGCCTAGGAACCACTCGCCCACACAGGCAAAGTCTGTTCCGACCCAGCCCGCGGCAACGGCAAAGTTGTCGAGACCCAGAAGCGTCAGCACCAGCGTGACGGTCCTGGCCCCGCCGAAGCTGCCGGGGTGCGCCACAAACCGATAGCTGAACACGACGAACCACGCGAGCCAGAACAGCGGGTAGACAGCCCTCGCGCGCCTTTTGTAAAACTGCGCAGGGCTCTGCTCCGCCGGGACGGTCAGCGCCAGCGATGCGCCGGACACAATGAAAAACAGCGAGGAGCCGAAATCTCCCAGATAAATGCCCAGCGGCAGCGTGCTGGTAAAGAGCCTGTGTGGCAGTGTAAAATACCCCGTGACCGTCGCGTTGAAATGCACGATCAAAATGCAGATCAGCGCTGCGGCACGGACAAGATCAAGATAAAACAGGCGTTGCTTTTTGATGGGTGGTCTCCCCTTTTACTTTTGCAGTCTGTGCTTGACGAGCCGCCCCAGCTGCTTGGCTACAGCGGCAGGCTGAGCGGCGGCGGTCTCATACTCATTTAAGATATCCGCCCGCGCCGCAGACCGGGTCAGCGGCTCAAAGGCGGCGGCATAGGCACCGTTTTTCTGGGCGGTCAGGGCCAGCTTCCAGGCGTCACGCTGGCTTGTGCAGGCGGGGATGCCGTCCGGAAAGGCAGACTCCCGCACAAGCACCCAGCCGCAGTTGGGCGCGGGCGGCGGGTCACTGCCGACGGGCACGGATACCTCCTGTGCCAGTGCGTCCTTCTCCCGCAGCCATGCAGCACGGCGGGCGGCGGTGCAGCCCTGCCACAGCGGCAGAGAGGGGCTTAACACGCCAAGCATCGGATTTTTTTCAAACAAAGCAGCAGCTTCTGCCAGCAGTGTGTCCGCGTTGGCGGCTGCCTGCCGGTTATACCAGTCGGTCACGGGGTCCGCGGCGGGCTGTTCGTAATGAAGCAGCCGCAGGCCCAGCTCGTTCAGGTCGGGCGTTTCCCCTGTCGGTGCGCCGACAGGATAGCACCAGTGCAGGTTTTGGGCAAGGGCTGAAAGCGGCTGTGTTTTTAACAGCGAGACCAGCAGCAGCTCCAGCGGAAAATCCGTATAGGCCGTCACATAGTCGCATAGCTCCCGCGCGGCGAGGCCGTCCGTGCGGCGCAGTTCATCCGCATAGGGCGTGAACAGGCTGCGCCGTTTGAAAAACGGGCAGCCGCGGTTTGCCAGCAGCTCCCGCGGGCAGGCCATAATGGGGTTTACAAAAACCGGTTTCAGGTCGTCCGTCTGCACGTAGGTATCCCAGGCATAGCCCCTGGCGGCAAAATACGGCGTGAACCGCGTTTCGTGGCGGATGATAGACTGCTCGTAGCTGGTCGGCAGTGCCATTTCCTGCCAGTAGTTCCAGAAATCGTCACTGTTGAACAGCCGCGGGCGCACCGCAATAAAATGGGATTGCAGATGCTCGGGCACTGCGCCGCCAAAGCGGCGGCTCTGCATGGCGTAGTGGCGGGTCAGCCCCCAGAAGTCCAGCTCCGGGCGGGCGTCCATCGCGGTGAACATCGCCGCCAGTGAGCAGACCGGCCCGGCCAGCGTGTAGTTCATCAGGACGATCTCCTCATACTCGGCCAGCTTCTCCCGGCCCAGAGTCAGCAGAGCCTCCCTGTATGCGCCGACGTCGAAACCGACGTTTTCCCGTTCGATGCGGCCCGCACCGGACTGGCGCACCCAGACGCGGTCCGCCGGGGCAAGTGTACCGTTGGTGACGAATACGACCCTGCCGTATTTCTGCACAGCCTGTACGGCAATGCGGCAGGGCGTATCGATGCAGCCCGCCGGGTCATAGTGGAAGTAGATGACCAGTCGTTTCATGCGTTGTCAGTCCTCATAGGGGCCTTCGTGGGGGCCAAAGATAGCGCGCTTGGTGTTGATGATGACCTTGTAGGAGCCTGCGGGCAGCTTGTCCCGCAGCCAATTGCGCACGTGACGGCGGCGGCTGTCGGAGTACGGGCCGTAGTGGCTGAATAGGTGGTGCTTTTTGTAGGCAAAGCCGGTGGCCGAGCTGACCGCACCATAGAAGGTCGTACAGTCAAACACGCGGGCCAGCGGGCGGATCACGCCACCCGCGTAGGCCTGCATCGTATCGTTGTGGGTCACGGCGTAGTTCTTGCTCATGACCACTGCCGGGTAATAGCCCGCACTCTGGGCCACAAACGGATAGATGCGCTCAATGGCATGGCTGATCGTGCCGTCCTGGGGCAGCGGCTCGGGCGGGAAGTCCGAGTGCTGCCACCCGTGGTCAAACAGCGGTGCCAGTGCCTTGGGGCGGAACCAGAACACACTGCCGTAGGGCGCAATGGGCGATTTTTCACCGGAAACAGGCGCATCGATGCCAAGGTCTTTCATCAGCTTTTTCGTGTTCTCAAAGTTCGGGCCCCAGCCGCCGGAGCACATATTCATGAAGTAAAGTCCGTGCGTCGGGTACGGCGGGCAGAGAATACCGAGGTACGGGTCCTTCTCAAACTCGCACAGCACATTCAGCACATGAGCAGCGTTTTTGCAGACATTCTCATTGCAGACATAGCCAAAGCTCGCGCCGACGCTGCCAGGGCGGGTCTGGATGGCTTTTTTGTCGTGCATGAAGCAGGCGTAGTCATAGTCCCGCATCTGTGGGGCCAGGTCACAGAGGAAGGCACCGACGTCGCGGCCCTGGTTCTCCACCACGGTCACGGTGACGCTGCGGACGTTCAGGTCCGCAAAGGCGGACTCGATCTGCGGTTTTTTATCAGCACTGCTCGTCGAGATGAAAATATCCGTCTCTGGCGGGAACTTTGCCGCAAACGCCTTGCTGGAATCCAGCATATCCATGAAATACAGGTGCATGGCCAGCGCAATGCGGCGGTTTTGGCGGATGCTCTTTGCCGTTGCCTCGTCCAACACCGTCGGCTCGATGATGCGGGTCAGCGCGAGATTGCGGGTAAAATCGTGCGGGTGCATCGTGCGGATCATGTTCTTCCAGATGAGGTCCATCGGATAGTCCGTCTCGTCCCGCAGATAGTCGTACAGCTCCTGCACCGGCTCACCTGCCGTGTCGTTGAGATAGGCCTCCAGCTCGTGCATAAAGCTGCGGCGCTTGAACAGCGGGCATTTTTTCTCCCGCAATAAAAGCGTCGGGCAGACGAGCAGCGGATAGTCTGTGAAGTCCTTCAGGTCGTCGGTTTTCACATAGACATCCCACTTGAAGCCCTTATCCTCAAACTGCTTGGTGAACACAGCCTCGTATCGCTGCACCGAGTCGGTGTAGCTCTCGATCATCGGCATGTTGTCCCAGTAGGCCTGCAGCTCCGGGTTCTGCACAAAGCGCTGACGGTAAACGATGAAGTGAGACTGGATGTGTACGGGCAGATAGTTATACAGGTGCTTGCCCTTGAAGGGGTTCGACTTGGCACCGTGGTGGATGGACAGGCCCCAGAAATCGAGGTCCTGGTTCTCCCACATGGCGTCGAACATCTCTTTCAGCGGGCGCACAGGACCCATCAGGGTGGAGTTCGTCATGACGATCTCGTCAAATTCCGAGAGCTTCGCCCAGCCGTAGGAATCCAGCGCGGTCTTGTACGCCCAGACGTCAAGACCCTTGTTCTCGCGCACGATGATGTTGTCGGTAAACTGCGAGAAGGCCGCGCGGCCCTGCTCGCTCAATTTGCCGTTGCAGACAACGACCAGCTCGGTCAGGTTCTTATTCAGGTCGGCAAGGTAGTAGGTGATAAAATCATCCACGTCGCCGTTTTTTTCGTAGAAGAAAAAGATGCCCAATCGTTTCATTGCGTTTTTCCTTTTTGTATGTTATGCACGCTTGCAGGTATCGTTTGCCAGAATGCGGTTGATTTTTGTCGGGTCGCCCCAGGTGCCCGGGCTGTCATACGGACGGTCCGGGAACGCGCCGTAGTCGAGCTTGATCTTGTAGTTCTTGTCGCGCAGGAACTGCTCTACGCGGTCCGCCAGACTCATCGGCTTGCCGGTGCAGACATTGATGATGCCGTTGATCTCCTCCTGCACACTGGCGGCCACGATCATGTTGGCCAGCTCGTCCACGTCGATGAAGTCATAGAGGTTGCTGCCGCTCGTGAACGGGAAAGTCTTTTTGCCGTCCTGCTCGGCCTGGGTGATCTTGGCAAAGATCGAGCTGCCGTGCACCTCGTCACCGGTGATATAGTATGCGCGCAGCCAGTGCAGCTTGCAGGGGGAATCCGCCAGCGTCAGCATCATGCTCTGGCGCAGGGCGTTCTTGGCAATGCCGTACTGGCTCTGCGGCTTGCAGGGCGTGCCCTCATTGATAGCACCCTCCCAGTAGCCGACCTCGTGCATCGTGCCCATGACGCTCAGGTCCTTCAGGCCGCCGTCGATCAGCGTGTTCAAAAACGTCACATGGCTGGACAGATCCTTCATGTGGGCGGCGGAATTATGGCGGAAGCCGTCGCGCCAAGCCAGATGGATGCAGACGTCCGGGCTGCCCAGCTTGCGGTACAGGTCGGCGTCACCGCCGAACAGCGGCACATCGCAGAACTCAGCGCGCTCGTCGACGCCCTTGAAGTTAAAATCCGCCGCAATGACGCGGTAGCCGCGGTCCAGCGCATTTTTTACGACATGGCGGCCAATGTAGCCCGCTGCACCGGTAACAAGAATCGTTTTCATAACTGTTCCTCTCTGACCGGCAGCAGATCGTAGAGCTTCTGCAGCCGCATCTGGTATAAAAGCAGTGCCATTGTTTGTTTTTTATTGTGCCCTGCGTCGTGCAGGGTGTCCAGCAGGCTGCCCGGGTACGGGGCCAGGGCAGCCCGCAGCGTGCGCCAGGCCTTGCGGCGCAGCACGCCCGGGGCGTGTGCGTCGCGCAGCTGGTGCATCAAAAAGGTGACGGCCTGTGCGCGGCGGTCCTTCCAGACGGCCTGCAGCTCCTCCGGGCCGCACCAGCGCTGGGCGGCGTGGAATTCAGCCTCCATCCATGGCTCCAGCGCCCGGATGCGGCCCAAAAGTGCCTGCGCCGTGTGCGCGCAGGAGGTGCTCTGCGCACTCTCAAAATGGCGGTAGACGACCTGCGGGATGTAGACCGCCTTGCCGACGCGCCGGTAGGCTGCGGCGTTAAAGACAAAGTCCTCCAGCCCGTAGCTGCACCGCTCATTGAAGCGCAGCCCCAGCAGCGCCGTGCGGCGGTAGAGGGCGTTCCATACAAACTGCGGGCCGCTGTTCTCCAAAAAAGCACCGTAGCTGCCGCCGCGGCCCAGCGCTATCGTGCAGGGACTTCCGGCAGGGTGCGGCTGCTCGGCAAAGGTACCGTCCGGGCGCTGGCGCAGCAGCTCATAGCCGCCGCGCACAAGGTCGGCGCGGGTGTCCTCTGCCGTCTGCAAAAGCAGGTGCAGCGCTCCCTGCCAGAACAGGTCGTCATCGTCACAGAAGGTGATGTACTCCCCGCTCGCGGCCTCCATGCCGCGGTTGCGGGCCGCGCAGATACCGGCATTCTTCTGGGTGATGACGTGGATGCAGGGGTACTCGCTCGCCAGCGCGTGGCAAAGGCGGTCCGTGCCGTCCGTCGAGCCGTCGTTGACGATGATGATCTCGAACTCCGGCACCTGCTGGGAAAGGATGGATTCCACGGCGGTGCGCAGGGTCGTCTCGGCATTGTACGCCGGGACGATCACGCTGATCTTGGCCATGGGGGTACCTCCTCGCATTATTTTTTCAGTTTCAGATATAATTTTCCGTAAGGCAGCGGCAGCGGTACGGCACGCTGCAAAAAGCCGATCTTCCAGCGTGCCTCTGCAAAGTCACGCCTTGCCTGCCGCGGGTGGGTCAGGTAGTGCGCTGTGTGCTGCGGCGCGGCCAGCGGATAGGTGCCGCCGTCCTCAACCGTCAGGTCACCGAGCAGATCCAGCTGTAAAGCTGTCGGGCTTTCCACCAGCCGCAAAAACGGGGCAATGGCCCGCTGCGGCGGAATGGGCTGGCCGTTCAGCACGCTGTCCCGCCAGGCGGCGGCAAAGCGGCGCACGCCGGATTGGATCTGTGCAATGCGTGGCTCTGCGGGCTGCCTGGCCGTGCGCACACGGACGATGCCCCCCTTCTCCGCGCAGTAGCCCAGCGTGGCCCCGACATCCTGTGAGAGCAGGCGTTCGAGCATCGGCTGACCCGCCCAATACAGGCGCGGCGCGGGCTTGCCGTCAAACAGGAATACTTCCGTTTGGTCGGGCGCAAAGCGGGTGCGCAGCCGGTCATCCGCCGAGAGCTGCAGCCCGTGCAGCGGAAATTGCAGCAGTCGCTCTAACAGCAGCTGCGTTGTACCGCCGCTGCCGATGTCAACAAGGAAATCGCCGGAGCGGATGCCCTGCGCAGACAGATAGGCTGTGACCGCGTCGGCGGCGTCCGGGCGGGGCAGCTGCCGCAAAAAGGTGTGCAGCGATTCCCTGTCCGGCTGCTTCAAATCAAACTGCCTGTCCGCCAGCTCCGGCGGGCAGGTCGTGCCGCAGTATTCGGCGATCTGCGCACCGGTCAAAGTCTGCCGCGGCAGGGCGGCCAGCACTGTGGCCCAGTCCCCCGCCGCCAGAAACGCCGGAGCCAGGCTGCGGCGGGAGACTTGTAAATAGCCAGTCTCCTCCTGCGGGTAGAGCGTGTGATAGATGTCCCGCATCAGGTACATATCGCGGGCGAGAAAATACAGCCGGGCCTCCGGGCGGGCGGCACGGCGCGCGTGCAGCCATTGGCAGAATGCCGCTGCCAGCGGTCCCAGCACGGAAAAGCCGAGAGCCTCACCGTCAGATCGCTGCTGCGGCAGACGGTTCTCCACAAAAGCCGCAGCGTCATCCGCAGGTGCGGACGGCGTCGGCAGATGCCAGGCGGTGATGCCCGCCAGCGCGGCCCCGGCCACATCGGCGCGCCAGCTGTCACCGATGAAAAGCAGCTGCTTCGCCGTGAGGCCGGTTTCCTGCAAAAAGCGCTTGAACAGTCTGCCGCTGCGCTTCTGCACGCCGTAAGTGCAGGAGACAAAGCCGCCGTCAAAGCAGGGATAGCCGCAGCGGCGCAGCATCGCGTCGATCTGCGTCTGCGGCAGGTACATATCGGAGATATAGTAGAGCTTTTTCCCCTGCTTTTTAAGCGTTTGCACCGCATCCAGCACGGGTTTGTTCGCCGCACAGGCGGCCAGCTCTGCAGCACACTCCGCCGCTGCGTCATAGCGGGCAAGGCAGGGGCGGGCGTAGATTTCAGCCAGCGTTACTTCCCCGCTTTGGACGGCGCGGGCCTCACGCTCGGCCCGGATGCGGGCAGCGTAAAAATCGTCGCCCATCAGGCGGAAAAGTCCTGTCGGCACAGCAACATCGCGCTTTATAAGCGTGTCAAACACGTCAAAGGCGACGGCGTCAAAGTGCGCAGCTTTATGGCAAATTTGTTTTGTCAGGTTCATGGCAGGTACGGTATCTGCGGGCGGAACCGCACCCCGGCGGCAAAGCCCTTCCAGATGATTTTTATGCGCTCGGCGCGGCACCCCTGCCTGTCGCGCAGGACCTGTACGGTGTGCCAGCTGTCCTTGGCCAGCAGCCACAGCCAGCCGGACAGTCCCTCCCGGCGGTAGAGCACCACATCGTTGCGGTAAAAATAGCGGTAGCGTGCCCAGCGGGCAGGCACATCCCTGGCAATGTTCACGACGCCGGGGTTCTGCATGGCGTGCACGACCCGGCTGGCCGGGATGACATAGCAGGGCTTTGCGCGGGAAATGCGGCGGGTGTACTCCCAGTCGTCGGACCAGATGAAGAACTCGGCAATCGGCAGGCCGAACTGCCGCACGGCTTCGGTGCGCAGGAACAGCGAGACAAAGCTCGCCATCACGGCGGGAACCTCCGCTGCGTCGAAGCCGTCAATATCGCGGTACATCGTTTTGCGCTGCAGGTTCATCGGCTGGTCGGTGCCGTCCGGGGCAAGTGCCCTGCTGGACAGCCAGCCGCAGCCGTCGCCGTGGGCGGCATCGGCGGCCAGCAGGGCAGCCAGCGCGTCCGGCTCGGGCAGCGTGTCGTCATCCATGATCCAGACGGCCTCACACCCCAGCTCCGCCGCGGCGCGGATGCCGTAGGCAAAGCCGCCCGCACCGCCGATGTTTTCCCCCGGATTGCGGCAGACCAGCCCCGGCATTGCCAGCGTCTTTATATAGTCCGCTGTGCCGTCAGTGGACGCATTGTCCACCAGCAGCACCGTAAAGCCCTGCACGGTCTGGGCACGCAGGGCGGCCAGGCATTGTTTGAGCAGCGGCAGACGGTTGTAGGTCACGACGATGGCCGTGACATTTCTTGCGTCAAGCATCTTTTTTCGGGAAGAATTTGCGCTTGAGGAAGGCTGTGCCCTTGCGCAGCCAGTTCTGGTGCTCCATGTAAACGATGCTCAGTTCCTCAAAGCTGATGTTGTTCGTGGTGAGCCAGGCGTCCAGCAGACGCTCGCTCACAAAGCCAAAGACCCGGCGGTCATTGACCGTGTAGCCCGTCATGTCCAGCTCCCGCTCGAGCTCAAACAGAATGTCGAACAGCCAGGTGCAGTAGTGCTGCAAAAGTTCCTTCTTCATGACGAACATGTTGAAGTGGTGGCCGTGGGTCTTGGACATATACAGGTCATACGCGGGCAGGTACTCGGGGCATTTGCGCGCAATGATGGCGCGGGTCACCTCCAGATCCTGCTTGTGATGGGCGTGGATATACTGGGTGTAGTTCGTCTCAATAAAATAGTGGCGCTCCTTCGGCAGGACGACGTTCGTCGTAGCCAGAATGCTGCAGAGCTCCTCATGGCTGATGACACGCGACTTCTTGTCCGCAAAGCGGCTTTTGCGGCGGCTGGCAAAATAGCGGCGGTAATGCACGATGCCGATATAATCGGAATCGATGTTGTGC
>OGDN01004020.1_pt1 | contig 14032 bp, 21 predicted proteins | sample 1570271 | NCBI WGS metagenome assembly OGDN01 (sample SAMEA4384481, study PRJEB24528) | human gut metagenome | reverse complement strand
TTTCCGGAGTGGAATGTTCCTTTTCCGGAGTGGAATGTTCCTTTTCCGGAGTGGATTGTTCCATTCTTGCGGCGGTGGGGGCTTCCTCTCTATAGGCTGAAACACAAGATATAGAGCGGGAGCGGCTTGGCTTTCTGCTATGTTGTCTTCCGGAGTAAAATGTTCCTTTTCCAGATTGGAGCGGGAGAGAGCGGGAGACTATGCCCCGCCCTGTCCTTTATTCTGCCCATGCTATATCATCAATAATAACGGTTGCCCCGTCCCCCGCTTTAATGCGGTTGCCCGTTGGAGAGTGTACTTCCTCTATCTCGGCTACGGCGTTCTGGGCTTCTTCCAGCGTGTCAAATTCCATTGTTATACGCTGGGTCTTGCCCCCGAATTTACCGTCCCACAAGTCCGCATACACTTCCCATTTGCCGCTTTCGGTGCGCTTGCCTATAAGGGCTACGGCAAGCTGTAAAGCGTCCAGCCGCTCCGCTTGCTGTATTTTAAGTAATAGCCTGTCTACTCTCCTCATTCCGTCCCGCTCCTCTCCTCGCTCTGGGCTTTCTTCTCGGCTTCCAGCTTCTTAGCCGTGTTTATGGCTACGGCTTTCTCTGTTATGCGGGCTTGCCGCTTCTGGGCGGTCTCTATCTGTTTTGCGGTGTCTTTGCTGATAGCTATAAAGGTCACCGCAAAGCTTCCCGTAAGCCCTACTTTCAAATAGCCGTTGTCCAGATAGTCCGCTATTGGGGCTGTATCATCACATACAGGAAGCAAGCTAAACTCCGTGTTCCCGTAAAGGTTGCTATGCTCCGTCTCCAGCTCCTCTATAGCTTCTTCTATAGGCTTCTTAATGGTCTTGTAGGGGTTATTATTGCCTACTTCGCTGGGGAGCTGTAAGCGGTGCTGGATAGCCCTAAAGCCTATAGTGAAGTAGCCCCGCTCCTCTATGTCCCGTGTATGCTGGCGGGCTAAGTAGAAGATATAGTAGAGTAGATCGCTTGCCCGGTTTGATAGCCGAAAGTAATAGCGGGGGAGTATTGTAAAGTATTGGGCTATAAAGCTCCAGCTTATCCGCTCATTAAAGAAGATCGTACATTGTCCCCGCTCTATCCTTGCTCCCGTAAAAAGCACTTCCAGAGCGTCTATAGAGCTTCCTTTTTTCTTTGTCTGCTGTATATGCCCCTTGATTTTAAGGCTTGTAAGCGTGTCCATTCCGGCGTTAAAGCCTTTTCTGGCACTCTGGGGAGTGGAGTAAAAGCCCGTGTCTATAAGCTCTTGGAGCGGGAAACTTATATAGTTTTTGGTAAGCTGTCCGTCATGTATAGCTTGCTCGTTTGCCTTTATAAGGGCAAGCACGAAAAGCTTTTTAGCGGGCTTATTGCTCCCGGTTAGCTTGTCAATGTCCGCAAGCTCTATAGTTACGCTGGCTTTCTGGGTCTTCAAGCTTACCTGTCTACGCTTCCCGCTCTCCAATACTTCGAGCGTTGTAGAGTGGTTTACTTGCCGCTTGCGGGCGGGCAAGTCTGCTATATCCGCTCCAGCTCCCAGCGTCTCTAAAATAAGATTGCTGGCGGTGCTGTCCGGCACGTTGTAAAAGTCTTTTTGCTCTAAAGGCTTGAGCGGGGCTACAGGCTGTAGAGCTTGGGCTTGCTGGTTTTTCTTTGCCATTAGTAAGCCCCCTCTCCGTCTTCGTCTTCTGTCTCCGGCAGGGTGCATAGAAGCTTATCAAATAGGGCGGTATACTCCGGCTTAAAAGCCTTAAAGCCGTCTAAAAGTTGCTCCGCTTGCTCCCGGCTATCCTCTGGAATAGTAAGAGCTTCGTAGTCTATCGGCTGGAAAAGGTCTTTTAGCACTTGTAGCTTGCGCTCTTTAAGCTCTTTGTCTTCATAGTCTGTATCACGTATTTTCTTATACAGGATAGGTACAAGCTCATTTAACGCTTGTATTTTGTCCTCTATGCCCGCTGTATTCATCTGGAATATCACAATATCGGGAACGTCATAATAGCGGGCGATGATCTCCAGAGCATAGTTATAGCCTTTAAGGTGGTAATAGCTCTCTATAAGTGTCTGGCGGGCGGTCTCTACTATGTCCACATTGTCCGCATAGTCTTCCGCTTCCGTAAAGAAAGCTTCCAGCGTGAAGTTAGAAAGCGTGTTGCTTATATCCGGCTCCACATAGTAGCCCCTCTCATTTATGCGGGGGCTTCTTCCTAAAAGATCGCTTGCCCGTAATATAGCTATGCCGTTTATTATAGCTCTCCTGTTACCGTCAAAAATAGTAGTGTCTTCTTCTGCTTCTTCCTTAAAGCCGTATACATCGAGATTATACAGGTCTCCCCAGCTAAAGACGGTGCTACTCCAGTCTTCCAGCGGCAAGCTTGCTATATCCTTTAGCGGCTTGTGTCCTTTTACGGGGAGCGGCTGGAGCTGTTTCTTTCCTGTAAGGTAAAGCTTCTCTATATCGGCTATAATAGCGTCTGCAAGCTCCCTAAACTCTGTAAGGAAGTCTTCCAGCTCCGCAAGGTATTCTCCCTCGCTTACGTCCATACCACAAAACAAGCCGCCGTAGAAGTCCATAAGCCCAGCTTCTACAATGTCCCATTTGGTAAGATCGGCGGGGGCTTCTTCGTAGTAATGCCATTTAACGGGAGTAGCAAGCCCCCGCTCGTAGTCTTTCTTTTGCTGGGCTTCGTCTGCGTCCGCTTCCGTCCCGCCTTCAAAAATCACTTTAGCCCGGTCTAATAGTCTTCTGGTGGCTATTTGCTGGGTGTATTCCGTCCCGCTCCCGTCTGTGGTTTTCATATCTCTAAGGGCTTGCTTCATAGCGGGAGTAGTAATAGCTTCCTGCCATTCCTCGGCGGTCATGGTGTCGCTACGTCTCCCGCTCCCATCCTCTATGGTATAGTAGCCCTCTCCCATAACTTCGTTATAGCCCTCAAGAATAAGCTTACTCTTTACAGGCTCGGCTATATATTTTTTTCTGATCGCCTTTAAGGGGTTAGGCTTTGCCGGGTTTGTTTGGAGTTGCTTAGTATAAAAGCTTATGCCCCTCTCAATAAGAGCGGCTAAACTGTCTCCTCTCTCTGTCCCGTCTTCATCGTAAAGCCATTTTTTTAGCCCCGCTTCCCTTGCGTCCCGGTATTGCTTCTCTGTCATAATGGCGGGGAGCTGTTCTATATAGCGGTATACGTCCTCGGCAAAAATAGCATCCGTAACATAAGCGGCAAGCGTCCTATACTGGAGCTGGGCTTGCTGTAGCTGGGTCTGGGCTATGTTATAGCGGATAGAAAGCCATTCGTGAATAGAGATATAGCCGTTATAGATTTGCCCTTGCTGGCGGTCTGTAATGCCGTTAATCATTTCCCGAAAGCGGGCTTGCTCTACTATAGGCTGTGGCTCTTTCCCCTCTAAGGCTTGCCGGAACATAATAGCCATATTGGAAAGCTCCAGTATGCCCAGCTCCCGCCCTGTCCAGCCTTTTTTCTTTAGTAGCCGCTTTATATCTGCCATTATTGCCGCCCTCCTATAATCGCTTCCAGTTCGTCAAGCTTTGCCTTGACTTCTACGGTGTCATAAGCCTTTAAGAGCTGGGCAAGTATGCCGCTCTCTTTCTGGGCTTGCTCCGTTGTCACTTCTCCCGCTCGTACTCTGTTAAGTAGATCGGCTAAAGCGGTTACTATACTCTTTGCGTCTATAGCGTCCAGCTCCAGAGCGGGCTTAGTCCCGATATACTCCCCTTTAAGGGCTTCCGTGTATTTCAGCTTAAAGTCTAAGAGCTTGGCGGGGTCTACGGTGCTAAAGTCCGCTTGCTCCAGAGCGGCGTTAATTTTCTCCAGCGTGTCCCCCAGCCGCCTTATACGGGCTTCCTTTGTCATGCTGTAGCTCTCGCATAGCTCCGCAAGCTCTGCCCGTTTCAGTTCGTCAATCTGGGCGGCTAAAGCCTTTTCCCATTTTGTACAGGTGCTTTTAGAGATATGGAGCTGTTCACATATAGAGCTATAGCTCTGCCCCTCGGCTCTAAGCCGTACATATTCCTTTCTTAGCTCGGCTGGCTTCATGTATAAGCCCCCTCTCTAATATTAGTTTTCGCAATGTGTATGTACACTTGCTGTGCTTGCTATTCTTCTTATATGGCTCCGGCTATTGGTTTGTGTATGCTGTTGTGTGTATGCTGATAGCCGTATTTTACCATACAGGAAGTGGCTAAAAGGCTGTCTCTGGCTTCATAGTTTTAATGTCCGCTAATAGTAATTAACCGACATTAAATTGTCTCCGCTTCCGCAAAGATAGCTTGCGCTATTCTGTCTGTAGCAGTATCTTTCATTCTTTGCTTTTCTGCGTCTGTGGGTGGTTCTATGATATATCTTTTTAGCTCCTCTATAGAAATAAGCCCCATGTTAGCTTGCTTGTGGTGGTTAGGACATAAAAGGATTAAATTATCCTCTGTAGCTTTGCCCCCGTCTTCTACGGCTACAATGTGGTGTATCTCATTCCCGTAAGCGGGTTGTCTGCGTCCCTTCACGGTTATAAGCTCATCTGTCGCTCTCCATCCGCAAATAGCGCAATGCCCATTATAGCGGTGTATAATCGTTTTTGCTAAGTAGCCTTTATGCCCGTAGTTTGATACTCTGGCTGGAGTTCTTTTGTTATGGCTATTTGCTGTTGCCCTACGTTGGCAAGCAAGGCTACAGTATTTGCGTTCGGTACCTCTGTAGCTCTGATAAGTAAATTCTTTGCCGCACTCTGGACAAACCTTTGTTGCTTCCATTGTCTGCGCTCCTATCGTTGTTTCTGGGGTAGCACTTATGCCGCCTGTAAGGTGGTGAGTAAGTGCGCCCTTTGGGAAGTCCGTTAGCTCTCCCCGTTAATAAACTTTCTTAGCGTCTCCTCTGATACTTTCCACTTGCCGCCGATTTTAACGCCCTTTAGCCGCCCGTCCTTTATATAGCTCTGTAGCGTCCTGTGGGTTACTCCTAAGATCGGCTCCAGCTCCGTAAGGGTGTATAGCCGGATAGTATCGAGCTTGGCGGCGTTTGCTTCCGCTCTGGCTTCCGTTCTCTGTTTGCTGTCAAGGCTTACTCCCATAGCTTTTACTCCTCTCTTGTGGCGGTGTCTAAAATCTGGTGTACATACTCATTTACAGAAAGCCCAGCGGCGGCGGCCCCCGCTTTTACTCTGTCGTAAAGGCTGGGCTGTAAGACAAGCTGTAAGCGGCGGCTCTTAGTCTCCACATAGAGCGGGTTAAGCTTATAGCCCTCTGGCGGCTTCTCGGCTGGCTTTGCCTGTGAAGCGGGAAGCTCCCGCTCCTCTTGCCGGGTCTCCTCTGGCTCCGCTGTGCTGATAAACTGTAAAGCGGGGTTGTCTATAAAGCTTTTCTTCTTCGCCATTGTCTTTACTCCTCTCCTAAAAGCTCCGCTATGAAGCGGCTGTAGTCTTCTGTTACTTTGGCTTTGGGAGCATAGCTATAAAGGCTCTGCTGGCTTATCTGGGCTTCCTTTACGGCTACGGCTTCCCGGATAGTAGCCCGGAATAACTTAGTTCCCAGCTTCCCGGCTATCTGCTGGGCAAGCTCCGCTACTTCTCTACTCAATACAGAGCGGGGGCTATAGCGGGTTAAAAGTATGCCATCTATGGTTAGATCGGGGTTTGTATACTTCTTTACGGGCTTCATAGTCTCCGCAAGCTGTTCTATGCCCTGTAAGCTGTAAATATCGGCTTGAGCGGGTATTATAACGCTGTCGCAAGCGGTAAGAGCGTTAATAGTAAGTATGCCCAGAGCGGGCGGGGTGTCGATTATGATATAGTCATACTCTCCCCTTATCGGCTCCAGAGCTTCCTTTAGCCTGTACTCTTTCCCCGTGTCTGTTATAAAAGCGTCCGCTCCGGCAAGGGCTTTACTGGCTGGAATAATGCCCCCGCTCTCCGTCTTCTGTATAGCGTCCCCGGCTCTGATCTCCCCCGTAAGCACTCCTAAAGCTGTAGCTCCGTCCGCTTTGGCTCCCGCCGTGTATGTCATATTGCTTTGAGCGTCTAAGTCTATGGAAAGTACAGAGTAGCCTTTAAGGGAAAGCCCAGCGGCTACGGCAAGGGCTGTAGTGGTCTTGCCCGCTCCCCCTTTTTGGTTTGTGATCGTGTATACCTTGCTCATAGTGTCCCCCTTATGGCTTTGTCCGCTTCGTCTGCTATCCGCTGTAGCTCCCGCTGGGTCTCCTCGGCTTGGCGGTTAATCTCCTCGGCGGCTTCGTCTGCAAGCTGGTAAATATTCTTGTCCATATTCCCCGCCCCTCTCATAGATCGCCCCGGCTGTTTAGGGCTTCTTTTAATGCTCTGGCTTCTTCATCGGTAAGAGTAAGCCCCTTTAGAAGCTTCTCCTCTCCGTCCGTCCGTCTCCAGCTCCGCAAGTCATACTTTGCGGTGCTTCCGTTGTAGCTTACCCTGTTAAGCTCTTTTGTGGTGTCCCCGCTCTGGCTTAATACGGCTACTTTCTCTACGATTTCATAATTAAAGGCTGTGCTGGGCATATTCTGCGCTCCTCTCTATAAATGCGCTTGTAGCGGGTAGGGTCTCCCCCGCCCGCTCAAGGCTGTTATATGGTCTTCTCTGCCTGTAAGATAAAGTTTGCATACAGCCCCCCTTATCTGTAGTTGTGTATGTGTTATTGTGTATACTCTTATCCAAAGATTGCTTTAGCTATGCGCTCCTCGCTGTTATTCTTTGCCCGCTCCAGAGCGTGGGAATAAATAAGGGTTGTGTTTATGTTGGTATGCCCTAAGAGCTGGCGGGTCTCCTCTACTGTGCCGCCGTTCAAAAGGTTAAGCGTGGCGGCGGTATGTCTCATGCTATGCCCGGTCAAGCGGTCACTCTCAAGCCCTACAGCTATAAGCCGCTCTTTGGCTACTCGGCTTACGCTTCTGGTAGTCATGCGCTCCCCGTTGTTACGGTTTGCTATAGAGCTAAAAAGCGGGGCTTTGGGGTCTGCGCCCCCTCTGGCTTTAAGGTAGGCTCTTACAGCTTCTTCTACAGGCTCGGCAAGCTTTACATAGTCCGCTTTTTCTTCGTGCCCTTTGCCCTGATAGAAAAGGGCTACAGCGTCTCCAGCGGTTCTAATATCGCCTATATCGGCTCTTACTATGGAGATTTCTCTAAGCCCCGTAGTTACCATTACAGAAAGCATAGCGTAGTCTCTCAAGCCTTTAAGGGTGGAGCGGTCAATAGCCCCCAGCAAGCGGGCTACTTGCTTCGTGGTCAAGTAGTCCTTTTTATGCTCAGTATCCAGCTTTGCCCCTTTTACTCTGTCTGCTACATTGGGATAAAGCCCCTCTTGCGCTGTCCACTGGAAAAAGAGCTTTACAGCGGCTAAGTAGCCTTGTACCGTAGTAGGCTTATGCTCCAGCTTCAAATAGTCCCGATATGCTACAATGTCTTCCCGCTGGGGCTGGGTTATGCCGTTCTCCATAAGGTAGACAAAAAAGCGTCTAATAGCCTTGCTATACGTCTCTATAGTCTTGGGGCTTGCGTCAATATAGGAAGTCCAGCGGCTAAAAAGATCGGCGTTAATAGTCCGCTGTTCTACTATGGCGGTATTCTCTATCACTGTTAAGCCGTTCATGTTTCCCGCTCCTCTCTGTCTGCGCTATTGTGTATACTGTATTGTGTATACCTTTTTGTGTATCATTATTACAGTATCAATTATAGCCGATTGTCCGCTATATGTCAAGGGGTTATTTCGTATTTTTTCATAGTTGCCGATAAAGAGAAAGCCCCAGCGTATAAGCTGGAGCGTTCCCCGTGTTTTGTATGATCGCTTTACTTCTGGAGCGGGACTATAGCAAGTGTTTTCCCCAGCGGGGCTAATACTTTTAAGATTGTGTCTATTTGTGGGCTTGTGCTTCCCTTTTCCATGCGGGCTATAATCGGCTGTTTTACCCCGCTCAATTCTTCAAGCTTCTTTTGGCTTATGCCCTTTTCCTGTCTGGCCTTAATAAGCTCTCCGATAAGGGCTACTCTTAAATCGCTCTCGGCGATTTCCTCTGGGGTGAAAAGCTCGGCTCTCACTTCGTCCCAGCTACTCCCGATTGCGCTATTTTTATTCATCGTCAAATCCCCTTTCTATAAGGTCTGCAAGTTCCCGTTTTGCCTGTGCTATCTCTCTGGCTGGGGTCTTCTGGGTCTTCTTCATAAAGGAATGGAGCAATACATAGCTCCCATTATGCCACGCCACAAACAATATACGATCTCTAAGAGGTCTAAGCTCCCATATTTCGCCGTCAAGGTGCTTTATATAAGGCTCTCCGGCTTGCGTCCCGTACTGGCTCAATATTTCGATATAGTCATTGATCTTATGTGCCTTTATGCGGCTGTCCTTGTCCTTTTTCTGGGATAGCTCCCGCAAGTACTCTAATACTGGCTCTTTGCCGTTTCTATCCCTGTAAAAGTGTATCTTATGCAAGTAGCTTTCCCCCTTTCTGCTTCTATTATACTCAAAAGTTATTGCCCTGTCAAGTACTTTTAAGTTATTAAAAAGAAGCCCCGGCTGTGATAGCTGGAGCTTCCCTTGTGGCGGGTTATGTGCGTCTTGCTCTTTCCTCTCTTATCCCTTGTATTCTGGCAGTATCATAGACAAAAGATAGCAAGCTCATAATGTCCCATAAGCTGTCTGTGTCCGTTCCTCTGGCTTCTCTGTAAGCGGTGTATAGGTCTTTTACTCTGTACATCTCCTCTACTTTAGCGTGGGTAAAGAGGGCTATAGCTTCCTGTGGCTCTATTCTTAATGGCGGTAGGTGCTTGCCATTCATACAGCTACGCCCCCTCTCAACGGCTCTACACTGCCCTGTAACAGCCTGTAAAGAACAAGAGCTATTGCTCTTGCCCCCCCCCCGCAAAAAGTGCCGTATAGCCTGTTTTAGCGGTCTCTAAAAGCGTCTCCGTTGCTTGCAGATAGCCAGCTAAAAACGCCTGTCTTGCTATCCAGCATAAGCGGTCATAACGGCTAAAGCCCTGTCTCTGTTCCTCTGGTAGAGAAGTACAGCAGTTTACTAAAATCTCCTCGCTGGTCTTGTAGTCCAGCAGTTCCCCCATAGTCTGGGCTATGTCTGCTACTGCTTGCTCTATATTCTCTACTAAAAAAGTGTCTCTCACTTCTTGAGCGGTTACTGTCCTCTTATCCATTGTTTTCTGCTCCTCTCTGTCTGCTCTTGTGCAGTATTCTATAGATTAGGTCAAGTAGCCCTATATCCTCGCTCTCTGCCAGCAGAGCGGAAATAAGAGCTATATACTCCTGTTTTTTAGCTTCCATTATGTACGGCTTCTCTCTTTGGCTCTGGCGGTCTCTGTCCATCTCTGGAGAGCTTCCCGCATTTCCTCTTTCTTGTCTTGCTCCAAAAGCTCTTGCATTTCCTTGTAAAAAGGCTCTCCGCAAGCTACAGCACATAACAGCATATTAAAAATAAGCTCTTTCCCGCTTGCGTCCTGTTCGCTGTATAGCTGGAGCATTTCTTTCTGGGTGTCTGTCATAGCGTTATACTCCTCTCTTATTTACAGGGAGAGGGAGCGGGGAGCTTGTCCCCTTGCTCCGTCCCTTATTTGCCTTTAAGCAATGGAAAATCTACGGCTTTCGCTGGTCTTGGTAAACTGTCCGTACAGCTCAGGCATTGCTTTCTTAAAGCTGGTAGTATCAAAGCGGGAGCTTGTTACTTTAGTCCAGCGGATTTTATATACATCTACTGTCATTTCCTCAGCGTTGCGAGCGGTCAGCTCCGCCTTGATAGCGTCCTCAATAGCTGTAATCTCTTGTGCGAGTTCCTCAGCCATTGCCTTAAGCTCTTTCAACTCTCTGATCTTGCTTGTCATTTCGTTAGTGCTCATTGTGTAAGCCCCTTTCTTTTCGTTGCGGGCTATGCTATAATAGCTGTAGCCCTTTGTGGTTGCTCTCCCGTGTTGCTTGTCCGGCTGGCGGGGGAGCTTTTCTTTTACTCTGGGAAAGCGGCGGTGGGCTTTAAGCATCTATGCGCTTCTGGCAATCTCAATCTCCCTTATCCCGTTCCGCTCTTATGTGGCGTTCTTGGTTCAGCTTTCGCTTACTTCGTCCGCTTTCGCTCTCCCTTTGTTGTCTCTATTATACTGCCGTCAGTAGATATTGTCAATATGTCATTCTCGACAAATATACTGCCGTCATATTGTCTATTTTGTCTATTGCCGTCAGTAGCCACTTGTGCTATAATAGCCATAGTGGAAAAGGGACTTTCATTAGCCCCGCTCCCAGCCTATATAGAAAGGGGTGTGTAACCGTGGCAATTAAGAGTGACGCCCAGCGCAAGGCGGTTGCAAAGTATAACGCCGCAAACTATGAGCGTATAGAATTACGGGTAGAAAAAGGGCAAAAGGCCGTTATTAAAGCCCATGCCAACAAGCAAGGGGAAGCTGTCAACGCCTTTGTAAATCGAGCCATTAAAGAGACTATGGAAAGAGATAGAGAATAAAAAGAGCGGGGAGCTATTACAGCTCTCCGCTTTTCTTTGTGTCTGCTTTGGCTATCATGTCTTCCAGCCGCTCTATTGCCGCCCTGTGGGCTTTTATTGCCGCTCTGATACGCTCCCGGATGTCTGGGGGTTGTTCCCTTTGCCCAGCTTCTAAAAGCCGCTGTAGCCGTGTCTGGGTTTCCTGTAGCTCTTTCTGGAGCGGGGGCTTATGCTGTAGCCCTCTCCCGTAGATCGCTTCTATATCCGCTTCTATCTGGCTGTAAAACAGGCTGTTAGAAGTCATAAGGGAAATAGCTTTAGCCGCCTTTAGGAATAGGCTGTATATGTCCGTCCCCGCCTGTACTCCCTTGAGTATATCGGTCTGGAGCTGTCCGCTCGTCTTGATATTCTCTTGGTAATGCCTATATACTTCAAGGCTTCGCTGGTGGTCTTCCCGCTCCCTCTGTGTGTTTAGAAGCAATATTTTAGCCTGTTCTGGCGGCTCTTTCTGCGGTATGCCCTGTAATCCCGTTTTTAGCCCCTCTACGGGCTTTTGCGGCTCGGTAATGGTTTTATATTCCCCAGCCCCTAAAAGCGGCTCTACGGGGCTTTCTGGGGCTTGTTTTTCGCCCTCTATAGGTGAGAATAGCCCCGCAAAGTCTAATACAATGTCTTCCGCTACTGCTATCCGTGTTTCCGCTCCCATTCTGTCCCCCTCTCTCAATTAAAGGGTAATTCTTCCTGTTCTCCGTCTTCCAGCTCCGTAAAGGCTGGGCTGGCGGTGTCCTCTCGGCGGGCAAGCTCTACAGTATCGCCTATAATGGTAAAGCCGCCATACTCCGCTATAAGGTTGGCTACTTGCTTCTTCGTCTTGTCCAGAGCGTCCGCAAGGTCTGTTAGATCGGCTGTAAAATCGTCCCTTTGCACTCTGTAGAAAGCTATAGCAAGCTTCTCCCGCTCGGCTTCCCGCTTGCTCTTTTTGGGCTTCGTGCTGGAGCTATAGCCGCCCTCGCTCTTACTCCAGCCCCCGCTACTCTCTCCAGCGGCTCCCGCTCCGCTGGTCTTGTCCGTGAAGTAGTTAAACATGGGGTAGAAGTCTAAGTAAGCGTCTCCCTTGCTTCCGTTGCGGTGCTTTAAGACTTTTACTTGTATTCTCTGGGGCTTTCCGACTTTCCCGTCCTCTACGGCTTGTCTCATAAGCTCCCGTATGCGCTTCTCTCTGGCTTTATCGGCTTCCCCCTCTTGATAATCCATACCGTCATACTGTAGCCCTATTAAGCAATCGCTGGAATACTCAATAGCTCCGCTTTCTTTGAAGCTTGCCATATTAACGGGGGCTGTATAGTTATCTCTGTTAAAGCTGGATATGCCTATAATGGGAATACTGTAATCCCGGCTCAAGCGTTTAAGCTCTAATACGGCTTTATCTGTATTTTGCTTGTCCGTGGCTCTTAGATCGGCGGGGGCTATGATCTGGAGATAGTCTATCAATACTACGGGGGCTTTCCCGGTAAGCTTGATATGCTTCTGTACTTTTTCCCTTATCTCCTCTACGCCTACATTGCCTATGCCCTCGGTAATATAGATATTCTTTGCATACTCCGCATAGCTGGCTATAGATCGCTGTATAAGCTCCCGCTCCGTCTGGCTATAATCGGCGTATCTTGTCCCGGTTAAAATGCCCCTTGTGGTCTTGGCGTGGGCGGTGCTTCCGTTCTCCTCTAAGTCTTTGATAAGGGTTATACGGCTTACGCTCTTAGCTATAAGCTCATTCCTTGCCATTTCCAGCGAAAATATAAGCACGTCATGCCCAGCTTGCGCTATATTATCCGCTACGTTTAAGCAAAAAGTAGTCTTGCCCAGAGAAGATATAGCCCCGATTATGTACAGCCCAGCATACAAGCCCCCGTCTAAAAGGTTATCAAGCGGGCTAAAGCCTGTAGGAATAAAAGCCGCCCGCTTGCTCTCCTCTATGCCTTTTAGGAAGTTCTGGAGCGTATAGGCTACGGCTTCCCTTTTAAGGGCTTCCCGCTCGGCTTCCAAAGTCTCCGCTTCTATGTTTTCTGCTCCCTCTATAACGGCTCTAAATGCGTCTCTATCGGCGCTTAGAGCTTCGTTTGCGTCTTTATATGGCTGGGCTATATCAAGCCTGTAAAACGTAATTTTAAGCCGTTCTAAGCCCTCTGCAAGCTCTCTATTAGCCTTGCTCCCGGCTTCGTCATTGTCCATAGCAATAATAAGCGGCTGGGCGGGTCTCTGGCTCTCCAGCATAGTTAATAAAGCTCGCCTGTTTGCGGTGCTTCCCAGTGCTACAGCTTCCCCGCCTACGTCAATAATAGAAAGTGCGTCAAGCTCCCCCTCTACGATAAAGACGGGCTTACTTGCCGTATACAAGGCTTTGCTATTAAATATTCTTACTTTCCCTACTTTGCTCTTTGCATATTGGGCTTGCTCCGGCGTGAGATTGTCCCTTGTATCTCTTGCTAAATAGCTGTGCTTGCTGGTAGGAATGATAAGCCGGGGAGACGGTGGAGCTTGCGGGGCTTTGGGGTGCGTCCAGCTCTCCACATATCCCAGCTTGAAGCGGTTAAGCGTCTCCAGCGTTAGCCCCCTGTGGTAGCTGGTCTTTGCTATGTCCCTGTTTGCCTGTAAAAAGAAGCTTGTATAGTCCGGCTCCGCTTCCCCCTGTTGCATTGTGTATGCGGTATTGTGTATGTCTGATTGTGTATATTGTTTACTTTTGGCTTTCTTTTGGTACTCCTCGGCTACGGGTGCAAAGTCCTCTTGCGGGGTAGTTCTACGGTAGCCCTCTATGGTAATATTGTACTCTGCGGCGGCGGCTTCGAGCTTGCTATTATAGTCCGTTGCTCCCGTTTCTAAGCCTATAATGTCTATAATATCGGCGTTAGTGAAGCATCCCGCCCAGCAAGTAAAATGTACTCCGTCTTTGGTTGTTATGCCCGTTCCTTTTCGCCCGCTCCCGCTTCCGCATATAGGGCATATAAAGCCCTTGCCGCTCTTGTCTGGGGTAAGGTGATCTTTCCCCCGCTCGATTATGTATTGTCTGGCTTCTTCTCTATTCATGTCCGGCTATCCTCTCTGGGGTATATCCCCCGTTTGATTTCGCTATTTTCTTCGTGGCGTTCCCCCGCCGTTGTCCGCTTGTCCGGCTGTAGAGATTTGCTATCCCCCTGCGCTCCATATTGGAGCATACAGCCCCCGTCAAATAATGTCGGGTTAAAGCTATAGCTACAGCCCCTACAGCTTGTACTATCCGGGTATATGCAAGCCGCTACTCTATCTTTCATAAAAGCCCGTCCGCTCCTCTCATGCCTTTAAGGAAGTAAGCCCCTGTTCTCTCCGCTGGAGTTTCTTCTTTTACAGGCTTAATTATAGCATAGCCGCCGCCGTAGGCTTTGGCGGCGAATGCGGCTTAATTATCAATTGATTATCTATTGATAATATATTAGGATTTTTGGAGGTCCGAAAAACCCAGTATTCATGCGGGTTCCCAGGTTTTCGCTCCGGAGTAAAATGTTCCTTTTCCGGAGTGGAATGTTCCTTTTCCGGAGTGGAATGTTCCTTTTC
>OGDN01004017.1_pt1 | contig 14040 bp, 10 predicted proteins | sample 1570271 | NCBI WGS metagenome assembly OGDN01 (sample SAMEA4384481, study PRJEB24528) | human gut metagenome | reverse complement strand
TTGTATATATTGCATTGGGGATTATTTTGGTTGATGTCGTGGTAATTATCATTTTAGGAAACACACTATGCAGAAAGTAATAACTTCCAGTATGTAGAGAATAAGTAGTAATAAAAATCTGTAACCCCTTACGCTCTTGGGTGGCGTAAGGGGTTTACAGATTTTTTTTGATGGAAAGATAAGAAAGTTTATACAAAAATTGAATAATTTTTTATGGAAAATATTATTCGTTCAAACTACATTCCATACGTAATTTTGTGGTTTCAAAATTTGAATTTTTATATAATGCCTTTTCTGTCGGTTGATTTTTTATCGATTGCATTCTTTCTTCTCCATTATTTTATTCCACACAAAATCTTGCGGCAACTCGTTTCACACAGTCAAACAACTTACTTCGGATCAAATCCATCAAACTGCAAATCACATATACAGCTGGCACTACTATAATTAATTTAACTAATGCCCATTTATACACACCACTTTTCAGTTCATCTTCAAACAAATGCGCTACTACTTCATTCCGGATCAAACCATTATCATGAATCAGATACACTCCTAATGTCACACCTGATAAAATCGTGATCACCTGTTTAAGCTTTGTACTGTCAACTCTGATATTTACAAAAAATATCAACAGCGCAATACTTCCAAGAACAATTGTCGGAGATGTATAATCAACCAACACATTTGCATTCTCTGTATTGCCAACTTTTTCCATTATAATCTTACTCAAAAATGTAAGAAGCACCATGCATCCAAAAACTGACAAAGACAATCTTTTCTTAACTGCATGGTAATTGAAATATTTACGTATATATGCCCCAAACAGGTACATGATACATAACCACAAGGATGAATATCCTCGATTCACATTAAAAGGATCCGGATAGTATGAACCCTGCAACAAATAACTGACCAGAGTCGGTAGAGCAATATATATTGCAAATATTCCAATCAGCATGTACTTATATATTCTCTGGTCAATATAGTCCATCGCCAACCGTATCATCGGTATCAGACACATCATTCCAAAATAAGCTGTAACATACCAGTTTTTTCCTGATGTAACAGGAAAAAATGAATAAATCCACTCTTCTCTTGAAATCGTTCCATGTAACACTGTACAGTCCATAACAATCGTAATCATTAAACTATAAAACATAACTTGTAACCACAATTCCATGAGCTTACGAATGTTACACCGTGCAGTCAGAAAGCCACTTGCCAATGCATAGCAATTCACTGCTCCATAACATGCGATTTCAATTAACCATGCTACCTGATAGCATCGAGACATGGGCGGCATATCATCCAGTACACCTCCATGACCTAGCATATGTAATGTTACAATCATCAGCATAGATACAATCTTCAACAAATCTATTCCTATATTCCTCTCGGTCTTCATTCATTACTCTCCTACTCATTACTCATACCGATTGATTATATCATATCTTGTATTTCTTTACCAGAGCGAACACCAAAACCTGGCAAAAACCATTTAGAGTTACATTTCTTATTGACACATGCCTTTCCAAACTGTATAATACCCATATGTTCATAAAATTATAAGGTGGTGCAGTACATGAACACACAAGAGTGTGATATTTTGAACTTAATATTATCCAATACATATACAAATCAAAGAACACTGGCAGAGGACTCCGGTCATTCCCTTGGAATTGTCAATCGTTCTATCAAGACATTGATTGCCGAAGGTTATCTGGACGAATCCATCCAGCCAACGCAGAAAGCTATCCGTGAACTCACAGAGGCTTCCCCGGAAAGAGCCATTATTCTCGCTGCCGGCTTCGGGATGCGGATGGTTCCGATCAATACAGAAGCACCAAAGGGGCTTCTTGAGGTACACGGCGAACCATTGATCGAGCGTCAGATTCGGCAGCTACATGCTGCCGGCATTCACGAAATCTACATCGTCGTCGGCTTCATGAAAGAACAATACGAATATCTCATGGATGATTACAGTGTAGAGCTGATCGTGAATCCGGACTATGCGGAAAAGAATAATCTCCACTCTCTGTATCTTGCGAGAGAACATTTGTTAAATGCATATGTGATTCCATGCGATATCTGGTGTGATCAAAGTCCATTCCGCAGGCACGAACTTTATTCCTGGTACATGGTCAGTGATCTGGTAGATAACGACAGTTCGGTCCGTGTAAACCGTAAGCTGGAACTGACTACGATCTCTGCTTCTTCCGGGGGCAACTCGATGGTCGGCATCAGTTATCTTCTCAGTAAAGATGCCAGGGTCATTCAGGAACGACTGGAAAGATATGACAAAGATCCGGCATATGCTGATAAATTCTGGGAAGAAACCCTGTACGAAAAAGGCAAAATGATCGTTCCTGCCAAAGTCGTACATGCCGCTAATATCGTAGAAATCAATACATTTGAACAGCTCCGGGAATTGGACAGCAATTCCAATCATTTGCAGTCTGATGTTCTTGAAATTGCTGCCGAAGCACTACACACACAACTGGAAGACATCTCGAATATCACGGTTCTGAAAAAAGGTATGACCAACCGTTCTTTCCTGTTTGACTGCAATGGATGCAAGCATATCATGCGTATTCCCGGCGAGGGAACCGATCAGCTCATCAATCGTCGCGAAGAAGCACAGGTATACCAGATCATCCGTGATAAGCACTTATGTGATCACATCGAATACATCAATCCGGAAAACGGATACAAAATTACTCGTTTTCTGGATCACGCCCGTGTATGTGATCCACACAACTTAGACGATATTCAAAAATGTATGCATCGTCTGAGACAGTTTCATGAGATGAAATTAAAGGTGGATCACCGTTTTGATCTGTTTGGCCAGATCGATTTTTATGAAAAACTATGGAACGGGCGCAGTTCCGCATATCGGGATTATCAGAAAACAAAAGAGAATGTATTTTCACTGCAATCTTATATAGAGCGATACAAATCAGAAGATGTTCTCACCCATATAGATGCCGTTCCTGATAATTTCTTATTTACGACTAATACCGACGGTAACGAAGATATCCGCCTGATTGACTGGGAATATGCCGGAATGCAGGATCCCCATCTGGACATCGCCATGTTCTGTATCTATTCACTTTATAACAAGGAGCAGGTGGATCAGCTGATCTCTCTGTATTTTTCAGAAGGATGTCCAGACGCTATCCGTATCAAGATCTATTGTTACATTGCCTCTGCCGGACTTCTCTGGAGCAACTGGTGCGAGTATAAAAGACATCTCGGTGTCGATTTCGGCGAATATTCCCTGCGTCAGTACCGATACGCCAAAGAATATTACCGCATTGTACAAAACGAATTAAACAACATTACCAAATAAAACATTCAAGCTAAGGAGCATCAAATCATGCACACTGTAAAAAGAGCAATTATCATGGCTGCCGGATTCGGTTCCAGAATGCAGCCTGTCACATTAACAACCCCAAAACCTCTCGTCAAAGTAAACGGGATGCGTATGATCGATACGGTAATTCAGGGATTACATCACAATGGTATTCAGGAAATCTACATCGTTGCAGGATATCTGAAAGAACAGTTCTATGCATTGGAAACACAGTATCCCGGTGTGAAGATCATCGAGAACCCTTATTATGACACCTGTAATAACATTTCTTCTCTTTATGTTGCACGCGAGCATCTGGAAGATGTAATGATTCTCGATGGAGATCAGATAATCTACAATGACAAGATTCTGGATCCTTCCTTCGAGCGTTCCGGTTATAACTGCGTCTGGACCAATTCGCAGACCGATGAGTGGCTCATGACTGTCAAAGACGGAGTCGTAACCTCCTGCAGCCAGACCGGCGGAATAGGTGGCTGGCAGCTCTACAGCATCTCACGCTGGTCCGTCGAAGACGGCAGAAAACTAAAACAACATCTGGAAATTGAATTTGAGCAAAACAAAAACCGTCAGATCTACTGGGATGATATTGCCATGTTCTGTTATCCGGGAGAATACCATCTGGGAATCTATCCGATGAAGAAAGACGATATTATAGAAATTGACAATCTAAGCGAGCTGGCCGCTCTGGATTCCAGCTACCAACAATATATGGAGGCGCAATAATATGAACACAAAAAAATCACAAGGAAAAATAGACTGGATGATCACACTGCTTCCGCTAGGCATCGTCATCGCACTTTGCATCCTCTTCTTCTTCCTGCCGAAACAATCCAATGCAGTATTAAGCCAGATCCGGTTCTTCTTCGGCGACACTTTCGGCACTTACTATCTGGTCATCGGTCTTGGAATCTTTATCCTGTCCCTGTACATAGCCGGTTCCAGATATGGTAACATCGTTCTCGGCGAACCCGACGAAAAGCCAAAGTATTCTTTCTTTGCATGGGGATCTATGATGTTCACCTGTGGACTTGCAGCTGACATCTTATTCTACTCATTCTCCGAATGGGTACTCTATGCTACCGATCCGCATATCAAAGAAATGGGAAGTATCCAGGACTGGGCCGGTGTATATCCGCTCTTCCACTGGAGCTTTATCCCTTGGGGATTCTATCTGGTGCTGGCAGTCGCTTTCGGTTTCATGCTTCATGTCAGAAAAAGAAATCGCCAGAAATACTCCGAAGCCTGCCGTCCGATCCTCGGGAAACACACCGATGGCTTAGCCGGACGTATCATCGATCTGTTGGCAGTATTCGCACTGCTTGCCGGTACCGCAACTACATTCAGCGTAGCCACTCCACTGATGGCAACCATCATCGGCGAGCTCTTTCATATTGCAGTCAGCAGAACCGTTATCAATATTATCATTCTTCTGATTACATGCGCCGTATATACTTATTCCTTACTGCACGGATTCAAGGGAATCAGCAAATTAGCCAATATCTGCATCTATATGTTCTTTGGTCTGATTGCATTCGTATTATTATTCGGTGGTGAGACCCGCTACATTATCGAGACAGGATTCTCTTCTCTCGGCCGGATGATGCAGAACTTTATCGATCTGTCCACCTTCACAGACCCGTTGCGTACTTCTAATTTTCCGCAGAACTGGACGATCTATTACTGGGCTTACTGGATGGTATGGTGTGTTGCAGCCCCATTCTTTATCGGAAGTATCTCACGCGGAAGAACCGTACGTCAGACTATTCTTGGCGGATACGTATTCGGTGTAGGTTCTACATTGACAAGCTTTATCGTCCTTGGAAATTATTCTATGGGAATGCAGGTAACTGAAAAAGCAGATTTCATTAAGCAGTATCTCGATAACGGTGATCTGTATGGCATGATCGTAAGTATCATCAAGACCTTGCCTTGCGCTCCGGTTATCATGGTCGTCGTATTGCTCACAATGATCGCTTTCTACGCCACCTCCTTTGATTCTATCGCATTAACCGCTTCCTGCTATAGCTATCACACTCTGGAAGACGGGGAACAGCCAAACAAAGGAATTCAGCTTATGTGGTGTATCCTGCTTATCTTACTTCCGATCGCACTGTTATTTGCTGAAAGTTCTATGAGCAATCTGCAATCGGTCAGCATCGTCGCAGCCTTTCCGATTGGTGCCGTCATCGTAATGATAGCACTCAGTTTTCTGAAAGATGCGAAAAAATATTTGCAGGAAATGAAAAACGAATAAAAATATAAAAAGAACAGAGGCCAGGATTATAGCCATACAACTGCTGTTTCCCGCCTCTGTTCTTTTTTTCGCCCTAAGGAGCCCAGATCCCCCGTTCGTCTACATAATATCGATTATAATCTACCCATTCCGAGACAGCCATCGCACCGCTTGACTTCAGGTAGCATACGCCTTGAATCCACATATCGTGATCCATTGCACCGCTCACCTCGAAGAAATATCAGCTACCACCTATCTTCTGCCAGCCACGCTGTATCTCTCCTTTTTCATCGAAATAATACCAGGCATTACCAATATAGCCCCATCCTGTTGTCACACGCCCGTTCGAGTCAAAATAATAATAGGTTCCGTCCAGCAGGCCCCATTCACTTTCTGTCTTTACATATTCCGTAGCAATTCCATATGCATTGACTCTCACCACCAGTGAGTTATCATTCTCATTCGTAACCGGAATGATATTTCCATCCGCATCTCTTTTTCTCTCGTAGTTCATAATGCTGATGTTCATATTTCCTATTCGGAATCTGCGATAGACGGCATTCTCTTCGAGATCCAGATCTGTGATGATCTCTACATGACGGTCTTGCGCTGCCTGTATGATTCTGTCATAAACATATTGATTATCCCACAGCGTATCCTCATCCGCATCCTCGTAGTAATATGGATCTGTCACATCTTTCCCATGTGCCGCCAACTGATACGAATCATCATACTCTGCGATATACAGGCTATCCACCGGAAAATGTTCTATAATCTCATCTCCACTTCCGATGTGATCACTGTGCGCATGCGTTGCAATGTAAAAATCCAGCTTTTCCACACCAAGTTGTTTCAAATAGTGGACGACCTGCTGCTCATATCCTTCATTCGTGGTAATTCCATATCGATATGGATATTTACTTCCCGTAGAACCACTCGGATAATCCCAGTCTTCTCCGGAGTCGACCATTCCGAAATGACCGTTACTCTCCAGCAAAATGGCATCCGATGCCCCGTACAGTGATATATCTTGTTGTGTTGCCAGATGCCGCATAGGTATCTATGTGTAGAAAGAATAGTGCCCATGCAAAAAGCAGCATGATTCTGACAGCTTTTTTACGAATATTTTTCACGCTTTTCACCTCGTCTGTAAGTTTCGTTTTTTATTCTATCATAGAATACTGCTTTTTTCTTACTTTTAACAATATTTTTATTTTTTCATTTTTCAAACAAAAAACCTTTTCGGTAACTGCTTGCAATACTCGCAGAATATAGTAAAATGAAGCTATACAATTTTATATGGAGGAAATGACATGAAGAAGTACTTAAAGAAAAGTTTTGCAGTTCTGACTTGTACGGCAATGTGTATCCAGGCACCGATGGCGGTACTGGCGGAAGAGATGCCTGGAAGTGATACCAGTCAGCAAATCTCCGTACAGGCACTGACAACGGGCCAGTGGAAGAAGGACAGCACCGGCTGGTGGTATCAAAATGCAGATGGGAGCTATCCGAGAAACCAGTGGCAGATGATCAACGAACAATGCTATCACTTTGACTCCAACGGTTACATGCAGACCGGCTGGCTAACACTAAACGGAATCTGGTACTACTTAAAATCCGGTGGTGAGATGGCAACCGGCTGGGAAAAGATCAGCGGAGCCTGGTATTACCTTGGCGACAGCGGCGCAATGGCTACCGGATGGCAGATGATCGGTGAATCATGCTATTACCTCGGCAGCAGCGGCGTAATGGCTACCGGATGGCAGAAGATCGGAAGCACATGGTATTATCTGCGGTCAGATGGAAGTATGATAGAGAATCAATGGGCACAGATCAGCGGAAACTGGTATTATTTTACTTCCGGCGGTGCAATGCAGCACGATACCTGGATTGAGGATTGTTATGTTGATTCCAACGGAGTATGGCAGCAGAATTATCGTCCGGCGCAGTGGGTTGAAGAAAAGAATGGGAAAAGATGGTACCGCAGAGAAGACGGAAGCTATCCTGCGAATGAGTGGATGCTTCTTGATGCCGGAAACAGGGATTGGTGGTACTACTTTGATGGATCAGGCTATATGGTAACCGGTTGGAAAAAAATCGGTGGAGCCTGGTATTATTTCAGAGAAAACAGAGAAAAACTATATGGGGCAATGTGTTTAGATGGAATGTTCCAGATCAACGGTACCTATTACAGTTTCGCTGCCGACGGAAAGATGCAGACCGGCTGGGTAGCGCATGGCTTATGGTATTATTTTGATCCTGATACGGGAGCTCCTGCAAAAGGCTGGAAAGAATTGAATCATACGATGTATTATTTTGATGAATCAAATGGATATATGGTTACAGGTCGCCGGAAGATTGATGGTGAGGGATATTGTTTCAATTCAGATGGAAGTATGCACACCGGCTGGTATAAAGAGATTAACAAATGGGCCGATGATAATTCTGACTGTATTGACTTTCTGTATTTCGATCCGGATGGAAAGTTACATAAGAAATGGCTTACAGTAGACGGAAAAACCTATTGGACAGGTGATTATGGCTATGTTACCAAAAGTTATCCGGATAGATATGAGTCCATCGCAATTCGTAAGATTGATGGATATTGGTATGGATTTGATGAAAACGGTGTCATGTTGACAGGGTACCAGCAATCAGTAGATAAGAGAACCGGGAAGACTGCCGATTATTTCTTTGACGAACAAGGACGTCAGGACCCGGATCATACCGGCTGGATCGAGATTGATGGTCAGCAGCATTATATGTCACATGGATTTATGCTGGTAAGTACTCGTTACATGATTGATGGTGTGATTTATAATTTTGATGAAAATGGAGTGGCAACAGCAGAAAAGCATTGATTTGTTAGTTCCGCTTCCGAGAGACTGTAGACAAAAATGGTGTTGGGTCTTATGCCCAGCACCATTTTTCAGTAACTTCTTATTTATTTTTTGTCAGGATTCCAAACTCCGTCGGCATCAACATAATAATTACCGTTTACCCACTTATTCGTTGCTTTCGCACCGGAGTTTTCCAGGTAATACCAGTTTCCGTCGACATTCTGCCAGCCTGTCAGCATCCAGCCGTTTGCATCAAAGAGGTAATCCTTTCCCCCGATGCTCTCCCAGCCGTTGCATGCATAGCTTCCATCGGAATGGCGATACCACCAACGATTTCCGCTGACCATCCACTGTGCTGTCACTCTGGTCTTTGTCCAGCATCCGGTATTGTCCACATAATAGTTACCGATCCATTTATTAGTAGCCATCACACCGTTGGCTTCTACATAATAATTGTCAATCCATCTTCCGGCTGCCATCGCTCCTGAGTTATCCATATAATACCAGTTATCATCGATATTCTGCCAGCCTGTTATCATCGCTCCTCCGGCATTAAAGTAATACCAGGTTCCTCCGATTATCTGCCATTTCGTCTGCATCACTCCCGAAGGAATCATATAATACCACTGGTTTCCAACGATACACCAGCCAGTCACCATATAGCCATTCTGGTCAAATCTATACCAATTATCAGAGATCTTCATCCAGCAATTCTTTGGATAACTTCCATCAACATTGCGGTACCACCAGCGTCCGTTTGTCTGCATCCATTTGGCCGGTCTGTAATTTTTGACCCACACACCGTTAGCATCTACATAATAATCACCGATCCATGCATCTGTCAGCATTGCTCCCGATTCATCTACATAATAATAGTTTCCATTATCCTGGATCCATGTATTTTTCTGCTTTTTACCATTCTGATAGTAGTACCATTTACCATCCTGCTTTGTCCATCCATTCTTTGCAGCCCACTGTGCAGTAACTGTAATGTCTGCCTTTACGTTCGTATAATCTCCGGACCATCCGGTTAATGTATATCCTTCTGTCTGCAGATCCGGAGCTGTTGCATCTTCTCCGGATACCACCTGTTGTGTAGATATAACCGTATCTCCGTCTTTGAAAATAACCGTATGTACGTTCTTCTCAAAATCAATGCTATGCTGTGCTGCATATTGCTCTGCTTCCGACCCTGCTTCTCCGTAGATTACAAATCCCGGAATAACCGTATGGTATCCAAACGTTGCATAGTCTGACGAATAGTGTTCTCCCTGTGTTTCATCTGCTACCTCTTTATATCCAATGGCAAATTCTCCAATTTCCTTCACACTGTCCGGAATAGAAATTGTCGTCATAGACGGACAGTTGTGGAATGCATAATCTCCGATATTCGTCACGCCATCCGGAATAGTAATTGCTTTCAAGTTCTCTTCGTCCGCAAATGCGAAGCTTGAGATTCCCTTTGTTCCTGCTTTTACAGTAACCGCAGTGCCTTTTGGCATAGTTCCTTTATAGTTATACAGAACTTTTCCGGCATATACCACTCCGTCTTTCTGATTGGCATACCATTTTGTTCCCTTGAAACTGTTACCGCCAATCTTCTCTATGGTGTCCGGAATATCAATTTTCTCTAACGATTCACATCCTCTGAATACTGCATACTGAATCTCCGTGACATTCTCAGGGATACTGATCTGCTTCAGATTTTTGCTGTACTCAAAAGCATACTTATGCAAAGATTTTACGTTACTACCAATTTTTACATTTGTAACACCTGTATTCCAGAATGCAGATTCAGGCACATATGCAATTCCATTACCGATCGTAACATCTTGTAAATTCTCACAATTTCCAAATGCTACCTCTCCAATACTTGTTACTGTATCAGGAATGTCAATCTCTGTAAGTCCACTTCTTTCAAATGCGAATTGGCCAATGCTTGTTACATTCTCTGGAATCTTTATGGTTTTCAACTTAGAACAAAAATTGAATGTGGAGTCTTTAATTTCTTTTATTCCTTTTCCGAGTCTTACATTCTGTAGATCTTTACAATAATAAAAAGCATATTGTTCCAGATTCGTCACGCTATCCTTAATATCAATTGATCGTATTCCACTTCCGCAAAATGCCAGAACGCCGATTTCTTTCAGTCCATCATTCAGTTCTACTTCTGCAAGACTTCCACAGCCACCAAACGCATTTTCTCCGATGCTCTGTAATTTCTGAGGACATGTAATTTTTTCCAGCTTGCTGTCATCATAGAATACGGCATCTTCAATCTTTCCCAATTCACTTCCAGAAGCAAACGTGATGTTCTTCAGATTCTTACAAGATGCAAATGACTGGTATTGCAGAGAGGTTACACTCTTCGGAATGGTAGCACTTTCTATCGTATTATTCTCAAAAAATGCTTCTTTTCCTATCGCACTGACCTTTTTATCCGCCAGTGTATCCGGGATTGTAAGATTCTTATCATTTCCCTTGTATCCTGTAATCTCAACCGTTCCGTCTCCCAGCACTGCATAGTCATAGCTCTGTTCCGAACCGGTCTCGTTCTGCACTGCTATCTGTTCTGCGTCCGCTTTACTCTGCACTGCTGTCTGATCTTCTGTTGCGACCTTACTGTCATTCTGATCATCCTCTTCTTTGCTATCGACTTGCTGACTCACTGTATCTTCCTGCTCAACCGTCCATGAAATCTTTCCGGTCTGATCATCCAGGAAATATCCTGCTGCCAGATAATACTCTTCTCCGGCTGTCAATTCCATATCAATACTGAAGTTTAACCCTTCTCCGCTGTCATTGTCCGAAGCGATCATATTCTGATCTGCATCATAGACATAACCGTAGGTATCTTCATTTCCGGTCGAGTAGAAGCGATATGTTCCCGTCTCATCCGGCGAGAAGCGATATTTCTGGATATCTTTCGCAGACTCTACCGTTGTCTCATACTGCTTTCCACTTTCAACACTTTCGACTGAAGCAGGATTATCTTCTGCATAGACAGCCAATCCTGTTGTCGATACCGTCGCAGTACAAGTCATTGCAGCCATCACAATTGCCACAATTTGTCTTTCCGCTTTTGTAATCATTCCTCTTTCCTCCTTCTTTCTTGATTACCTGCTCTTCTTTCCATCACCTCCTTCAAAAGTACACTCTATTCACAAGTGCATACATCCGGAACATTCTTGACATTATAGTATCCGTCCGCAGTTTCTGCACAATGTTCATTCGCTATAAGTCCTGTTTTCTTGCAATACTTCATCTTTACTACATTTTTGCAATCCGGGAATTCCTTCTGTGTATCGATCTTCATATTCTTCAATATATTGTGGAAAATAACCGGAGATTCATTTTCTATGTAAGCCTCCGGTTTTTTTTCTTCATACCACACTGTGCAGGAATATTCCGGTGTCATTCCTACAAACCAGTTATCTTTATAATCCCGGCTCGTCCCTGTCTTTCCACAGACTTCCACATTCTTGAGCGCTGCTGCTTTCCCTGTTCCATCTTTGGATACAACTTCTTTCAGCAGTCGATTCATAACGTACGCTGTCTCCTCCGCTATCACCTGCTTTCCAGACTTGTCCCAAGACTCATAGTACACACTCCCGTTCACCTGAACCTTCTCGATCGTATACAGATCATATCTTTTTCCGCCATTTCCGAACATCAAATACGCACTCTGCAGTCCACGCATTGTAACTCCGTTTTTCAGATAGCCCAGTGCAATATTCGAAAGGACACTGTCCTCTCCCTCTTTTTGCATAATTTTCTGTTCTTTCCCGGTAGCTATCTGCAGATCACTGTCCATGAATCTGCAGGCCTCCTCTACTCCACACAATTTCAGTGTTTTTACTGCGATTGCGTTATTCGATTCTTTGAGTGCCTGCTCCACGGTAACCGGCTGATTCGTATAAGGCTTCGTATTCTGTGGCCAGTCCGTCATATTTCCATCCGAATCTTTTACTTTCGTATATGGACTGTCTTCACACATAGACGACCAGGTAATCTGATTATGTTCGATTCCCGGGGCATATACACTCAGCGGTTTTATCGTCGATCCGGCGTATGTCGCATGATCCACATAATTAATCCCGTTCTCTCCTTCACTGTAGCAGGCGGTTATCTTTCCTGTGTAGTCACTTACAAGCGCTGCGAAATTATCTCCGCTGATAGTTTCGGCACTCTCATGTCCTTTCTGAATAGCCTCCAGTTTCTTTTCCTCCAGTGCCGTATGAATCTTCATTTTATCCGCCACTATTTTCTTCCCTGCTTTTTTTTCAGAGAGATGTTCTTTTTTCTCTACGATCTTCAGTAGATCTTTACATGTTATATCGACATAGGCATCGTATTTATCGTCACATTGATATTGCAGTTTCCCGTCATGATAATACAATTCTGCGATCACTTTCCCTTCTTTATCTGTGATAACAGAATTCTCCTTATTCTCCATCCTGCTCCCTGCGATTGCAATCCCCACACATACACATCCGACAATTCCTATTCCCACTGCTCTTTTTTTATTCATTGATCTTCTTTTCCATTTCTTTTATCAGTTCCAGCTTCTCATGCGACAGCAACACCGTCGGCGTATCATTGATCTTCCATCCCAGGCTGCTCGTCTTTTCTTTTACATCGTTTAACAATCCCGGAATGGTGTTCGCACGTTTGACACACTCCTGTGCACTTTTTGTATCTTTGCCCTTTAGATATTCTCCTTCTGCATATGCTAACGTGTCCAGATAATCCTCGTATTCTTCATATTGATACGGAGCAAGCTGTATCGCGATCAGCTTATTCTTTATATATCCTTCCATATCACCTTCGGCAAAGCATACCTGCGCTCTTGCACTGTAAGCAACCGCAACCTTCGAATTGTCTTCAATGATTTTATCGGATATCCTTTTCATCTTTTTTACCGTATCCGCTTTTTTCAGCAATTCAATCCTTGCTTCTGTGTTCCCCTGATATGTCTTCAATGCCTTTTGCGGCATATTCTTCATATAATAATAATCGGATAATCCCGTCCTGTAAGAGACAGCCATCACACCAATTGCAGCAAACAGACTGCATATCCTTGTAAACCAGGAAATCGAGATCTCTTTCACATTTTCATCTTCCAGAAGCAGAATCACAACCATTCCGATAACCAGGAACTGGAAGTCATAATCAAACAAACTGTGTAATATCACTATAAGTAACAAAAGCCGGTTACGCCCACTCACATTTTTGGAAATACAGGATTTTACCAGCATTCCATAAAAGAGAATCGCCGGAAGGATCCCTACATCAAGCATCAATTGCAGCAATTCATTGTGTACACTTACAACCGAATATACACCTGTCTGACAGGAAGTCTGCAGATAATGATATCCATAATATCCCAGTCCGAACGGATGTGTCAGAATCATTCCGGCTGCATCCTTCATATACAGTAATCGTCCCCAGAATGTACTGCCATTCGTGCTGAACACCCTGATCAGCACCTCTTTTCCCACTCCTGTGATCCATAGAAGAACGACCAACACCGCACATCCTCCGGCCGCCATCAGAAGAACCTTCCCCGGCAGTTTCCTTTTTACACAATA
>OGDN01004009.1_pt1 | contig 14079 bp, 14 predicted proteins | sample 1570271 | NCBI WGS metagenome assembly OGDN01 (sample SAMEA4384481, study PRJEB24528) | human gut metagenome | reverse complement strand
AAGTGCTCCATCTATCGTTGGACCTAAGGTAAATGCTACATTTACTTCCGGTAACTACAAGTACAAGGTAACAAAGGCAGCTACAACAGTAGCTAAGGGTACCGTAAAGGTAGTTGGCCTGACTAAGAAGGGTGCTAAGGCTAAGAAGCTTAATGTACCTGCAACAATCAAGAAGCAGACAGCAGGTTACAAGGTAACAGCGATCGGCGCTAAGGCATTCAAGGGATCTAAGGCAACGGCGATCACCCTGAATAAGAACATTAAGACCATCCCATCTGCAGCATTTGCAAACTGTAAGAAGTTAAAGACTCTGACGGTGAAAGCAAAACTGAAGAAGGTCGCTAAGAAGTCCTTCAAGGGATGCAAGAAGAAGATTAAGGTTAAGGGCGCTTCCGCAAAGGTTCGCAAAGCAAATGTGAAGCTTCTGAAGAAGAGCGGATATAAGAAATTCAAATAATGGAATATATCGGATAACCATATAAAAGGGGTGCCGCACAACCGTGCGGCACCTTTTTTATATGGAAAATGAGAATGACAATTGTTTAAAAAATGAATAGTATTAAGCCAGGAGGGGAAGACATGTAAATAATTATTAAAATTTTATAATGTTATGATCGCTCATAATTGCCTGTTCGATAAAGCCGTTGAATTCAATCAAACATTCATCGCTACTCAATTTCTTAGTGCTATTTTGAGCGTAAAGCAAGTAAACCGGATAACCAACCCGTTGCCATTTTTTGAATTCGCATAGGAATTGCTGCATGTCAGGATTATTATTGGTGTGATCGGTGCAAATTATCAGTTTTGTGTTTTTTCTTTGTAGCTTTATGAGCCTGTGTTCGATTTCGATTCCTATGTCCTCAAATTGTCGAGTACATTTATTTGTGAAAGTTACGCTGCCATTTAAAGCAGCTGAAAAAGATAAATTGAATCGCAAACTAATATCCTTATTGAGACAGGAATCTTTCCGTGCAAAGAAATCTGCTAATTGATTTAAGGGAGAGCGATAGGGTGTGACATCTACAACTAGCAGATGATTTTTGGCTTCTGATTGCTGGCTCAGAATATGCTCGATTTTGCGCAAGGAAGTCGTTGGTGTTGAAGTTTGAACACAAATAACGCCTGCATCTGATTCGGAAAGGATCCTAGGGATATAGTCTTCGATTGTGGTTTGGAAATTATCTTTTATATCAAGTTTTGTGTTTGTTTCTTTCATGAGTTTGCTCCTAATTAAATTGCGTTTGAGAGTTACCAACCTTTTCGGGAGTTAGATCCCTTAGCGAAATCGTAAAAATAAAAAACGGCAACAGATAATTCTGCTGCCGTTAAGCGTCACAATTTCAAATCATATCCAAATCAGCTTGTGATTTAGAATTCAAAAATTAATTACATATATATTATGACATATTTTCTTGTTTTTTGCAAGTTTTTTGCTATTATTTTTATTCAAATTTTTACAAAATAGTGTCAAAAAATACTTTCACCGAAGTGGTTGATGTGATATAATATGTTCTGGGCTGACTTTGCAGCCGTAGGTTGAGGCACTGGGGACTGGTTGCCTGGGTAACGCACTCGACAAGCTCATGCAATAAAATAGCATGGGTACAAAGCAGAATTGATGCATACAACGAGGTCAGCCAGAGCTGATATCCGGATGAAATATTCTATAGGCACAAAGCAATGGCTGGACGAGGTTGTAAGATATGTACAAAGGTTTATATGGAAATTTATGACTATATCTGTATATAATAACTGATATAAATACAGCATATAAAGTAATGCTATGAAATTAAATCAAATTACTCTTCTTGGTATGCCAATATATCGCCGGGCTGGCAGTCCAGCGCATGGCAGATCTTGATCAGGGTTGATACCTTTATCGCTTTGGCTTTTCCGTTTTTTAAGATGGACATATTGGCGATCGTGATCCCCACTTTATCTGCTAATTCTGTGACACTCATTTTACGTTTTGCCAGCATCACATCAATATTAAATATAATCTTTCCCGGTAATAATTCTTCCATAATAACGTGTGTCCTTTCATAGTAGTGATCAGATCGTCAGATCATTTTCTTCCTGCAGTGCGGCGGCTTTCCTTGTGTGATGTGACAATACTGCCATCGCTACAGCGATTACAATTCCAACAAAGCAGATTAGCAACGACCCGAGTACAATACCCGGATGATTCCAGCCGCATAACCACAATACTATATTTCCGATGAAAAAGAAAGCGGTATCAGCGACTGCCAGCTTTGAAATCCGGCCAAGCCCTACGGCATTTTCAATGGTAAAGGAGCGGTTTTTTCCGATTCGGTCGGCAATCTGCCAGCTGATTGCCAGTGCCGCATAACAGGGAATCAGAGTCAGCCACAGAAATACAAGCCATGGAAGTCTCCACGAAGAAAATTCCTTGTATGCAGTTATTATTTCTGATCCGATTTCCGGCAGAAGAAATGCGCCGACTACTATGCCGCACAAACCTGTGCCGATAATAATTATTTTAAGCCATCTTGCCAATGTTTTCTGTTCCATATTAATCAAATCCTTTCCTGTCGCGAATTTTAATATTTTAATTTTAATGTTTCCAGATGTTTGCTGTCTCATATACATCGTCGGGCTCTATATATTCTGTTGGATCGAGCTGTTTCAAGTCCTGCTTTTTCGTATCAACAGCTCTTAAATAGGTTGGTTCATCCATCAGCCCGGTTTCCATATATTCCAGTAGATAGCAGTGAGCATCGTCCCCCTTTAATGTATAAAGATACACACCGCTATCCGTATTGTTCGCTTCTTTTATTTGTTCCCCGGATGTTGCATCAGCGTTTTTAACATAACCAATGCAATGATCAATCTCACGGACGCGTGGTTTCCCGTAACCGGCTTTTCTCCTGCCATACGGAACATAGATGCGTCCCTTGTAATCATAGCTGACAATGTCAGGATACTGTCCGGTATCCTGGAAACACAGTGCATTCTTTCCGGGCGGAAAGTGAGAATGAATATTACTGTTTCTGCTCCGGAACATGCAGCTGATCATCAACAATGCCAGAACGACGATGAATGCAGAAAGCTTCAGGCTGCCTGAGTTTTTAAATATATTTGATTGTTGAATCGTTATCTCCCCCCAGTTGTGCGTTCATTGGCCAAATTGAATAAGCACATAATGATTTATCGTATTACGATAAATCTGTTATAACATGGATTTTCGGAAATGTCAATAAAAATTTATCGTAATTCAATAAAAGCTTGACATGGGTCTGGTCGATTGGACATAAAATGGGTCTTTTATTTTTACATCATAATTTGAAAACAATCGTACCGCTAATGCCGTTTAATATGTCGTCGCCGAATCCCAGGTATCCGGAAGAAACTCTATGAACTCCTGGGCATTTGGCCATTCGGTCTTACTTTTTAAGATGATAAGAGATGAGAATACATGAACAGGCTCCGCACGCGAAACCAGAGAGAACAGAATGTTTTGATCGAGTTCCTGCCGGATGACAGGAGAAGAAATAATACCAACGCAGATGCCATTAAGAACTGCCTTCTTGATCGCGGGAAGACTGCCGAATTCAACAATTTTGCTTGGGTGCAGCTGATTTTTTTTATATAAACGTCAGTCATTTCGCTGTAATGCTCATCGACGCGGTATACAAATAAAGGATAAGATTTTAAAAGTGTATTGATATCCGGATGACGTGGACGTTCAAAATCGATGTCCTGAATATATTTTAATTTGCCGGGGCGGGCTGTCATAACATATACCTTGTCAACAAGGAAAACAGCTACGTTGACGTCGTGCGTGACAAAAAGGATCGTTTTGCCGGTGTCCTCCCAGACTTTCAGGAGAATTTCCTGCATGATGAGACGGGTTTGGGCATCTGACGCACCGAAAGGCTCATCCATCAAGAGAAATTCCGGATCATTTGCAAGTGCCTTTCGAAACATCTGAATCCCACCTCGGAGCGAGTACGGCAGGACACGATGCGCAGTATCTTGCTTATATGCTGCCGACTACAATGGTGTTTGTCAGTCGAAGGGAGGACTGTCACACTGTGAGGAGGAATACTCTTCTTCACAGCAGTGTACGGAGGGGACGTCGGTTATACTGAATGCTGTATTGATGGCAGATGGAAATATGTAATAATTATAGATAATAACTTAAAAAAGTAAGGTAGAAAACGGATAAATCCCTATGGTATATTTAGGAAAAGAGAGGGGGATGACTATGGGGAGAATCAAAAAGTCAGCATTACTTTTATGCATGGGGATTTTGGCGGTACTCGGAAGCATTGCTGCCGGGGCAAAGCAGGCAGAAGCGTACACGCTTGAGACAGATTTTAATGGTATTTATGGGAAGGAGATGCCGTCCTACATTTTGAAGAATGTGGAGCCGCTATTTCGGAAGCATGTGGATAAGGCGGTAAAGAAATATAATAAATATGCACAGCTTCGCGAGGACGATTATGTCAGTTACACCAAGAAGGTTTCCAAGGAAGATAATAAGCTTGGTGAATTGATGAAGAAGGTGAAGGATGATGATGTGCTTCGGATCTGCCGGCCGTTTTACATTTATAATACCTGGTATTCACAGAAAGGCGTATCTGAGTATTATTTCCTTGTTACCCGCAACGGAAAGGATTTCTGCAAATTCCGTCTGCAGCTGGACGATTATAGCGGAAAGATATACTTCAGCTATGATGAATCCGACCATTTTCTGCAGATTAACAGCAAGACGCCTGCGGACATGATCTTCTATCGGAACAGGGAGTATGTGTATGGCGAGACGGCGGAGGGGAAGGAGACGCTCCGCGACAGTCGCAATACCGGGGAGTGGCTGGCGACGGATGATGACATGGTGGCACAGGATCGGGATCAAAGCTTTAAAAAGCTTTCCTATGATCAGAAAAAGAAGGTCATTATGGAGAATCTTGCAGTCATGAAAAAGGGTAAGATAAAGAAAAAGGCGATCAAGTACATCAAAAAGGATCTGGGGAAGGAGTATGTGGAATCAGAGTCGGATAAGAAGATCGTTGATTCGCCATTGACTGCATTTACCGAGAAGAAGGACTACAAGAAGTACATCGTGGGCGGAGTCGTTGTTGTGGCGGTGCTGCTGGCAGCGTTTATCCTGCGGAAACTGTACCTGAAATTTATGGAAGAAGAATAAAAAAATGCTTGCATTTTGGGTGAAAGTATTATATAATATCGCATGTTGATTGCTGATATGGCTCAGTCGGTAGAGCGTCGCCTTGGTAAGGCGGAGGTCACGGGTTCGATTCCCGTTATCAGCTTAACATACGGGGCGCTGTGCATTTGCACAGCGTTTTTTCTTACATTATAGGAAACTTCTGAGGTTTTGTTCTTTTTTTCTTTTACATATTTATAATTTTCGGAAAAGTCTGATATAAATTCTCAATGGGAAAAGGGACGAGATTTTGGTGAAAATAACCGAAAACGGCGTGAAAATATTGACTTTTGTCGTACGAATGATACAATAAAAGGTGAATTGTTGTGGCTGAATCACGTCCCAAAAGAATAGATTGTAATAGGCATATGTGAGGGAAATGAGAAATGATCTCAACAGACACGGCAAAATAAAACAAAGAAAGGGGAACCGGAATGAGTAACGCAACATTTCGTGGGGGTGTTCATCCCTACGAGGGAAAAGAGCTGTCTAAGGATTTGCCGATCAAGCAGGTAAATCTGCCGGGAGAGTATGTATTTTCCATGGCTCAGCATATTGGTGCACCTGCGACTCCGATCGTGGAAAAGGGCGACAAGGTGCTGGTAGGACAAAAGATTGGCGAAGCCAGTGGCTTTATTTCTGCAAATATCTGCAGTTCGGTTTCTGGAACCGTCAAAGCAGTAGAACCGAGAATGCTTCTTAATGGTTCCAAAGCAACTTGTGTAGTAATTGAGAATGATGAGGAGTACACAGGCATCGAGGGGCTTGGAGAGGATCGTGATTATACGAAGCTGTCCAAGGATGAGATCCGCGATATCGTCAAGGAGGCGGGTATCGTTGGTATGGGAGGAGCAGGCTTCCCGACACATGTAAAGCTTGCCCCGAAGGAGCCGGATAAGATTGATTACATCCTTGTAAACGGCGCAGAGTGTGAGCCGTATCTGACATCTGATTATCGTCAGATGATGGAATATACCGATCAGATCGTTGAAGGTCTGAAGGTAATGCTTACGCTTTTCGACAATGCGAAGGGTGTGATCTGTATTGAGGACAACAAGCCGGATGCGATCGCAAAGATGCGGGAGGCTGTTCAGAATGAGGAGCGCATAGAGGTGCTTCCCCTTAAGACAAAGTATCCTCAGGGTGGTGAGCGTACCCTGATCTATGCGGCAACCGGACGTAAGATCTATTCTGCAAAGCTGCCGGCAGATGCAGGTTGTATCGTGGATAATGTATCTACGGTTATTGCGATCTACCGTGCTGTCTGCAAGCAGACACCGCTGATCCGGGGAGTTCTGACATTAACCGGTGATGCATTTAATACACCGGTCAATGTAGAGGTTCGTCTCGGCTGCAGTCATGCCGATCTGGTATCGGAAGGAGACGGCTTTAAGACAGAGCCGGTCAAGATCATTTCCGGTGGTCCGATGATGGGCTTTGCATTCTTTGATCTGAATGTACCGGTGACCAAGACCTCCTCCTCAATCCTTGCACTGACAAAGGATGAGGTGGCAGAGTATGAGCCGACACCGTGTATCCGCTGTGGACGCTGCGTGGAAGCATGTCCCGGCAATCTGATGCCGCAGAAGATGGCACAGGCGGCTATGCACAATGATTACGATGCATTTGTGAAATTAAACGGTATGGAATGCTATGAGTGCGGAAGCTGTACATTTGCATGTCCGGCAAGACGTCCTCTGACTCAGACCTTTAAGCAGGCACGCCAGTATGTGGCAGCCCAGAGAAGAAAGAAATAGGAGGTGTAGAATCGTGAGTAATCTATTGAATATTTCATCATCACCACACGTTCGAAGCAAGACCTCTACAAAATCGATCATGTACGATGTGCTTCTTGCTCTGGCACCGGCGGCTCTGTTCGGAATTTACAATTTCGGTATCCGCGCACTGGTATTGATTGTGGTATGTATGGCGTCATGTGTACTGTCTGAGTACATATGGCAGAAGGCAATGGGACTTCCGCTGACCGTCAGCGATGGAAGTGCCGCTCTGACAGGACTTTTTCTTGGACTGAACTTAAGCTCCAAGTTTCCGATCTGGATGGCGATCATCGGCAGTGTTTTTGCAATCATCATTGTAAAACAGCTTTTCGGTGGTCTTGGACAGAACTTCATGAACCCCGCACTCGGTGCAAGATGTTTCCTGATGATCTCCTTTGCGGGTCAGATGACATCCTTTGCATATGACAAGGCAGTAGGATTGAAATATCTGTCCGACAAACAGCTTGATGCGATCAGTGGAGCAACGCCGCTGGCAATGATCAAGGATGGCTCCATGAATCTTGACTGGGCACAGGTGCTGAAGATGTTTCTCGGAACAACCGGCGGAACGATCGGTGAAACCTCAGCACTTTGTCTGTTGATCGGTGCAGCTTATCTGTTGATCCGCAAGGTCATCAGCTGGCGTATTCCGGTATGCTATCTGGCAACCTTCGCTGTATTTTATCTGATCTTCGGCGGACACGGTTTCAATATGATGTACCTTGCTGCTGAGCTTTGCGGCGGTGGACTTTTACTCGGTGCCTTCTTCATGGCCACTGATTACGTAACAAGTCCGATCACCCCGAAGGGACAGATCGTGTTTGGTATCCTGTTAGGTATTCTGACCGGTATCTTCCGTGTCTACGGTGCATCTGCAGAGGGCGTATCCTATGCGATCATCATCAGCAACCTTATGGTACCGTTGATCGAAAAGGTGACAATTCCTGTTCCATTTGGAAAGGAGGGCATCAAGGATGGCAAATAAAGACGAGAAAAAATCAGGCAATACACTGGTGCATGATACCATTGCGCTTACCGTGATCACACTGATCGCCGGTATCCTGTTGGGCGGTGTGTATACCATTACAAAGAAGCCGATCGAGCAACAGAATGAAAAGATAAAGGCAGAGGCATATGCCGCTGTTTATGAGAATGCAGAATTTGTCGATGAAAAGACGGTTGATGACGCACTTGTCAAGTACAATGAGAAGCTTGCTGCCGGTGAGATCAAGGCAGATGCCATGGGTGAGACCCTCAGCGATGTTGAGATCTCTGAGGTCATTAAGGCACAGGTGGACGGCGCAGATGCCGGCTATGTAGTGACCTGCTCAGCCAAAGGCTATGGCGGAAGTGTGGTGCTGGCACTTGGTGTTGATAAGGATGGCAATATTTTAGGTATCCGTGTAACCGACTGCTCCAACGAGACACCCGGTCTTGGACAGAACAGTGCGACCTCATGGAATGAGCAGTATGTCGGCATGGCAAAGGGTGACTCCGGACTTTCCGTTGTGAAGGATGGTTCCGGTGATGCAAAGAGCGGCACGGTCAATGCGATCAGCGGAGCGACCATTACAAGCCGTGCGGTAACAAGAGCCGTCAATGGTGCGTTGGATTTCATTGCATCATTATCAGAATAGGAGGAATGGATTATGAATTCTTGTACAGAACGTTTGAAAAACGGCATTATCACAGAGAATCCTACCTTCGTGATGATGCTTGGCATGTGTCCGACGCTGGCTGTTACTTCATCAGCCATCAACGGTCTGGGCATGGGTCTGACGACAACGGCAGTTTTGATCCTGTCGAATGTATTCATCTCTCTGCTTCGTAAGGTGATTCCGGATAAGGTGAGAATCCCTGCATTTATCGTAATCGTTGCAACGTTCGTAACGTTGATCCAGTTACTTTTGCAGGCGTATCTTCCATCACTGAACAAAGCATTGGGTGTATATATCCCACTTATCGTAGTAAACTGCATTATCCTCGGAAGAGCCGAGGCATATGCATCAAAGAATCCGGTACTTTCATCTGCATTTGATGGACTCGGTATGGGTCTTGGATTTACGTTTGGTCTGACCTGTATCGGTATCTGCCGTGAGATCCTGGGTGCTGGTGCAATCTTTGGACATCAGTTCATTCCGGATGATTATCATATTACATTTTTTGTACTGGCACCGGGAGCATTCCTTGTTCTGTCTTTCCTGACAGCAATCCAGAATAAGCTCAAGATGCCTTCTGCGACAAATGTAGAGAAGGCAGATGACGAGATTGCCTGCGGTGGAAATTGTGCATCCTGCGTCGGTAACTGCAGTGTTGCCAACAAGGGACTTGTAGAGGCGGAGAGAGCTGCTCAGAAGGCAGCCGCAGCCAAGGCAAAAGCAGAAGCCGCAGCGAAGGCGAAGGCAGCAAAGGAAGCAAAGGCTAAAGCCGAGGCTGAGACCAAGGCGAAGGAAGCCGCTTCTGACAGGAAGGAGGATTGATGGCAGTGGGCGAATTATTTGTGATCATTATATCATCAATGCTGGTCAGCAACGTCGTATTGAGCCAGTTCCTTGGTATCTGTCCATTCCTTGGTGTATCGAAAAAGGTTGAGACAGCCGTTGGTATGGGAGCTGCCGTTACATTCGTTATTACGATTGCTTCAGCAATAACATATCCGATTTATTATTTTATTCTGGAACCAACCGGTCTTGCTTATCTGGAGACCATTGCATTTATCCTGATCATTGCTGCACTTGTGCAGTTTATCGAGATGGTTCTTAAGAAATTCATGCCGGCACTGCATGCATCCCTTGGTGTGTATCTTCCACTGATCACGACCAACTGTGCAGTTCTTGGTGTGGCACTGAATAATGTAACTGATTATGCCGGAGAGAGCTTTGGTATGGGATTCCTTTACAGTGTCGTAAGAGGTCTGTTTACCGCACTTGGTTTTCTTGTGGCTATTACGATCATGGCAAGTATCCGCGAGCGCAACGAGTACAACGATGTGCCGAAGTCATTTCAGGGTACACCGATCGTACTTGTAACAGCAAGTCTGATGGCAATCGCATTCTGCGGCTTTGCCGGTCTGGTATAGAAGGGAGGAGACAAAATGGTAGCTGGTATTTTACATGCGGCAATTTTAGTTGGCGTTATCGGTATTCTGATTGGTCTTCTTCTGGGATTTGCAGCGATCAAGCTCGCCGTGCCTGTCGATGAGAAAGAGATCGAGGTTCGTGAGTTCCTTCCGGGCAACAACTGTGGTGGCTGTGGTTATGCAGGCTGTGATGCGCTTGCCAAAGCAATCGCGGCCGGAGAAGCACCGGTTAATGCATGCCCGGTCGGAGGCGCAGCAGTCGACGAGAAGATCGGAGCGGTCATGGGCGTGGATGCCGGAGAGGCAGTCAGGATGGTTGCCTTTGTGAAATGTAACGGAACCTGCGACAAGGCAGGGCTTAAGGCAAATTATTACGGTATCTCAGACTGTAAGAGAGCAGCAGCGATACCGGGACGCGGCGACAAGGCATGCTCTTTTGGATGCATGGGTTTTGGCTCCTGTGTGGCAGCCTGTCAGTTTGATGCGATCCATGTGGTTGACGGCGTGGCAGTTGTTGACAAGGAGAAGTGTGTGGCATGCGGTAAGTGTGCGGAGGAATGTCCAAATCACCTGATTGAGATGGTTCCATACGATGCCTCTTATGGAGTGGCATGTTCTAATCAGGATAAGGGACCAAAGGTTATGGCAGTCTGCGACACCGGATGTATCGGCTGTGGTCTTTGCGTAAGACAGTGTGAGTCCGGAGCTGTGACGGTTGAGAATAATGTGGCTCATATCGATCAGAACAAGTGTACGGGCTGTGGCAAGTGTGCGGAGAAGTGTCCGAAGAAGATCATTCTGGCACACTAACAAATGAAAGAGATTCCGCTTGACGGCGGATCATAAACGCATAGAAAGCTGTGATATTTCCGTTTTGGTGAATATCACAGCTTTTTTGTAGTATGGGAGAATCTTTTTATTTCCGATCGGAGTAAAAGGATTGTAAAACATGCCGAGATTATGTATAATATACGATGGAAATAAAGTTTTAGAAACGGAGGAAAGACATTATGGCACAAAAAGGAGATTTATTATCTTTTCGTCCGGACATCAAGGTCCTGGATGCAACAATTCGAGATGGTGGACTGGTTAATGATTTTTATTTTACCGATGAGTTTATTAAAGCTCTGTATAAGACCAACGTAAAGGCTGGCGTAGATTATATGGAGTTCGGATATAGAGCAGACAAAGAAATGTTTGATGTGGACAAATTTGGCAAGTGGAAATTTTGCAACGATGAGGATATCCGCGCGATCGTAGGAGATAATGATACTGATCTGAAGATCTCCATCATGGCAGACGTCGGAAGGTGTAATTACAAGGAGGACATCCATCCGAGAGATGAGAGTCCGGTTGATCTGGTGCGTGTCGCTACATATGTGAACACGATGCCGGCAGCACTCGATATGATCGAGGATGCATACAATAAGGGTTATGAGACGACATGTAATATCATGGCGATCTCCAATGCGAAGGAGTCCGATATCATGTCTGCGCTCGAGATGCTCGGCAACAGTCCAGTAGATGGAATCTACATCGTAGACAGCTACGGTTCTTTATTCCCGGAGCAGATCCGTAATATCAGTGAGCAGTACCTTGAGATCGGTGAGAAGTATGGCAAGTACATCGGAATGCATGCACACAATAACCAGCAGCTTGCATTTGCCAATACGATCGAGGCGTTGACCAATGGCGTATCCTTCCTGGATGCAACGATGAAGGGCATGGGACGTGGCGCAGGAAACTGTGCGATGGAGCTTCTGCTTGGATTCCTCAAGAATCCAAAGTACCAGTTATTCCCGGTACTGCAGTTTGTTGAGAAGTATATGGTTCCTCTCGAGGAACAGGGAGCTGTCTGGGGGTACGACATTCCGTACCTCATCACAGGTCATCTGAATCAGCATCCGCGGACAGCGATTGCAGCAACGAAGGAACAGAGAAAAGATTACTCAAGCTTTTTCATGGAAGTTGTTGATAAGGATTGATGATGCTTTTGCCCGCAAAACCGGAGAGTGCTCCGGGGAGCGGGCTTATTTTGAACAAGAGGTGGTGAAACGAAGTGCAGATGATGGATAAGTCGAGGCTTTGTCCGGGGATGATCCTGGGACAGGATGTCTATAATTTTGCTAATCAGATCGTCATAAAAAAGGGAACGGTGTTGGATGAGAGAACCATCACAAAGCTGCACCGTTTCGAGATACCACAGTTTATGATCGAGGAAGAGGTCTTAAGTATTCAGGAGGCCAATTCGTATCATCGTTCCTCCTATTCGGAACGGATACAGAACAGTCCGGAGTTTAAGAAGTTTCAGGAGGATTATGACACAGAGGTGTTAGGTTTCCAGAATATGATCAGCTGTGTCGTCGAGAAGAATCAGAAGATTGACTGCGAAGCATTGTACCGTCAGGTAGTGATGCTTTTGAAGGATACCGGTAATTCCATCAATGCATTCGATATGGTTCAGAATTTGAGACACTATGATGATAGTACATATGCGCATTCAATGAATGTGGGGCTTTTGTGCAACGTATTTGCAGACTGGCTTGATTTCGATGAGGAAGAGAAAAAGACTCTGACTGTCGCCGGCATCCTTCACGATATCGGTAAGACAAGGATACCGCTCGAGATCATTCAGAAGCCGTCAAGGCTCAGTGAGGAAGAATATCAGATCATCAAGAAGCACACGGAATATGGCTTTGCGATACTGACAGAGAACAAGCTGGATTATCATATCCGTTATACGGCGCTGCAGCATCATGAACGCAATGACGGCAGTGGATATCCGCTTGGGCTGGTGGATGCACATATTGATGAATATGCCAAGATTGTATCGATCGTGGATGTGTATGATGCAATGACTTCTCCGCGTGTTTATCGTGGACCGACATGTCCGTTTGATGTGATCAAGCTGTTTGAACAGGAGGGCTTTCAGAAGTATGACAGCCGATATATCATGATCTTTCTGAGGAGGATTGCAGAATCCTATCTCAATGAAAACGTACGTCTTTCGGATGGAAGGAGCGGAAAACTGATCTATATCAACAACCATGCTCTGTCGCGGCCGGTAGTGATGGCAGATGGAGAGGCAATCGATCTGCGTAAGGAGAGATATCTGCGGATCGAGGAGATCATGTAGCCGGATACGACGGCGATATGAAGGGTGCTGTGAGGCAGGTTTGCAAAGCTTATGCACCGGACAATAAAGGGACTTAAATCAATAACACTGTGGTGCCGACTGTTTTTACAGGCGGTGCTCCAGTATTTTTTCTTTATTATGGGAACAGATAATCAGGAATGCTACAGGGGGATTTGAAACACTATGAATATTGTTTATCCAAAAGCAGAGGAAGAAAAGAAGCAGTATCAGGAAAGATATGAGCTTGCGGCGGGGCGTGTCCGCGGAGTTTACGAAGAGTTAAAGAACGGCGGAGCAGTTGTGCCGGAATATACCGGAGATTATTTTGAAAAGGTTTCCGGTTATCTTGTGATGCTGATGGAGACATATGAAAGTGTCACAGACGGCACGCTTTACACAAAGTCACTCGAGGAGCTGCAGGAGCAGAACCATGCACTTTACGAGGATATCCTTCCGGAGAACTATGGGGAGAGTTACGCCAACCCGGCATATGCAGTGAAGGTGCTCGGGGAAGAGTATGGACGGTATCTGTGCCTGTTATATGCAGAGCTGCGTGAGACGCTGGTGTGGGTGTTTGAGCAGAGACTGTTTTTCCTGGTGACGGGTCTGGAGTTATTCATTGAGATCTACGATCTGATGGAGGATGAGAAATGCGAACCGCATGAGCTTCGGAATGCCCTGTATTATTATGTGTATGATTATGCGGATGTGACGATTGCGGACCGGACACAGGCGATGTTAGATCCGGATCACTGCTTTGCACAGTCGCTGATCATGACGGCAGATTTGACAGATCAGAAGTACCTGTATTATTTTGGAGAATATATCGGAGAGAATGAGCTTGGAACAGCCAGACATCTGCAGGAGTTGGAAGTAAAGCAGATCGAGGATATGGCGT
>OGDN01004005.1_pt1 | contig 14100 bp, 10 predicted proteins | sample 1570271 | NCBI WGS metagenome assembly OGDN01 (sample SAMEA4384481, study PRJEB24528) | human gut metagenome | reverse complement strand
GATATGAAACGATGGAAGTAAAGTGGACAGGAACTCCCTTGAACATCATCTTGAAAGACGACACACAAATGTTGGATGAAGTCGTTGTAGTAGGTTATGGTACGCAGAAAAAAGTAAATGTAACCGGTGCCGTGAGTATGGTCGACTCCAAAGTGCTGGAATCACGCCCCGTACAGAATGTGGCACAAGCCTTGCAAGGTCAGATTCCGGGATTGAATATGTCAGTAGGCAACAGCGGTGGTGCATTGGATGCTTCTCTTAATATCAACATCCGTGGTGCAGGTACCATCGGTGACGGCTCCAGTGGCAATCCCTTGATTTTGATTGACGGAATCGAAGGCGATATGAATACGGTAAACCCTAATGATATTGCCAATGTGTCAGTACTGAAAGATGCCGCCTCTTCTTCTATTTACGGTGCACGTGCTGCATTCGGTGTTATTCTAATTACCACCAAGAACGGTAATAGCGGAAAAACAAGAGTCAACTATTCAGGTAATCTCCGTTTTTCGGATGCTATCCAAAAACCTAATATGACCAACTCATTGGACTTTGCAACTTATTTCAATGAAGCTCAGCGCAATGCTTACGGTACTGTCATCTTCGATGAAGACGATATGAACCGCATCAAGACATACATGAGCGGTGGATACACCGACCCCACCAAGCCGGAATATTACGGTACGGTAGCCGGTACCAACGGACGTTGGCAGAACTACGGAGGTGCATTTGCCAATACCAACTGGTTTGATGAATTCTATGACAGTTGGGTGCCTTCACAAGAACACAATTTAAGTATCAATGGCGGTAACGACAAAATCACCTATTTGCTAAGCGGCAGTTTCCTCGACCAAAAGGGTCTGTTACGTCACGGTAGCGACAAGTTCCAGCGTTATACACTGAACGGAAAAATATCCGTGAAACTTGCCGATTGGATTACCATGAATTATAATAACAAATGGACACGCGAGAACTATGACCGTCCGACTTACATGACAGGACTGTTCTTCCACAACATCGCACGCCGCTGGCCGACCTGTCCGGTAGTCGATCCCAACGGACACTGGTCTGCCGATATGGAAATTATACAAATGGAAGAAGGTGGAAAACAAACCAGTGAAAAGAACTGGATAACCAATCAGATTCAATTCGTATTCGAGCCCATCAAGGACTGGCACATCAACGTAGAAGGCAGCTTGCGCCAATACAATGAAAAATACCATTGGGCTGTATTGCCAATCTACGGTTACGATACCGACAATAACCCTTATGCACTGTCTTGGAACGGAGGTGCTGCCGGCTATTCGGAAGTACAAGACTATCGCGCCAGCGAAGACTACTTCTCAACCAATATTTTCAGTGATTATTCCAAAACCATAGGCGACCACTACTTTAAAGTAATGGCAGGTTTCAATGCCGAGCTTTACAAGAAAGGCGGCCTGACCGGTTTCGGTACAGATCTTATCACTTCCAGCGTGCCTGAACTGAACACCACACAGGACAATAAAAACGCTTACAACAGTGCATCCGAATTGGCTATCGCCGGTTTCTTCGGACGTGTCAACTACAACTACAAAGAGCGCTATCTGTTGGAAGCCAACTTACGTTATGATGGTTCTTCACGCTTCATCGGCGACAAACGCTGGGGACTGTTCCCATCATTCTCAGTGGGATGGAACATTTCACGTGAAGAATTCTTCAAACCATTGTCAAACGTAATCGGCACCTTGAAACTGAGAGGTTCATGGGGACAATTGGGTAACAATGAAACCGAAGCCTGGTATCCGTTCTTCCAAAGCATGCCTGTGGGAACAAACAACTCAGGCTGGTTGCTCAACGGAGTACGCCAAAACACAGCATCTCTTCCGGGCATCGTCAGCAGTGTATTGACTTGGGAAACCGTAGAATCATGGAACGTCGGTGTAGACTTCGGTCTTTTTGACAACCGACTGACCGGTTCATTCGACTACTACCAACGCTATACTTACGATATGGTAGGTCCTGCTCCCACCCTTCCCGGTATTTTGGGTGCATCTGCCCCGAAGATAAACAATGCCGATATGAAATCTTACGGTTGGGAAATGGAATTATCATGGAGAGACCGTATCGAAGACTTCAACTATGGAGTACGCTTCACTTTGGCCGACGGACAGCGTAAGGTACTGAAATATCCGAATGAAAGCGGTGATATCTACAGTTGGTACAACAACAAACTGGACGGAACCATCTGGGGATACACCACAGTAGGTATCGCACAGACTCAAGAAGAAATGGATGCCCATTTAGCCAACAACAAACCCAACTGGGGTTCTAAATGGGGTGCCGGCGATATTATGTATGCCGACTTGAACGGAGACGGAGAAGTGACTTCCGGTTCCAAAACCCTTAACGACCATGGCGACTTGAAAGTTATCGGTAACAGTTATGCACGCTACAACTTCGGTTTCACGGTAGACGGTTCATGGAAAGGACTGGATTTCTCCATCTTCCTGCAAGGAACCATGAAACGCGACTACTGGCTGGATGGCCCGTACTTCTGGGGAGCCAGCGGTGACGAATGGCAATCAGCCTGCTTCACCGAGCATCTGGACTATTGGACACCTGAACACATAAACGCATATTATCCGAAACCTTACTTCGGAAATATCAAGAAGAATCAGGAAGTTCAAAGCGGATATTTACAGAATGCGGCATACCTGCGTGTAAAGAACGTACAAGTAGGTTATACTTTGCCCAAAAGCTGGACTAAAAAGGCTGCCATGGAATCTGTACGTTTCTACGTTTCCGGCGACAATCTGCTCACTTGGACAGGCATCAGTTCTGTATTCGACCCCGAAACACTGGGTGGCGACTGGGGACCGGGTAAACTGTATCCGTTGCAAAGAACCCTCTCTGTCGGTGTAAATGTTAACTTCTAAAAAAATACGAATATGAAATTAAGTTTAAAACATATCTACATCTGCTCACTTATCGGTCTGGGAGCATCAACACTGACTTCCTGCAATGATTTTTTAGACCGTGAGCCGATAACCAATGTAACCCCTGAAGCCTATTTCACAACTGTAGACCAAGTGGGTGCATACGTTATCAACTACTACTCTTACCTGCAAAACTCTCGCCAGCAGTCTCTTTACCATGACAAGAACTGGCGTAGCGGTATGACACTCAATGACAATAATACAGACAACCTGTTTTCACAAACAGGTGACTTAGATTGGTTTGCCGGAGAAAAACAAGTACCTTCAGGCAAGAACTTCCAAACTTACACTTCACGTGCCCGTGTATGGAACTGGCTGCTTGAACAAGTCCTTCCGAAAGAAGAAGCAGGAAGCATCCAAGGCGACAAGACCCTTCTGAGCCATTATATCGGCGAAGCCTATTTCTTCCGTGCATTGGCATACTATCAGGCATTGGTTCGCTATGGCGATTTTCCCATTATCGACCAAGTGCTTCCCGACGATCAGGCCATACTGAAGGAACTGAGCCAGCGCGCTCCACGTAACGAAGTGGCACGTTTCATATTGAAAGACCTTGATACAGCTATCTCACGTCTGAAAGACCAAGGTTTCCAAAACAACCAGCGTATCAACAAGCAAACCGCACAGCTGCTCAAGTCACGCGTAGCGTTGTTTGAAGCTACCTTTGAAAAATACCACAAAGGCACCGGACGTGTTCCGGGTGACGATACATGGCCCGGAAAAGACATGGCGTACAACCAGGGAAAGACTTTCGACATTACAGGAGAAATCAATTTCTTCCTGACCGAAGCCATGAGCGCTGCCAAAGCCGTTGCCGACCATTGTACGCTGACAGGCAACTCGCATCAAATGAATCCCGTTTTAGGACAAACCGACGGATGGAATCCTTACTTCGATATGTTCAGCCAAGAAGATTTGAGCAGCATTTCCGAAGTATTACTTTGGAAACAGTACAACCTGAGCATCGGTTATACTCACGATGCAGCCTACATCTTGTCGGCTGGCGGTGACCAACTGGGACTTTCACGTAGCTACATCACTTCCTTTCTGATGCAAAACGGTTTGCCTTACTATGCCGACGGTTCGGGTTACAAAGGCGACTTGAGCGTATCCATGGAGAAAGAAGGACGTGACGAACGTCTGCAACTCTTTGTATTCGGTGAAGAAGACATTGTCCGTAGCGACCCTGCCGACCCTGCCGTTGCCAAGAACAACGAAGCAGTGATTCTGGACACCATTCCTTTGGTGACAAGCAGTGTGGAACTACAAGACTTTACGGGTTACCGTCCACGTAAATATTATAACTACGATTACGACCAGTACAAGAGCAACACTATCATTTGTACCACAGGAGCCATCGTGTTCCGTGCTGCCGAAGCCTACCTGAACTATATCGAAGCATGCTACGAAAAGAACGGTTCATTGGACAATGATGCCGCAGGTTATTGGAAGACCATCCGCCGCCGTGCAGGTGTAAGCGAAGATTATAATCTGACCATTGCCAACACCAACTTAGACAAAGAAGCCAACGTAGTGGGCGGTACCGTATATGGTGATTTGGCAGTCTTCTCCGGCGACCGGAAAGTAGACGCCACACTCTACAACATCCGTCGCGAACGCCGTTGCGAATTTATCTCGGAAGGTATGCGTTGGGATGACCTGAAAAGATGGCGTTCATGGGATCCTGCCATCACCGGACACTATATGCTGGAAGGCATGAACCTGTGGGACGAAGCTTACAAAAAATATGTAGATGCCACCGGCAAATCAACTTTGATAGCCGACGGGACAAGCAATGCAAACATTTCAGCCGCTTCTGTCAGCAAGTATGTCCGTCCGATGGGACGTACCGAAACAAACAACCAATTGTTCAACGGATATACATGGAAGAAAGCATTCTATCTGGAACCTCTTGGCGTACAAGACTTCACATTGAGCGCCAGCGACCCCAACGATATCAAGACTTCAACCATGTATCAAAATCCTTATTGGCCTATGACAGCCGGACGCGCATTGGAATAAGTTTGTAAATAGGTATAACGATAAGAAAATGTTAATGATAATCATTCTGAAAACAGAATAATCGTCTTAACATAACTGTGATGGAAAAGGGGGTTCGAGAGAATACCCTTTTCTTTATTCTTTTTCAAAGACCTACTCATTTACCTTAAAAACAATGATATGAAAACAAAACAATTTTTCTTTACTTCCCTACTGCTCCTTAGTATCGCCACAGCAACCGCACAGACTAAAGAAAAAGGTTTCTTTGTCGAAATGAACGGAGGATACGGAGAAGTGAAAACCGCGTTTGTATCCTCTACTGTAGAAAATCCATTGCTTTTTCATCTTGGCTATGCAAGATATGCCGTACTGACTCCATCCATCGGTTACCAAATCAACCGCCATTGGGCAGCCGGATTCAAAATACAATTTGAAAGCATAATGGAAGACGAAAAAAGAACTACTTATACACCCTATATGCGATATAACTTCCTGCATCCCGGCAAATTCAATATCTTTATGGATATGCAAGTTTCTGCCATCAGACACTTGGGTAAAAATGATGTTGAAGGAGGCATCAATCCCGGAGCATCCTATGCCCTGAACAACCATTTCAGCATCCTGCTCAAATATCTATTCATTGGATTCAACGGAGAGGACAGAAAAAGCGGAGCCATGATAAAATCCAAAAACTTCATCATTGATGCCAACTGGAGACGACTGCAACTGGGATTGCAATATATTTTCTAATCTCGCCATAAGTTGAAGATAAAGCTTTTTTTAATGACAATAGCTATACATTCACCATAAAAATAGAACACTTATAATGAAAACAATGTTACTGTACTTGTTCAGCCTGCTCCTCCTCTGCACAGTAACGACAGCAGGTCATCATCAGTCGTATGAAACAATATACGTACACACCGACCGCTGCAATTTCTGTGCCGGAGACACCGTGTGGTTTCAAGTCTATCGTTATCCCATCAAAGTTCCCGCTATCTCAATATGAGGTGGCGGGGATTTTTATTTAAAAAGGAGAATTTGGTATGGCAACCGAAAAAATCAAAGTCGGCGAAGAAGGATTCGCCGGCTTCTTCCCATTACCCGACAGCATTGCCCCGGGCCACTACACGCTGCGCTTCTACACCCTACGTTCGGCATATCTTCTGACCCCCTACATCCGGGGCTATATCGAACAACCGGCCTCTTACTTCAGCGGAGATGCCACGCACGACAGTTTCCGTCAAGATTTGCCAATGCTGACACAGGCATGGACTGCTTTTGATGCTTCGGCCGATACAGCAAACTGCGTTACAAACATCCCCGCAGAAACAACAGAACTGATACAAGGCCGCATCATCTCCAACCGAAACGCAAACAAGGGTATCCCTCAAGCCACCGTCACCCTGCTGTCTTTCGATGGCAAGATATTCAAGACTACAAAGACCGACCCCGAAGGCTATTTCCTCTTCGACCATCTGTCGTTTGTCCCGAACACCCATTTTCTGATACAAGCATATACAGCCAAAGGCGGAACACACGTAGCAGTGCAAATAAACAAAGAAAAACGTCCCCGGGTGGAACGCATCAGCATGCTCCATGCCCACATTCCCGAAACGGAAAGCCACGAAGAAAACATCATGCTTTATGATAAGAACAGACCGGAACGTCCCGACAGTGTGGCATGGGAACTGCAGATGGATAATGTAATCGTAACCGCCCGCAAACAAAGACAAAAGCTATCACCCGGAGCAGCAAGGGTGCACTCGGACTTCAACCGGGCATACAGCCCCGCAGAAATGACTCTTTCGCCCTATGCATCCGTGCGCGACTTCATGATGCACATTCCCGGGGTGCAATATGCCAAAGACGAACTCAACGTGCAAGAGTATTATATCATCAAACGTTATGGTAAGGAAGTGCCTGCCATGCTCATTATCGACGGACTGGAAGTATCCTTCGGAGAATTTGTGAGTTTTCCCATCTCTGCCGTAGAATCCATTGAAGTGATAAAAGACGTAGCCGGACTGGTCACACTGGGCAGACGAGCTGCCAACGGAGCCATCATGTTAGTCAGCAAAGCGGACAACCCGACGGCAATGGCGAATAAGAAATCCAACTTCCGCGTAATTGTTCCGCAAGGCTGTCAGGTGAAACAGCACTTTTATGTCCCTCATTATCCGACAAACAACGAAAGTACAGAAAAAGAAATGAGGAGAAAAACGGTCTATTGGCAGCCCGACATAAAGATAAAAAAGGGAAAAGCAGATATAATCTTTACGGCTCCTCCCCAAGCCCCCCTGTTCATGGTGATACAGGGCATCTCCGCCAATGGGAAACTGATAACAGCAAACAAAATATTATAATCATTTAAACAGTATCGATTTATGAAAAACCTTTATTTAATTTGTCTTTTATTTATCATTTCCGCCTGTGGAACACCTACCACAGAAGATCGGATTACATTTACACAAGTAGACCCCTTTCTGAAAGTATTCAGAGAATCAAACTTCTTCCCCGAGTATGACGAGACCGAAGAAGTGGCTGCAGGCGAGCACGCCACCTTCCAGTTTGCAGTGAGAGCCGCACTGCCATTGAAGGAATTGTCGGCACAGGTTACGGCGTTCACCAACGAAAAAGGAACACAGTTACAAAGTACCCCGCGTACGGGTTTTGTTGATTATGTGCGGGTGGGCCGACAGACACCCGACCGCGCCAAAGACGCCATCACCTCTCTGTCACACTACTATCCCGACCCCATTATCGAGCAAAACGGACAATCCGTGGCACGTGATGTGGCGCAACCCATCTGGATTTCCGTTCCCGTTCCCACCGATGCGGAAGCCGGAAACTATAAAGCCACATTCAGCCTCAAAGGAACAATGGGCAACCAAACCTTTGAGTTGAAAAAAGAAATCAGCGTAAAAGTTTACCCCGTCGTCATGCCCCAACCGGATTTATGGGTAACCAATTGGTTTGGCACATCACCCGACAAAATGAAAATATTCAATGGCGGGAAAGAGGTGGAACCTTACTCGGACGCTTACTGGGAAATGGTGCAGGCACTGGCCGATAAAATGAAGGAATGCTATTCCAACGTTATCCTGCTCTCACCGCTGGAACACATCGAGTTTGAGGAGAAAAACGGAACCTATACTTTCGACTACTCCCGATTCGACAAAATGATAGAAATCTTCCATCAGGCCGGTGTATTGAAAATGCTCGAAGGCGGACATATTGCCGGACGTTCGGGAGACTGGAGCAGCCAATTCGCACCCTATGTCCCTCAGTATGAGAACGGCAAGAAGAAACTGGTGCAATATCCTATGGAATCGGAACAGGCTGTCAACTTCTATCGTCAGTTTATCCCCTCGCTTGCCGCCCATCTGAAAGAAGCATATCCGGAAGTACTGTATGCACAGCACATTGCCGACGAGCCTACAAGCGACAATATAAAAAGCTATGTGGCTATCGCCCGATTTGTGAAACAGCAGTGTCCGGACATCAAAATCATAGAGGCTTGCCATACTCATGACCTTGAGAATATCCTCGACATCTGGGTGCCACAACTCAATTTCTATAAGGAGGGGTATGACTTCTATCGCGAAAGACAAAAACAGGGAGACGAAACGTGGTTCTACACCTGCCTTGCCCCTCAAGGCGACTTTGCCAACCGTTTCTTAGAGCAACCGCTCATCAAGACCCGCCTCATTCACTGGCTCAACTTCAAATATGGGGCAACAGGATATCTGCATTGGGGATTCAACCAATGGTTTACCGGCAATAATCCTTACAAGGAAACGACCCGCATGAATGAGGAAGGAGGCAATACACTACCCGGAGGAGACAGCTGGATAGTTTACCCTAACAACGGAAAGCTGTATGGTTCCATCCGTCTGGAAGCTATGCGCGACGGTATTGCCGACTATACGCTCCTGAAAATGTTGGAAAAGAAGAATCCCGAACTGGCACGAGAACTCTGCCGGCTGGTTGTATTCCACTGGACACTGTATGATACCGAGAGTGACCATTTCCGCAGCATCCGGCATCAAATATTGGAAGAGTTAAGTAAGTAAATTTACAGATGCAGATTAAAACTGTGGGAGTGTGTCAAAACTAAACCGACCTATCCCATCGTCAGCTGTAGGGGCAGGGTTTGCCTGCCCGAAGACACAAAGCAAACTGTTTTCGGGCGAGCGAACCTCGCCCCTACGAACGAAACGACAGCATTATCCACGTTTTGACACACCCACACACTGTTATCATGGTAATTATTCCGGCTATTACTCTATAATGATGCTGTAACTCACATCAAATACCTCTTTGCTTCCTAATTTCTGAATCCATTCCCTATCTTTCAGCTCTCCGTCAAACCCGACGGCATCACAACGGCCATACCACGGCTCGATGCAGACAAACGGACAATCGGGATGAGCCTTGGCAGGCGACCACAACGCCACCAGCGGAGTGTCAAACTCCAGACTGGCGTGAGGGTTCTTCTCCCTGTCCAGCAAGGTCACTTTCTTAAGTTGCGCATCCTGAAAGATATATGTATCACAGTCAAACGTATGTGTATCTATTTTCATCAGTCCGTCCGCATCCCGTTCCAATGTATGAAGCTCCGGTGACACGCACCCCTTCTCCACCGGAACGATATACCGCAACTCCTCTTTACTGTCGAAAGCAAAGAATCCGCGTTCGTCTGCTGATGCATCAAACCCAGGGAAGTTAAAGGCGGGATGAGCTCCGATTTGGAAATACATATCCAACTGTCCAAGGTTCTCTACACGCCATTTTACACTAATTCGGTTACCTTCCAACAGATAACCGACCATCAGACGGAAAGGAAAAGGATATTTACCGAGCATCTCGGGTGTAGACTCCAGCCAGTAGACTATTCCCTCCTCCCCTTTATAAGTCACTTTAAAATCCGTATCGCGGGCAAAACCGTGCTGCCCCATCCGGTAAGAGTTACCCGCATAGCGGTAGGTATCTTCCCACATACGCCCTACTATGGGAAATAGAAGAGGCGAACGGCGTCCCCAAAAGCGGGCATCTCCCTGCCACAGATATTCCTTTCCGTTTTTCCGAATGCTTTGCAGTTCGGCCCCATGCTCACTGATACCGACGGTAAGAACAGAATTAGATATTGTTTCCATTTTATTCCTTTTTTACTTAGAAGTTTATTTTCGGGTAAAGGTAAGGATGTTTCATGATATGACAAAACGAATATGAAAGGATTATTTTCAGAAGTCTTCGCGCAACATATAACCCTTTCTCATCAGCGAGTCTATCTTGACTGTATTGTCATTGCGAAGTGCCCTCCGCAGATAACTAATCTGCACGTTCAGCGCAAGAGAGTTGGCATACGGACAGTATCGTTCGCCTATCTTCACACAGACCATAACTTAATGACACGGAGTGATTATAAAGATGGCATCTTCTACCTTTCTCCTTATGAAAAAAGCAACTCTGACGAAAATTACACGCTACATTCCGTCCTGTCCAAAGGAGTATATGACTGGAATTTGGAATCGTCTGTCGAACTGACCATGAGCCGCACCAAAGGAAAACAGTGCAATGACGGAGTGGTTCAGGACTACCGTTATGACTATCTGTCGGTTGAACCCAAGATAATATGGGCGCCTTCCCGACTGTTTGAAGCTGCGTATCAAGCCAAATTGAGTTGCGGGAGTTCAAAAATAGGCGACTACAGACGGCTGGATGCCCTGTGGAACCTGTCACAGCGCCTGACACTGAGCATGGGATGGGGCGATACTGATTTCCGGCTTTCGGGAGAACATTTTTATAATGACATCGACCGCACACAACATCTCAACACATGGCTGGCAGACGCCTCACTGGTACAGCGTGTGGGAAAATGGCGCTTCACAGCTTCCGTCACCAATTTACTAAATAAAAAGGAATACAGTTATACCCTCTATTCGGCTGTACAAAGCTCCACTTCATGGGTAAAACTCCGGCCGTGCGAGTATCTTCTTTCCATCCAATATCAATGGTAGAAATTTAAAATAAGACATTTGTGCTTCAATTTGTTTTTTTTACGTATGTTTGTAAACAAACTATTAGCACACCTACTATGAAAATACGAATAAAGATGCTGATAGGCTTCTGGTGTATAATGCTGGGAGCCGCATGTGTCATTTCTTGTGGGACAAAACAGAAAAGGGCATTCAATGCTTTTGACACCTATCTCCAGTTCTTTCAGGAAGTCAACGACTCCTTGTCCAAGAATCCCCGATATGTCTGTGCCGAAACACAGAAGCGTATGGCCGCCACCGCCGACAGCACCACTTATTACTACTATATGATGTTGCTGGCCAAAGCCTATATGTTCCGGTCGGATATGGATTCTGCCGCCGTGTGCATGAATCAGGCAGAAGCCTATTGCCGTCGCAACGCACTCACACCGCAAGTATCCGATTTATATGCCGACATCTATAATATGCGCGGAAATGTACTCGCACGCCAGGCATTGGTAGACTCAGCAGTCATTTGTTTCAGCAAGGCACTCAACTATCGACTAAACGGAGACAGAAAAGAAGTGTTGCCCGACATTTCAATGAACCTTGCCGATGCCTACGTACGCACAGGGCAATACGATAAAGGTGCATTGTGGTATCGGAAGGCACTGTCGTTTTTCGACTCACTGCGCATTCCGGAAGCCAAACGCTTCCCGGCCTACTACGGATTGGCACAAGTATATATGGAATTGCGCGATTTCGAATTGTGCGACTATTACTACGACATGGCTGCCCGCCAATATGAAGAGATGATGCCTTACGAGAAATGCATTTACCTCAACAACCGCGGAAACTCCTATTACTTCCGCAAGGATTATCCGCGTGCACTCGAAATGTTCAGAAAAGAACTGGCATTTGCACACACTTATCCCGATATGGTTTTCGAGGTTCACCTGAGCGAGATGAATTTGGGAGAGACCTTCCTGCTGATGAATCAAACAGATTCCGCCGCTTTCTATCTGGCTAAGTGTGAGGATTTCTTCCGGTCTATCGGAAACATCAGCGCACTCTATTATCTGGATACACAGCTGATAGAACTGGCATTGAAACAAAACAATCTCGCCTTGGCACGCAAACGTCTTGCCGAAGCCGTGAAGCCCGATTATGTGGAGCCCAATATGCTGCACATCCGTAACCGCTACTTACAGCATTATTACGAGGAAGTGGGAGATTATAAGAAAGCTTATCATTATCAGCGGGAGAACCAGCGCATTGACGACTCCACCCGCAATGAGCGCATCAAGATGCGCACCGCCGAAATCGACTTGAAATACCGGCAGGACACTACGCTGATGAAGCAAAAGATATTCATTCAGCAGAAAGAAAACGAGGTGCTGGAACTCCACCAACGTATGTATGTGTGGATGTCTGTCTGTTTCCTGATTCTGATATTGGTTGTCTTTATCTATCTTTACAATAAGAAACAACACCACCTGCTCAGAATGCGCAGCCAGAACATGATTAACACGCTGCGCATGGAGAATATCCGCAACCGTGTTTCGCCCCACTTCATCTTCAATGTGCTGAACAGGGAAATGAACAGCCATAACAACGGACACGGCGAGAACATGCAACAGTTGGTAAAGTTGATGCGCCGCAACCTTGAGCTGACCGAGCACCTCTGTGTCACTCTGGATGAAGAACTCGACTTTGTACAGACCTATATAGAACTGGAACGCAAATCACTGGGAGACACTTTCGCACTGTCTGTCCATGTGGATGAAACCATCGATTCCGCCCGCGAGATTCTTCCTGCCATGATGATTCAGATTCCGGTGGAGAATGCCATCAAGCATGCACTAAGGGATAAACCGGGGAAAAAGAATCTGTGGATTGACATCAGGCGTGAACCGACGGGAGCCATCTGCATCAAGATAAGGGACAACGGCGGAGGATACAGGGCAAGCAGCCACAACCGGGGTACGGGAACCGGCATGAAAGTAATTCTTCAAACGGTTCAGATGCTCAACGGCCATAACAAGAAGCATATAGACATCGCTGTCAATAATGTGCCACTGGAAGGAGGAGAAACAGGTTGCGAATTTGTCGTGATACTTCCCCAAGGTTATGATTATAACTTTTAAAAAGCTGTTTAACGACTATTTTCACACGGATAGTTCCTGTTTGAAGCCGGATATCCACAAATGCAGAATTATCGGTTTGTATCTTAAAAGATGTTTCTCTACTTTTGTTTCATTAATCATGGTAAACAAATTATATGGACAGGCTTTATAAAGTATTGATTATAGATGATGATGAGTATTCGGCGGATAACCTTTGCATGGAGCTGAAGCGTTATGGACAGTTGGCAATAGAGGGTATTGCCCGCAATGGCTCTAATGGAAAGAAAATGATAGACAAGCTTCGTCCCGATATTTTGTTTTTGGATGTGGAGTTACCCGACATGAAAGGGATGGAGCTGTTGGAGCAGACCAACAGTTGTGTTACATGGAGCATGCAGGTGGTCTTTTATACTGCCTATGACAAATACATGATTAATGCCATCCGCGAGTCTGCTTTCGATTATTTGCTGAAACCGATAGACAGGAAAGAACTGGACTGCATTATCACCCGTTTTCTGAAAAAGATGGACGAACCGGCTGCACCGGTGACTATTCCGCCACAAGTATATTCGGCCGGCGAACATACATTTATGATTTCCACTCCCACCAATGACTTGCGCGTTCTCCGTTCTATCGATATCGGGTTCTTCCGCTATAACTCCGACCGCAAATTATGGGAGGTGGTACTGAACAATCAGGTTCCCCTGCTACTGAAGAAAAATACCACAGCGCATCAGATAACAGAGTACGCTCCCTGCTTTGTGCAGATACACCAATCTTATATCATCAATATCAATTATCTGATAATGATAAAGGAGAACCGTTGCGTCATGTACCCTCCTTTCGAAAAAATAACAGAGCTGATTGTCTCAAAGAAGTTTAAGAAAACATTGCAGGACTCTTTCTATCAATTATAACATGATGAGGAAATGATTATACCGTAGAGGTGTGTCAAAACTAAAATGGCCTATCCAATCGTCAGCTGTAGGGGCAGGGTTTGCCTGCCCGAAGACA
>OGDN01004000.1_pt1 | contig 14126 bp, 13 predicted proteins | sample 1570271 | NCBI WGS metagenome assembly OGDN01 (sample SAMEA4384481, study PRJEB24528) | human gut metagenome | reverse complement strand
TTTTCAATTTCAGCTCGTCATTCATTCCTTGACCTCCACAAGCCGCAGGACAAAAAAGGCAAGGAATGTGAGGCACATCGCTAAATAGAGAATGCCAAGGATCAAGTCGGTTTTTCTCTTTACCCTTGCATACTTTACAAGAGTGTGGGTGGTAAGGATGCTAAAATAAACAACCCACGGACTCAGAAAGTATGTTTTGTGAAGATACGAAAGATAAGCGTGAGAACAACGCAGGCCGCAGCACCAACACGACCGGCAATATTTCCTGCCTGCGCGGTTACTTCCATCTCCGCCAAATCCCTGTTTTGTTCTCTCTGCGGCTGCTTTCCAAAATCTTCTCTTTATTCATTGAACAGAATCGCTCCTTTCCAAGTTTCCTTGTCATTATCATATCCATGCCAAGTAAACTTGCCAAGCACAATTATCTTACCGCCCTGTGTCTTTTCTATGAACACCGCACTTTTTCGCTGCCTCGCAAAAAACCTATCTGCACATCATTCAGGAACTTGAAAACAAAGACAGCGACTTGGTGATGCGCTCTCTTTCGGGTTTGAGCTAACAAAACCGGCTTGCGCTGATTAAAGGTGATAAAAAAGATGCCATCCGAAAGGGTGGCATCTTAGTTATTTGTCGTATCTTAGAAAATCGTTACAATGCTCCTGCTGGCGCAAACGGTAGCCCTGAGAAATCAGCGTAGGTCATGGCGTCGCCGTCCTGACCGCACAGGACGTTGGCGGCCACCGTGTCGTTCCACAGCTCGGGGTCGTGGCCCGCGGCGTCAGACCGGACAGCTCCCGTCCGCCGATGCGGATGGAGCCGCCGTAGCGCTGCTTGCAGAGGAATACGCGGCCCAGCGTGGACTTGCCGCAGGCCACGGGATCCGTTACGCCGATGATGTCCCCGGGGTGGGCCGTCAGCGTCAGCCCCCGGAAGATCGGCGCACCGCCGTCATAGGCGAAGGAGACGTTCTCCAGCGCCACATCCTGCGGCCCGGAGCTCTCCAGAGCGGCCAGCGGTTCCGGCGCCTTCATCAGAGGCTGGATGCGCTTTCAGGGCACCTTCGCCCGCTGCACGGCGTTAAACAGCTTAGCGGCCTTGGAGGATTTGGCGGCCATCCGCACAAAACAGGACAAAAACGTGGTGAACGCCGCAATGTTCCAGCTCTGCCATTCCGTGCCCAGCACGTTTTTTCCGCCGAACCACAGGATAAACAGCACACCGATGTTGGATACCGCCAGATACAGCGGCGGCAGGGCCCAGCCTGCTGTTCATCCTGTTTGACAAGGAATAAAGCGTCTCGTTTCGTGTGCTTACAGCGAGAGCCCACCTTCTCAAGAAGGTGGGCTCTCGGCGTAATGCTTCCGCGATACCTGTATGACGCGGTGCTGTGGCCGCTGTCCGCTGAAATCGCCATGTAAAAAAGACAGCTTCCAAGGGATATAGGTTTAAGCGCGGCAAATGCTCCGGCACACACTCTGCCAGAAGCCGCCGGTTGGCTCCCCCTTATTCTTCCTTCAGGTGCTCCTCCATCCAGTGCAGGATCTCGCTGAGTCGGCTGATGCGGTTGGAGGGCTTTCCCTCTCGGCTCAGGCCGTGGTTCTCGCCGTAGAACATGCACAGCTTGCTCTCCACCCCGTGGAGTTTGAGGGCCGCGAACATCTCCAGACCATTGGCAAGCGTACAGCGGTAATCCTTATCTGCGTGAATGAAGAGCGTGGGGGTCTTGACCCGGTCGGCATAGGTGAGGGGGGATGCCTTCCACAGCCGCTCGGGGTGATCCCAAATGGTGCCAAGCTGCTGGTCGGGCACGTAATAGTAGCCGATGTCGGAGAGGAGATAGTCCCCAACATAGTTGGCAATGCTCCGCTGGGACACAGCGCAGCGGAAACGGTCCGTGTGGCCGATGACCCAGTTGGTCATAAAGCCGCCGTAGGATCCGCCGGCTACTCCCATCCGTCCGGCGTCCAGGTCGGGATACCGTCGCAGGACCTCGTCCGTGAACTCCATCAGGTCCCGGAAGTCCACATCCCCGTATCTGCCCTGAAGGTCGGCAAAGGCATTACCTTTGCCGCAGCTTCCCCTGGGGTTGCAGTAGTACACAAAATAGCCGGAGGCCGCCCAGAGCTGCATCTCGTGGTGGAAGCCGGGACCGAACACCATCTTAGGCCCGCCGTGGATGTGGAGGATGCCCGGATACCGCTTGCCCGGCTCATAGCCCACCGGCTTCATCACGAAACCGTCGATCTCCACCCCGTCGGAGTCGGTAAAGGTAAGCCGCTCCGGTGCGGAGAGGGTCACCCCCTCCAGAACATCCCCATTGAAACTGGTGAGCTGCTCCAGCTCTCCGCCGCTCCAGCGGTACACCTCAGGGAGCTTCAGCCCCACAGCGGCGGAGAAGAGGAATGTCTTCCCGTCCTTGGTATCGAAATCGATGAGATAGTCATCACCGCCGAAGAGGGGCTGCACACCGGTCTCCCTCTCCCATGCGCACAGGCAGGAGCCCACACCGTCGGTATTGAGGAAATAAAGGGTCTCCCCCACCATCCTCTGTCCGGTGGTGGAGCCGGAGAAGCAGTCGGTGACCACCTCGGAGTTGACCCGGCGGTCATAGCGGCCCAGGTCCTCCTCCCCTTCCTTATCCACCACAAAGAAAGTAGGATGTTCATATACGCCGTAGTCCCGCATGACGAGTCCCAGGCAGAGGGCCTTCCGGCCCAGATATCCCACATAGTCGATGCTGTATTTGTCAGGTGGAATAAGAGTGACCGTCTCATCCCGGTCCGCATCCCAGCGGTACATCCCCTCGGTGACCGGCTTCACATCCCGGAAGGGGAATGCGGTGAAGAGCACCTGGCCGGGTCGGACATTCACATGGTTCACATCATAGTCGTCCGGAGTGAGCCTGCGGTACTCTCCGGTGGCCTCCAGGTAGAGGAACAGCGTGTTTCTGGTTTGATTATACATCCCCACCCCGTTCTCGCACAAGGGGAGTTCGGTCAAAACTTTATATCCCTTTGTCCGCAGGCGGCGGGCGATCTCCCCTTCCCGGGCCTCTCCCGCCAGCTCCAGGAGATTGGGCCGGTCCAAATGGGTCTCGGCCGTAAAGATGTAGCGCCCTGGGTCCATCCTCCAGATCCCGGTCACGGACATAGGGAGGCGGAACGCCTCGCTTTCTTCACCGGTGCGCACGTCCAGGCGGCGGTATACCGTCCACTCCTCCTCAAGTCCCCGCGTCCGCAGGGCCTCATCCAGCTCTGTGGTCTTGTAGAGAACATGGGTGTCGTCCTCCCAAACGGCCTGTCTCTGGGCGTCTCCCCGGGTGATCTGCCGGCTCTCCCCGCTCTCCAGATCGCACAGCCACAGATTCCAGCGGTAGCCGTCCCCCTCTCTGTCGGTCTCCTTGAGGGCAAAGGCCAGATATCTTCCGTCAGGGGAGAGCTCCAGAGCGGAGGGATACCGGTATTTGAGGAAATCGGTCAGCGCCAGCTTCTTCATGTCCGCTGCCCCTCCTTTTCCATCTCTTTGAGCGTCTCATAGAGCATCCGAGTGCCGAAGCCGATGCCGCCCTTGGTATAGATCCCCTCACACTCGGTGGTCCAGGCGGTACCGCCGATGTCCAGATGGACCCAAGGCGTATCCTCGGCGAACTCCTTGATGAACATGGCCCCCACAGTGGCGTACCCACCTACGCTGGAGCCCATGGCGCTGTTTTTCAGGTGGGCCACCCGGGAGTCCAGCACCCGGCGGAGATTCTCGTCGCAGGGCAGCTCCCACACCCGCTCGCAGGCAGCGGCAGCTCCTGCCTCCACCTGTGCGGCCAAGGCTCGGCTGTTGGTGAAGAGCCCGCAGCGGCGGTTCCCCAGAGCGGTCTGGATGCCGTCGGTGAGGGTGGCGATATCCACGATGCGGTCCACCCCGCAGCACTGCTTGGCATAGGTCACGGCGTCGGCCAGCGTGATGCGGCCCTCCGCATCGGTGTTGTTCACCTCAATGTACCGCCCGGACATAGAGCGGATCACATCGCCGGGCACATAGGCGGTGGCCGAGAGTTTATTCTCGCATGCGGCCACCACGCCGGTGACATTGAGCCGGACGCCCCGCTTCTGAGCCGCCCACAGGGCGCCCATCACGGCGGCCGCTCCGCTCATATCGTGCTGCATGGTCTCCATGAACTCGGACGACTGGAGCGAATAGCCGCCGCTGTCGTAGGTAAGTCCCTTGCCAATCAGTCCCAGGCGGCTCTTTTCCCCCTGCGCGCCGGTATACTCCATGACAATGAGCTTGGGCTCTTGGATTGAGCCCTTCCCCACTTCCAGAAAGGCGGTGAGACCGATGCGCTCCACCTCATCTCTGCCGTAGACGGCCACCTTCACAGGCGTACCCTCAAAGAGGCTCTGTGCCGCCTGGGCCAGTTTAGCGGGGGTGAGCACCGTCGGGGGCTCGTTGATGAGGTCCCGCGCAATACAGGTGGCCCGGGCAGACACCTCCGCCTCCGCCAAAGCGGCCTCATAGCGCTCCGACTCCTCGCAGAGAAAGGCGGCGGTCCTAATCCCCGCCGGCGTAGGGACCGTCTTATACTTGTCGAAACGGTAGCCGGTGAGGGCCGCGGCCTCCGCCGCCTTTTGAAAGAGCGCCGGGGTAAACTGCGGCTCCAGCCCCCGCAGATCGGTACATACCGCGCCCAGCCTCAGCTCCTGGCACTGGCGGTAGACCTTGGCGCAGTCGTCCAGCACCCGCTCCAGGTCCCAGTTCTTCCCCAGTCCAAGCAGGAAGATCTGGGTCAGCCCTCCCTCTGTAAGGGCGGAAAACCGGTAGATCTCACCCGCTTTTCCAGCAAACCGCCCTGAGGCGCGGACCGCGGCGAGTTCCTTTTCCCAAGGTCCCTGATAGCCCTCCAGGTCCCCCTCTCCCAGCGGGACCACCACGCCGTCCCAAGGTCTGGCGCCATACTCCCTCACAAGTTGCAGTTCCATACTTTTCTTCCTCCTTATGGTCCATTCCGCGATGGACAATCAAAAAGCGGGGGCGGCACGGCCGCCCCCGCAAGGGTGCGCGGGTTGGTCCGCCCGCACCGGATCCCCTTGTTTTTACAGCAGGTGACAGGCGGCGAAGTGGCCGGGCTCCACCTCTTTGAGCTCCGGGACCTTCCGAGCGCAGTCCGGGCAGGCCATGGGGCAGCGATCGTGGAAGAGACAGCCGGAGGGCAGGTGGATGGGACTGGGGATCTCCCCACGCAGCTCCTGAGATTCGGCGATGTTGTTCTCGTCAATGGTAGGAGCTGCGGAAAAGAGCGCCTTGGTATAGGGGTGGACCGGGTTGCGGAAGAGGGCCTTCTTGGGCGCCCGCTCCACGATGGAGCCCAGATACATGACGCCCAGACTGTCGCTGATATGCTTGACCACGCTCAGGTCGTGGGCGATGAACAGATAGGAGAAGTGGAATTCGTCCTTCAGATCCATGAGAATGTTCAAAATCTGGGCCTGGATGGACACGTCCAGGGCGGATACCGGCTCGTCGGCGATGATGAACTTGGGCTCCACCGCCAAAGCCCGGGCGATGCCGATGCGTTGGCGCTGGCCGCCGGAGAACTGATGGGGGTAGCGATTGGCCTGCTCGGAACTGAGGCCTACCCTCTCCAGCAGGTTGACCGCCTTCTCCTCCGCCTCCGCTTTGCTGGTACACAGCTTGTGGAAGAGCATCGGCTCGGTGAGGATCTCCATGACCTTCTGGCGTGGGTTGAGGGAGGCATAGGGGTCCTGGAAGATCATCTGCATCTCCCGGCGGACGGGGCGCATCTCCTGGGGCTTGAGGCGGGTGATGTCACGCCCGTCAAACGTGATCTTGCCCGCCTTTGGCTCGATGAGCTTGATGACCGTACGTGCCGTGGTGGATTTGCCGCATCCGGACTCGCCCACCAGGCTGAACACCTCGCCCTGCTCCACGTCGAAACTGACGTCGTTGACCGCGTGGACCACCTGATTCTCCAGAGAGAATCGTCCCTTTTTGAATTTTACCTTATCCAGAAAGTCCTTGGTGAGATTGAACTCCTGCACCAAGTGTTCCACCTGAAGGATCTTACTCATGGCTCCCACCTCCTGTCAGCGGAAAGTGGCAGGCCGCACAGTGGCCCGGACCCACTTCATGATTTTCAGGGGCCCTGGTGCGGCAGATATCCTGGCAGTATTTGCACCTGGGGGCAAAGTAGCACCCCTGGGGCAGGTCCAGCATGCTGGGGACCATGCCGGGGATGGACTCCAGCCGGTCCTGGTCCTCTCCCATCCGGGGGATGGAGTTGAGGAGTCCCACGGTATAGGGGTGGCTGGGGCGATGGATCACGTCGTCCCGGGAGCCGCTCTCCACGATCTTGCCGCAGTACATAACGATGATACGGTCCGCCATCTGAGAGACCACCGCCAGGTCGTGGGTAATGAGAATGAGGGCGGCGTCCTGCTCCTTCACCAGCTTGTCCATGAGCTTGAGGATCTGGGCCTGGATGGTCACGTCCAGGGCAGTGGTGGGCTCGTCGGCGATGATGAGTTTGGGGTTGGCCGCCAGGGCGATGGCGATGATGACCCGCTGACGCATACCGCCGGAAAACTGGTGGGGATAAGACTTGAGCCGGTCCTCCGGGTTGGGGATGCCCACCATATGCAGCAGCTCCACACAGCGCGCGTGTTTTTCCTGCTTGGACATCTGCTTCTGGTGGAGATCCAGCATCTCGGTGATCTGTTTTTCAATCGTATAGAGCGGATTCAGGGAGGTCATGGGGTCCTGGAATACCATGGAGATCTCCTTGCCCCTGATCTTCATCATTTCCTTTTCGCTCTTTTTGCTGATGTCCTCGCCCCGGAAGAGGATCTTGTCCGACTCCACCACGCCGGGCGGCTCGATCAGTTTGAGGATGGAAAAGCTGCTGACGGATTTGCCGCTGCCCGACTCGCCCACGATACCCAGCACCTGCCCCTCATCCAGGGAAAAGCTGACGCCGTCCACCGCCTTGACCACGCCCCGGAAGGTGTGGAAATAGGTCCGCAGATTTTCCACCTGCAGCAGTGTTTCGCTCATCTCTCTCCTCCCCCTTACTTCAGCTTCGGGTTGAACTCATCGCGCAGGAAATCCCCCAAAAGATTGATCCCAAACACGATCAGCATGATGTAGATGCCCGGCAGCACCGCGATCCACCAGTATCCGCTGAACAGCACGTCGAAGCCGTTCTTGACCAGCATGCCCAAGGAGGGCTCCGTGACCGGGACACCCACGCCCAGAAAGCTCAGGGTGGCCTCAGCCAGAATGAGCCCGCCCACCTTCATGGTGGAGAGGACGATGATGGTGGTCATGACATTGGGCAGCACGTGCTTGGCGATAATAAGAAGATTGGGGATGCCGATGACCCTGGCCGCATCCACATATTCCATCTGTTTCACCGTTAGCACTTCGGCCCGGACGGTGCGGATATATGTGACGCATCCAATAATAGTAAAAACCGCTAGTAATTTGCTCACGCCCCGCCCGAACATGGTCATGATGAAAAGGGCCACCAGGATATCCGGGAAAGAGAGCAGGATATCTGCCAGGCGCATGATGAGGGCGTCCACCTTCCCGCCGAAGTAGCCCGAGATGAGCCCCAGGGTGATGCCCACCGCACAGGCCAGCAGAGTCCCCACCACGCCGATGAAGAGGGAGATGCGGCTTCCATAGATGAGGGAGCTGAAGATATCACGCCCCTGACTGTCGGTGCCAAAAATGAAATGGGGCTCGCCCCCCTCCTGCCACATAGGAGGCTTGTAGGAGTCGGTAAGGGAGAGGGAGCCCACATCGTAAGGGTTCTGGGGGGCAAACAGCGGCCCGCAAAGGGCGATGAACAGTACCAGCACCACGATTACCGTGCCGATGATGGCGGAGGGACTGCGCTTGTAGTTGTGGAAGAACTCGGACTCAGCAGCGCGCTGGAGCCAGCTCTTGTCGGGGGCTGTGCTCTTTTTTTCCATTTCACTCATAGCGCATCACCTGAATTCGATTCTCGGGTCGATGACCGTATAGAGGAGGTCGACCACAAAGTTGATGAACACAAACAGCACGGTGGTGAGGATCAGATAGGCCACGATGACTGGCCGGTCCACCGAGTTGATGGAGTCGATGAGGAGCTTGCCGAGGCCCGGCCAGGAGTAGATGGTCTCAGTCACCGTTGTAAAGGCGATGAGCGAGCCGATCTCCATGCCGAACACCGTGATGACCGGGATCAGGGCATTTTTCAGGGCGTGACCGAAAAGGACCTTTCGGGTGGACACGCCCTTGGCACGGGCGAATTTGATGTAGTCCTGCCGCATGTTCTCCATCACACCGGCCCGGGTGAGCCGGACCAGGGAGGCTATGTTGGTCACAGACAGCGTAAGGGCGGGCAGGATGATGTATTTGAGCCCGCCGGGCACAAACAGGCTGAACTTCATTCCCAGGAAGGTCGCCGTTGCCCCCCGTCCGGAGGAGGGGAACCAGTGCAGGTGCAGGGAGAAGATGTAGATCAGCATGATGCCGATGAAGAAGGAGGGCAGGGAAATGCCCAGAATGGACCCGCCCATCACCAGCGTACTGGATTTCCGTTTTGGAAAGGCCCCCGCATATACGCCCAGCGGGATGGAGATCACGAGGGCCAGCACCACCGATACGAAAACCAGCTCCAGCGTAGCGGGTGCCCGCTGGGCAATCAGGGAGAGTACATCCTCCTTGTAGATGTAGGACTTGCCGAAATCTCCCTTGAGCGCATTGGTAACAAAGATCGCATACTGCTCCAGAATGGGCTTGTTGAGCCCCAGTTCTTCCCGGACCTGATCCCGGACCTCGGGCGGAGCCTTGGGGGAGACCAGCATATTGACGGGATCGCCGATGAAGTTGGCCAGAACGAACACCAGGATGGACACGATGAAAAGGGTGACCACCATCTGCGCCAGCCGTTTCAGGAAATACTTGAACACGGTAACACCTCATTTATGGGCTCTGCACCCCTGTTGGCGGGAGGTAGAAAGGGGGAGGAGAACGGCACCCGTCCTCCTCCTCCCAGCGATGGTTCTTACGTTGTCTTAAAAGGTGAAATCCCAAGCCAGGATATGGTCGTCGGAGCGGGGGGTGTACTGCAGCCCGGCGCGCACGCCGAAGATATTATCCTTGAAAAACAAGGGCACATAGGCGGCCTCGTCCCGGGCGATCTGATCCACCTGCTCCACCAGGGCCGCGCGCTTGTCCTGGTCGGCCTCAACAGATGCTTCGTCCAGCAGCGCATCCACCTCGGGATTGCTGTAGTGGCCCTTGTTGCCTTCGCCCATGCCGGGCTTGCCGTTATAAGTATAGAGCATGTCGTTAAAGATGACCATGCCCTCGCCGGAGCCGTCGCCCCAGCCGGCCATAAAGAAGGAGGACTGAAGATTCTCCGCATCCACCTTCTCATAGAAGGAGGCGCGGGGCAGAAGGTTCACCTCAGTGGTGATGCCCACCTTCTCCAGATAGCTGGCAATGGCCTGAGACACCTGGTCGGCGTTCATGTCGCTGTCGCTGCGGGCGTCGATGCGGAGATAGAAGCCGTCGGGATAGCCGGCCTCAGCAAGGAGCTGCTTGGCGAGCTCGGGATCATAGGCAGGACGCTCTGCATCCGGATTGTATCCCACGCAGATGCTGGGCATATAGGAGTTGGCCACAGTGGCATAGCCGTTCATTACGGTGTCGATGATGGTCTGGATGTCGATGGCATGATAGATGGCCTGGCGGACCTTTACGTTGAGGAGCGGATTGGGGTCGTCGGTGCCGGCGGAACCGTGCTCATTGAGGAGGTCAAAGCCCATATAGCTGCAGGAAAGGCTGGGGTTGGTGACCACCTGAATGTTGGCGTCGCTCTTCAGGCGATCCGCGTCCATCACGGGGATGTTGGAGATGAAATCCACCTCGCCGTTAATCAGGGCGGTGGTGCGGGTGGCCGCGTTGGCTATGACGCGGAACTCTACGGTCTCCGCCTCGGGGAGCTCACCCCAGTAATCGTCGTTGCGGACCAGCTTGATGTAGGATTCCTTCACGTGCTCCTCCAGGCGATAGCGCCCGGTGCCCACGGGATTGGCGGCAATCTCTTCACTGGTGAGGCCCTCACAGGTCTCCTTGTCCAGCATCATGATATGGACCAGGCTGCCGGCAAACACAGGATAGGGGATCTTGGTCACCAACTGTACGGTGTAATCATCCACCTTCTTGACCTCCTGGAGGCGCATAAGGTACACCCCCATCTCCAGGGTGGGGTCGTTGAGGATCCGCTCAAAGCTGAATACCACATCATCGGCGTTAAAATCGTTTCCGTTGGAGAATTTCACGCCCTGGCGGAGCTTGAACTCCCAAGTCACGCCGTCCTCCAGGATGGTCCAGCTCTCAGCCAGACCGGGCTTTTTGGTAAGGTCGGCGTCGTAGTCCACCAGGGGATCGTACAGGTGAGACGCCATCTGCATCTCGGAGCCGCTGTCCTTTGCCGCAGGGTCCAGAGAAATGACATCGTTCAGTACCGCAATGGTCAGACTTTTTCCGCCCTCCTCGGCGGGGGCGCTGGTCTCTCCTCCGGGCGCGGGAGTGGAGGCGCTCTGGCTGGGTTCGTCCGCCGTACAGCCGGACAAGGCTACAGACAGACACATGGCTGCGGACAGGATCAGGGCAAGTGTTCTCTTTTTCATATCTGTTTCCTCCTTCTAAAACCTTCTTATTAGAACCTGCGCCTTTGCAAGCAAAATAAGAGCGATGCCGGACATAACCGCATAAACATAAAATTTAATTTCCATATTTACTTTTTCATTTCAATGTAATAAAATCATAGCAGTTGGAAAATAAATTGTCAACATGATATTTATTTAATGCCCTTATTTTTTGTCGAATCCCTACACTTACTATCATCACAGGAGGGAGCATGCATGAAATTTTACGTGCTGTGTGACATCGAGGGCGTGGCTTCTCTGTCCTGCTGGGACGAGGCCCGCTCAGCCAACAGTTGTTATGCGCCTATGGCCCGGGAAATGACTTTGGAGGCCGCCGCCGCGGCCCGCGGCCTCTTCTCCGCCGGGGCTGACGAGGTCATAATAGAGGATGGGCACGGGGACGGCTGCAACATCGACTGCGCTCTGCTCCCCAAGGGTGCCCGGCTCCTTCGGGGCGTGACCCACGATATCGTAGGCCTTACCGGTATCTTCGACGAGAGTTACGACGGTATGCTGATGGTGGGCTTTCACGATGCCGCCTCGGCCTCCGGCAACCCCACTTCCCATACCATGGTGAGCTCCCGCATTTTCCGGCTCATGGTCAACGGGGCCCTGTGGGGAGAATTCGAGGTCTCCGCCCATGCTGCCGCTTATCGGGGCGTCCCCACCCTGTTTGCCAGCGGCGACGAAGGCCTGTGCGCAGCGGCGGCGCGCGCCGTGCCCGGCATCCTCACCGTGCCCACCAAGTCCGGCCATGGCTATGGTGTCCTTACAAAGACCCCGGAACTCGTTCAGGAGGAGATCGAAGGCATGGCGGCCCGGGCTGTGGCGGCCGCAAAGACCGCCAAGCCCCCGGTCCTTCCCGATCACTTCCATGTGGAGGTCACCTATCTGCACCATTATGACGCCTATGGGAGCTCCCACTACCCCGGCGCCAGCCTCCTCTCTCCCACCACTGTGGCCTTCGATGCCGACGATTACGGCGACGTACTTCGCTTTTTCTACTTTGTAATTTGAGAAACGGGGGCACGCGCTATGGCTGATATCGCCTATCAATACCGCGGGGAACTGGTGGACCAGGTCCACGGGGGCCACATTGCGGTAACAGACCACACGGGCCGGCTTCTCTGGAAGCTGGGTGACCCGGAGCGCCTCACTTTTGCCCGTTCCTCCGCCAAGCCCATCCAGGCCGTCCCCGTGGCGGAGAGCGGCGCGCTGGAGCACTACGGTATCACCCAGCGGGAGCTGGCTGTCATCTGTGCCTCCCACAACGGAGAGCCCTTTCACATCGAGGCTGTGGAGAGTATTCTCCGGAAGGCAGGACTCTCCCCCAGCGACCTGCACTGCGGGGCGGAATATCCTATGTACGTCCCGGCCGAGGATGCCCTGAAGCTCGCCGGCGTCCCCCGGGCCCCCATCTACTGCGACTGCTCCGGAAAACACGCCGGTATGCTCATCACCGCCCGTCATCTGGGGGAGCCCTTGGAAAACTATATTTCTCCGGACCACCCGGTCCAGCGGCGTATCCTCTCGGTGTTTGCCGACATGTGCGGCGTGGAGGAATCGGAAGTTCGGCTGGCTGTGGACGGCTGCGGCGTCCCTGTCCACGCCCTGCCCCTTTCCCGCCTGGCCCAGGGGTACGCCCGCATGTCCCTCCCCTCGCTCTTTGACCCAGCCCGGGCCGCCGCCGTACGCCGCGTCACCTCCGCCATGACCGCTCACCCGGAGATGGTGGCGGGGTCCGAACGGATCTGTACCCAACTGATGGCCGCCTTTGGGGAACGGCTCTTCTGCAAATCGGGTGCCAGCGCCTTCTATGCCGTGGGCCTCAGGGACAGGGGGATCGGCATCGCTCTCAAAATGGAAGACGGCGCCTCCTCCATCGTCCCCTATGCCATCCTATCGGTCCTCACCCAGCTCGGGGTCATCACGCCGGAGGAGGCCTGTTCTCTGCCCAGCTTTCAGGACAGAAACCTCTACAACAATCACCACGCTGTTGTAGGCCGTACCGAACTGGTCTTCCGGCTGGAACCGTGCGGCGTCGCCTGACCGCCGCACGCGCCATTCGGGGTGGGGGTAGTTTTCCGGCCGCGCTGAAGCCGGAAAAATACTTGCTCATTTCTTCCTGCGCTGTTATACTGAAAGTAAATCATGCGTTCAGAAAAATTTTTTGAAAAGAGGTCGTACTCATGAGTGTTCAGTACATCCACACCGACAATGCCCCCCAGGCCATCGGGCCCTATTCTCAGGCCGTGAAGGCCAACGGCTTCCTCTATATTTCCGGTCAGATCCCTGTCGACCCGGCCACCGGCTCGGTGGTGGAGGCCAGCTACTCCATCCAGACCAAGCAGTCCATGGCCAATCTCGCCGCCATCCTCAAGGAGGCGGACCTCACCTTTGCCGACGTGGTAAAGACCACCATCTTCCTTACCGATATGGCCCATTTCCCCGAGGTCAACGAGGCCTATGCCGCCTTTTTCGAGGGCCCCTGCCCCGCCCGCGCCTGCGTGGAGGTGAGCCGCCTTCCCAAGGACGTGCTGGTGGAGATCGAGCTAGTCGCGGCCTGCTGACACCCCCTGATTCTCAAGAGTCTGAGCATGGAAACCATGCTCAGACTCTTTTCTCCCCTTGACATAGGGCGGGATTCAGGGTATGCTGTTAGGGACAATTAAATCCGACTGGTACGCAGGCGCCCATTTCGGGCAGACAAAGGGAAGCCGGGTGAGAATCCCGCACAAAGCCGTTGCTGTATAGGCGGAGCGGACCCCCACAGCGCCACTGGAGGCAACTCCGGGAAGGCGGGGACCGCGCTGGACGCCGAAGTCAGAATACCTGCCTGCGTATGACGCACATCCAAACCTCTCCGAGCCTGAGAGGGTGCTGCTACGCCTGCCTTTCAGCGCGTATCGCTGCGCCCTCCGGGACGCAGCTTTTTATTTTTGGTGAAGACCGGGAAAGGAGCTTTAGCTATGTCCGATGAGACCAAGACCCAGGAGCCTTACTGGAAGGGCAAGGGGTATTCTTTCTTCTGTAACCGGGCGTGCGAATATTTCCCCTGCCACCCCACCGACGACCCGGAGAATTTTAACTGTCTGTTCTGCTACTGCCCTCTCTACGCCCTGGGACCCGACTGCGGGGGAAATTTCTCCTATACCGAGAGCGGTGTGAAAGACTGTACCCGCTGTACTCTTCCCCACCGGCGGGACAATTACGGGTACATTACCTCCAAGTTTCAGGAAATTGCCCGCCGCATGGCGGAGTCGCGCAGACGCGGCGTCTGATCCTGCCCCTTTTACGGGAAGGGGAATCCATCCTATCTTTTCCATTCCCTTTGACGAAAGAATACCCCCGGCGGCAAGGGCCCGGCCGCATAAGGGTATCATTTAAAACCGTCCAGGTTCAGTAAGTTGG
>OGDN01003992.1_pt1 | contig 14144 bp, 8 predicted proteins | sample 1570271 | NCBI WGS metagenome assembly OGDN01 (sample SAMEA4384481, study PRJEB24528) | human gut metagenome | reverse complement strand
TTCGGACCTTCTTACACAGAACAAACTCATATTTCACCGCGTCAGCTCCTGCCAGGCGGTAGCGGGGAGGGTAGGCGCAGTTGCAGACAAGCACGAGGGCACCAACTGCGACGACTGGTTTGAGACTGCGGAATCCGCGGGCTGCCTTATCGCGGTGGTCGCGGACGGCGCCGGCTCTAAGCCGCTGTCGCGCATCGGCGCAAGGGTAAGCTGCGAGGGAGCCGTCGAGTACCTCAGGGGCGCGGTCTCCGGGTTGTTTGAAAGCCAGCCGGAGCTTCGCGTGAAGCTCTCCGGGGATATGTCCGGGGCAGAGTTCATGGAAGCCTGCGGGCAGATAGCTCCGCTGATACAGAACGCCGCACGCGCGGGGTTCAACGCAGTTATAAAGAAGCTCGGGAGCATTTACTCCGACAGCGCCTACACCGCGAGTCTCGGCAGGAATCCTACCCTCGCGGATATGGGGAGCACGTTTCTTGCGGCTCTGGTGGTCCCGCTGGAGATAAACGGCGGGCATGAGAACTTCGTGCTCTCTGCCCAGATAGGCGACGGCTGTATCTGCGCCATCGACAGGAACGCAGGTCACGAGAACTGCTTCCGGCTGCTTGGCGAAGCGGACAGCGGCGCGTACTCCGGCGAAACTGACTTCCTGTCGGAAAAAAACGTCTCCGAAGGCGCAATCGCCCGCAGGACCAGAATAAGCCGCGGAAAGTCAGACATCATAATGCTGATGAGCGACGGCGTAGCGGACGATTATTTCCCGGCGCAGCCCCAGATGAAGCGGCTGTGCCTTGATCTCATGCTCAACGGGATAATCCCCATGCCTGGCGGAAAGTCTGAGCCTCTCCCGCCGGAGCCAGTGCGGTTCCCGTCGGTAAGCCCGGATCAGCGCTCTGTTGCCTTGCAGTACGCAAAGCAGCTCCTGAACGATGGCGAGGACGTCGACGGGCTGTGGGACAGGCGCGGGGAGCTGGCTCCCTGGTCGCTGGACTCCTGGGGAGTATTCATCGGGAAGCGCCCGCAGGACAGACTGCTGACCTGGCTCGACAACTACAACGAGCGCGGCAGCTTCGACGACCGCACGCTTGTGGTGCTAGACCTCAGCGCGCAGGACTGAAAAACATGTCCGGAGGAGTTCCGGCATAACGTATAATGAATCGCGGGTATCCGCGGAAAGGAAAGACTGACGGAATATGAACAGCGGTCAGATAGTGACTGCGGTGCTCGAGGAAGGTTCGCCGCTTGGCAGCACGCTTGATTTCGTGGTGGACGCCAACGCGCCCCGGGGCGGAATGAAGCACACCTTCTTCACACCGGACAGAAAATACGCGGTGCAGTTCTTCAACGACCCGCGCGACGGGCACAATCCGAACATTCAGGATCGTATCCGCACCATCGTCAGCATTTATAATCCCACCCTGTCGGAGCAGGCAGGGGGAGCGCTCGGCAATACGGAAAAGACCGCGGAGTACTTCCGCAGCCGTTTCTGCTGGCCTGTCGCGATAGTCAGCCAGCCGGAGTTCGGGATAGTCTGCCCGACCTATCCGCAGAAGTTCTTTTTCGGCGGGAACGCTTCCACGAATGGACTGAACCTCAAGGGCAAGGACAAAAAGAGCAACTGGTTCACCGGAAGGCTCAGGAAGTACATCGCCCCGGAGGAAAAGGGCGATTTCCGCACCATGCTCGGGGCGGCGATATGCCTTTCAAGGAGCATTCGCAGAATGCACCAGGCGGGGCTTGCGCATTCCGACCTTTCCTGCAACAACGTGCTCATCGACCCCAAGAGCGGTTCCACCGTCGTTATCGACATAGATTCGCTGGTGGTTCCGGGAAAGTATCCGCCGGAGGTGTGCGGGACGTCCGGGTACATAGCGCCGGAGGTTCTCGCAACGCTGGAGTACGACTACAACGACCCGCGGCGCTGCCTGCCCTGCGTTTCCACAGACCTGCACGCGCTGCCGGTGCTTATTTACGAATATCTCTTTCTCAGGCACCCTTTAAAGGGACCTAAGATACACAGCGCGGCTTCCGCCGAGGAGGACGACTACCTCGCGATGGGACCGGAAGCGCTGTTTATAGAAAACCCAAACGACAGGAGCAACCGTCCTCCGGATCTGAACGTGACGATACAGTCGCTTTCGAAGGGGCTTGAGCAGTTGTTCCTTAGGGCGTTCGTGGACGGGCTTCACGACCCTTCACAAAGGCCGACCGCGATGGAGTGGGAGCGTGAGCTCCTGCGCGCGTGGGACAGACTTGTGAAGTGCGGGAATCCCGGCTGCGAGAAAAAGTGGTTCATTCTCAGAGATGAGAGTGCTCCCGTATGCCCCTTCTGCGGAACACGCCTCCGGGACAGGGTGATCAGGCTCGGCTTCAAGAGCATGATGAGGGGCAGGAACGGCGTATACCGCGACAACGGCGAGGCTATCGCGTACGATGGCATGCCGCTGTATGACTGGCACGTAAGTTCCGCTGTCCACAATGATGAAAAGGCGGGCACCGATATGCGCGCGTACATTTGCAGGCATAACGGAATGTGGCTGCTCGTCAACAACGGGGTGGAGGGCATGACTTCTCCCTCCGGAAGGCTTGTCCCGAAGGGACAGGCGGTAGAGCTCATGGACGGAGCGGTGTTCCGCATGACCGACCGTGATGACGGTCTGCTGTGCGAAGTATCGGTGTACTAGTCCTTTGGGTGATTTCTTTTGAAAGAAAGGGAAAATTATGAAGCAGTTTGGTTTGACAGACAAGCAGGCTGAGGAGTCGCGGCAGAAATACGGCGACAACAGCATGACGGAGCAGGCGTCCGAGAGCTTCTGGGATAAGCTCAAAGGCAACCTCGGCGACCCGATGATAAAAATACTCATCGTTGCCCTGCTCATCAACGTTGTTCTGGCAGTGCTCGGCGGCGTTGGGATCATCAAGGAGGGCGCTCCGGAATGGTACGAGCCTCTTGGAATTTTCGTGGCTATCGCGCTTGCAACGCTGGTTTCCACCTTCTCTGAGTACAGGAACGAGAATGCGTTCCAGAAGCTCCAGGAAGAGGCTTCCCGCATTATGTGCAAGGTCTACCGCAACGGCGAGATCGCCGAGGTGGCAATAAACGACATTGTGGTCGGCGACGCTATCCTGTTACAGTCCGGAGATAAGGTTCCGGCTGACGGTATCATCATCGACGGCGATATCAAGGCAGATCAGTCCGTGCTCAACGGCGAGAGCCGCGAGGCTAAGAAGCTCGCAGTTCCCGAGGGCTGGAAGGATACCGACGAGAGCCTCAATTTCGACAACGAGCACAAGGTGTTCCGCGGAAGCGTGGTATGTTCCGGCAACGCGGTAATGGAAGTCACCGTAGTCGGCGACAAGTCCGTATACGGCAAGATCGCAAGCGAACTCCAGACAGACGACGACCGCGAGACTCCGCTCAAGGTGAAGCTCGGCAAGCTGGCTGACGGCATAAGCAAGTTCGGCTACATCGGCGGTATCGCTATCGCGGTCGCGATGCTCATAAAGACGCTGTTCATGGGCGAGGGCGGCATCGAAGCGTTCCTGTTCGCAGAGGGAGTTTTCCAGTGGGCGGCTCTGCTCGAGGCTGTTATCCAGTCCGTAATGCTTGCGGTCATCATCATCGTAATGGCTGTCCCCGAGGGACTTCCGCTGATGATCGCGATAGTTTCCGCGCAGAACATGGGCAAGATGCTCAAGGACAACGTGCTTGTAAGAAAGGTCGCAGGTATCGAGACCGCAGGCTCCCTGAATATCCTGTTCTCCGATAAGACCGGCACCATCACCAAGGGTAAGCTCGAGGCGGTAACGTTCATCGACGGCGCTCTCAACGAATCCAAGAAGTTCGGCGACATCGGCGGAAAGCTGAAGGATATCCTGTCGCTGTCTATCCATAAGAACACGCTCTCCGTCGTTTCCGGCGAGGGCAAGGACATGAAGGTTATCGGCGGCAACGCCACCGAGCGCGCTATACTCGGTTTTGCGGCAGGCACTGAGTGTTCCGCGAACGTGAAGGCGGTCGGTAATATCCCGTTCAACTCCACGAATAAGTACTCCGCGACCCAGGTGACAGGCGACTACGACCTGACGCTCATCAAGGGCGCGCCCGAGAAGATACTCCAGAGATGCTCCCACTACTGGGACGTAAACGGCGAGAAGAAGCCGTTTGACATGACCCATCTCAACAAGCAGATAGACGAGCTTGCAAACCGCGCTATCCGCGTGCTGGCTATCGCTACCACAGAGGACGCTCTCGGCGAGGACGCGCTTCCGGACAGCAGCAACTGGACGCTGGTAGGCGTTGTGGGTATCCGCGACGAGGTGCGTCCGGAGTCCGTGACCGCCATCGCGGAGGTAAAGGGCGCAGGCGTGCAGGTGGTAATGATCACCGGCGACCGCAAGGAGACCGCAGTTGCCATCGCGAAGGACGCTGGTCTGCTCGAGAAGGACACCGATGTTGTCCTGACCTCCGACGAGCTTGCAAAGCTCTCCGATGAGGAGATCAAGAAAATGCTCCCGAATATCCGCGTTATCGCAAGAGCGCTTCCCTCCGACAAGAGCCGTCTGGTGCGCCTTGCCCAGGAGCTTGACCTCGTTGCGGGCATGACCGGCGACGGCGTCAACGATTCCCCGGCGCTCAAGAAGGCGGACGTAGGCTTCGCAATGGGCGGCGGCACGGAAGTCGCAAAGGAAGCGTCCGATATCGTTATCCTGGACGACAACTTCAACTCCATCGACCGCGCTATCCTCTACGGCAGAACCATCTTCAACTCCATCAGGAAGTTCATTGTATTCCAGCTCACCATCAACGTTTCTGCGGTTCTCATCAGCTTCATCTGCCCGCTCATCGGAATTGACAACCCGCTGTCCGTTATCCAGATCCTGTGGGTAAACCTCGTAATGGATACGCTGGCGGCTCTGGCATTCGGCGGCGAGCCGGCTCTCTCCAGATTCATGCACGAGAAGCCCAAGCGCAGAACTGAACAGATAATCAGCAGGAACATGATGTCCCAGATAATCACCGGCGCAGGCTGGACGTTCATTCTTTCCCTCGCGCTTCTGGTACTCGGCAGTTTCGACGCTGACCCGAACGTACCCGGCGTAAGCTTCCTCGAAAGCTGGGGCTTCCTCCGTCAGAACACCATCGAGGGCGAAACCCATATGTTCCTTCACACCGCATACTTCGCATTCTTCATCTTCATCGCGGTGTTCAATGCGTTCAACGCAAGAACTGACCGCGCGAACCTGTTCGATAACCTCGGAAAGAACAAGGGATTCCTTACGGTATTCGGCATAATCGCGGTAGTTCAGATACTCATGACCTACCTCGGCGGCGCTATCCTCAGCGGCTACGGTCTGAATGCTGCAGAGTGGCTGATGGTGCTTGTAATGGCAATCTCCATTATTCCGGTGGACCTCATCAGAAAGGGTATCGCAAAGGCGGTCTCCAACAAGTAAGGCACGGTAAATTCCCGGCGGCTCCGCAGAATGCGGGGTCGCGGGGGACAACATATATGATTTTCAAGGAGGAAAACAAAATGGCAGTAAATCTTTCTAAGGGTCAGCGCGTAAGTCTTGACAAGTCCGTAACTCTGGCAAGGATCGGTCTCGGCTGGGACACCAACAAGTACGACGGCGGCAGCGATTTCGACCTTGACGCGAGCGTGTTCCTTCTGGGAGCAAACGGCAAGGTTCTCCGCGACGAGGACTTTGTATTCTATAACAATCTCAACGGCAGAAACGGCGCGGTAGTCCACACCGGCGACAACCGCACCGGCGAGGGCGACGGCGACGACGAGGCGATCATCATCGACTTCACGAAGATCCCTCCGGAGATCGAGAAGATCGCAGTTACCGTAACGATTTTCGACGCACAGCAGCGCAACCAGAACTTCGGTCAGGTATCCAACGCGTACGTAAGAGTAGTTAAGATCGACAACCCCGACGACGTTAACGGCGAGGAAGTTATCCACTTCGACCTCATGGAGGAGTTCTCCATTGAGACCGCGCTTGTTGTATGCGAGATCTACCGTTACAACGGCGACTGGAAGTTCAACGCGGTTGCAGCGGGCTACCAGGGCGGACTCGAGGCGCTCTGCCGCGCTTACGGCGTCAACGTGTAATTAATCAGAAATCAGCACCGGTCAGGAGGGAAGCGGCTTGTCAGCTCTGTCAGATATAATTGCAAATACCCCGGCGGGGGGAACAGCCGCGCTCCCGGCGGGCGAGTACGAAGGACCTGTTGTTATAAACAAGCCGCTGACTCTCCGCGGAAGCAGCGCCACCGTGTGGTCTAAGCACGGCAGCGTTATCGAGGTTTCGTCGCAGGGCGTGACCCTCGAGGGGCTTCGCGTGGAGATAACCGAAGGCGCGCTCTCTGAGCCTGCGATTACCGCGAAATTCCCGGTGAATATCAGGGACGTGGAGGTGCTCGGCACTGTTTCCGGCTTCGGCGCGGAGGACGGCGAGTGCGGTATCCCGCGGGCGCTTCAGCTCGGGGAGCTTTCCCCGTCTGAGGAGAACAGCTTCATTATGACGGTGGATATTTCCGCCCCGGCGAAGCTGGTCTGCACCGCCTCCGGGGTGAGGTTCGAGCCGCAGGATATCCCGGCTGGGCGCAGCAGCGTCAGGGTGTTCGTCAGCGGAAGCGGCTCCGCTTCGCTGGTTTATTCGGAGGTGCTTCTGGTTTCGCAGTTCCGAAGGAGGATATACCTCAGCGGAAGGTTCTCGGCGAATGCTCCGGCGGTAAAGGAGCGGCTCATTTACGAGGCTCCGCAGATAGCGAGGAACGCTCCGCTGACCGCCGCAGCTCCAGCCATGGCTGTGAATCCGGAGCCGGCGGACGTGATCTCCGACGTGGGGGCGGCTCCGCTGTCAGATGAACAGCTTCTTGAGCTGCGGAAGGGTCAGCGCGTTCCGGCGGCGGGATACCTCTCCGGAACGGTGGAGGTGTACCTCACCGGGCAGCGGCTCGGAAACGCGGATATCGACCCATATGTATTCCTGCTTGACGAGAACGAGAAATGCCGCGGAGAAGGCGATCTTGTGTTCTTCGGAAACGAGCGCTCCCAGGACGGCGCGGTGCGTTACTACCCGGACGACGGGCATATTTCCATTGACCTGGCGAAGCTCCCGCCGGAGGTGCAGCGCATTTCTGTGGCATACTCGGTTTATTCCGGAGACAGCGTGAAGAATTTTTCGCAGGTCAGGGAGCCGAGGGTGGCGCTGTTTTCCCAGGGAAAGGAACGCGTGAGGTTCGACATACCGGGGCTAACGAACGAAATAACCATCATCGCGATGGAATTCTACATATACCGGGGCGAGTGGCGGATATCCGCAGTCGGCGCGGGATACCGCGACGGGCTGGTGAAGCTCTGCAGCCGCTACGGTATACAGGCAAGCACATAAAGGATCCGAAGCTCCGTCACGGTTTTTCGGGAACCCACTTTACACATTAATTGAGAGGACAGGACAGACAGAATGGCTTCCGCAGGATTTGTACGTTATACCGGTTACGACAATGCCGATATTTTCAAGAATATGCTGATCGAGGCTTACGCGGCGGCGAAGAAAAACGGTCTGTTCTTCGAAGGGAAGATCCCCATGGCTTCCACTGCGGAGGTCAGCGCTGCCGCGAACTACGCCGCGGGGGATTTCAGCGACGTTAAGTCGGTGAAGGCGGGATTACAGTCGTGGCTCTCGACGCAGCGCATTGAATGCGACGCCGGCGCCATGGCGGAGGCGCTCACCGAGGCTTCAAGGAACTGCGGCGCAAACGGCAGGAACACCTACCTCGTGATATTCTGCTGGCTGATGAAGTACCTTGCGGTACGTCCGCAGTCGTTGGTGCTGATAGGCGCGGCGAGCCTGCGCGAGCTGTACTTCCTGCATATCATGAACCTTGCCGGGGTGCGTATCGTGTACGTTTCCTACGGCATGGACAAGGACTTTGACAAGTTTCCGCATGCGAACCGCGTTCAGAATATGACCGGCTCCATGAGCGGAATGATACAGATGGATTTTTCGCACATCGACCTGTCAAAGGCGGCTCAGATGAGCCAGATGAGGGCTTCCGCGCAGCAGGTGGAAAACACCGTGCAGCGGCTCAGCACAACAGCGGCGGGTATCTTTGAGGACTTCATGACAGAACACCGCACTCGCGTCGTTAAAAACGGCGGAGTGTTCCGCGAGGGCGGGGTTATCCCTGTGTACTTCGCGGCGCTCATCGGCTATGACGAGGAAGCGGTGTACAACAACATGCTGCTGAAGTTCAAAGAGGGCTTCGCGGGAAGCAAGAAGCAGCTTATTTTCATTGAAAAGCCGATGGAAAACCCAACCGCCGAGGAGATAAGGCAGCTCGGGACGGTCAGCAGGAACAGCACCGGCGAGATGATAGACGAGCTGGCGCTGCTGATAAAGCTGAACGGCGATCCGATACGCACCGCGCTGGCCCAAACGGAGCTTCGCAAGCTGCTCAACGAGCTTTACACCGGCAATCAGACGGTGGTTTTCAACTACGGAAGCAAGCTTATTTCCTGGCTGTACCGCTGCACCCAGGCGCGGAAGTACGCCGTGCAGTACGCGGATATTCCGGTGGTGCTGTATTACGGGGATATCTCGCAGTCGGAGCTGTATTTCCTGCATTTCATGTCGCGGTGCGGGTTCGATGTTATCTACATCACGCCGAACAAGCAGCTTCTGGATATCACGGTCGACAAGAACATTGACAACAGAATGCAGATTTTCCAGCTTCCGCAGAGCAGGGAGAGCGGAAGCTACCCCAGCAAGGCGGTCAAGATGAAGGTCGCAACGGTGGCGTATTCCGCGGAGCGAGAGCTTGACACCATGCTCTACGGCGGCGACGCGGGGATATTCCGGGACTTCCAGTTCCCGAACAGCCAGACCGTCACGCTGAAAACCACGCTTGAGGAGATAGGCATACTGTGGAAGCAGGAAGCGCGGTTCCGGCAGGGCTTTGAGACCTCCGGGAACCTTGTAACGGTGCCGAATATCTTCGCAAAGATAAGCGGAGTAAAGGACGGCAGCGCGGCGGCATACTGGGAGGAAATACGCGAGCGGCTCACGCCGGAGACTATTCTTCGTGTAAAGACCGCAGACCAGCAGCCGACAGCGAATCCCGACCTGTCGGTTTACCGCAGCTTCTACCGCAACGGAAAAATCGACGCCGAGCGGCTGAAGGCGTCCTCGCTGAACCGCTACAGCTACCTTCCGGACAGAATACAGGATATGCTCCTGTTTAAGCTCCAGGAAGCGGCGGACAGCGGGTTTCTGAAGCTTCAGGGCGACGAGCTTATGTGCTCGGTGATGCATTTCGGGCTGAACCTCGACAAGGAGTTCATGAAGCTGCTGCAAAGCTTTGATTTCACGAAGCAGCTCCCGAAGCTGATATGGATAGACGCAGTGGAGCAGACCTTTTCTCTTGAGGAGTGCATTCAGCTCGTGCTGTGCAATCTTATCGGCTTTGATATACTGATATACACCCCGACGGGGTACAAGAATCTCGAAACGTTCGTTTCTGCGGACGCATTCGAGGAGCATACTCAGAACGAGTTTCTCTACAATATGGAGGTGCCGAAGTTTAAGATACCCTCCGAGCAGAAGAACGGCGGATTTTTCGGCAGGCTGTTCAGAAAGTAAATTCGAAAGGAACAAACGATTATGGGATTACAGTTTACACCCGGCTCTCAGATGCAGCCCGCGGCACAGCCCCAGACTGCTCCGGCGACCACTCTTGCAAAGACCCCCGAGGAAGCTGCGCTCGATGTGAAGATCGAGGAAGCGAAGAACTTCAATATTCAGGTAACGGCTGACCAGATCAAGCAGGAGCTTGCCACCAGCGAGGAGATCGACAAGCTTGTGAGCACCATCAACCTCAACGATTCCAACACCATCGTTAAGTTTGGCGCAGAGGCGGCAGAGGAGATCTCAAAGGCTTCCGACCAGGTGCTGAAATCCATGACGATAGACCAGGTGAACGACACCGGCGTAATGCTCAAGGAACTTGCTAGCATTATGGATAAGTTCGATATTAAGGAGATACAGGACGAGAAGCCGGGCTTCTTCGGAAATCTCAAGAAGAAGCTTGAGAAGATCATCGGCAAGTACGAAACGATGGGCAGCGAGGTCGACAGGATCTACGTTCAGCTCAAGAAGTACGAAAACGAGATCGGCGATGCCAACACCAAGCTTGACAACATGTACGACGCGAACCTCGGCTATTACCAGGAACTTGTGAAGTACATCATGGCGGGAGAACAGGCAGTAAAGGAGCTTGACCAGTACATCGCGGACTACACGGCAAAGTGCGAGGCTAACCCGGACGACGGCACGATACGCATGGATCTCTCCAACCTGACCCAGATGCGCGAGATACTCGACCAGCGCGTCATGGACCTCAAGGTAGCTGAGAACGTGGCTATTCAGACGGTTCCCATGCTCAAGACGATGGAGTATTCCAACCTGAACCTGGTGAGAAAGATAAACTCCGCGTTCATCATCACCATGCCGGTATTCAAGCAGGCGCTGGCGCAGGCAATCATGCTCAAGCGCCAGAAGATAATAGCTGATTCCATGCAGGCGCTCGACGAAAAGACCAACGAAATGCTCAAGAAGAACGCGCAGAACACCGTTGCGCAGAGCAAGCAGATAGCGGCTATGGCTTCCGGCTCTTCGATCAAGGTGGAGACCCTCCAGGAGACCTGGACTACCATTGTAAATGGTATCGACGAGGTTCAGAAGATACAGAGCGACGCAAGGGAAAAGCGTAAGCAGGACGCAGTTGCCCTTGAGGAGATCAAGGCGGATTATAAGAAGCGTATGAAGGCGTAATATTAAACTGGCAGGCTGAAAAGCCTGCCAGTGTTTGTATTAGCGTTATTGGGTGTTCGCCGCTGAGCACGTAGTGGTTCGATATTCCTGACGGCTCAAAATGCTATCGGCTTCGAATCAAATCCTGACTGCGGCTTACTTTGAAACGCCCAGCGAACCGAGTATAGCTCCGGTGATGGTAGCCGCTATATATTCCGCCAGCTTTTTGCGGTCTCCCATGTCACGCTCGATGCAGTCCAGAAGTATTCCGGCGATAGCCTCGGTCAGAAAACGGCTCAGGAACACCTGATAGCTGTCCTCCGCCGTCACGGAATGCTTCTTTACCGCCTCGCAGACCAGTTTGTGTATCGGCTCGTAGATGTCGTTGTAGAAGTACCTCGAAAGCTCCGAGCGGCCTATCGAATGCACTATGTTATGCAGAATATCATGATTTGAGCTGATGTAATCCAACGCGAAATCCACGGCATCCCGCCGCTGCGATACCAGGTCGTACTTTCCGAACATGCACATTGCTTCCTGGTCGAGCGTCCATTTCAGCAGGGAGAATATATCCTCAAAATGATAGTAGAACGTCTTGCGGTTGACTCCGCAGTCCTCCACAAGCTCGCGCACAGTTATCTTGTTGAGCGGCTTCTTCTTCATCATAGCCTTCAGCGCTTCGGATAGCGCCTGCTTCGTCTGCTGCGACTGCTCGTTGTGCTTCATGTTTTTAACCCCCGTTTTCCGGACATTTTCGCGGTTTTGTCCGGTCAATATTACTATTATAATCCATCGGGGCATATTTTGTCAAGACTGGCTGTTTTATATTATGTCCGTTTTGTGCTGGTTTTTGTCCGAAACATGGTTGGATTTCCACCCTGGACATGCTATAATCAAAGCATAGACTATAAAATACGAAAGGACTGTCCTCAGATGATATATCACAATCCCGTGCTGAAAGGATTCTACCCCGACCCGAGCGTGTGCTCCTACAATGGAAAGTACTACATGGTGTGCAGTTCGTTCCAATATTTTCCCGGAGTTCCGCTGTTCGAAAGCTCAGACCTCGTTAACTGGAAGCAGATAGGCTATGTGCTCACCAGATCCAGCCAGGTAATGCTCGATAAGATCAACAGCTCCGGCGGAGTTTTCGCGCCGACTATCCGCTGCAGCAACGGCAGATTCTACATGGTGACTACCAACGACACCACCCACCAGAATTTCTACGTTTACACCGACGATATCTACGGCGAGTGGTCGGAGCCGATATACGTTGATCAGGGCGGTATCGATCCGTCGCTGTTCTTTGAGGACGGCCGCACCTACTTTATGAGCAACGGCGCTGATGATAACGGCGTCGGGGGAGTGGTTCAGTGTGAAATCGACATCGCCACCGGAAAGAAGCTCTCCCCGAGCCGCTGCATCTGGCAGGGCTCCGGCGGACGCTACCTTGAAAGCCCGCATCTCTACAAGATAAATGGAGTTTACTACCTCATGGCTGCGGAGGGCGGCACAGAGTACGGCCACATGATAACCTGCGCCCGCGCTGATTCCGTCTGGGGAAAATTCGAGGGCAACCCGAAGAATCCGGTTCTCACCAACCGCAACAAGGCTCCGTTCATCATTCAGGGAATAGGTCACGGCGACCTTGTCCAGGACGAATATGGCGACTGGCATGTGCTGTCCCTGGGATTCCGTCAGCAGCATATCTGGAGACCCTACCACCACCTTGGACGCGAGGTTTTCCTCACGCCGGTGAAGTTCGGGGAGGACGGCTGGTTCACCTGCGGAAACGACGGCACCACAGATGAGAGCTACGAAATAAAGGGCGATTTCACCCAGAACGAGCAGCGGGTTTTCACTTTCGCGAACACATCCTGGGACAAGGAGTGGTGCTTCATGCGCCGCCCTGTAATGGAAAACTACGAGCTGTCAGACGACAAGGCGGTGCTGCACGGCTCGGATATCACGCTTGACGACGTGGATTCCCCCACATTCATTGCAATGCGCCAGCGTGATTTCAACATGGAAATGACCTCCACTGTGAAGCTGACCGGAAGCGCAGGCGCTGTCGGAGGACTTACCGTGCTCATCACCGAAAACGAGCATTACGATATTCTCCTTGAAAAGTCGGAGAGCGGCTGCAAGGCGGTACTCATGCTGAACATCGGCGGAATAAAGCACCGCCAGAACGAGCTTCCCATCGGCGGCGACTCTGCAAAGCTCACGATAAAGGCTGATAATTACGGCTACAGCTTCTTCTGCGGAGAGGTTCAGCTCGGATACGGAAGCACAAAGTATCTTTCAAGCGAGGTAGCGGAGGGCTTCACAGGCGTAATGACCGGACTTTACGCGGCTCGCGGAACCGCAGAGTTCACCGGATTCGAGTGCAAATACAATTAAAGGTAACCTCTAAAAACCTCCTTCACGGCAGATTTCTATGACTTATATCATCTGCTTCGTTGTCAAACCTTGAAATACATACAGTATTACTGCGGTTTGACGCCTAGCATCTGATATAAGTCATATACGAAATCTGCTCGTGTCCCGGTTTTTAGAGGTTACCTTAAAATTACAGGGCTGAGTACGACCTCAGCCCTGTTTTGATATTATTGCACGTACAGTACCAGAATTTAATTGAATCCTCCGGTGATGGATATCTCGCCGGAGCGCAGCGTTTCAATTCCCGATGAAGTTTCAATAACAAGGCAGCCCCTGTCGTCGATTTTCAGAGCCTTTCCGGTGCGCTCTGCGCCGCCCTGCCGGAACGTTACCTCACGCCCCAGGACCAGCGAGCGGCTGCGGTATTTCTCCAGCAGCCCGCGCGACGAGGGATCCTCGGCGTAGTCGAGCAACCTGCATGCGATGTCCGCGCACAGGCGGCTGCGCTCCGCAAATACTCCCACTGAGCCTGCGATTCCGGATATCTCCTCCGGGAATTTTTCCGTGCTGATGTTAACGCCGATCCCGACTATCACGGATTCAGCCATGCCGCTTTCAAAGTCGCTCATTGCCTCGGTGAGTATCCCGGAGACCTTCCTGCCGGAGCAGAAAATGTCGTTCACCCACTTTATTCCGGCGTGAACGCCGCACACGGATTCCAGGCTGTCGATAATGGCGCACGCCGCCGCCATCGTTATCCCCATGCAGTCGGAAAGCGGCTTCTGCGGCTTTAGCAGCACGCTCATGTAAAGTCCCGTGTTCGCCGGGGAATAGAACGGCTTCCCGAACCTGCCGCGCCCTGCGGTCTGCTCGTTTGCGGCGATGAGCGTTCCGTGTGGCATTCCGCGCAGCGCCGCCGCCTTTGCCATCCACAAATT
>OGDN01003990.1_pt1 | contig 14175 bp, 13 predicted proteins | sample 1570271 | NCBI WGS metagenome assembly OGDN01 (sample SAMEA4384481, study PRJEB24528) | human gut metagenome | reverse complement strand
CAATGTCGCCGCGCTTGATGTCGGCAATGACGGGCAGGCCGGTGGCGCGGGCCAGCTTCAGCGTTTCGGCGTAGGCGCGCATGCCGTCCAGGCCCAGGGACTCATAATAGGCAATCTGCACCTTGTAGCAGCCCGCGACGCCCTTGGTGGCGTCGATCAGCGCACGGTTGAACGCGACGACGTTCTCCCCCGCCGTCTTGGCGGTGTCGGTTGTGGGCAGGTAGCTGATCTCGGTGTCCAGGCCCACGCAGACCGGGCCGTTTGCTGCGACGCTCTCGTAGAGCTTGTCCATGTTGGTAAGCATGCTGATTCCTCCGTTTGATGTATATAAATTGCGGCTCTATTATATAATGTTGGGAATCGTAGGGGCGGATTCCATATCCGCCCGCGGGACTGTGCCAGCGGCAGCCTGCACGGGCGCATATAGAATGCGCCCCTACGGGTGTTTTGTGCGTGAAGGGGTGTTATTCTTCAATCTGGAACGTAACCTTCCCACCTTTGATCGTGGTTACCACTTTTCCGTACAGCAGTGCGCCGTCGTAGGGGCAGTTCTTGCTCTTGCTGTGCAGCTCGTCGGCGTGGACCTCGTACATGTGGTCAAGGTCCACCAGCACGATATCGGCGTCGTAGCCCGGCTCCAGCATGCCCTTGCGGTCGGCCAGGCCCAGCACGGCGGCGGGACCGGCGCTCATCAGGAAGCTGAGCATTTCCAGCGGCAGACGCTGCTCACGGCAGAGCTTGGTATAGCAGACGCCGAAGGCCGTTTCCAGACCCACCATACCGGCAGCGCCCTTCTCCTTCTCCTCGGCGGTGTGGGGGGCGTGGTCGGTGCCGATGCAGGTCACGGTGCCGTCCTTGATGGCGTCGATCAGCGCGGTCACGTCGTCCGCCTTGCGGATAGGCGGGTTGACGCGGTAGCTCAGGCGGCTGTCGTCAAACCACAGGTGGTGCGGCGTGACCTCGCAGCTGACCCGCGCACCGCGCATCCGGCTCATGCGGACGGCATCGACGGATTCCCTGGTGGAGACGTGGCACATGTGCAGCCGGGTGCCGTAGTACTCGGCCAGATGGCAGTTGCGCACAGTCTCGATGTTCTCGGCCAGGCGGTAGTCCCAGGGGCTGATCTCGCGATCCTCGGCGTGGGACATGATGGTCAGGCCGCGCTCGGTGGCAATCGCGAACGCACGGGCCATGACGGCGTTGTTCATGACGCCGTTGCCGTCCTCGGTGATGAACTTGATGTCCTCGGGCAGGGTCAGCAGATGATCCAGCGTTTTGCCGTCGAAATCCTTCGTGATGGAGACGGTCTGGTTTGCGTCGCACAGGCCGACGCGGGCGGCCTCGGCCTCGACGGCGTGGGCAATCTCGGCACTGGAGCAGACCGGCTTCGTGTTGGGCATCAGGTTGACGAAGGTGTACCCACCCGCGGCAGCCGCGGCGGAGCCGGTGGAGATGTCCTCCTTGTACTCAAAGCCGGGGGTGCGCCAGTGGCAGTGGGTGTCGATGAAGGCGGGCAGGACCGTGCGGCCCTTCGCGTCGAGCACCTCCTCCCCTTCCGGGACAAGCAGCCCCAGACCGACAGCGGCAATTTTTCCGTCGCGCAGCCAGACCTCAATGGCCTTGCCCGCGCTGTCCTTTGCGTTGCGGATCAGCATGGTGGGAACCTCCTTAAAAATAGGAAACTTTGTCATAGCTGAGAGTGTAGGGGCGAACATTGTTCGCCCGTCAACTTTGCGTGGTTGAGCTTCTGCGGGAAAGCCGCGCATGAGGCAAACGGCCTGCGGGCGAGCAATGCTCGCCCCTACAAAGCCCCATGCAAAAACATCCCGCAGGGATATTTTTGCAAAAAAAAACTTTTCCCAAAAAGGGAAAAGTCAAAAAGTCATACACAAAGCGGCAACGGGAAAGAACACTGTGCCGTGATTTTTAAAGACAGAAATAAAACGCATCATCCCGGCACACTCCTTCCTATGGCTTTACCTAAGTTTTACTTATTGTACCATGCAGGGACGGCGGTGTCAATGCAAACGGGCTTTTTGCAAAAGTAAGGATTTTATGGATTTTTGCGCTGACTTTTGGAGGATTTGACAAAATCCGCAAAAATCCGCGCGCGGCGCGTACAGCATTGCACTTTGTCCGGCTTTGTGGTATATTTATAATAAGTATGGTAAATAGGAAGAGGAACGAGTTATGGGCCTTTGGGAAGATGCAAAAAATATCCGCGATAAGGACCCCGCCGCGCGCAATGTGGCGGAGGTCATCATCCTGTACCCCGGCTTTCATGTGCTGGTCACGCACAAGATCGCACATTTTCTGTACAACCATCGGTGTTTCTTCCTGGCCCGTTTTGTCAGCCAGCTGGCGCGCCACCTGACCGGCATCGAGATCCACCCCGGCGCCAAGATCGGGCGCAAGCTCTTTATCGACCACGGTATGGGCATCGTCTTTGGTGAGACGACGGAGATCGGCGACAACTGCACGATCTACCACGGCGTCACCCTGGGCGGTACCGGCAAGGATACCGGCAAGCGCCATCCGACGCTGGGCGACAATGTGCTGATCGGCGCGGGCGCGAAGGTGCTGGGCCCGGTCTACATCGGTGACAACGTCCGCGTCGGCGCGGGCAGCGTTGTGCTGAAGAACCTGCCCGCCAACGCCACTGCCGTCGGTGTACCCGCGGAGATCGTCCGCGTCGGCAATATCAAGTGCTGCCCGGCGGACGATCTGGACCAGCAGGATCTGCCGGATATTGTCAACCAGCGCATCTCCGAGCTCGAAGCCCGCCTGAGCCGCCTGGAAGCCGAAAAGCAGGGTGAGTTCCCGCCGGATAAAAAGGAATAATAAAAACGCACGCCGTGAAATTTACGGCGTGCATTTTTTGTCAGTATGGCTTCCCCAGAGGGGAAGCTGTCAGCGGCCCCGCCCGCTGACTGATGAGGGGCAAACTTACCGGGAATTTCCCACGGACGGGCAATAGGGCAAACCCGCCCCTCATCCGCCCTCGGTCGGGGCCTCGGGCACCTTCCCCCACGGGGGAAGGCAATCAACTCATTTCAGATTCCGCAAATCCCCGCTCTCGCGGAAATCCTCGTAATCCAGCGACAGCGACGGGCTGTAATAGGGGTCGTGCAGAATATTCTCCCGCCCGTGCACGGCGTAGAGACGCTCATGCTCGGCGTCAAAGCGTGCTTTTTTGGCAGGATCGTTCTCATCGGAGCCGCGGGACTTGCTTTCGTAGTGGTAGAGCTCGGCGTAGGGCGTCCAGACAATGCGCCAGCCCGCGTCGCGCACACGCAGGCAGAAGTCCACATCGTTGTAGGCAACCGTGAACTCCTCATCCAGGCCGTGCAGCTCGTCGTAAACGGCAGTGCGCACCAGCAGGCAGGCCGCTGTCACGGCGGAGAAATCCTGCACCGTGGCCAGCCGGAACATATACCCGCTGCCGCCGCGCTTGTGGTACTTGTGGCTGTGCCCGGCGTAGCCGCCCAGCCCCGTGATGATGCCGGCGTGCTGGATCGTGTCGTCGGGATAGTAGAGCATTGCCCCGCAGAGGCCGACGCCGGGCTGGCTGCACTCGCCCACCATCTGGGTGAGCCAGTCGCCGTTGATGACCTCGACGTCATTGTTGAGCAGCAGCAGGTACTTGCCCGCCGCGTACCTGCGGCCAAAATTGTTGATGCGGCTGAAGTTGAAGCCGCCCTTGTAAGTCACGACCCGCGCGCGGTCATACCGCTCCGGCAGTTTTTTGTAGTAGGCCGCTGTGGCCGGGTCGGTGGAATTGTTCTCAATGACGATGACCTCGAAATTCTCGTAGGTCGTTTTGGCGTAGATGCTGTGCAGGCATTTTTCCAAATCATCGGTGTGGTCCTTGTTGGGAATCAAAATTGACACGAGCGGCTGCGGCTCGGGAATGTCCCACACCACATGGCAGGTGCCCGGGAATTTGCCCGGCTCCACCCTGCCCTGCCGCCCTGTGGCGGCCAGATGGTCGGCCACGGCCTTTTGCGCAGCCTTTTCCACATAGGGCTTGGCCGCCGTGCCGCCGCTGGTGGACGCCGCGTGCACGCGCCAGTAATACAGCACCTGCGGGATGTGCAGCGGCTTGGCTGCGGGGTCACGGCGCTGCATTTCGTCGATGAGACGCAGGAATAAGTCGTGATCCTGCGCGCCGTCGCAGGCCGGGCGCTCACCGCCGACGGCGTCGAACAGCGATTTTTTGAACACAGCCAGATGGCAGATGTAGTTGACGGCCATCAGGTACTCGGGCGCATAGTCGGGCTTGAAGTGGCCGACGCGCGGGTGCTCGGGCGTTTTCTCAAACAGGGCCTCGTCGCTGTAGGCAAACGCCGCGCCGCTCTCGGCCAGCGCTTTGCTCATGCAATAGACGGCATGAGGCGCGAGCATGTCGTCGTGGTCGGCAAGGGCCAGATACTCACCCGCTGCGAGCTTCGCGGCCTCGTTCGTATTGGCGGCAATGCCCTTGTTCTCGATTTTGGCGTAGACGATGCGCTTGTCCTGCGCGGCGCGGGTGCGGACGGTCTCGCCCACGTCGGGGTGGGCACCGTCGCTGGCGTCTACCAGAACCAGCTGCCAGTTCGGCGCGGTCTGGGCCTGCACGCTGTCCAGGAATTGCTGCAAAAACTGCGGCGGTGTGTTGTACAGCGGCGTCAGAATGCTGATGGTCGGCCAGCCGTCGGCGCGGGCGGCTGCGTCGGCACGCTGGGCCTCCAGCGTCTGCTTCGACGGCAGATACCGCGCTTTTTTGCCGAAGAACCGCCGCTTAAAAAAGCCGACGGCCCGCCCGGCCATGACGCCGACGCCCTGTTCTTTCGTCAGCGTCCGCGCATAGCCGAACAGTTCTTTGATGCGTTTCGTTTCAAGGCTCATGGGATGGCTCCTCATAAAAGCAGTCTTTGTGCCAAAGGCGGGGGTTGGATTGAATGTATTCCGCAATCATGCGGTAATCGGTTTCATTGCGGATGACGTGGTCGTGAAAGGAACGCTGCCAAAGGTGCTTATCGAACGGTGCGGCTTGCCCGCGCTTGACAAGATGGATGTACTCGACGGTAGAATACCGTTTGAACGCCTGCACGATGCTGATAATCGTAGGGGCGGATTCCATATCCGCCCGTGCCCGTTCAATCTCGACCAACGCGTGAAAATGATTGGGCATCACCACAAAATAACGGCACTGGACCGCCGGATATTGGCCGATGATCTCCCGGAAAACGCGCGCCGCCATGCGGGCGGATATGGAATCCGCCCCTACGGGAGCCCGGTTCGGACCAAACAACATTCTGCGTTGGTGCGTGCATATTGTGATAAAATAGGTGCCGTTTTGGCTGTAATCGTAACCCTGCAAATGGTGAGACTTGCGCTTCGGCAATACGGTTTCCATCACTTCAACCCGAAATTCTCAAACAGGTTGTTGAAATGGGGGTTGTAATAGGGGTCGTAATTGTCGATATACTGCTGATATTTCGCGTAGAAATTCGCTTTTTCGCGCTCATACCGCTTGGCGTTCTCGCTTAAGGTATCCAGACCGCGGCTCTTGCTCTCATAGTGATAGGCCTCGGCGCGCGGGGTGTAAACGTTCAACAGCCCCTTCTGCCACAGCTTTAAGCAATAATCCACATCGTTGTAGGCGACGGCAAACTTTTCCTCGTCCAGCCCGCCAAATGCGCGGTAGAGCGATGCTTTTGTCATCAGGCAGGCACCCGTCACGGCCATATAATTCTGCGTCGTGACCAAGCGGTACATATCACCCACAGCGGTGCGGGGGTAGCTCTTGTGGCTGTGGCCCGCGCTGCCGTTGATGCCCATCAGCACGCCCGCGTGCTGGATCGTGTCGTCGGGGTAGTAGAGCTTCGCGCCCACCGCGCCTACGTCGGGCCGCTGGCTGTAGCTGAGCAGCTCGCGCAGGAAGTCGGACGACAACACCTCAATGTCGTTGTTGAGCAGCAGCAGGTGCTCGCCCTCGGCGAACGTCGCGCCGAAGTTGTTGATGGCCGAGAAGTTGAACGCGCCCTTGTAGTAGACGACGCGGCAGTCGGCAAAGCGGTTGGGCAGTGTCTCGTAATAGGCAAACGTTGCCGGGTCGGTGGAGTTGTTCTCGATGACGATGACCTCAAAATTGTCGTAGCCCGCGTTTTTGTACAGGCTCGTCAAGCAGCGGTCCAGGTCGTCAATGTGGTCTTTACTGGGGATCAGTACGCTGATCTTCGGGTGGCCGGTCAGCTCGTACCGCACCTGAAACGCGCCGGGCGCGTCGGGCACGGCCATCGCGTGCCCCGGCAGACCGAGACGCTTGAGCTGCGCGTCGATGGCGCGTTCCCCCGCCGCGACGGCGTAGGGCTTGGCTTCCATGCCCGCGGCGGTGGAGCCGGCCGCGGCACGCCAGATGTAGAGCACCTTCTTGATATGCTCGATGCGCTGTGCTTTTTCTGTCAGGCGCAGAATCAAATCATGGTCCTGCGCACCGTCAAACTCCTTCGATTCATACGCGCCCGCCGCGTCCAGCAGCGGACGGCTGAACACCGCCAGATGCGTGATAAAGTTGACCCCGCGCAGGTAGTCGGGCGCAAAGTCGGGCTTGAAGTGGTATCCGCCCAGCTCCTTCAAATCGGCGGAGAGAACGATTTCATCACTATAGACAAAATCCGCTCCGCTGTTTTGTATCGTCTGCACAACCTCGAACAGCGCGTTCGGGTAGAGCACGTCGTCGTGGTCCAGCAGCGTGATGTACTCGCCGTGCGCCAGCGCAAATCCGCGGGTCGTGTTGAGGGCAATGCCGCCGTTTTCAATCGGCTCATACACAATCGTGCCGGGCACAGCCTTGGGCAGACGGCGCTCCAGCCGCTTGTCGGCGTCGGATGCGTCCACCAGCACCAATTCCCAGTTTGTGTAGGTCTGCCTGACGACGCTTTGCAGCATCTCGTCAAACAGTTTGGCGGGCGTGTTGTACAGCGGCACGATGATGCTGATCTTCGGCCCCTGCAGGTGCGCGGCGCGCTGGGCCTTCAGCTCCCGGCGCAGCGGAATGTCGGCGCGGTGCCGCCAGTCGTCGTGGTGCATCGCCAGCCCGACGCGGAATTTCACATCGCGCCAGAGCTGCTCGGCCCCCTGCTCCCGCAGGGTCTTGACGCTGCGCCCCGCGAGGTCCCGCAGGTGGGCGGGGTTCAAAAGCCGCCGCGCCATGCCGCCGACGCTGTCCTGTACGGCCAGGTCGGCAGGACGCTCGTTGTTCGGTTTCGTGTTCTCGGACATAGCTTATTCCTCGGTGACTTTGGCCGGCATGGCGTCCTTTTTCTCGAACCTTCGGTACTCGGCGGTAATTTCCTTCGTCGCGCCGATGCGGCGCAGATGGCCGTGGTCGAGCCAGGCTACCTTGTTGCACATACGCTCGATCTGGTCAATGGAGTGGCTGACCAGAATGACCGTCGTGCCGCCGGACAGCAGCTCGGCCATGCGCTTCTCACACTTCTCCTGAAACAGGAAGTCACCGACGGAAAGGATCTCGTCGGCAATCAGGATGTCGGGCTTCGTTATCGTCGCCACGGCGAACGCCAGACGCGCGACCATGCCGGAGGAGTAGTTTTTCAGCGGCACGTCGAGAAACTCCTGCAATTCGCTGAATTCGACGATGTCGTCGAACTTTGAGTCAATGTACTTGGGCGTGTAGCCCAGCACGGTGCCGTTTAAATAAATGTTTTCCCGTGCGGTCAGGTCCATGTCAAAGCCCGCGCCCAATTCGATCAGCGGCGCAATCGTACCGTTGACCGTGACCTTGCCGGCGCTGGGCTTGTAGACGCCGGAAATCACTTTCAGCAGCGTAGACTTGCCGCTGCCGTTCAGGCCGATGAGGCCGTAGAAATCGCCGGGCATAATATCAAACGATACATCGTCCAGTGCGAAGAACTCGTCAAACCGCACACCGCCGTGCAGCAGTGCGACGAAGTACTCTTTCAGGCTTTCGTGCTTTTCCTTGGAGAGGTTGAAGCGCATCGAAACATGGTCGATGGAGATGATGGGTTTCTGCTCTGCCATTTCGATGCCCCCTTACATGTACAGGACAAACTTGTCCTGATTCTTTTTGAACACCCAGACGCCGAGGCCCAGGCTCAGCGCGGCACAGAGGAACGGGATCAGCACCATGTTGGGGGTCAGCCCCTCGCCCCACATGACGCAGGAACGCACGGCGGTGATGTACCAGTAGATGGGGTTCAGGTTGATGACGTACTGCATCCAGCTTTCCATCTGGCGCGGGTCGTAGAAGATGGCGCTGCCGTAGACAAGCAGTGTGCAAAAGACCTCCCAGATATGCATGATGTCACGCACAAAAACGTAGAGCGTGGACAAAATCAGCCCGATGCCCAGACTGAAAATAAACAGCATCACAAGGGGATAAATGGCCAGCAGCACAGTCCCGATCGAGATGTGCGACCAGGTCAGCAGCGCGACGATAAACAGCGCCACGAGGCTGAAAAAGAAGTTGACGAGCGCAAAGCAGCACTTTTCCAGCGGGAAGATGTATTTGGGAATATAGACCTTGCGCAGCAGCGGGCCGTTCTTCAGCACGCTCTCCATGGCCATGGTCGTGCTCTCGCGGAAGAAGTTGAACATCAGCTGGCCGATGATAAGGAACAGCGGGAAGTCCTCGATGCCCTGACCGCGCTGGTTGAACAGCGCACCGAACACGGCCCACATGACCAGGCAGGTCAGCAGCGGGTTCAGCACGCTCCACGCCACGCCCAGCACGCTGCGGCGGTATTTCAGTTTGAAATCACGGGAAATCAGGTTTTGCAGCAGGTAACGGTACTTCCAGAAGCCTGCGAAGGTGTCTTTCAGTTTCTGCACGGTTTACCCTCAATATTTCTCAAAATATTCGAACTTCTGGGCGGCAAACGGGGTGTGCTCCTTGTCCTTGGCGCTGGTCTTGTGCTCGCAGCCGCAGTCGGGCCACTGCACGTTGACAGTCGGGTCATCGTAGGGAATGCCGCCCTCGGCGGTGGGGTCGTAGACGTCGGTGCACTTGTAGCAGAACTCGGCCACATCGGACAGCACGACAAAGCCGTGGGCGAAGCCCTCGGGGATCCAGAGCATTTTCTTGTTGTCGGCGGACAGCGTTGCGCCCACCCATTTGCCGAAGGTCTTGCTGTTGGGGCGGCAGTCGACGGCGACATCGAACACCTCGCCCAGGGTCACGCGGACGAGCTTGCCCTGGGTGTGCTTGGTCTGGAAGTGCAGGCCGCGCAGCACGCCCTTGGTGGAGCGGCTCTGGTTATCCTGCACGAAGGGTTTGTCGATGCCCGCTGCGGCGAACTCGTCGATCTGGTAGGTCTCCATAAAATAGCCGCGGTCATCGCCAAAAACAGTCGGCTCGATGATCTGCACGTCAGGAATATCGGTCTTGATGAAATTGAACTTGCTCATGGTTTGGAATCTCCTTTTTATATTTCATACGTCTAATACATAGCGATACAGGATATATTATACTCTATTTCGCTGCGCCGGGCAAGATGGCGGAAAAATTTTGCCGCTGCTGTAACAACAGGACGGCTTTTCCGTCTTGTTAAGTAGAGGGCAGATATGGTATGATAGCCCGGAAGGTGGTGTGCAGAATGACAAAACGCGAAGCCCGCGCATGGGCCAAGGCCCGGCGCACGGAACTGGATATGGCGGCTGTGGGCCGCGGTATGGCGCAGGCGCTGTTCGGCCTGCCGCAATGGCAGAGTGCCGGGGCAGTGCTGGCCTTTGCGGCCATGCCGGATGAGCCGGACACGGCGGAAATACTAAGACGCGCGCTGGCCGACGGCAAGCGCCTGCTGCTGCCCCGCGTGCGGAGCAAAACCGAGATGGACTGGGTGGAGATACCGGCATTGCGCCTGCTGCGGCCCGGGGAGTTCGGCAGTCAGGAGCCGCCCGCCGACCTACCCGCCGCCGACCCGGCGGGATACGCTGCGGCGCTGGCCCTTGTCCCCTGCCTGGCCGCCAGCCGCGACGGGGTCCGGCTGGGGCGCGGCGGCGGGTATTATGACCGATTTCTGGCACACTATAAGGGAGCGGGGCTGCTGCTCTGCCCCGAGGCCCTGCTGCTGGACGAGCTGCCCTGCGACGACTGGGACGCACGCTTTGCGCCCGAGAATATTCTGACCGAGAAAGGAATTTTATGATGAAAAAGCTGCTTTTTGCAACAGCCATGCTGACCGCCCTGTTCCTGTCTGCCTGCGGCAGCCAAAAGGCTGAAAGCAACGATCTTGCGAACCAACCTGCCACAAGACCCGAGGAAGGCGCGGAGCTGGACCCGGAGTTCAGCGTTGACGGCGAGGATACCGGTGAGACCGCCGAGCCGCAGCCGGACGCGGAGCTGAGCGAGATGGTGGATGCTATTTATAACGTCCAGCCGGTTGACCTGATGGGCATGGAGACAGTGGCCATCGACCTGACCGACGAGAGCTGGTACGGCTATCTGGCAGGGCTGACCGCGGACAATGTGGACAAGGTGGATGCCGCAGTAGTCAGCGAGCCGATGACCGGAAGCCAGGCGTACAGCCTGGTGCTGCTGCGCCTCAAGGACAAGGCCGATGCCCGCGAGATCGCCGATTCGATGGAGAAAAACATCAGTATGCGCAAGTGGGTCTGCGTGGAGGCGGATAAAGCCCGCGTGGTCAGCTTTGATGATAAGCTGCTGTATGTCATGGCAGACAGTGAGCTGGTCGATGCCGATCTGGTGGCGGATGCTGCCGCAAAGGCCTTTGGTGCGACATTTGATGTCGATGATTCCCTCGTCAATGAGGACGAGAGTGAGCTGCCGCCGGAGCTGCTGACCGCCCCGGCTGTGGCAGACTGAGCAATACAAAAAAACAAAGAGCCGTGCCCTTTGCGGGGCACGGCTCTTGTTGATTACGGGCGGGAATCAAGCCTTGGCGGCCTTGATCTCCTTGATCAGCTCGGGAACGACCTTGTACAGATCGCCGACGATGCCGTAGGTGGCAACATCGAAGATGGGGGCGTTCTCGTTCTCGTTGATGGCGATGATGTTCTCGGAATCCTGCATACCGGCAACGTGCTGGATGGCACCGGAGATGCCCAGTGCAACGTAGATGCGGGGATGCACGGTCTTGCCGGTCTGACCGACCTGATGGTCGGCAGACAGCCAGCCCTCATCGGTGACGGCGCGGGAAGCACCGACAACACCGCCCAGGGCCTCAGCCAGCTCCTCGGCCAGCTTGATGCCCTTCTCGGGGTCGGCGGAGATGCCGCGGCCCACGGCGACGACAACGTCGGCACCGATCAGGTCAACGAGCTTCTCGGCGCTCTTCTTGATGTCGAGCACCTGAACATGGATGTCGTCCGCGGTCAGAGCGGGAGCGACGTTCTCGACGACGACCTTGTCAGCACCGGCCTGATCAAACGCCTGCATCTGCATGACGCCGGGGCGGACGGTGGACATCTGCGGGCGGAAGCGCGGGCAGATGATGGTAGCCATCAGGTGGCCGCCGAAAGCGGGGCGGGTCATCTTCAGGTTGGTGTTCTCCTCAAACTTGGTGTTGTCCACATCAATGTTGGAGGTGGTGCGCAGGAAGTTCTTGTACTTCTCGACATCGACGTCCAGATGGGTGCAGTCGGCGGTCAGACCGGTGTGCAGACGGGCTGCGCAGCGGGGGCCGAGGTCGCGGCCCAGGTTGGTCGCACCGATCAGCATGATCTCGGGCTTCTTGTCCATGATGAGGTCGCACAGCGCCTTGGCATAGCCATCGGTGGTGTAGTCCTTCAGCAGGGGGCTGTCGATGTTGTAAACGCGGTCAGCGCCGTAGCCGCCCAGCGTCTTGAGGTCAGCCTCGGCCAGGCCGCTGCCCATGACAACGCCTGCCAGCTCAACGCCCAGGTCATTGGCCAGCTTGCGGCCCTCGCTCAGCAGCTGATAGCTGATGGACTGGATCTCGCCCTCGCGCTGCTCGCAGAATACCCACACGCCCTTGAAGGCGGCGGTGTCCATTGCATTGAATTCAGCCATTGTTCGTTTCTCCTTCCTCAAATCAGGTGCTTGTCGTTCAGGATGCCGACCAGCTGGGCAGCGTCCTCGACCTTCATGCCGGCGCCCTTGACCGGAGGAGCAAAGGACTTGTAAACGTTCGTCGGGGAGCCCTTCAGACCGATGGTGTCGGTCTCGATGAGCGGATCGTCCTTCAGAGCGTTGTAATCAAAGACCTCAAGCGGCTTGTCGTAGCACTCGAAGATGCCGGAAACGCTCATGTAACGCGGGGTGTTCAGCTCCTTGATGCAGGTCAGCAGGCAGGGAGTCTGGACCTTCAGCTCCATGTAGCCGTCCTCGAGCTGACGCTTGACGGTCAGGCTGTTGCCGTCCTTCTGAATGTCGGTGACATAGGTGACCTGGGGCAGATGCAGCTTCTCGGCGATCTGGGGGCCGACCTGAGCGGTATCACCGTCGATGGCCTGACGGCCACAGAAAACGATGTCCTCGGGGCCGACGCCGATTTTGTTGACGGCAGCGGCCAGAATCTGGGAGGTAGCGAAGGTATCGGAACCGCCGAACTCGCGGCCGGAGACCAGCACGCCGCGGTCAGCGCCGCGGGCCATCAGCTCACGCAGCATACCCTCTGCCGGCGGCGGGCCCATGGTGACGACGACGACCTCGCAGCCGGTCTCGTCCTTCAGCTGCAGGGCGGCCTCGACGGCGTTCAGGTCGTCGGGGTTGGTGATGGTAGCCATGGCAGAGCGATCCATGGTGCCGTCAGCCTTGACAGCGACCTTGCCCTGCGTATCGGGAACCTGTTTGACACAAACGATTGCTTTCATTACGTCTGTCCTCCTTACTTCAGCAGCGCGCCGCCGATGACCATCATCTGGACTTCGCTGGTGCCCTCGTAGATCTCGGTGATCTTGGCATCACGCATCATGCGCTCGATGGGGTAATCGCGGGTGTAGCCGTAACCGCCGAACAGCTGCAGGCAGCGGCGGGTCACGTCGCTGGCGGTGCGGGCGGCAATGAGCTTGGCCTCGGCAGCCTCAACGCTGTAGCGGACCTTCTGGCCGTCCATGGCAGCCTGCTTCTTCTGGGCAGCTGCGTAGACCAGATACTTGGCGGCATCAACGCGGGCCTTCATCTCGGCCAGCTCGAACTGGGTGTTCTGGAACTGTGCGATGGAGCGGCCAAACTGCTTGCGCTCCTTGACATAGGCGACGGTCTCGTCGATGGCGCCCTCGGCAATGCCCAGAGCCTGGGAGGCGATGCCGATACGGCCGCCGTCCAGCGTAGCCATGGCCAGCTGGAAGCCCTTGCCCTTCACGCCCAGCAGACGATCCTTCGGGATGATGCAGTCCTCCATGATGAGCTCGCAGGTGGAAGAACCGCGGATGCCCATCTTGTCCTCGGGCTTGCCGACCTTGAAGCCGGGATCGGTGCGCTCAACGATGAAGGCACTGATCTCCTTCTGCTTGCGGCCGCGCTTGTCGGTGACAAAGCCGGTGACGGCAATGATGATGAACACATTGGCAAAGCCTGCGTTCGTGATGAAGATCTTGGAGCCGTTCAGCTTCCAGTGGTCGCCCTCGTCAACGGCGAAGGTCTGCTGGCCCTGAGCGTCGGTACCGGCACCGGGCTCGGTCAGGCCGAACGCGCCGACCCACTCGCCGCTGCACAGCTTGGGCAGGTACTTGGCCTTCTGCTCGGGGGTGCCGTTCTCATAGATGGGAGCTGCGCACAGAGAGGTGTGGGCGGACAGGATAACACCTGTGGTGCCGCAGACCTTGGACAGCTCCTCGACAGCCATGACGTAGGACAGGACGTCGCCGCCTGCACCGCCGACGGACTTCGGGAAGTAGATGCCCATCATGCCCAGCTTAGCCATCTTCTCGACGGTCTCCTTGGGGAAGTACTCCTCCGCGTCGACCTTCTTGGCGAGGGGCTTGACTTCGTTTTCAGCAAACTCCTTGTACATCTTCTGGACCATTTGCTGCTGTTTAGACAGAGTAAAATCCATTGATAAAACCTCCATATACTGGGGCCGTGCTATGCTGCCCGACCAAACAAACGCGGCCCGGCACGGTTTTGACCGCGCCAGGCGCGTAAGTTACTGAATTACAGGGCGTCGACAGGGGTCTTGGTGCGGTCTGCGTTGTAAACGTAGAAGCCCTTGCCGGTCTTGCAGCCCA
>OGDN01003989.1_pt1 | contig 14184 bp, 12 predicted proteins | sample 1570271 | NCBI WGS metagenome assembly OGDN01 (sample SAMEA4384481, study PRJEB24528) | human gut metagenome | reverse complement strand
GACCGTGTGAAGATGGCATGTATTGCACAGCTTGTGAACGTATTACAGTCTGTGATCCTCACAGAAGGAGCAAAGATGCTTCTGACACCAACCTACTATATCTTCAGGATGTTCAAATATCATCAGGATGCAGAGCTTTTGGAAAGCAGCGTAAGTGAGAACGGACTTGTAGGTCTTGAAGAGAAGTATCAGGTTCCTGCCATCAGTGAATCCGTATCAGTAGATAAGGATGGCGTTTATACTATTACACTTGCCAATGCTTCTTTGGATCAGGCGGAAGAAATGGAAGTGAGCTTCTTTGAGTTTGCACCGAAGAGTGCCGAAGCTTTTATTGTAAAGGGTAATATGAGGGACTACAACACCTTTGAGCATGGTGATGTGGTGAAGGAAGAAGCCTATGAAGATGTGAAGCTGACACCGAACGGTGTTATACTTAACGTACCTCCCTGCAGTGTAGTGAGCATCCGGGTGAAGTAGTTTTGTAACTATTCAGTACAGGTCGAAGCACATGCTGCTGAGACCGTACGAATATGATTCAATAGTGCAAAATCCCATCAGCGAAGCTGATTTTAAATGGATTTTGCATCGTAACTGTGAAGGTACTGAACAGTTACGTAGTTTCTAAAATAGTACGCAGAAATAAGTTTCCGATAAAAATAGTGACAGCTAAGTAAAGGTAAAAGGGCAGTTCAAAGGATGGACTGCCCTTATCATATAACTGTGGGTATGAAACAGCTCCCTCATCTACGCTTGATCCGCCTTTCTGTCATTATATCTGAAAACCGATTATATCTGAAAAGAAAATTTCCCATATACGGAATATGATAAGTAAGTTACAATAGTAATTATCGTAATTTTAAAAATCGGAATAATGAAAGGTGGATATCTAAGAGGGAATGGACAGACGGAAGTGGGAAAAGAGGAAAACAGGAACAGCAAAGAAAACAACGGGAGCATTGCTCTTACTGACAGCATTGCTTACAGGGAGCATGCTGTTAAGCGGATGCTCTGCATGGCTGATGAGTGAGGGACTGGATGGTGATGAGGGCTGGTCTGATTATGAAGAAGAGGAGGATGAAGGATACTCCGGTGGCAGTGCGAAAATTGGAGGAGACTCATCCTATCAGAGCAGTGTGTTAGAGGACAATTCCTTAAAGGGAACGGTCATTTCACAGGAAAACGGGCAGATGCAGATCAGCCGCCGGAGCAGAGATGAAGAAATTCCTATGGGTGATGGGGACTGGACAATCTTTGTATACCTTTGTGGAAGTGATCTGGAATCGGACGGCGGAGCCGCCAGCAGTGATATTGAGGAAGCCTTTGCAGCAAGGGGAAGCGGGCAGGTAAAGGTGGTTTACCAGACCGGCGGATCGTACTTCTGGTATCAGAATATTAATGAAAACAGGGTACAGCGTTATTTGTTGGAGGATGGAGATCTGACGCTGGTTGATGAAAAGCCGGAAGCCAATATGGGGACTGCTTCGACACTGGCTGATTTTCTGTCCTGGGGGGTAAGTAATTATCCATCGGAAAGAATGGGGCTCATTCTCTGGGATCATGGAAGCGGAAGCATTAATGGAGTATGCTTTGATGAGCAGTATGATTATGACAGTCTTACATTGGGAGAACTGGATCATGCCCTGAATCAGGTGTATGATCAGATGACTGACCGGTTTGAGTTTATCGGGTTCGATGCCTGTCTGATGAGTACGCTGGAAACTGCAAATGTACTGACACCTTATGCGCGGTATATGTATGCTTCACAGGAGATGGAGCCGGGAAGCGGCTGGGACTATACTTCCCTTTTGAATAATCTTGCTGCGAATCCGGATCAGGACGGAGCGCAGCTTGGAGAAAAGGTGTGCAGGGAATATTATGACCATTGCGCGGACTATGGATTCGGAAGCCAGAGATCGGCGACCTTTTCCATTATTGATCTGTCGAAAATCGATGATGTTCTGATCTCCATGAATGAAGCCTTCCGGGTGGTTTACGAACAGGGAGATCTTGGTGATGTTACGAGAGCTGTGTTGGAAGCCGATTCCTTTGGAGGAAACAGTGTCAGCGAAGGATATTCCAATATGCTGGATCTTGGGAATATGCTGGATCAGCTTTCCGGTTATGGGCAGGAGGTAAGGGATGCTTCACAGACCTTACAAAGCTGCGTTCTTTATACTATGAACGGACGACTTCACAAGAATGCATCCGGACTGTCTGTTTACTATCCGGTTTCCATTCAGGGTTCGGAGGAGTTAAAGATCTTTTCCCGGATCTGTCCGAGTAATTATTATTATGCATTAATTGATAAAATTGCTTATGGGGCAGAAAACGGAAGTGCGGCAGATTATGATAACAGTACCCTGCTTTCGGATATGGCAGACATTAATGAATGGCTGGGGGAGGAAAGCGGCTTTACCGGGGATGTTAGCACGAATGCCGGGGAATTTGCAGATATTGAGATCGGACAGATGGGGGTATCGGACATTTATTTTGATGAGGACGGGATATATACAGTTTCGTTTGATAATATGGATGAGCTCGCCTATGCCTGCTGCAGTGTGGGTATGGATGACGATGCGGATGGATTCTTTTACCTTGGAACCACGGAGGAAGTGATCTATGATATTGACCGGAACTGTGTGACTGACAATTTTGACGGCTCATGGCCCTGCATCAATGACAATCTGCTGGCACTGGAGCTTGTAAATACGACGGACAGCTGCAGCATTTATACCTGCAATGTTCTTTTGAATGATGAGGTTGAAACCAATCTGCGGATTGAATATGACTGGGAATATGATGAATGGAGTGTGATCGGAATCTGGGACGGTATTGATGAGGAGACCGGTATGGCATCGCGGGAGGTTTATGAGCTGCAGGATGGTGATGTAATTACCCCTGCTTATTACTGGTTTTCGGTAGATGACGATGAAGACTGGTATTATGGAGACGATATTGTTGTAGACGGAGATCTTGAGATTACTTATGAATACCTTCCGGAAGGAGTTTATTATTACTGCTTTGAGCTGCATGATATCTATGGAAATGTGTATTATACACCGTTCACACTTCAGTACGTAGATGAAGACGGAGAGGTCTGGGTTGATGGAGAATTCTATTAATAAAAATCTGCGGATCTGTAAAAAATGTCTTACAAGGGACATGATGGATAAGGCAGATTATTTTAAAAGCATGTATGACTATATTGAGAATCTGGATCCGGATATTAAGACGGAAGATTCATTGTATGAAAAACGGCTGGCCACCTGTAAGGAATGTGAGCGGCTGGCAGATGGTATGTGCAGGGGCTGCGGCTGCTTCGTGGAAATGCGGGCAGCCGTAGCAAAGAATGCCTGTCCGTATGAAAAGTGGTAGGGCAGGGGTGCTCTGCATGAACGGGCAAAGCTGAACGGTTGCTTGAAGGTAAAAAATCTCGAAAGTATATTGACATTTAAAATCCCGATGCTATAATACAATCAAACATATGAATAATTGTTCATATGAAAGAAGATGAAAGCGAAGAGGATGAGAACATGAAAAAGACTTATAAAATTGATGTGGATTGTGCAAACTGTGCAAATAAGATGGAAGAAGCAGCTAAGAATACCTCCGGTGTAAAGGATGCAACCGTGAACTTCATGACCCTGAAGATGATTGTTGAGTTTGAAGATGGTGCAGAACCTGCTTCTGTTATGAAGGATGTGCTTAAGAGCTGTAAAAAGGTAGAAGATGATTGTGAAATCTTTTTATAAGAAAAGAGGATGCTATGAATAAAAAGCAGAAAAAGGTATTAATCAGAATTATTGCAGCGGTTGTGCTGCTCATCGCTCTGGCATTTGTACCTGCAGAAGGATGGCTTCAGTTTGCATTATATATGCTTCCTTATCTGGTTATCGGTTATGATATTTTGAAAAAAGCGGTTAAGGGGATCCTGAACCGGCAGGTGTTTGATGAGAATTTCCTGATGGCTGTTGCGACGATCGGCGCGATCGCACTTGGTGATTACAAGGAAGGCGTAGCTGTTATGCTGTTCTATCAGATTGGTGAACTCTTCCAGAGCTATGCCGTAGGAAAGAGCCGCAGAAACATCAGCGAACTGATGGATATCCGTCCGGATTACGCCAATGTGGAACAGGATGGTGAGCTGGTGCAGGTCGATCCGGATGAGGTAGAGATCGGTACGGTTATTCTTGTAAAGCCCGGTGAAAAGATTCCGATTGACGGTATCGTTGTAGAAGGTGCTTCAAGTCTTAATACAAGCGCCCTCACAGGGGAAAGCCTTCCGAGAGAAGCTAAGGAAGGGGACGAAGTTATCAGTGGCTGTATTAATATGACAGGTCTTTTGAAGATCCGGACAACGAAGGAATTCGGGGAATCTACCGTTTCCAAAATTCTGGAGCTGGTGGAGAATTCCAGTTCAAGAAAATCCAGATCAGAGAACTTTATTTCCAAGTTCGCAAGAATTTATACTCCGGCGGTCTGCTACGGTGCAGTTGCCCTGGCATTCCTTCCTCCGATTGTGAGAATGGTATTTATGGGACTTCCGGCAGACTTTGGGACCTGGATTTACAGAGCGTTGACATCCCTTGTTATCAGTTGTCCCTGTGCACTGGTCATCAGTATTCCTTTAAGCTTCTTTGCCGGTATCGGTGGAGCAAGCAAGGAAGGTGTTCTGGTCAAGGGTTCCAATTATCTGGAAACTCTTTCCCAGACCAAATATGTTGTATTTGATAAGACCGGAACCATGACACAGGGTGTCTTTGAAGTAAGCGGTATTTATCCGGCAGCGCTTTCCAAAGAAGAGGTGGTTGAATATGCAGCATGTGCAGAAAGCTATTCCAGCCACCCGATCAGTAAGAGTCTTCAGAAAGCATATGGCAAAGAGATTGATAAGAACCGTGTAACAGAGGTTAAGGAAATCAGTGGTAAGGGTGTTACCGCACAGGTTGACGGCAGATTGGTTGCTGCAGGAAACGGAAAGCTCATGGATCAGCTTGGAGTTCCGTATACGGTATGCAATGAGGTTGGAACTCTGGTTTACGTAGCAGTCGATGGCAGATTCGCCGGATGCATTCTGATCTCCGATCTGTTGAAGCCGCATGCCAAAGAAGCCATTGCTGCTTTGAAGAATGCAGGTGTTACCAAAACGGTTATGCTGACCGGTGATACGAAGCGTGTAGCGGATGCAGTGGCAGCAGAGCTTGGAATTCACGAGGTCTGCAGTGAGCTTCTTCCGGCAGATAAGGTATCAAAGGTGGAAGAGCTTCTTGCCAGGAAGAGCGGGAAGGAGAAGCTTGCCTTCGTTGGTGACGGGATCAATGATGCCCCGGTGCTTTCCAGAGCCGATATCGGAATTGCCATGGGAGCGCTTGGATCGGATGCGGCGATTGAAGCAGCCGATATCGTCCTGATGGATGATGATCCGTTAAAGATTGCAAAGGCTATCAGGATTTCCAGAAAATGTATCCGTATTGTATATGAGAATATTTATTTTGCGATCGGCATTAAGGTGATCTGCCTGATTCTTGGAGCACTTGGTATTGCCAATATGTGGGCAGCAATCTTCGCCGACGTGGGAGTTATGGTGATTGCCGTACTGAATGCAATCCGCGCATTGTTTGTCAAAAAATTGTAGCTAACAGTTCAGCCATGCAGAAATGATCGTATAAGAAGACCGTGGGAGCTTGCTTACTAAGGGAAGCTTAAACGATCATTTCTATAGGGCGGACGCCCGACATGAAATAAGCTGCCGGAAAGTATGTATATTGGTCAGCAGGTTCGTAGAAACCGGCAGTTTATGAATGGGAAGGGCTGAACTGTTATGTTATGGAATGGCAGCCATTTGGAGCCATGCAGACCGTACTCCCATAAAGAAAGGAAAAATTATGTCAGAAGTAGAATGCTGTGATACTGTAGAAGTGCATGAGGATCTGCTGAAAATTGTACAGGATACCATGCCGGATGAACAGGAGCTGAATGATCTGGCAGATCTGTTTAAGATATTCGGTGATTATACAAGAATCCGTATCCTGTTTGTCCTGTTTGAATCAGAGGTATGTGTCTGTGATCTGGCACAGGTTCTGAATATGACACAGTCTGCAATTTCACATCAGTTGAAGATCCTGAAGCAGAGCAGACTGGTGAAGAGCCGCAGAGAAGGCAAGTCGATCTTTTATTCGCTCGCAGATGAACATGTGGAAACAATCATTGGTAAGGGAAGAGAGCATATCGAAGAGGACTAAAATCTGAAAAGGATGCAGCTCATCTTTTATCGTAGTAAACGTAGTAAAATTGACAACGCTCCCGGAACTAAAAAACCCCGGAAAATCAACGTCTTCCGAGGTTTAAATAGAGCGGGTGATGGGAATCGAACCCACGTATCCAGCTTGGAAGGCTGGTGTTCTACCATTGAACTACACCCGCAAGTGTTTGTCGCTGACAACATAATGTATTATATATTAACCAGTCGAGATTGTCAAGAACTTTTTTAACTTTTTTTGAAAAGTTTTTTGTTCCTGGCATCGGATGAACCAATAATGCCCAGAACCGGAATCGAACCAGTGACACGAGGATTTTCAGTCCTCTGCTCTACCAACTGAGCTATCTGGGCTCACTCGCATCACACAAATGATATTTTACAATTCTGTTATGATATTGTCAAGAAATTTTTCAAAATTTTTAAAATGGTTGTAATTCTTATCTGATTTTATAAAGAAGGAACTTAGCCAATAAGAATGGCATCTTTCTCAGAATCATAAGTCAGGGTGAGCACACAGCCATCCTCGGAATAATCCTTTACGGAAAGATTCAATTCATATAAGCTGCCATCCTCGGAGACGAGCTCGAGCACCCAGGGGGTATTCTGTACATCGCGGTAGATAACAAGTCCAGCCATACGCTGGGCAGGCATAAAGCCTGAAAGGGTTTCCAGCAAATCTGCGTTCTGGATGCTTCCCTTCTGGTGAAGGGACAGTCCTACAAAGGTAAGGTTCGTATCATTTATCAGGGAAATATTAATGGGGGTAAGAATTGCCGCATTTTCCGTATCCCTGATGTCATTAATTGCAGTGAGGTATTCCTCATAGGTGTCAATGATAGAGTCCATTGTGTCGATCAGCATATCAATTTCTTCATCGTTCATATCGTTCAGATTGTAGGTATTTACCTGCGTGATCTTCTCACCAAGTGCAACCAGCTTTTCGTCCAGGGAATCATCTTCAATCTGCCTATGTGCCGATACAACACGGTTATGTATGGAAACCAGATTGGAGTAGGTGTCCTGTGCCTGTGCAATCTTTTCAGCGGATGGACCGCCGCATGCGGTAAGAAGCAGCGCAAAAGCTGTCATGACACAGGATAATAACAGAGAGCATAAATTTTTCTTTATGGAAAATATGAGTTTCATAGGCCGGGATCCTTTTAATAACTATTTGTAGCTGTGAGAATACGGAACAGTTACACCTTATCACAATGCAGGATTGTCTGCAAGGAAATGTTGTTATTCATACGGCAGGTGTCAGCCTGCTGTGCAAACAACATTTACAACATTTTGACAGGTTGTCTGAACAATCCATACTGTTATTTTACAAGGATATGAGATATAATGAACCTAAGAAAAAACTAGACTGCTGCAAAACAGACATTTGGGTTTTCAGGATCATTAACGGGCAACTATCCTGTGATGCAGGATAAAGAGCACAAGGTGCGTATTTACAAGATACATGTAGAACGAATTTCACATGATAGAAAACATAGAGACATGAGTTGCCAGGAAGACGTATAGAGACATATAGAAAGGAAACCGGATGGAGAGGGCCTATAAACTGGAATTTGCGGGAGAACGGGCGGGAAGCCTGTATGTGAGCTGCTGTGGACTGTCTAAAACAGAGCCGCTGCACAGCTTTGGACCTGCGCAGAAGCCGTATTATCTCATTCATTATATTCTCCGTGGTAAGGGTAGATTTTCCTTGCGGAATAAAGAATTTCAGCTTTCTTCCGGGAATGGGTTTCTCATCCCGCCGGAGGAGCTGAGCTTTTATCAGGCAGATGAGAAGGAACCGTGGACTTATATCTGGGTTGGATTCCAAGGTGAGATGGCAGAGCGGATTCTGCAGAACATCGGACTTACTGTAGTGAATCCTGTTTTCTGCTCGGATCACAGTGAGGAGCTATATCAGGCGGTTAAGGATATGATGGAGCACAATACCTATGGGATTTCCAATGATCTTCGCCGGAACGGACAGCTTCAGGTGTTTCTTTCTGTGATTGCAGATGGAGTCACCACACAGGAGCATGGGGAAGTGGACAGGGCAGATCATTATGTGGAACGGGCGATTGCCTATATTCGCAGCAATTACTGTAATCCGATCAGGGTCACGGACGTGGCGGATTATGTATGCGTGAACCGGAGTTATCTGTATACTCTGTTTAAAAATGCACTTGGCATGTCTCCACAGCAGTTCCTGACGAACTACCGGGTGCATAAGGCAATGGAACTGCTAAGGACAACAGAGCTTCCGGTTGAGAGTATTGCTCTGTCCTGCGGATACACGGATCCGCTGGTTTTTACCAAGGCTTTTAAACATGTGAAAAGGATTTCCCCATCCGGCTACCGGAAAGAGGTGCGGACGGGAGAAATAAATAAGAATCAGGATTACTTAAAACAAATTGAAGGTACGTTATTATTAAAAGGAGGAACGATGATGAAAGAACAGCTTTTAGCAAAATTCGGAGAGGTATTTGGCAGCACAGAGGGCGCAGCAGTTTACTTTGCACCCGGCCGTGTGAATCTGATCGGAGAACATACCGATTATAACGGAGGCCATGTTTTTCCCTGTGCATTGACAATCGGAACCTACGGTGTTGCCAGAGTGAGAAATGACAACGTGCTACAATTTTATTCCATGAACTTTGAACAGTTAGGGGTAATCGGGAGCAGGCTCGAGGATCTGAAGCCGGAAAAGGAAGCAGACTGGACCAATTATCCCAAGGGTGTGATCTGGGCATTTGACAAGAAGGGTTATCCGGTTACTTCCGGTATGGATCTTCTGTTATATGGAAATATTCCGAACGGTTCCGGACTTTCTTCCTCTGCATCCGTAGAAGTTCTTACCGGATTTATTTTAAGGGATTTCTTCGGATTTGATGTGACGAATCAGGATCTGGCACTGATCGGACAGTATTCCGAGAATAATTTCAATGGCGTCAACTGCGGAATCATGGATCAGTTTGCGATTGCCATGGGGAAAAAGGATCATGCGATTTTCCTGGATACGGCAGACCTGTCCTACACATACGCACCGATTCACTTAAGTGGTGCGAAGATCGTGATTGCATGCAGTAATAAGAAACGTGGACTTGGAGATTCCAAGTATAATGAGCGCAGAAGCGAATGCGAAGAGGCACTCCGCCGTGTTCAGAAAGTAAAGAAAGTAGAGAACTGGGGAGCACTCACCGAGGCAGAATTTGAAGAGATAAAGGGAGCCATCGGGGATGAAGTGCTGGAGCGTCGTGCAAAGCATGCCGTATATGAGAACCAGCGTACCATAAAGGCGGTTGCTGCCTTACAGAATAATGACATCACTCTCTTTGGGGAACTCATGAATGCTTCCCACGTATCCTTGCGTGATGATTACGAGGTAACCGGAATCGAACTGGATACGCTGGTGGAAGAAGCATGGAAGGTGCCGGGAGTGATCGGATCCCGTATGACAGGAGCCGGTTTTGGCGGATGTACCATCAGTATTGTCAGGGATGAAGCGATTGAAGAGTTTATTAAGCAGGTAGGCGAAGCCTATGAGAAGAAGATCGGTTATGCGGCAGACTTCTATGTAGTGGAAATCGGTGATGGTCCATGTAAGTTAAAATAAATATCCGCATGGGATGAGCAGGATGTGAATTGTTTAAAAAGAGAGCGTGAACGGAGGATAGAATCATGCAGGATATGCAGAATGCATTAATCCGTCTGGTGGCATATGGCAGAAATACAGACCTGTTGCCGGAGGAGGATGAAATTTATACCGTAAACCGGTTGCTGGAGTTGTTTGAAATCGATGAATTACAGGGAGAGCTTTCGGTTCATGAGCAGATTGAGGAAGCCCGCAGGGAGACAGGTGTCGAAGATCTGGAAGCGATTCTGAAGGAGCTGTTAGACGGTGCCTTTGAAAAAGGCATTCTGAAAGAAAACAGCGTCGTATACCGTGATCTGTTTGATACAAAGATCATGAGTATGCTGCTTCCGAGACCGAGTGAGGTTATCTGTAAGTTCCGTGAGCTGTATGCGAAGAGCCCGAAGGAAGCAACCGATTATTACTACAAATTCAGTGGAGACACCGATTATATCCGCAGATACCGGATTAAGAGGGACATGAAATGGGAAGCACCTACCGGGTATGGCGATTTAACCATTACGATCAACCTTTCCAAGCCGGAGAAGGACCCGAAGGCAATCGCGGCAGCGAAGCTGATGAAGCAGGCCGGATATCCGAAATGTCTGCTCTGCCGTGAAAACGAAGGATATGCAGGCCGGATTAATCATCCGGCAAGACAGAATCACCGCATTATTCCCATTCAGATCAATGGGGAACAGTGGGGATTCCAGTATTCTCCTTATGTTTATTATAATGAGCACTGTATCGTGTTTAACGGACAGCATGTACCGATGAAGATTGATCACAATACCTTCTGCAAGCTGTTTGATTTTGTGAAGCAGTTTCCACACTATATTCTGGGATCGAATGCGGATCTCCCGATTGTCGGTGGATCGATTCTGACACACGATCATTTCCAGGGTGGAAACCATGAATTCCCGATGGCGAAGGCTCCTGTTGAAAAAGAATTCATCATTCCGGGTTATGAGGATGTTGAGGCAGGTATTGTGAAGTGGCCGATGTCGGTAATCCGCCTGAAGGCAGAGAATCCGGAGAGAATCATTGCCCTTGCCGATGTGATCCTGGATGCATGGCGCGGCTATACAGATGAGGCAGCCTTTATTTATGCCGAGACCGATGGCGAAAAGCACAACACCATTACCCCGATTGCCCGTAAGAAGGGAGATAAGTTTGAACTGGATCTGGTGCTTCGGAATAACATTACGACGAAAGAGCATCCTTTGGGCGTTTACCATCCTCATGCGAACCTTCATCATATCAAGAAAGAAAATATTGGTCTGATTGAGGTTATGGGTCTTGCCGTACTGCCGGCACGTCTGAAAAACGAGATGGAAGAGCTGAAGCAGGCAATTCTTGCAGGCAGTGATTTGCATGCAACACCGACACTTTCCTCCCATGCTGCATGGGCTGAAGAATTCTTAAAGAAATATCCGGTTGTGAATGCAGATAATGTGGATGAGGTGATTCAGAAGGAAATCGGACTGGTATTTATGCAGGTGCTTACGGATGCAGGTGTTTACAAGCGGACACCGGAAGGCATGGAAGCATTTGAGCGGTTTATCAAGAGCCTATGAGTGTAAAAATTTTATTAGCAGCAATAAATAGCAAATATATTCACATGAACCCGGCGGTATACAGTCTTCGGACGTATGCGCTGGGTTCCGGTGCGTTAAATACAGAAAATGCAGAGATTGCAATCGCGGAGTATACGATCAATCAGTCCGTGGATGAAATCCTGGGCGATCTTTATGAACAAAAGCCCGATGTGATCGGATTTTCCTGCTATATCTGGAACTGGCAGATGACAAAGGAATTAATGGTCGAGGTGAAAAAGCTCCTGCCAAAGACGGATATCTTTCTGGGAGGCCCGGAGGTTTCCTATGAAGCGGAAAAGATCATGGAGCAGTATGGACGTGTCAATGAAGGAACTGGAAATGGACCGGTCATCCGTGGAATTATCCTTGGAGAAGGAGAAAAAACCTTCTGCGAGCTGGCAGAGTATTATGCAGAGGAGGGCTGCCTGCCTGGAAAACGGTGTCCTCAACAGGATGATGGCTGCTATCCGGATATACAGGAGTCAGACAGAAAGAGTTCAGACTCTGCCGGAGCCGCGGACAGGGGGCGGATGCTTAAGGATATTCCGGGACTTCTTCTTGATACTGGATACACCGGAGTGAGGGAGCCATTGTCCTTCAGTGAGATTCCGTTTTTGTATGAAGAGCAGAGACTTTCCGGTAAGGGGCTTCGGGACTTCCGGAATAAGATTATTTATTATGAGTCCAGCCGGGGATGCCCTTTCCGGTGCAGTTACTGTCTTTCTTCCATTGATAAAACGCTCCGGCTGAGGGATGTTAACAGGGTATTGCCAGAGTTACAGTTTTTCCTCGATTGTAAGGTGCCGCAGGTAAAATTCATCGACCGTACCTTTAATTGCAACCGGGCGCATGCCATGACAATCTGGCAGTATCTGACAGAACATGACAATGATGTCACTAATTTTCACTTTGAGATAGCGGCTGAACTGATTACGGAAGAGGAACTGGAATTGTTTCAGAAGATGCGTCCAGGACTGATCCAGCTGGAAATTGGAGTGCAGACTACGAATCCTAAAACGCTTAAGGCAATTCACCGGAGTGCAGATATGGCACATCTGTCGCAGATTGTAGAACGGATTCGGGCAGGTCACAATATTCATGTGCATCTGGACCTCATTGCCGGACTTCCGGAAGAGGATTATGAAAGCTTCGTACATTCTTTTAATGAGGTATATGCGCTGAAGCCGGAACAGCTTCAGCTTGGATTCCTGAAGGTTTTGAAGGGGACAGAGATTTCCCTGCGTAAGGAGGAATATGGTCTGGTTCACCAGAGTATTCCACCTTACGAGGTTCTGTATACGAAGTGGATTTCCTATGAGGAGATCCGTAAATTAAAGCGTGTGGAAGAAATGGTGGAGCTTTACTATAATTCCAACCAGTTTATTCAAACGCTGGCAGTGCTTGTGACGCAGGTTAAGACACCGTTTGATCTGTATGAGAAGCTGGCAGAGCATTATGAAACACATGGCTACTTTATTAACACACCGGCACGTGTGAAGCGGTATGACGTGCTTTTTGAATTTGCATGCGGACTTGTTCCCGAGAAGGAGGAGCTGTTCCGGGAGCTTCTGACCTTTGACTTTTATCTGAGAGAAAATGCAAAGAGCCGTCCGGCCTTTTGCCGTGATCTGACGGGAGATTATGAGATGATCCGGCAATTTTATGAGCAGGAGGAGGCAGAGCCCCATTATCTTAAAGAGTATGCGCAGTATCATGCCCGGCAGGTCATGAAGATGACGCATATGGAGATGTTTCATTATCCGGTCTGGCAGCAGGATGCGGATGAGTGGAAGCCATTGGAACATCCGGTGATGGTATTGTATGATTATCAGAAAAGAGATCCGCTTACCGGAGACTGCGCGGCTGTACCTATAGAGTAGACAAACGAATTATTTATACCCCGCGGTTGAATTGTTGTTCGCCATGTAAAATTGCTATTCTGTTTATGCGTGGCAACAGAAAGCAATTTTGCATGGCTCTGAACAGTTACACATATATTTAAAGAGAAAGCTTACATATGGGGATTTTTATGCTGCAGGTCTTATCCAACATTTCTAATATTATGATTCCGCTTATCGTATTTTATATTATTGCCTATGGACTGATGAATGGCTGTAAGGTCTATGAGGTTTTTGTAAAAGGTGCGAAGGACGGCGTAAAAACAGTGGTCGGAATTCTGCCTACACTGGTTGCCCTGATGACCGCGGTCGGCATTCTCAGGGCTTCCGGCTTTTTTGATATCGTGCAGAAGGTATTTACACCTGTCAGTGATCTGCTTGGTTTTCCTTCAGAATTATTTCCCCTTGTATTTATGAAGATGTTTTCTTCTTCCGCAGCAACAGGACTTGTGCTGGATATCTTTAAGAATTACGGGACGGATTCTTATATTGGCATGATTACCTCTATTATGATGAGCTGCACGGAAACGATTTTTTATACCATGAGCGTTTACTTTATTGCTGCCAAGGTCACCAAAACACGGTACACACTGGCAGGAGCCATGCTTTCTACGGTTGTGGGAATTATAGCGAGTGTGATTCTGGCGGGAATGATTGTATAATAATTAAGATCGTATAATAATTAAGGGCAAGGTTCTATTTGTATTTAAGAGTAAATTTGTTATAATACGATTATATATATGATACCAGGGTCAAAAGGTCTAAGCCCACATGAGCTTGCTCATAAGTGGGTGAAAGACC
>OGDN01003975.1_pt1 | contig 14241 bp, 8 predicted proteins | sample 1570271 | NCBI WGS metagenome assembly OGDN01 (sample SAMEA4384481, study PRJEB24528) | human gut metagenome | reverse complement strand
TAAACTGATCGGTCACGTGAGTGTATTAAGCCTGGAAGGAAAGAGATTAGATACTTCAATACTGTTTATCGATCAGAAGGAAGATAAAATTCATACGGATGAATATTTTGAGTTGCAGGAAGGAGAGAAGGTTATCACAGGCATCGGTTTTGAGTCTAATCAAAATATGACGAAGTATAAGATATTTAATTCGCAGGGGACTTTTCCTGTAAACGAAACTCCTCGTGATTCGTCGAGAGTGAATGTAGCTTCTGATTCGACGGTTGTGGATGTGGCAAAGGAGCGTAACATTCCAATTCGTGTCGGTGTCAACAGCGGTTCGCTGGAGAAGGAGTACATTGAGGAATACTGTGGTGTGACCGCGGAGGGCATTGTACGAAGTGCTCTTGGAAAGGTGAAGCTGATCGAGGATATGGGGTATGATAATCTGGTGATCAGCATTAAGTCATCGGATGTGCTGATGTGCATCAAGGCACATGAACTGATCGCGCAGAAGACGAATTATCCGCTGCATGTGGGGATTACAGAGTCCGGAACGGTCATGTCCGGCAATATCAAGTCGGCGATCGGACTGGGCAATATCCTGTATCAGGGAATCGGTGATACGATCCGCGTTTCCCTGACCGGAGATCCGAGTGAGGAGATCCGGTCTGCAAGACTGATCCTTCGCACGCTTGGGCTCAGAAAGGGCGGCGTGACCGTGGTATCCTGCCCGACCTGCGGCAGAACACAGATCGATCTGATCGGACTGGCCGGAAAGGTAGAGGATATGGTGCGTGACATGGATCTGGATGTTAAGGTTGCCGTGATGGGATGTGTTGTCAACGGACCGGGAGAGGCAAGAGAAGCAGATATCGGTATTGCCGGAGGTAAGGGTGAAGGTCTTCTGATCAAGAAGGGGGAGGTCATCAAAAAACTGCCGGAGGATCAGCTTCTGAATGCACTTCATGATGAGTTAATGAAAATGCAGAAGTAAAGACGTATGAGGTGATAAGGAATGGAACAGACATTATTGGATACATTTGAAGGGCTCAAGATGACGGATCGTCAGAAGAACCTTTTTGCGGATGTGGTAGTGGACCGTGTCCGGCTGTTCCGTGGCAAGAAGATGATGTGTGTGGAGCTGAAAAGCAGCCACATCATTCCTTATCGGGAGATCCGCCTGATCCGTCACAATCTTGAAGCGGTGATGGGACCGGTGGGCTTTGATGTAAAGGTGGACGATCATTATAATCTGTCAGAGCAGTATCGTCCGGAGGACTTCTGGAAGGAATATCAGGACAGTGTGCTGGATATTCTGAAGGAGGATAATATTCTTGATTTCAATATCCTGTATCGTGGTCAGATCCGGATGGAGGGATCTGTATTGTCGGTAAGCTGTGAGGATGACTCTATGTACCGGGCAAGACAGGACAAGCTGATCCACAAGCTGCAGGATATTTTTGCCCGTAAAGCAGGCTTTGATATTGATGTGGTCGTAGAGTATACGGAGCCGCCATCTTTAGAGGCACCATCCAAAGAGTACGAATATGTGCGTCTGGAGAACCGTCCGGCATCGGCGAAAGCGCAGGCTTCAGGGAATGCACCGGAGCATAATGCAGAGGTTCCATGGGATGCTCCGGAGGGAAGCCGGAGCAAATCATGCGGATGAAGAGGCCGCTGCGGCTGCTGCGGCAGCAAGTGCGGCTATGCAGTCCGGCATGAACAGCGCACCAAAGGCACAGGCAGACAGTGGTGCCAAGAGCGGTGGAAAGAGCAGTAATGCAGGCGGTTACGGAAACGGTGGCTATGGCGGCAGATCCGGCGGCTGGAAAAAGAAAGGCTTTTCCAGAGGCAATATTGATGAAGAATGCTTCTATGGCCGTAACTGTGAAGGAGATCATGTACAGATCACGGATATCCAGGATGAGATGGATGAGGTCGTGATCGAGGGTATGATCACCGGTGTGGAGGAGAAGGAGCTTCGCAGCGGCAAGATTCTTTTGATGTTTAATATCACTGACTTTACCGATACGATCTCGGTCAAGATCTTTATGCAGCCGGAGCAGTATGCGGAGATTGAGGACAGCGGCAAGATTAAAAAGAACGAATTTGTTATTGTGAAGGGAATGCCGCTTCGCGATAAGTTCAGCCATGAGATCAGCATCGGCTCCGTGCGCGGTATCAAGCCGGGTCATGATACGAGAGTATACCGTATGGATAATTATGAGGGCAGGAAGCGTGTAGAGCTTCATGCGCATACGCAGATGAGTGAGATGGATTCTGTTATGGACATTAAGGCATATGTCAAGACGGCACTCAAATGGGGACATAAGGCGATCGCGATCACCGATCACGGTGTGGTTCAGTCCTTCCCGGATGCAGATCATGCCTTAAAGCCGGATGATGATCTGAAGGTGATCTATGGTGTGGAGGCATATCTGGTCGATGACCTGATCGAGACAGTATCCAATGACAGAGGACAAAGCCTCAGTGATCCTTTTGTTGTATTCGATCTGGAGACAACCGGTATCGGGGCAAAGAATAATGAGATCATCGAGATCGGTGCCGTGAAGGTTGTCGATCAGACGATCGTGGACCGCTACAGCGTTTTTGTTGATCCGCAGCGACCGATTCCTTATAAGATCGAGCAGCTGACCGGCATCAATGACAGCATGGTCAAGGGAGCAAAACTGATCACAGAGATTTTGCCGGAGTTTCTTGCATTTTGTGAGGGCTGTGTCATGGTGGCACACAATGCCTCCTTTGATATGGGATTTATTCATCAGAAGGCGAAGGATCAGGGACTTCAGACGGACTTTACGGTTGTCGATACCGTTTCCATGTCAAGAGCACTGCTGCCGCACCTTGGCAAGCACACCCTCGATCATGTCGCAAAGGAGCTTGGTGTGTCACTGGAAAACCACCACAGGGCAGTCGAGGACGCGGAGGCAACGGCAGAGATATTCCTGCGCCTCTGCAAGCGTCTGGAGGAGAAGCAGATCACGACGCTGACTCAGTTAAATGAGTTTGGCAGACCGACCGAGGAGGTCATCCGTAAGCTGCCATCGTATCATGCGATCATTCTTGCCAAAAATGAGATCGGCAGAGTGAACCTGTACCGTCTTGTGTCAGAGTCACATCTGAAGTATTTCAACCGGCGTCCAAAGCTTCCGAAGAGCCTGTATTTGAAGTATAAGGAAGGACTTATCATGGGCTCTGCCTGTGAGGCGGGAGAGCTGTACCGTGGTATTCTCGAGGGAAAGACCGACGAAGAGATCGACCGTCTGGTGCGCTTCTATGATTATCTGGAGATCCAGCCGCTTGGCAATGATGAGTTTATGCTGCGCGATAACGACAAATATCCACAGATCCAGGATGAGAATGATCTGATGGAGATCAACCGTCGTATTGTTGCTCTGGGAGAGGAGTATCATAAGCCGGTTGTTGCAACCTGTGATGTCCATTTTCTGAATCCGGAGGATGAGGTATACCGCCGCATCATTATGGCAGGAAAGGGCTTTTCCGATGCGGATCAGCAGGCACCGCTCTTTTACCGCACAACGGAGGAGATGTTGTCTGAATTTCAGTATCTTGGCGCAGCAAAGGCAGAGGAGGTTGTGATCACCAACACAAATCTGATCGCAGACATGATCGATTATATTCATCCGTGCAGTCCGAGAAAATGTCCGCCGGAGATCGAAAATTCCGATCAGGATCTGCGTGATATCTGTTACAATAAGGCACATTCCATGTATGGAGAGGATCTGCCGGAGATCGTAACAGAGCGTCTGGAAAGAGAGCTTAATTCCATTATCAGCAATGGATACGCCGTTATGTATATTATTGCGCAGAAGCTTGTGTGGAAGTCGGTGGAGGATGGATATCTGGTAGGTTCCCGAGGCTCCGTTGGATCCTCTTTTGTTGCGACCATGGCGGGAATCAGTGAGATCAACCCGCTGCCGGCACATTATTACTGCAGCAAATGTCATTATTATGATTTTGATTCTGAGGAAGTGCGGGCATATGCCGGTTCTTCCGCCTGTGATATGCCGGATAAGAAATGTCCGGTCTGCGGGGAGATGCTGATCAAGGATGGACACGACATTCCGTTTGAGACCTTCCTTGGATTTAAAGGCAATAAGGAGCCGGATATCGATCTGAACTTCTCCAGTGAGTATCAGAGTAACGCACATGATTATACCGAGGTTATTTTCGGTGCCGGTCAGACCTTCCGTGCCGGAACCGTCGGAACGATGGCGGAGAAGACGGCATTTGGCTATGTCAAGAAGTATTACGAGGAGCACGGAGAGTCAAAGAGAACAGCGGAGATCGAGCGTATCGCCAGCGGCTGTGTCGGTGTCAGACGTTCGACCGGACAGCATCCGGGTGGAATCGTTGTTCTGCCGGTAGGCGAGGAGATTTACACCTTCACGCCGGTGCAGCATCCTGCCAATGATATGAAGACAAGAACCATCACGACCCATTTCGATTATCATAAGATTGATTCGAACCTTTTGAAACTTGATATTCTGGGACATCAGGATCCGACAATGATCCGAATGCTGGAGGATCTGACCGATGTGGATGCGGCAGCGATCCGTATGGATGATCAGGATGTGCTGTCACTGTTTGAGTCACCGCGGGCTCTCGGCATTACGCCGGAGGACATTGGAGGCTGTAAGCTGGGAAGTCTCGGACTTCCGGAGCTTGGCACCCATTTCGTAATGAACATGCTTGAGCAGACGAAGCCGAAGAGCTTCTCTGATCTGGTGCGTATTTCCGGTCTGTCGCATGGAACGAATGTATGGCAGGATAATGCGGAATATTTCATTTCGCAGGGCTATTGTACACTGTCTACGGCAATCTGTACCCGTGATGATATTATGACATATCTGATCCGTATGGGTGTCGAGAATGAGCGTTCCTTCAAGATCATGGAGAGCGTGCGTAAGGGAAAGGGTCTCGACGACAGTATGATTGCCGATATGAAGGCGTGCGATGTGCCGGACTGGTATATTGAATCCTGTCAGCGTATTAAGTACATGTTCCCGAAGGCACATGCGGCTGCGTATATTATGATGGCGATGCGCGTGGCGTGGTTTAAGGTACACCGCCCGCTTGCCTATTATGCGGCATATTTCAGTATCCGCGCGACCGCCTTTAACTATGAGTTAATGTGTCTTGGTAAGGAGCGGCTGGAATACTACATGGCTGATTACAACAAACGGTCTGACAGCCTGACCGATAAAGAGAGGTCCACCTTGGAAGATATGAAGATCGTGCAGGAGATGTATGCGAGAGGCTTTCAGTTTGTCAAGATCGATCTCTATCAGTCAAAGGCAACCCGTTTTCAGATCATCGATAATAAGCTTATGCCGTCCTTCTCCTCCATCGACGGACTTGGCACCGTGGCGGCGGAGATGATCGAAGCAGAAGCGCAGAAAGGAAAATTCCTCTCCAGGGAGGACTTCAAAAACCGCTGCAAAGTCAGTGCAACCACGGTCGATGCCATGGCAGAGCTTGGTCTGCTCGGCGATATGCCACACACCAATCAGATGTCACTCCTCGACTTCATGTAGTAAAGAAATTATGTACGGGAGTCAATAAAAAAAGAGCGGATGCAAGCTTGCTTGTAAATCCGTTCTTTTTTATTGGCTCAGCCGTATAGGCTGGGGCTTCCAACAACCTCAGACGAAAGTCCGCGGGGTGTGGTTTGTTGGGAGCCCCCCGTACATAGTGACGAATAAATTGTTATTCTTCGCTTTCCGCCGTCATCGGTTCAAATGTGCGGCGGGCATTCTGTTCCTTCTTCCTCTGGCTTGCATTTTTCATGGCTTCCTGACGGAAATAATCCTGCGCACAGAGCTTTTTCTTGCCGCGCAGATCCTGCTTGCGGTAGGTGCCGTCCGGCTGCATGATATGTGCCTTCAACGTATCCTGAAGCTGGATAGTAAGGATATGGATCACCTCAGCCTTCAGTGTCTCGTCCTCCACAGGGAACAAGATCTCCACACGCTTATCCAGATTTCGAGGCATCCAGTCGGCACTTCCCATATAGACCTCCTCATGTCCGTTATTATGGAAATAGAAGATGCGGCTGTGCTCCAGAAAATCACCGACGATCGAGCGGACATGGATATTCTCGCTGACACCCGGGATTCCGGTCTTTAAACAGCAGATACCACGGACAACCAGATCAATCTGAACACCGGCGGCGGAAGCCTCATAGAGAGAAGCGATGATCTTTGCATCACACAGGGAGTTCATTTTCGCTTTGATAAATGCCTTCTTACCGGCTTTGGCAAACTCTGTCTCACGTTCGATCATCTCTGTGAAGCGGTCGCGCAGCCACAGCGGTGCAACGGCAAGCTTGTTCCAGACAGCAGGCTCAGAATAACCGGAGAGCATGTTAAAGACAGCCGTTGCATCCTCGCCGATCGCCTTGTTGCAGGTGAGAAGTCCCATATCGGTATAAAGTTTTGCGGTACTATCGTTATAGTTTCCGGTTCCGAGATGAACATAACGGCGGATACCGTCCTCCTCGCGTCGTACAACCAGTGTGATCTTGCTGTGTGTCTTTAAGCCGACAAGACCATAGATAACATGGCAGCCTGCCTGCTCCAGCTTTCTCGCCCAGATAATATTATTTTCCTCATCGAAACGTGCCTTCAACTCGACAAGAACCGTAACCTGCTTGCCGTTCTCGGCAGCTGCAGCAAGCGAAGCGATGATCGGAGAGTGGCTGCTGACACGGTACAGTGTCTGTTTGATCGCCAGTACATCCGGATCCTTCGCAGCTTCCCGGACGAAATTGACTACCGGATCAAAGCTCTCATATGGGTGATGCAAAAGCACATCGTGATCGCGGATCTGAGTGAAAAGGTTCTCCTCACTGTTCAGCCATTTTGGCTGCTGTGGTGTGTATTTCGGTACTTTAAGCTCATCGTAGCCCTCCATGCCGGAAAGCTTCATCAGGAAGGTAAGGTCGAGTGGCCCGTTGATATGGAAGATATCGTCTTCCTTAATATGGAGCTCCTTTTTGAGAACCTTTAACAGCTTTTTGTCCATGCCTTCCTCAACCTGCAGACGGATCGCCTCGCCCCACTGGCGGCGCTTGATCTGTTTCTCAATCTCCATTAAGAGATCGGCGGCCTCATCCTCCTCGATCGTCAGATCGGCATTTCTCATGACACGGTATGGAAATGCGCATAATACCTCGTAATTCATAAAAAGGCGGTGGATATTGCGCTCAATGATCTGTTCCAGCATGATATAAGTGCGGTCAAAGCCCTCCTCGGATGGGATCTCAACCACGCGTGGCAGACCGGAAGGAACCTGAACCGTCGCAAAATCCGTATCGGCAGTGCCGTCCTTTTTGGAGTTGTTGTGGGTGATGTAAAGCTCCCGGAAATGACCGTTTCCGGAGTGATCGCTATCTGTTGTTTTCATTTTAAGGATCGCACCGATATTTAAGGAACGGTTGCGGATCAGAGGGAAAGGTCTTGAAGAATCCACTGCCATCGGCGTCAGCACCGGATAAACCTCGGATTTAAAATAATCATCCACGAATTTTGCCTGCTTGCGGCTCAGATCCTCATGATGGGAGAGGATGGAAATGCCCTCTTTTTTGAGAGCTGGGATCAGGCTGTTATTGTAGGTACGGTACTGATCCCTCATAAATTCATGGGTAACCTTGCTGATCTCCTCTAACTGTTTGGAAGGAGTCATACCGGCAATGTCCTTTTTGTCGTACTCGGCGTGTACCATATCCTTTAAGGATGCCACACGCACCATATAAAATTCATCCAGATTGGATGCGGTAATACTCAAGAATTTCAAACGGTCCAGAAGAGGAATCGTCTTATCCTGCGCCTCTCCCAGAATACGATAATCAAAGGAGAGCCAGCTTAATTCTCTATTGTAGAAATATTGTGGTTTTAAATAAATCGATTTATTCATGGTTGCCTCCGTTCTTTGCTTTGGTGGAATCCGTATGCTTCGGTGTCATTGTCTTTTTCTGCTTGAGGATCGGCTGGATACCGAATACCTCCTCGAAAAAGTCGGAGTGATTCAGGAAAATTCCCTGTTCCAGTGTGATGTCATATAAGGTCGAGCCGGTAATCGTTAGTGTCTGGCGGCGAAGGGACGTTGTGATCGCTGTAAACTTCTGCTTGTGGCTCCGATCCATGGCATCTGCAAGACGCAGGATCGCGTTGAGCTTCGCAATACGCACATAATCCTCCTTATCAAAGCCATCCTGCAGCTCGCTGTATTCCGGAAAATAATCCCGCAGATACCGGACAGCCGTGGCAACGATCATACGCTCCTTGTGGGAAATGCCGATCAGCTCGGTCGACATAATAATCTTGTAGGAGTTTTCGCCGACCTCGTTCAGATTGATAAAGCTGCCACAGTTGTGCAGGATGACAGCAATCTGCAGAAGCAGACGGTCATGCTTTGTCATGTTCTGCTGGCGCTTGACCGCATCGAAAATCTTCAGTGCCGCATTTTCCACATATTCGCAGTGATTCCGGCTGTAATCATAGCGTGCTGCCGTGCTTCGTGCCGTATGAATGATATCCTCCAGAAAGCTGTGTGCCGGAGTGATACGTTCCTTACGCTCCGCAAAGTCGGCAGCCATGCCTTCACAGAGAGTGATACCGGACAGCCACATCTGCTCCGCACCGGTCTCCTCAAAAATATTATGATAGATCATCGCTGTCGGAAGCAGGAGAGATGCCTGATCGACAGAGGTATTTAATTCCTTTGCCAGATCCTCCGGGTGCTGGGACGAGATCGCCTCGTAAAATTCATCATATTCCTGACGGCTGACAGAATCCTTCTTCTTGCCCTTGCTGTCTGTCGGCTGCAGGTGTCCGAAATTATGGACAGTGAGATATTTCACAAAGGTTCTGAGCTGATTGCCGACCGCAATGATATTCTTGATCTTGTGATCCTTCAGATACAGCTCGGAAAATGTATGAAGATCATTGGAAATATATTCGTACACCAGATTCTGATAGTTGTCGGTGTGCTTCTGCATATCCTGTAAAAACTCCTGAATACGAAGGGAGCCAAGCAAGATATTCTGCGTGCAGATCAGATTATTCTTGTCGAAGAGGGAAAGCTGCATACTGCCGCCGCCGACATCGACCAAAAGAGTACCCTTCTGGATCAGACGATGAAAGGAATTCTCCTTAAAGGCGATGGATTTGTAGCAAAGATAACGCTGCTCGGAGTTGCTTAGGATCTTGATCCGAAAGCCCGTGCGCTGCCGCACCTGATCCAGCACGATCAGATTGTTGTCCGCCTCACGAAGGGCACTGGTGCTGGCGATCATGTAATCGGAGATGCCGTATTCTTTCATCTTCTCCTTAAAGCCGTTTAATATGGTACAAAGCTTATCAATGGAATGATAGCTGATATGTTTCGTTGAGTAGGTTTCATATCCAAGACGGGCGGTATGATGGACATAGTCCAGTTCGCGGATCCCGAACTTTTTGGATACTTCATAGATACGCAGGGATGTCTCGTGGGAACCCACGTCGATCGCTGCAAAGGTAGTGACTGCCATATCTGAAATCCTCCTTGCCGGTCGTAATGTAATAATGATGGAATTGTCCCTGAAAAGCAGATTCGGGGTAAAATGCCACCTGTTATTATTGTACGTTATTTTCGGGAAAATAACTAGCGTTTTTGGCGGATAATTCGACATTTTACAGTACCTTCAAAAGAATTTACCCAATGTTTACAAAAGGCTGGATTTTTTGAGACAGAAATAGTATTATCTATAGATATACGATGGTGGAAAGGAAGTACAGATATGAAGACAGCAGATTTTGATTATGATCTCCCTCAGGAGCTGATCGCGCAGGATCCACTGGAGCAGAGAGATTCCTCCAGACTTCTGATCCTCGATAAGGAGACCGGGGAGAGGACACACAAGATCTTTCATGATATTATCGATTATCTTCACGAGGGAGACTGCCTTGTGATCAACAATACTAAGGTCATCCCGGCTCGTCTGATCGGAGAGCGGGAGGGTACAGGCGGCAAGGTTGAGGTTCTGCTTTTGAAGCGCAGATCGGACAATGTCTGGGAGACACTGGTAAAGCCCGGTAAGAAGGCAAGACCGGGGATGCGTTTATCCTTCGGCGGCGGACTTTTGCACGCCGAGGTGCAGGAGGTTGTGGACGAGGGCAACCGCCTGATCCGGTTTGAGTATGAGGGCATTTTTGAGGAAATCCTCGATCAGCTCGGACAGATGCCGCTACCTCCGTATATCACGCATCAGCTCAAGGATAAGAACCGTTATCAGACAGTATATGCCAAGTACGAGGGATCGGCGGCTGCGCCGACAGCAGGTCTTCATTTTACGGAGGAGCTGCTTGAGCAGATTCGGGCAAAGGGGGTTAAGATTGCCAGAGTCACGCTTCATGTCGGACTTGGAACCTTTCGACCGGTCAAGGTGGAGGATGTGACCGAACATCATATGCACACGGAGTTTTATCATGTGTCTGAGGAAGCGGCGGACATCATTAATGAGACGAAGAAGCAGGGTGGCAGAGTGATCTGTGTCGGCACGACAAGCTGCCGTACGATTGAGTCGGCTGCGGATGATCAGGGAATCGTGCATGCCACAGAGGGGGATACGGATATTTTCATTTATCCGGGATATCAGTTTAAGGTATTGGACTGTCTGATCACGAACTTTCATCTGCCGGAGTCAACGCTTCTGATGCTGGTTTCCGCACTGGCAGGCAAGGAAAATATAATGGCAGCTTACAGGGAAGCCGTAGAGATGAGATATCGCTTCTTTTCCTTTGGAGATGCCATGTTCATAAAGTAATGATACAGAAAGGATATGGTGAGTATATGGACAAGCATTATGATGGCGAGCAGCCAAGACTGCGCAAAACATTGTTATTCATTTACAATCCCATGGCAGGTAAGGAGCAGATCAGGAATAAGCTGGCAGATATCATTCAGGTGTTCTGTGAGGCAGATTTCATTGTGACACTGATGGCAACAAACCGGCAGAATGATGCGAAAAACGCAGTGATCGAGTACGGTTCCAGATATGATTATGTTGTCTGTTCCGGGGGAGACGGCACAATGAATGAGGTGGCAAATGGCATGATGCGTCTTCATGAGAAGCCGATCTGCGGTTATATTCCGGCAGGCACGGTCAATGATTTTGCCTCCAGCTTAAGGATACCGAAGATCATGCGTCATGCGGCAGAGCTGGTGACACAGGGAAAGGTATTCCGCTGTGATCTGGGTTCCTTTAATGACAAGTTTTTCACTTATGTGGCAGGCTTTGGTGCATTTACCGAGGTGTCCTACACAACGCCGCAGGAATGGAAGAACATGCTTGGAAAAACCGCTTATTTCATAGAGGGACTGAAGCATCTGGCAGAGATCAAGCCACATCATATGCGGATCACTTACGATGACGGTGTGGTGGAGGATGATTTTGTGCTGGGACTTGTCAGTAATTCCGTGTCCGTGGCAGGATACAAGGCATATCAGAAGGAAGACATCAAGATGGATGACGGTCTGTTTGAGGTGCTTTTCATCCGCGATCTGAAAAATGCACTGGAGCTGCAGGAGGTGCTCAATGCCCTTCTTACCAAGCATCTGGATGCGACAAAGATGTTTCGATGCAGCAGCCGGCATCTTCATATTGTCAGTGATGATGAGGTACAGTGGACGCTTGACGGCGAGGATGGCGGAAGCTGGGATGAGGTAGATCTGTTTAATCACCAGCAGGTACTTCCGATCATCTGCGGAGATGAGGCACTGGAGGATATTTCTTCCCAGATGGGAGAGGAACCGGTATAACAGCGTGTAAATTGGATATGAGATCGACATAAGATAACCCGGAGGAAGCTCCGGGTTAATTTATACATTATGATATCAGGAATTATCCGGCTAGGACAGCTCCGCAATCCGGGAGACACCGACATAGATATCGCTGATGCGGTACCAGGTCGGATAGTCGACAACACCGGTCTGTGGCAGATGAAAGACCTTCTGGAAGGCTTTTACGGCATTGGCGGTATCCTCGCCGTAAACACCGTCCGCAGCGATCTTCGGGATCAGCGGATAGCCTTTGGAAATGGTGTTTAACTGATTCTGGAGCTGGCGCACCTTCTCACCGGTTGAGCCGATCGTCAGATCGTAGCCCGGCCATGAGGCAGGAATTCCGGAAATTTCCTCTGACGAATTGATAAAGACCGAATCTCCATAGAAGCGCCGCAGGATCTCGATAGCCGAATAACCCTGATCTCCCAGTGTTTTGGATTCCCACTGGCGCATCCAGCGCGGACAGGAAACGCGTTTTCCGTCGCAATATTGCGTGAAAAGAGGTTGCGTAATATTTGGTCTCGATATATAATTGGAAAATATCGTATCAACTGCCTGAGAGATGCTTTCAAAGATATTGCGGCCGGGTATAAACTTCTGGTCATAGGCGGTTGAGCTGGTGATCGTGAAATCGTATCCACGATTGCGGTACCATTCTGTATAAACACGGTTTAATGTTATGGATTGTATTGCCAGAATATTGGCAAGCAGCGTTGCTTCCGGCCATGTGGCGTAGATTTCGCTGGATGCAACATTTTTGATGTAATCCTTATATTTTACATAATAGTTCTGCGCTCCGGAGTCGCTTGGCGGACCGTCATGCACGATTACATATTCGGGGGATGGAGTGCGATAGAGAACGGGGGAATATTATGAAGGAACAATCATCCCGCAGGGAATTAAAATGGTCGAGACTTGACAATACGGCAAATCTGTTTCCGGTGATCGCAACGGAGCGGATGACCAATGTCTATCGTCTGTCTCTGACCTTGGAGGAGAAAATTGATCCGGTGATTTTACAGCAGGCACTGGACAAGATCCTGCCTCTGTTTGATCTGATGAATGTCCGGCTTCGAACCGGGGCATTCTGGTATTATTTTGAGACGAACCGCAAGCCGGCGCCGCGCGTGGAAAAGGAAACTGAGTATCCCTGCCGCAAGATGGAGCCGCAGTTAAATAACCAGTATCTGTTCCGTGTCAGCTACTATAAAAGACGTATCAATCTTGAGGTGTTTCATGTGCTGGCAGATGGCATGGGCGGCGTGACATTTTTGAAGGAATTAGCCTGTCAGTATCTGCGTCTGGCGCATCCGGAGCTTTGCAGCCGGGTTGGCGATCATTTGTCGGAGCAGACATCGCTTAACACGGAGGACAGTTATCTGAAGAACTTCCGGAAAGGGCAGCCAAAGGGTTACAAGTCCAAGCCGGCATTTCATATGAATGGTGAGAAGCTTAAGGACGGAGCGTTTGGGGTGATCCAGGGATATCTTCCTCTTGATCAGGTCAAAAGAGCAGCCCATGAGCGCAGTGTGAGTATCAACGAGTATCTCGCAGGCGTGTATGCCTACAGTATCTACAGGGAATGCCTTCACGGCGCGGTGTCAGACAAGCCGCTGGTGCTGTGTGTTCCGGTAAATCTAAGACCGTATTTTGAATCGATCACGACGAGAAACTTTTTCGGAATGGTTGGTGCAGCCTTCGAGCCGGATCATGAGGACTATTCGAGAGATGAGATCGAGCATATAATTGTGGAGTCATTGCGGGCGCAGATCAACAAGGAGAATCTGGAAAAGCTGTTTTCATATAATGTGTCCAATCAGAAGAATCTCATGCTGCGTGCCGTACCACTTATTCTGAAAAAAATCGTGATGCAGTGGGTTTATCAGGTCAGCGCCAGAGCAACGACAACGACACTGACCAATCTGGGCGTGCTGAAGGTGGATGAGGAATATCAGCCGTATATCCGGCATTTCTCGGCGATCCTGTCCGTTTCGCAGGGACAGAATACAAAGATGACGATCTGCTCTTACGGGGGAGAGATGGTCATTACTTTCAGTTCACTTTTAAAAGACGTCTCTGTACAGAAACGGTTTTTCCGGACATTGGCAGAGGATGGCATACAGCCTGCAGTAGAGAGCAATCTGTAAGAAAAGGGGTGAGACTGTGAAGTGTTGTAAACGATGTGGCATTGAAGTTCTGGGGAATCGGGAGGTGTGCCCTCTGTGTAACAGTGTTCTTCATCGGGAAGAGCCTGAGAACAGGGAGCGTGATACAGAGGAGGACAGCTTTCCGGATATTGCGGCAAAGCACAGAGTGCGCCGTCAGATTTTCTGGATCGCCACATATGTCTGTGTCATTCTGGAAGCATTGTTTTTGTTCCTGAACCGGCTC
>OGDN01003974.1_pt1 | contig 14243 bp, 8 predicted proteins | sample 1570271 | NCBI WGS metagenome assembly OGDN01 (sample SAMEA4384481, study PRJEB24528) | human gut metagenome | reverse complement strand
ATCGGGTGCCGGTGAACGCTCTTCATTCGCGATTTCCGGTCGTTATTACAATCAGGACGGTATCTATAATATTGGTGAGGAGGATTTCAAGTCCTATAACCTGCGCGCCAAGGGCGATGTGAAAATCACCAAATGGCTGACGTTGGCCAACAATACGTCGATTTTCAGCCGTAAATACCATCAGCCTTTCGTCGTAAGTGGATCGATGCCTATCTGGCGTCAGATCGAACACCGAGCTCAGCCGCTCTATCCGGTGTATAACGAGGACGGTACGCCGACTTACGCCGCCGCCGCAATGGTTTATGAAGGGTGGTCGCGAGATGAAGCCTACCAGGAGGATAACAAACTCGATGCGATCACGACGACGACTTTGACGGCCGAGCCGATTAAGGACGTATTGAAGGTTTCGGCAGACTTTACCTACAAGGCTATCCGTTCGAAAAAGGATCGTCTTTCGCCTACCCAGACGGGTTATACGACGGCAGGAGAGCCGCATGAATACAATCCGAACTCTTATAAGTCGCATTGGACATACGATACCGATTATGTCGCATCGAACATTGTTGCGACGTGGACTCCCAAATTGGGCGAGAATCACAATCTGAACGTTGTGGGCGGTTGGAATATCGAGAAGACGAAGTATCGTAACACCTATTTGCAGCGTAAGGGTATCCTCTATCCGTCGCTTCCTTCGTTCGAACTGATGGATTCGTCTGAATACAGTGTATCCGACAGCGGTTACGATAAATCTATGGTCGGCGTCTTCGGACGTATTAACTACACTTTGCTCAATCGTTACATCTTCGAGTTCGCAGCTCGTTACGACGGGTCGTCGCTTTTCCCGACCAATCAGCAGTGGGGTTTCTTCCCTTCGGGTTCGATCGGCTGGCGTATTTCGGAGGAGCCGTGGATGAAATGGTCGCGCAACTGGTTGGATAACTTCAAGATTCGCGCCAATGTGGGTTCGTTGGGCAATGCTTCGATTGATCCGTATCAGTTCTTGTCCCTGATGCGTACGAGCAATAGCGCTAGCAAATCGATCGAGAAGTCGTCTATCTTGATTAACGGCGAGCAGGTTCCTTACACTTCCTGGCCTACGATGGTTCCGGCGTCGTTGACATGGGAGACTGTTACGACGTATGATATCGGTGTCGATTTCGACTTGTTGCGTAATCGTTTGTCCGGGTCATTCGATTACTATTGGCGTTATACCAACGATATGTTGATCAATGGTCCCGATTATCCGCAGGTGCTTGGTGAGACTTCGCCCAAGGGCAATTTCGGTGCATTGAAGACCAAAGGCTGGGAGGCATCGCTTTCGTGGCGCGACAGCTTTAAGGTCGGCGGAAAACCGTTCAATTACAATGTGAAGGTCAGCGTCTGGGACAGCCGCACCTGGGTGAAGGATTACTACAACTCCGATGGTGCGATCTACTCTTACTATAAAGGCCAGGAATTGGGCGATATCTGGGGCTTCCGCACCGACGGTTATTTCTTGACCAATGAGGAGGCAAACAACTGGGCAGTAGATGCATTCCATAAGAATGGCAACAATTTCCGTGCGTTTGCCGGTGACTTGAAATTCCTCGATCTCGACGGTAACGGGAAGATCGAAAACGGAGGTGAACGTCCTACGCTCGACAACCATGGCGATTTGGACATTATCGGCAATACGACGCCGCGCTATCAGTATGGTATCAATCTGGGCGCGAACTGGAACGGTATCGGTTTGAGTGTCTTCGTTCAGGGTGTCGGCAAGCGCGACTGGTATCCGATGGTCGAGTCCGGTTTCTTCTGGGGTATGTACAACCGTCCTTACGGTTATTTGCCGAAGGTTCATACGACCGATGCAGTCATTATGGATTACAGTACCGAAAACTGGCGAGTAACCAATCCGGGGGCATATTATACCCGTCGTGTAACCTATGCGGCCAATCGTAACGTCGGACCTCTGACTTATGAAAACGATTATTATCTGCAGGATGCATCGTATTGGCGTATCAAGAACATTACGATCGATTACACCTTCCCGCAGGAGCTGACGCGCAAGATCCGGATCGAGAAGTTGAAGATTTATGTATCGGGCGATAACATTTTCACCCATTCGCCGCTCTTCAAGCATACCGATATGTTCGATCCGGAAACGATCGGTTTCGGTGATAGCGATTACAATGATACTACCGGCGGTTTGGGCGGTGTAGGTCAGGGTTACAGCTATCCGATGCTGAAGACGTGGACGATCGGTTTGAATGTCACTTTCTAATGAATGTTAAATTATGAAAAATATTATTAGATTATTTGCAATAGGGGCCGTTGCCTTCACCGGAGTTTCGTGTGAAGACTTTTTGTCGGCGGATCCGGTGAATAGAGTTTCGGCCGAAGCCTTTTTTGTTTCGGAATCCGATTTACAGTTATATTGTAACGGTCTCCTCGAATCGTATTGCCCGTCGGCGAATACGATTGGTATGGGAGATAGTTATACAGACTTGACCGCCAGCAAATCGGGTACGGATTATTACAAACCGGGGGCAGCATGGGATGCAGGTAAGCAGACCGGTTGGGATGTCGGTGATTGGAGAAGTATCCGTCGTGCCAATATTATGCTGCGGGACATGGTTCGTGCCAAAGAGAATGTTTCAGAGGTCGTTTATAATCATTATGAAGGCGTAGCGCGTTTTTGGCGGGCTTATTTCTATTATAGCAAAGTGAAGACGTTCGGCAATGTGCCGTGGATCGACCAGGTCCTCGATGTCGACAACGCGTTGCTTTATGCCGGCCGCGACGATCGCGAATATGTGATGAGCAAAGTGTTGGAAGATCTGAATTTCGCTTGCACATATTGTTCTACCGATACGAAGACTTACAAGAACGTGATTAATCGTTGGGTAGCTCTGGCTTTCAAATCGAGAGTTTGTCTTTTCGAAGGTACTTATCGTAAATATCACAAGGTCAATCCGTCGACGAATCAGCCTTGGAACAATAAGTATGAGAGTGCCGATGATTTCTTGCAGGAAGCTGTCGATGCCGCCAATACGATTATGACGGAGGCGGGGTTGAAGTTGCACAATGACTATCATGCCTTGTTTACGACGTCGGCTTTGGGCGATATCAATGAAGTGATTTGGTATCGCGAGTACAAGACGAGTGACGGTCTGAATGTATGGAACGACCTGACGTTGAATTACAATACTTCTACTGCAAGTCAGAAGGTTTCGCCGACGAAGGCCTTGATGAACATGTATCTCACGACCGACGGTACCCCGATCGAGTCGGATCAGGTTCCGATGAGCAAAGAGTTTGAAGGCCGCGATCCTCGTCTGAGCCAGACGGTTCATGCTCCGGGACACGAGTGGACGTACGGCGGTGTAACCGGGCCTAAGCCTTTGAACTTCACGCACGTCGTTACCGGCTATATGTTTATGAAATGGAGTCAGGAGTTCGAGAACAACTACACGACTGGGCGTGGCGATAATTCCGTACCTATTTTCCGCCTTGGAGAAGTTTTGCTCAACTATGCGGAGGCGAAAGCCGAGCTCAATAACGGTTCGTTATCTCAGGAGGACTGGAATTTGACGGTAGGCGCGTTGCGCGATCGTGCTGGGGTTAAGAATATCTGGCCGGAAGATACAGCGAACTATAAGCCCGATCAGTGGTTGATCGATTATTATGCTCAGGCAGAGGGCGCCGCTATTACGAATCTGTCGAATACGATTCTCGAAATCCGCCGTGAACGTGTTACGGAGCTGATTCTCGAGAACCTCCGTGTCGATGATCTTTATCGCTGGCATTGTGCGAATCTGATCGCTCTTCGCGATACCGAGAAGGGTTGGAAGGGTGTATACTTATCGGCTGATGAAGTTAAGAACGGTATGGAATTCAACGGATACACGTATACCTTTACTGCGGCGGATACCAATCCTAACAACTATTGCATTGGTACCAGCATGAGTGATAATAACTGGACGCTGACCGACGGCGATCACGGTTATCTGGTATACCACGAAGATTTACGTTTCGACGAGCGAATGTACGTGCGTCCGATTCCTTCTGCGGCATTGTCATTGAATACCAATTTAGGCCAGAACTACGGTTGGGAACAGTGATCTTTGCAGGAGAATAGAGTTTGATTAAAAAGATAAGTGGTCTTTGTTTTACTCAAAGATCGCTTATCTTTCTAAATAGTACGCGATTTTATTTACTGTGAATCCAAATAAGGAAGGATTATATATGTTAAGAAAGTTTTATTATCTGTTTTTGACGGTGGCTTTGCTGGGCGGAGCCGCTTGTTCGAGTTCCGATTCTGATGACTCGGATCCTACGCCTCCCGAGGGTGAGACGGTCCTTGTCGGTCAGATCTCGGATGCTACGACGGGGAAAGGTATTGCCGGCGTTCCCGTGACGGACGGCTATACGTTTACTACTACGGATGCCGACGGTAACTACCGCCTCGTAGCGAACCGTTATTGCCGCAATGTCTATTACGTTACTCCGGCGAACTATAAGGTGGCTCTCGATCCTTCCTCCAAGTTGCCGCTGTTCTATTCGACCTCTACGATTCAGCGCTACAAGGAGAATCGCAACGATTTTAAACTGGAACCGCTTCCCGCTGTCGAGGAGAATTTTACGCTCGTCGCTATCGGGGATCCGCAGTGTAAGACGGATGATGATGTGACTCGTTGGGAAACGGAGACGATTCCCGATATCAAATCCACACTCAAAAGTGCACAGGAGGAAGGTCGGTGGACGAATGCCTATGCCGTTACATTGGGCGATATTACGTTCGACAATACGGTGCAGTGGGATCCGATGAAAAAATCGATGTCGAACATGCAGATCGGGACGGATTATCTGCCGATCTTCAACTGCATGGGCAATCACGACCACGATGCCTCTCAATCGACTCCATACGCTGCTCAATTGAACTATGTCCAGCGTTTCGGCCCGGCCGACTATTCATTTAATAGAGGTAAGGCACATATCGTTGTGATGGATAATGTCGTTTGCACGAGATCTACGGGTTCGACGTGGAATTATGAAGCCGGACTTCTGGATCAGCAGTATAATTGGCTGAAAGCCGATCTGGACCTGGTCGAGAACAAGGCGGACAAGATTATTTTCTTTTGTGCCCATATTCCTTTCCGTAACGGGGGAAAGAACACGGGATCGAATGTGAATGAAGACAAGCATTATGCGGATGTCCTCAATTTGTTGACGCAATTCAAGGAGGCGCATATCATGATCGGACATACGCATTATCCGCAGAATTATATTCATACCAAGTATGTGTGCCAGGGTGGTAAGCCTGTGTATGAGCATGTTCATGGCGGTGCCTGCGGTGCTTGGTGGTCGAGCAACCTGAATGTCGACGGGGCTCCCAACGGTTACAGCATCTACGAAATCAAAGGCAATGTCGTCGATAACTGGGTAGCGAAATCTACCGGACGGCCCGAGACGTACCAGATGCGTGTATACGATGGCAATGCCACCTATACGGGATCGAAGGAATACTCCTACACTTGGACGGGTGGCGGTACTGGCGCCGGTATCAAGACGAACGGCAATGCGGCATTGAAGGATTGTTTCGTCGTTTCGATTTGGAATGACGATCCCCAGAATTGGAAGGTGGAACTCGTTCAGAACGGCGTTGTTACGCCGATGTCGCGTATAAGTTCGAATATTGCTGATATGTGTGCCGTATCGTTCTTCTTTAACGAATGCGGCAAGACGACGACGACCTGGAACAAGGCATTGCAGCATTATTGGTACGTCAAAGCTCCCGGAGGAAATCCCTCGACTGAAAAGGATTGGGTCGTACGTGCTACGCAGACGATTCCTGCAAGCGGGAAGACCAATGTCTATGAAGCAGCTGCTTTCCAGACCGATTTTTCGGGTTTCGCAGCTAATTGATCCATAGAGGTTGTATTTAAAGCGGTGTGCCTCCCAGGCACACCGCTTTTTTGTTGGTATGCAGGGGTATCCGTAATATATTTCGTCCGGATATCGCTGCACCACGGGATGTAAATATTGGGATGCTCTGAGTACGAATGTTCTTGGATAAGAATCATCCCGCTTCTGGCGATCGGAAGCGGGATGATTCGGCGGATTGTCGAGGATTGCTTTTCGAAGGCGGCCCGTTGCCCGGTTGTGTTCTCCTATTTCACCTTGCTGCTGCCGACCATACGGTATTTTTCGCAAAGCAGCTCCACGACCGGCGCCACGGCTTTTGGGAAAACCTTTCGCAGGTCGATCTCCTCGCTTTCGAGCAGTACGCCTTTGAGCGCGCGCATGAAGTTGTCCTTGATCTCGGTGGCGAGGTTGACTTTGACGATGCCGTTGGCGATCGCTTCGCGCACCATGTCGTGGGGGATGCCCGAACTGCCGTGCAACACCAGCGCCGCGTCGGTCGCCGCATGGATCTGCGCTAGCCGTTCGATGTCGAGCCGCGGAGCCTGCTTGTAGAAGCCGTGGGCCGAACCGATCGCCACGGCCAGCGCATCGACGCCGGTCGCTTCGACGAACCGTGCGGCCTCTTCGGGCGTGGTGAAGCCTCCGCCCTGCGCCTGTCCCAGTTTGGCGACGTAGCCCAGCTCCGCTTCGACGTTCACGCCGTAGGGGCGTGCCAGTTCGACGACCCGTCGGGTCGTCGAGACGTTCTCGTCGAACGGACGTTCGCTGGCATCGATCATCACCGAGTCGAATCCTGCATCGAGACACCGCTCGACCAGTTCGACCGATCCGCCGTGGTCGAGATGAATCCACCCTTCGACGCCGTAGTCGGCGATCGCCCTGCGGCCCATTCCGACGGCCTGTTCGAGCCCCATATAGTTGATCGAGCTGCGCGTGAGCTGCAACAGCACGGGAGCCTGCATTCGCTGCGCAGCCTGCATGACGGCCGTGAGGGTCTCGAAGTTATAGAAATTGGTCGCCAGCACGGCCGTCCGGTCGCGCTGGCATTTTTTCAACAGTTCTTTTACGTTCATTACAGCAGGTTGTTAAGGTCGACCAGATTGAATGCGTAGAAATACTTGTCCATATCGTGTTCGATGCGGCCGAGTACCACCTCTTCGGGGTCCATTCCCACACGGCGCAGGTTGTCGTAGAGCCGTTGGCGCGCTACGAGCGCTTCGGGTTCCTGCCAGATGTAGCGGCAGCCGGTCTTGACGAGCCACGTGCGGCGCTCGGCGCTCAGTGCGCCGAATGCCGATCCTTCTTCGGCGGGCAGCAGCCACTTCTTCCAGCGGCCCGACGCTTCGACCAGTCGTTCGAGTGTCTCGGTGATGCGCGAACGCATGGCGATACGTCCTTCGGCCAGGAGCTTCTGTTCGGTACGTTCCAGTTCGGTCAATCCGTCGTATTCGCTCATCGTGAACTCCGGGCCGACGTTGGCGGCGCCCATGCCGCACAGCGGGTAGTCCTGCGGGTTGCTTACGCCGTCGGTGTAGTGTCCCTTGATGTAGCTGCCCAGCGGACGGACTTTCGCCGTGAGGCTGCGGGCTACCTCCGTGTCGAAGAGGGTCGTGTGGAGGTCGGTTCCCACCTTGCCCACGATGAAACAGGGCCATACGTCGGAGAGCCCTTCGCGCGCCAGTCCTGCTTTGAGTTCGGCGATGAAGGTGTCGAACGTCCGTTCGTCGGCCAGGCCGCCGTGCACCTCCTCGGTTCCCACCTCGTAGGAGATTTCGGGCAGCCCCTTCGCACGGCGGAAGGTTTCGCAGTGCCGGATCAGCTCCACCGTGCGGGCGGCCACGAGACGGATGTCGATCGTCTGGCCGGCCGGTACGTTGATGTCCACCGTCGGATCGACGTGGATCAGATCGTACCCCGCCAGCAGCGCCGCTTCGAACGAGCGCTTCACCCCGTCCATCGCGGCCTCGGTCGACCACTTCTCGGTGCGCTGCTTGTCTTTGAGCCACGGACCGCCGTGGTCGATGGCCACGATATAGATTCCTTCGAAGTTGACGGCGGCGGCCTCCATGCGCACGAGCTTCACGAACTCGTCGGGCCGCATCCCCGTGTACCCGCCGTCGCAATCGATCTGATTGAGTGTCGCGGCGAAATAGATCGGCGCGTTGTTGCGCTTGGCGGCACGGAAGGCGGCCTTGATGACCGCCGTCGAATTGGGACAGGCGGCGAAGAGGGTGCGACGGATGCCGGTTTCGCGTTCCAGCTCCGCGATGCGTTGCAACAGTTTTTCGGTTTTTGCCATAATCGTTGGGTGTTGATGGTGCCGGGTTTCGTCAGACGGGGGCGGCCGGAGACCGCTTCCTGCGGAAGTGTTGTCCGCCTCCTGCGGTCGGAAAGGGGGCTGCGACCTCCCTGCCGGTGATACTATCGGTTGATGAACATTACTTTGTTGAAGAACTCCTTGCGCTCACGCATGACGCCGAACGCCTTGTCGGCCTCCGAGAGCGGGAAGCGGTGCGAGATGAGCGGACGCACGTCGATGCGGTGCGACGCGATGGCCGCGAGCGCCGTGCGCCATTCGTTGCGGACGTCGTTGTAGCTGCTGTTCCACGTCCCTTTCAGCGTGAGCTGCTTGCGCAGAATCTCCCAGTAGCCTTTCTGGGTGAGGGTCATGTCGCCGGCGGGATTGCCCATCGAGACGACCGTACCGAAACTTTTGACCGCTTTGAGGGCCTGCTCCCACGTTTGCGCCACGCCGGCTCCTTCGATGCAGGCGTCGGCGCCCCGGCCGCCGGTCTGCGTGCGGATATACTCCACCGGATCGGTCTCGCGCGAGTTCACGGCGTCGAATCCCTGTTTGCGCGCGAATTCGACTTTGGTCGGATCGATGTCGCACAGGATGACGCGGAACGCGCCGGCGGTTCGAGCCCACAGTCCCAGCATGATGCCGATCGGGCCTGCACCGAACACGGCGACGGTGTCGCCGATGCCGACCGACGCCTGACCGATGGCGTGAAGCGCTACGGCGGCCGGTTCGCACATCGCGGCCTCCTCGTAGGAGAGCGAGTCGTCGAAGAAGACCAGGTTCCACTCCTTCACGGCGATGTATTCGGCGAAAGCGCCGTCGCGCCGCGAGCCGTAGTAGTCGTAATCGCTGCACTGTGCGTATTCTCCCACCTGGCAGGCTTCGCATTTGCGGCACGGCAGCAGCGGGAAGACTGCGGCACGACGGCCGACGAGCGACGGGTCGTCGGCTTCGACGATCTCCCCGGCGAATTCGTGACCGGGAATCGTCGGGAAATGGTAGGTTCCTTTGGTAAAGACGCGCGGCAGATCGCTTCCGCAGATTCCGCAGGCGTGCACTTTGAGCAACACCTCTCCCGCCTGACGCACGGGCATGGGCACATCCTCGTAACGCAGGTCGCCGACCGCATGGAGGTTGAGCGCTTTCATCGTATTTTTCATCTATTTATATATTTAGGTATAACGTCTTTTGTGCCGGCAGGCCGGAATCCGCTTCGGCATCCGCCGTCGCGTCTGCTGGTTGTCGTTTCCGGCCTTCAACGGTCTTGCGTGTCCGCAAGGCGGTTATCGGAGTTTCCCGACTGCGTTTGCCGTACGCTTCCGATCGAATTCGATTTCGTTTTAATTCTATTTTCTTTCGAATGCTTTTACAAAAATAGAATTTAACTTTTAAAGTTGCAACTATTTTGCGGAAAAAATGCGTTGCGGTCATCGTCCGTCCGGAACCGTTCCGCGACCGGAGACACGGGACGCATCCGCTTTAATACGCCGGCGTTCGGCGGTCTCGGCGTGGTTGGGCGTTGCGTCCGGCGTCTCGTTTCGGCAGGGACTTCGGCACGCATCTCTTTGGGGTGTGACGGCTCGGAGGAAGGGCTTCCGCGTCCGCTTGGGTATGGACAGAGAGATCGCAGTGCGGACAGGCGGCGGCGTGTGGAAGAGAACGGAACTGCGGAGAGCATCTGACGGCGGGGCGGATTCCGCCGCGATTTCTCCCGTCCCGCCATGTGCTTCCGGTACGGGCCGACCGGATGTGGATTTGCAGAATCGGAACCGATTCGAAATTTAGTAGTGTATGTTTACGATTTATTTCGATTTTCGAAAGGGATGCGCGGGTATTATCGTTTCCGATAAATCCGCCGAAAGATGAACGCAGCCGGCCTTTCCGGAGGATGGACAGGGCTTTCCGGAAATAAATGTCGGAAAAATAACGCTAAAAGCTTGCTATTCCACGCGGTTTTTGTAACTTTGTGTCTTGGAATAGTAACTTACTAACTCTTAAATCGAATGAACAATACGCAATGTATTCTCGATGCTTTAAAAATCGCAACCGATACGAAAGCATTCGAACTCGGCGAGGGTGTTCTTCACCGTGCTCCGGCTCTTTTTAAGGAGTATTTTCCGAATCGGAAGGCCGTCATCGTCGCCGATAACAATACATGGAAAGCCGCCGGCGAAGCCGTCGACGCGTCCATGCGCGAGGCGGGAATTCCCTGCGAGCGTTTCCTTATTGAAGAGGAGGAGTTTCATGCCGACTGGCCCTATGTGGAGCGGATCGACGAGATGCTCGACCGCACGGGGGCCGTCGCCGTCGCCGTCGGGTCGGGCGTCATCAACGACTTGTGCAAACTCGCGTCGTTCCACCACGGTCAGTCCTATCTTTGCGTGGCTACGGCCGCTTCGGTCGACGGTTATTCGTCGTCGGGCGCAGTGGTGTCGCGCGACGGCGCCAAACTCAATATCGAAACCCATGCGCCGCTGGTGATTCTGGCCGACGTGGGCGTGCTGGCCGCCGCGCCGAAAGAGATGACAGCGGCAGGTTATGCCGATCTGGCGGCCAAGATACCCGCCGGCGCCGAGTGGATGATCGCCGACCTGTTCGGTACGGAGCCGATCATTCCCGCTGCGTGGAACGTCTTCATGAACGATCTGGATGCGATGCTCGCCGATCCCGAAGGGGTGGCGGCCGGCAAACCCGAAGCGATCGCTTCGCTCTTCGCCGGTCTGACGCTGAGCGGCATCGCGATGCAGGTGGCCAAGTCGAGCCGTCCGGCGTCGTGTACCGAACACCTGTTCAGCCACGTGCTCGACATGACGCACCATCGCTACAACGGCAAGTTCCAGTCGCACGGTTTCCAGGTGGCGATCGGTACGCTCACGATGTGCGCCTTCTTCGACGAGTTCTTCAAGATGGATCTCTCGACGCTCGACGTCGACGCCTGCGTGGCCGCATGGCCCTCGCTCGAAGCGGAGCAGCGGCGTGCGCTCGATCTGTTCCGCGATTTCCCCGTGCCGGAGCTGGGTTATACCGAGATCACGAAGAAGTGGAACGATGCCGAGACGGTTCGCGTACAACTCACGCGAGTCAAGGAGAACTGGCCCGCCTTCAAGGCACGGTTGCAGGCGCAGTGCTATCCGTTCGAGAAGATGCGTGCGCTGTTCGCCGCCGCGGGTGCGCCGACCGATCCTTCGCAGATCGGTGTTTCGCGCGAGCAGTTGCGCAGCATGGTCGATTTTACGCAGTTGTTGCGCTGGCGCATCAATCTGCTCGATCTGGCCAAACGCGCACGGATTTACGATGAATTGGTCGCCCGCGTCTTCGGCAAGGGCGGAGCTTGGGAAATCGCATAATCGACGAGCCTTATGACTGCGGAACAGACCAAACGATTCAAATACTGGCAGTGGCGGACGATCATCGGAACGATGATCGGTTACGCCATTTTTTATTTCGTTCGCAAGAACTTCTCTTTCGCCATTCCCGGTCTTACGGCCGAGTACGGCATCTCGAAAACGACCTTCGGCGTCATCATGACCCTCGTCGGGCTGATCTACGGCGTGTCGAAATTCGTCAACGGCGTACTGGCGGACCGCACCAACGGCCGCTGGCACATGGTGACGGGCTTGTCGGTGTGTTCGGTCATCAACTTCATTTTCGGCTGCGGTGCGATCATCTGCGCATGGATTACGGGGCAGACCTACGGGACGACGTTCATCCATACGCTGGTCGTCCTGTTCGGCGTGCTGCTGATTCTGAACAACATGTTCCAGGGGTGCGGCTTCCCGCCGTGCAACCGCCTGATCACGCATTGGGTTCCGCCCAAGGAGCTGGCGACCAAGATGTCGATCTGGAACGCTTCGCACTCGATCGGCGCCTTCATCATCGCGATCTTGTGCGGGTATCTGATGGGCCATACGGGTACGGATATGACGGGCGATCCGGAGATGCGGCAGCGCGTCGTGGAGAATACGGCGAGCATCACCGAAAAGATGGACGCCGCTTCGGCCGAAGCCTATGTCACCAACGCGTTGCAGCATGTCGGCGCATGGCAGTGGACGTTCTGGGTTCCGGCTGCCATCGCGGTGCTGGGCGTGATCTTCATCATCGTTACGTTGCGCGATACGCCCAAGTCGGTCGTCGGAGGAGTTCAAGGCGTTCCTGCGCAAGAAGGTCTTCCTCAATCCCATGATCTGGGGGTTGGCCGTGGCCGACTTCTTCGTCTATATCGTGCGTTTCGCCGTGCTCGACTGGGGCCCGACCTTCTTGCAGGAGTCGCGCGGCCTCTCGTCGAGCATGGCCGGCTGGACGGTCGCCATCTTCGAAGTGTGCGGTATCACGGGCATGCTGCTCGCGGGTTGGATCTCCGACAAATTCTTCGGGGGCCGCGCGCAGCGCACCTGCGTCTTCTGCATGGCGGGCGTGATCCTCTTCATCTCGCTCTTCTTCGCCCTGCCGGAGTCGACCGATCCTGTCGTGCTGCTGATGATGCTCGCCGTGGCGGGATTCTTCATCTACGGCCCGCAGGCGCTCATCGGCGTCATCGCGTCGAACCACGCCACGAAGAAGGCCGCTTCGACGGCCAACGGCGTGGTGGGTATGGTGAGCTACGTCAGTGTCGTCGTTTCGGGCTGGGGCTTCGGCTTCATCTCCGACCACTTCGGCTGGCGCTGGGTCTTCATCACGATGATCGCCATGGCCGTGCTCGGATTCCTGGTGCTGCTGTCGATGTGGAACACCAAGAGCGACGGATATGAACACGACGCCGCCGAAACCAACTAAAACCTTATAAGCCTATGAAAAACTTCTTTTTGAAACTGGGTATCTGCGCATTGGCGCTCACCGGTGCCGCCGAGGCGTTGGCGCAGGAGCAGGTCATCCAGCTCTTCGCCCATCGGGGCAGCCGTTTCGAGTACGACGAAAACACGCTGCCGGCCTTCAAGGCCTCCTACGACGCAGGTCTGCGCGGTTTCGAGACCGACATCCGCATGACCCGCGACGGCGAGCTGGTGATCTCGCACGACGAGACGCTGGCACGTCTGACGCCCTGCAAGCGCGTGGTGGAGACGATGACGGCCGACGAGATCCGCAAGGTCAAGACCAACCAGGGCAACGACCTGATCTTCCTGCCCGAGCTGGTGGACTTCTTCGCCGACAAGGACAACGTATACATCGAGTTCGAAATGAAGACGAAGCCGGTCGAGAGTTATCCCGAAGAGCGGCTGCGCGAGTACTGCGAGAAGGTGTACAACACGGTGATGGCCAAGAAACCCGCCAACTCGCTCTATCTGTTCACGTCGAGTGACAAACGTGCGCTGAAAATGATGCGTTCGCTCCACCCCGACGTCGATCTGCTGCTGATTATTTCGAAGCCGATCTGCGAGGAGACGATCCTCGAAGCGATCGACATGGGCATCAAACGGTTGGGCTGCCGCATCGAGGGCACGTCGAAGGCGATGGTCGATCTGGCGCACAAGGCCGGACTCTATGTCTCGCTGTGGCCCGGTCAGTCGCCCGAAGAGTTCATGCGGGGTGCCTATCTGGGTGCCGATGCGCTCAACAGCGACCGTGCGGTCGAGGTCAAGAACTGGCTCGACAAGAACGCGCCGTGGATCAAGTATAAATAACGTCCGTTCCGTCGCAGGCCCGTTCGGCGTGCGACGTGTATAACGGGGACGTTCGGACGAGTCCGATCCTTGCATTACCCCCGCCGGAAATGTTTCCGGCGGGGGTATTCCGTTTGCGGGTCTCCCGACCCGTTTGCAGGTGCCTGTGCGGCGGCGTTTCCGGCTTCGGGGGAATGAGTTTCCGTGCCGCAGCACGGGACGCACGGCGGCCGGAACGGCCCGCACCGGCGCCGGCCGGTGTGGCGGGGCTGCGGGCCGGTTATTTGCTTCTGATACGTTTGCGCCGTTTCTTCTCCACCTCCCGGTCGTGCTGCTCCTCCATCTGTTTGCGATAGATTTCGATCTTCTCATTGAGATGTGAAACGTCTTCTTTCAGCATTTTGCGGAACGTGTTCAGACTGACGGGAGCCTCTTCG
>OGDN01003972.1_pt1 | contig 14251 bp, 9 predicted proteins | sample 1570271 | NCBI WGS metagenome assembly OGDN01 (sample SAMEA4384481, study PRJEB24528) | human gut metagenome | reverse complement strand
CGGTGGTCTACGTATCCTTTATATTAACTTCGTTCTTCTCGCTGTACCTGCTGCTGCGGATGTCGCGCTGTGCTGCGGATATTGTGGAACGGGAGCGCCGCATGACCCGCTATGTGGCGTTCGTGCGGGGGTGTTACATTTTCCAGTATGTCGTCGTCATTCTGTTCCTGGCCGGAGTGCTGTTGTGGGCTGCGGGCTACTATACGGCGCACGGAATGTGGTGGACGGTTGCCGCCCTCCTGTCCCTGGCGGCTGTTACCTGCATCGTGGTGGCGCGGTACGAGTGGGAGCGTATCCGTGACGTGCAGCGGCGTATCCGCGAACTGCGGGAGTTCGACGAGGCGTAGTTTGCTGTGATGGGAACGGCCGCACTGTAAGGTGCGGCCGTTTTTTTACGGTGTGCGGTTTAGGTAGGGTACCTTTCTGTGGGCAGCCGTTGTTCCTGTCTGCCGTTCGGTTTCCGCTTATTTGATGCCGATCCTCCACAGCACCCGGAGGATAAACCGCCGTACGCCCTGCGGCAGTGCGAGCCAGCAGCGCGATTGCCGCCGCCAGCGGCAGGAGGTGGTGCGGACGATGCGTCCTTGGGGGCGTATTACGGCCGTCATGACCGCGACGATGTCGTCCCCGGCGCACTGCTCCTCCATGCGGTAATTGCCGTCGCCTGCGAGGGTGAAGCGGAGGGTGTCCGATGCGGAAGTTGCCTTTGTGCTGCCTTTGGCCGGAAGCGCTGTATCCGGTGCAGGGACGGGAGTTTCCCCGACAGGGAGGACTGTCTTTGTGCCCGGTGCCGGGCATGAAATCTCCCCGGCAAGTTCGGTTTCTGTGGAGTGTGCAGGCTGTCTGCCTCCGCTTCGTGCGCCTGTTTCGATGCGGACGATGCGGTGTAGGATATGACGCCCTTCGCAGCGGAACAGCACCACATCGCCCGGTTGCAGGGCGGCGATACCGGCTTCGGCGATACCGGCTTCGGCGACAGCCGGACTTTGGCCGCTGCGGTACTGAATGCCGCTGTCGGTTTCCGGCGTGCCGCCGTCGTTTCCCGGAATGCCGCCGTGTTCGCCGGGGCAGGCGTATTGCGCTATGGGAGTCAGCACCGCAATGTCCCGGTCATTGCGCAGCAGGGGCCGCATGCTGTGGCCTTTCATACGTATCTGCACGTCGTGGCCCTCGGCGAGCATCGTTTCGACCTGCTCGAAAAACAGACGGTTCGTGAGTTGCATCAGGGTCGGGTGTTTGAGGATTCCTCCCCGAATACCGTGCGGCAGGCCAATTCGGCCGCCGCCGCGTCGGGCAGGCATTCGAGGTGATAGACGGGAACCTGCGCAACCACTCCCGAAACCAGGCCGCAGACGGCGTCTTCCAGCCGTTCGTCGTGTGCGAACGAGGGCGGGCAGGAGGGCAGCAGGGCGCCTATGGCCTCGATCGGCCTCAGGCGGCGGATGCGGTTCTGCGGCGCCTGCGAGAGCCGCACGATGGCGCGGATCGGGCAGGACAGGTTGCGGTAGCACGGGGTTTTGCCGCTCCACGGTGCGCCGCAGGCCACGACTTGCGTGCCCGCCTGTGCTTCCGCGTCCGTGTCGCCCGTGGCCGTACACGGTGCCTGCCTGTTCGGAGCGTCATCAGCCGCGCCTTTGGTTGCGATTCGCACGATGGGGCTGTCGTCGTTGAGCAGTTCCGCACCGGGAATATGCTCCCGCCACAGCCGTGTGTGGGTGCTTTTTCCCGTGCCCGATTCCCCGAGGAAAAGGACGGCTTCGCCCCGCAGGCAGATGACCGAGGAGTGGATGGCCACGGCCTGCCGATCTACGGCGGCAAGGTTGAACATCGTCCACAGGCCGAACCGGAACAGCGCCGGGGCATGGTGTACGCCGAAGTCGCTCGTGGCGACGGGCGAATCGTATGCTTTGCGGAAATGTGCCGGGGCGCTGCCGTCGCGTGGCGTCATGGTGAGCAGGTAACCCTCCGTGTCGCGGCCGAAACGGCAGTCCGCATCGGCGTCGGCGAAATCGAAAGCATCGAGTTCGCGGTATCCGGCGCCCTCGCCGACGGGTTGTCCCGCTGTCACTTTCAGGTCGACAGCCGGGGCATTCGCAGCGGGCAATGTCCGAGCCGCCGGAGGCATTGCCGCATCTGCCTCCGCTTTCGCTGTCGCGTTTGCGGCCGTTATCGCGTTTGCACCAGCTTCGGTATCGGCCGCCTGCGCCGTATTGTCCGGGGCTTTCGTCGCTGCAAACGGGGCCAGCGCCATGCCGAAAGAGCCCGTAGCGAACTCCCGGGGAATGTCGATGCGCAGGCCTGCTATGATGTATTCCATATTTTATTCTCCCAATGTTATAATCCGGTCACAGTATTCGAGCGAGCTTTCGCGGTGGGCGATGACGAGGAGCGTCAGCCCGGCGTTCTGCGCCGCCAGTTCGGCGATCGAGCGGTTGATATCCTCCTCCGTGCGGCTGTCGAGCGCCGAGGTGGCCTCGTCGAAAAAGAGCACGTCGGCCCGGCGATAGAGGGCCCGGGCTATGCCGATGCGCTGACGCTGTCCGCCCGAGAGCCGGCAGCCGCATTCGCCGACGGGGGTGTCGATACCCCGGGGCAGAGAGGCGACGAAATCGCCCAGTTGGGCCGCATCGAGCGCTTCGGCGACCCGTCGGCGGTCGATCTCGTCGGACGGGATGCCCGGTGCGACGTTCGAGGCGAAACTCCCGTCGCTGAGGAACAAGTGCTGCGAAACGTAACCGATACGGTTCTGCCAAGCCCGGCGGTTGGCCGCGGTGAGTGCGGCGCCGTCGACGGCAATCTCGCCCGATGTGGGTTCGTAAAGCCCCAGCAGGAGGTTGAAAAGGGTCGTTTTTCCGGCCCCGGAGGCGCCGCGGAAACCGATGCGTTCGCCCTTGCGGATCGTGAGCGAGAGCCCTCCGAAGAGCTCCCGGCCCTTGTCCGTGAAGCGGAACGTGAGGTTGCGGACGGCGATTTCATGTTCGAAAGGCAGTATTTCGGTGCTGGGCGACGACGGTTCGCAGGGCACGGCTTCCAAGGCGGCCGCATCGCGCAGGATCGGGATGGTGTAGCGGTTGTAACGGATCGTGGCCCATCCCGACATGATGCCGCGGACCGACGGCATCAGCCGCAGGGCCGCCACGGCGAAGACGCCGAAGAGCAGTTGGGCCTGTCCGTGGCCGAAACTGAGGGCCGCGAACAGGGCCATGCCCACGGCCAGCCCTACCTCGGTGAACATCTGGGGCAGCTGGCCGATGTCGGCTTCGCGGGAACGGGTGCGCACGACCTCGTCCATCGCGCTGGGCGCGGTTTTCGGACTCACCGATGCGATTGATGCGGTTGCGGACCAGCGCATAGTAGAGCCACACCGAGGGCAGGAAGATCACGGCGGCGAGCAGGGCTGCGAGGGGCGTGTAAAGGGCCAGCGCGACGAACAGCAGTGCGAGAAGCATCGCTTCGGCGATGACCCCGGCTGCGGGGCGCAGGACCCCGGCTGCGAAGGCCAGGCAGACGACATTGACGTTGCGGGCCAGCACCGAGGAGTTGGAGCCGTTGATGAAGGCCAGTCCCCGGTCGTGGTAGGCGACATAGAGGCGCCGCGAGAGGGTGCGGTAGAGGTCGTAGATGTAGCGGCGTTCGGCGCGTGCGAGCAGGAAATTAACGCCGCATTTGACGACCATAAATGCTACGACCCCCGCACAGAGGACCAGCGCAAAGGTGCGCGGCGACTCCAGTCCCGACCAGGCGTAGATGTGCACCAGCGGACCGTGGCCCTCGAATCCCGCGGGGTCGAGGACCAGTGTCAGCGCGGGCAGCAGGGCCGCCAGCCCCGCGAGGTTCAGCACGGCGCGCAGCAGCAATGTCCCGGCGATCCGGACGCCCCGGCGGCGGAATGCCGCGGGAAGTATTTGAAGGATGCTTCTCATGGTTCCACTTTTTCGATGGTCCCCAGTTTCACGTACCAGAGGTAACCCTCGACCCCTTCATAGCCCATTTCACCGAGCAGACGGAGGTATTCGCGCATTTGACGGCGGTAGCGTTCGGCATCGCGTTCGCCGAATTTGTAGTCGACGGCCACGACCCGCCCCTGGCCGATCATCACGCGGTCGGGACGCCGTGTCGACGAGCTTCCGGGCAGGATGATCTCGCTTTCGTTGCGGACCTGCTGCCAGCCGCCGCCGAACCATTCGCGCACCTCGGGATGTTCCAGCGCCCGGGCGATCATCTGCCGCAGGGTCGCGGCGTCGTCGGCCGAAAGCGTGCCTCCGGCCTTCATGCGCCGCACGGCGTCGTAAATCTGCGCTTCGTCGCCGGCCTGTTCGAAAGCCTTGTGCATCAGGATGCCGAAGTTGCGGGGCGAGAGCTCGACGTCGGCCCCGTCCTCGAAATAACGCTGCGAGGGGAGCCTCAGCCGCAGGTCGGCGCGCGCCGTGGGATAATCTTCGAGGATGACATGTTCGGCTTCGGAGCGTTTCGCGCCGCCCGCGACGGGTCCCGCGAACTCTCCGAAAGCGAAGTGTTCGCCTGTCTCGTCGGCTGTATAGCGTCCCTCGGTGTCGCCCAGCAGGGCCTTGTCGCCGTCGATGCAGATGCTTTGCAGCAGCAGCCCCCCGACCGTGCGGCCGCCTTTCTGCGGGATGAAGACGTGCAGCGACTCGGCGGCGCGCGTGAGGGCCACGTACAGCAGGTTCACGTTGTCGACGTGGGCGTAGACCAGTTCGCGGTAGTATTCCGCCGAGAAATCCGACTCGGCCATCGCCCGCTTGTAGCGTACCGGAAAGCGGCCGATCCCGCCGGTCGCTTCGCCGCGTGCCTCGGCCCAGACGATGTTCTGCACCATGCCGCTCGACTTGGGGTCCAACGCCCACGAGCAGTAGGGGATCACTACGGCCCGTTTTTCGAGCCCCTTGGCCTTGTGAATGGTGGTGATTTCGACCGTCGTGGCACTCTCGTCGACCGACAGCGAGCGGTTTTTGCCCGTCTCGTCCCACCAGCGCAGGAACAGCGCGATGTCGGCGATTTTCGTTGCGCAGAAGGCGATGATCTGCTCGTGGATGGCCTGCAGGTAGGCCGTCTGCCGGCGGTCGACCTCGAGGGCGTGCTCCATGACGATCCGCTCGAACGCCTCCTCGGGCGACAGCAGGCGGATCGACCGGAAAAAATCGCGTTCGCCGTCGGTCAGCGCGCGGTCGAATGCGTGGCCGAGGTAGTGGTTGTAGACGGCCCGCGAAAGCGAGTCGTCGGGGTTGAGCGCCAGCCGCAGGGCGGCGGCGATGAACGAACTGACAGGGGCGTTGCCGACGATCAGGGCCTCCTGCGTCATCACGTCGAAACGGTAGCGGGGCTCCTCGTTGCGGCGTTTGAAATCGAGCAGTTCGGCGGCGACCTTTGCGCCGTCGGTGGCCCCGCGCACGAGGATCATGATGTCGCACGGCCGGAACCCCTTGTCGATCAGCGTGCAGATGCGCTCGACGACGGGAGGCCGTTCGGCGAAGGTCTCGACCGAGATATAGCCCGGATGTTCGGCCTTGCGGCGGGGCGTCTGGGCGTGTTCGCGGTAGGCGTCGGCCAGCGTGTCGTGCAGTGCGGCGGCCTCTGCGGGGTCGATGGCCCCGTCGTCGGCGGCTTTCGAGAGGGTCTCGTTGAGCAGGAGGTTGTCCGCGGCGACAATTTGCCGGATGATGCGGTTGTTGAAATCGACCACTGCGGGCAGGCTTCGCCAGTTCTCCTGGAGGTTTTCGACCACGGTGTCGCCGGGTCCCAGGGACTTTTGGGCGTTCTCGTGGAGGATGCGCCAGTCGCCGCGGCGCCAACGGTAGATCGACTGTTTGATGTCGCCCACGATCAGCACCGAGGTCTCCTCGCTCTGCGCCATGGCGTTGTGCAGCAGCGGCAGGAAGTTCTGCCACTCCTTGACCGACGTATCCTGAAACTCGTCGATCATGAAGCGCTCGAAGCGATTGCCGACTTTTTCGTAGATGAACGGCGCGTCGTTGCGGCCGATGAATTTCGAGAGGATCTGTTTGGTTTCGGAGAGGAACAGCACGTTCTGCTCGTCGCACAACTCGCGCACCTTGGCGTAGAGGTCGGTCAGCAGTGCGAAACTGCGGTAATTCTCGCGCAGCAGTTCCGCCGTGTTCCACAGCCGGACGTGTTCGTCGTAGAATGCGCACAACTCCGCGAGCAGGGGTTGCAGCAGTGCGGCGGCCGCGACTACCGCAGGCGATGCGGTTTTCGTGCACCAGCCGTCGGTCGACAGTGCGCAGGTGCGTACCGTCTTCGTCGGCGGGACGATCTCGCCTGCGGCGACCTTGCGGAAGATTTGGGCGAAACTGTTGCGCCCGCCCTTGAAACTTTCGGGAGTGACGCCTGTCTGATTCATTCGTTCGACCGCCTGTTTACCAATTGCTTGGAAATGTTGTTTTGAAGCGGCGCTTCGGGTCGTGGCCTCGTTCACCAGCCGCACGAGCGTCTCCTTGTCGCCGGCTGCGGCCAGTGCGTCGCGGTTGCGCTCCTTGAACAACTCGTCGCCCAGCGCGAGGATGCCGTCGCGGATGTCCCACTTGGCGCCGTCGTCGATGCGCTCCTGCACGAAATCGGTCAGCCAGCGTTGCAGCTCCGGGTCGGAGGTGATCTGTTCGACGAGTGCGTCGGCGCTCTTGGTCAGTACCGATGCGGTCTCCAACTCGATGTTGTAGTTCAGGTCGATGCCCAGCTCCTTGATGAAGGCCCGCAGGATGCGTTGGAAAAAGCGGTCGATCGTGAGTACCGTAAAACGCGAATAGTTGTGCAGAATGCGCGTGCGGGCCGTGCGGGCGCGGCGGCGGATTTCGGTCTCGTCGAGCCCCGTCTCGCGCCGCAGCAGGCTCATGTATCCGCTCCGCTGCCCCGACGCCAGCGTGTTGATCTCCTTCAGGATGCGCGTCTTCATCTCCTCGGTCGCCTTGTTGGTGAAGGTGACCGCCAGAATCGCGCTGTAACTTTCGGGACGTTCGATGACGTCGTGCACGTATTTGTAGGCCAGTTGGTAGGTTTTGCCCGATCCGGCGCTGGCGTTCAGTATTTTCGCTCTCACATTCGTCGCGTGTTTTCTACCAAAGGTACGAATTTCCCCGCAAATCGACGCGGGAAACGGGAATTTTCGTACCTTTGACTTCGTCTTAGATACTTCTGTCTCGGCATAATCAGGCTGACGTTTGCTTCTGCGCTCGACTTTTCGTATCTTTGGCTTTACCTTGGTTCGGATGCTGTGCCTCGGCAAAATGCTGCCTGCGTTTGCTTCTGCGCTCGGTTTTCCGTATTTTTGAGAAATAAAACAGAGAGAATTATGAGAAAAATCGGAATTATCGCCCTCCTGCTTGTGACTGTTCAAAGCGTATCGGCGCAGGTCAGCATCTCCGCTTCGGCTTCGAATAGTGCGGGCGGACAGACTGTCGTTCAAACCGATACGATCGCCGGGCAGCGGCTCTGGCCGGACTTTCACGCCGTGGAGGTCGAAGGCGCCATGAAGGTACGTTTCGAAACGGCGGATGCGGAGCATCCCGTGGGCATCAGTTATTATGCCAACGATTTCAAGGCGGGCAAATACGTGAGCAAGGTCGAAAACGGCGTATTGAAACTGCGGATGCAGCGGTCGAAAGAGGCCGATTCGTTGCAGGTGACGGTACGCTACAATACCCTCAGCGCCGTGAAGGTTTCCGGCGCTGCCGTTCATTTCGCCGGACTGTTGAAGACGAATCTGCTGGACGTGAAGGTTTCGGGCGGTGCCCGCTTCGAGACGACGCTCGATGCGGCGGATCTTCAACTTGAAGTTACGGGTCGCAGCAGGGTGACGCTGAGAGGAAAAGTTCGCTATATGGATGCTGTCGTTTCGACGGCAGTCGTCGACGCTTCGCAGTTGCAGGCGATGGCCGTGACGGTCGATGCGTCGAACAAGGCCGAGGTGACGGTGCAGGCCACCGAGCGCGTGGTGATGAAGTCTACCACGGGCGCTGTGATCCGCTATGCGGGCAATCCGTCGATCGAACGTTCGCACACCTCCTCCATGTTGAGCGGTACGTTCGAGCGGTTGAATACCGATCCGAAATAGGGGCGAGCGGGCGATGCAGAGTTTTTTGCAGGAGGTCGCAGCCGATCTCTACCGGCGCTACGGAGAGGATGTTTCGTCGCTGCACATTCTCTTCCCGACCCGTCGTGCCCGCCATTTCTTCATCGACGCCCTTTCGCATCTAGCCGAACGTCCGATGTGGCAGCCCCGTTGGCTGACGATCGACGACCTGATGCAGGAGGTTTCGGGATTGCATTCGGGCGAACGCATCCGATTGATCGCCGAGTTGTACAAGGTCTATTCGGCCTGCCACGACGAACCTTTCGACAAGTTCTATTTCTGGGGCGAGATGCTGCTCAACGACTTCGACACGATCGACAAGTACCGTGTCGACGCCGATGCGCTGTTCCGCAATATCTACGAGTTGAAGGAGTTGGAGTCCGACGTCTCCTACCTGACCCCCGAACAGTTGGAGGTGATCCGCCAATTCTGGGCCAATTTCACCGACGGAGCGACGCTTTCGGAGGAGAAACGCCGTTTCCTGGCTGTGTGGCGGACGCTGGGCGACGTCTACCACGGTTTCCGCGCACGGCTGCAACGTCAGAGTATCGCCTACGGCGGTATGATGCAGCGCGCCGCGGCCGAGCGGCTGCTGGCGGGCGATTTCGCTTTCGCCGAGCGGCGGCGCTATGTCGTGGCGGGATTCAATGCCCTTTCGGCCTGCGAGAAGGTGTTGTTCCGTTTTCTGCAACACAACGCCGAAACCGATTTCTATTGGGATTACGACGACTACTATCTGAAAAACACCGACCAGGAGGCGGGAATGTTCGTGCGTGAAAACCATGCGTCGTTTCCTCCCGTGGTCGAGCTGTCGCACGATAATTTTCGAAAAGAAAAGGAGTTGACGGTCGTATCCACGCCTTCGAACGCCGTGCAGTGCAAATATGCCGGCCGGATCCTCGATGCGCTGCGCACCGGTGCCGACGGCCGGAAACGGCCGTTGGACAAGGAGACGGCCGTCGTGCTGACCGACGAAAACCTGTTGCTGCCGCTGCTCCATGCGTTGCCGGAGAAGGCCGGCGGCATCAACGTGACGATGGGATACCCGATCAAGACGACCCTTGCCTACGCCTTTCTGGAACGGCTCGTCGAGTTGCAGGCGCACCGGCGCGAAGGGCGGGAGGGGACGTCGTTCTATCATGTCGATGCGGCGGGTATCCTCGCGCATCCCTATGTTGCGCGGAGTGCGCCGCAAACGATTGAGCAACTGCGCCGGACGATGCTCGCCGACCGCCGTATCCGGATGATCGCCGACGAGCTGGGACAGACGCCGCTGTTGAAGACGCTTTTCACTCCGGCGGCCGAGTGGCGGGAGTTGTCGGACTATCTGCTGCGGGCCGTGGCGGCCGTCGCCCGAGAGCCCTACGACGGCGACGACGCCCGGCAGCGGGTGGAGTTTCTGGCCGTCATTTCCGAGCAGTTGATTCGATTGCGCAATTCGCTCGAAGCTTGTGATATAGAAATAACTACCTCGATCTATACATCGCTTCTGCGGCGGCACCTGCAAACCGTGCGGATTCCCTTCGAGGGCGAGCCGCTCGAAGGGTTGCAGGTGATGGGAATTTTGGAGACCCGCAACCTCGATTTCCGCAACGTGGTGCTGCTCTCGCTGAACGGCGTGGCGCAGGCTTCGTTCATTCCCTACAACCTGCGGGCGGCATTCGATCTACCGACTCCAGCCCATCACGAGGGGGTTTACGCCTACTATTTCTACCGGCTCGTCCAGCGGGCAGAACGTGTCTACATGCTCTATTGCGCCCATGCCGACGAGAAGACGACCGGCGAACAGAGCCATTACATCTACCAGCTCGATTTCGAAACCGGTTTCCGGTTGAAGCGCGTCGAGGTGGGGGTCGACGTCAATCTGGCGGAGAATCCGCCGATCGAAGTGGCGAAGGAGGGCGACGTCTGGGAGAAGCTCTCGCGTTTCGTCGACCCCGAATCGCCGGCGATGCTCTCTCCGACGGCCTTTTTCCGTTATGTCGCCTGTCCGCTGCGCTTCTATTTCTACTCCGTGGCGCGGTTGAAGGCCGACGACGATCTGACCGAGGAGGTCGACGCTCCGATGTTCGGAACGATTCTCCATGCCGCCGCGCAGCGGCTTTACGAGCAGATCGCGGGGGAGGACCATCCGGGCGGGACGCTGCGTGCGCTGGTCGGAAGCGGGGCGGTCGAACGGGCCGTCGCGGCGGCGATCAACAGCGAGTACCTGCAAAACGAGGCGGCCGACGTGAAGGAGTATCCGGGAAACCTGATGCTGGTACACGGCATCGTCTCCAAATACCTGCGTCACGGCGTCGTCGCCTACGATGCCGCGCACGACGGGTTTCGCGTCGAGGGGTTGGAGCGTCCCGTCGAAGACTCCTTCCCCTTCGTTTCGGCCGGCCGTGAACTGCGCGTCCGGTTCGGCGGCATCGCCGACCGGATCGATCGGTTGGACGACGGCCGCCTGCGGGTGGTGGACTACAAGACGGGCGAGTCGCAACTCGAATTCGCGGGCGTCGAAGCGCTTTTCAACGGCGAAGCCAAACAGCGGCAGTCCAATGTCTTGCAGACGTTGCTTTACGCGATGATGCTGACGCACTCCGAAGGTTGCGAGGCGGTGCCGGCGCTCTACTACGTGCGGCGGATGAACCGTCCCGATTACAGCCCCGAACTGGTGGATCGTTCCACGGGCGGCGTAGGGGAAGGCTATTCGGCCTATGCGGTCGATTTCGAGCGGCTGCTCGGCGAGAAACTCGCCGAACTGTTCGATCCCGCCGTGCCGTTCCGCGCGACCGACGATGCGGAGCACACGTGCCGTTATTGCGATTACAGGCAGATCTGCCGGAGATAATTACCCGATAAAGATTGAAAACGATGGGCGGAACGATCCGCTGCCGCCCCGTCCGCATGTCTGCGATTCTGTGTATTGCAGGGAATTGCCTACGGCAGTGTGGTGCAGGAGAGGATATCTCCCCGACCGGTGCGGGCGAACCTTCCCGAAAAAGATGATTCTGCGGCTCAGAGCTTCACGACGAAATAGGCCGCTCCGCTGCGGCGTGCCGCTTCGATGCCGACGGCCGAATCCTCGAAGATGAGCGTTTCGTCGGGCGTCGCCCCTTCGATCTCCATCGCTTTGAGGAAGCAGCCCGGATCGGGTTTGCTCTGCGGTGCGTCGAGCGCCGAGATGATGCCGTCGACACCCGCTTCGAGGTGCAGGTGGCGCATCACGTTGTCGATGTTGGTACGCTGGCCCGTCGAGACGATCCACACGCGGCCGCCCTGTTTCCGGAATTGCTGACAGAACTCCCACAACGGACGGTTGAGTGCCACGAGGTCGAAGTAGCGGGGGTAGAGTTCGATCTTGCGCCGCCGCAGCCGGTCGATCTCCGCGGGATCGTCGATGCCGATCGACCGCAGGAATTCGGGGCAGCGCACCCCGAAGTGGCGGGCGGCGTACTCCTCTTCGGTCATTGCGTAGCCCACTTCGCGCAACGTTTCGACATAGGCGCGGGCATTGGCGCGGCGCGTATCGACGAGCGTACCGTCGAAATCCAAAAGAATCAATCGAATGCGAGACATGATCTCAAACGTTAGTCGAATGATTGCATACCGGAACGAGCGATGCGCATCATCCGCTGGTAATCGTCGGGTGAGAGCTCCATGAAAAAGTAGTGGATCGGATCGACGCGCATTCCGTTGCAGCGTACCTCGTAATGCAGATGCGGAGCCAGCGACAGTCCGGAGTTGCCCGACAAGGCGATGATGTCGCCCCGCCGCACCCGCTGTCCGCGTCGTACGCCGATGCGGCCCAGATGCGAATAGAGGGTTTCGTACCCGCCGCCGTGGTCGATGACGACCGTCTGGCCGGAGGTGCTGTTGCGCAGCGACACTTCCTTGACCGTCCCGTCGGCCGTAGCGAAGACGCGCGAACCTTCGGGAATGGCGTAGTCGACACCCTGATGCGAGCGCAGCACCTTCTGGAACGGATTGATACGCATGCCGTAGGAGGTGGTGAGCAGCGTCAGCTGCTTGTTGATGATCGGCTGGATGGCCGGTATCCGGTTGCGGTAGGCGCAGCTGTCGATCGCCGCTGCCATGCGGTCGTAGGAGTCCGCCAGATCGGCGACGGCGCGCTCGGTGGCGTCGAGCCGTCGGGCGAACTGCTTCTGCAACTCGATAGTCGACTGCGACAGCAGTCCTTCGTAGAAATTCCAGCGGTTGGCGGCGTTCTCCTCCTCGAAATCGTAGGGATCGGCTTCGAAGAGGATGTGGAAGACGTTGCGGTCGCGCGCGATGACGTTCTCCATGACGCGATTCAGCGAGTCGTACCGCTCGGTGAGCGTCGCGTACTCCCGTCGCAGCCGGTCGGTCGAGTGTTTGAGCCGGTACTCCACCGGCGTGTCGAAGAAGATCGAGAAGGCGAAGTAGTAGAGCACGGCGGCGCCCGTCCAGACGAAGAGCTGGATGACGACGCGCGTGACGTTGTTCCAGAATGTCTTGCGGCGGCGGACTTTGGCTATGTATCGGCTGTCGGGCATGGCGTCAATCGGTTTCCATGGTTGTTTCGTGCATCTCCTCCATGAGTTTGTTGTACTCTTCGGCCGTCATGTCCTTGTTGAAGTAGTTGATCGGATTGACCACCTGCCCCATGTACATCACCTCGTAGTGGAGGTGCGGGCCGGTCACGCCGCCCGTGCGTCCCGCTTCGGCGATGAGCTGCCCGCGCACGACCGGATCGCCCGGTTTGACGAAGACCTTGTTCAGATGCGCATAGCGGGTCTTGTACCCGAATTCGTGATTGATGATGACGAAGGTGCCGTATCCGTGACGGGCGCGATTCAGGTCGACTTTTTCGACCACGCCGTCGCCCGTGGCGTAGACGGCGTCGCCCACGTTGCACGCCAGGTCGATCCCCTTGTGCATGATGTAGCGGCCGTAGATCGGGTGGCGGCGCATGCCGAAGGCGCCGATACCGTTGCGCAGCTTGTTGCGGTCGATCGGCCACGTGGCGGGGATCGCCGAGGAGAGTTTCTCCTTGTTCTTGGCCAGGATCTGCAACTGGTCGAACGAGACGGACTCCAAGTAGAGCTGCCGTGCCAGCGCATCCATCTGCTTCCATGTGCCGATCATCAGCGACGAGTAGCTGTCGTCGGCCATGGGACGGTACTTTTCGCTGGGGTATTCCGTGTAGATGCCGTCGAGCGAGAGCGTGTCGGTCGAGAAGAGCGCGCGGTAGACCGACTGGTCGCGGTGGCGGATCTCGGCGATCTTGCGTTCGGAGGCCTTCAACCGGTCCTGCATGATGCGGTACTTCATCACCAGCTCGCGGTTCGCACGGTTGATGCGGTACATCTTCGGCGTATAGAAGAAATAGGAAAAGAGGACGTTGGCCACCGAGATGAGGATGAATCCGATGAGTATTTTGCGCAGCAGGCGGTAGGTACGCAGCCGGAACGGAGCCGTGATAACTTCGTAGGTAAGGGTCTGCGGATTGAATCGGTGTTCTTTTTTTGCCATGCCTGAAAAAACTCAGCGGGAACGCGCAAATTTAGGTTAAATTGTGTAATTTTGCAACCTGATAAAAGCAAACGCAGGAATCGGATAAAACAGTATATATGGAATCGAATGAAATTCGCCAGGCCTTTCTGGACTTTTTCCGGAGCAAGGGACACGAGATCGTTCCCTCGGCTCCGATGGTAGTCAAGGGCGATCCTACGCTGATGTTCACCAATGCGGGCATGAACCAGTTCAAGGACATCTTTCTGGGCAACGCGCCCCGAAAATATCCGCGTGCGGCCGACACCCAGAAGTGCCTGCGCGTGTCGGGCAAGCACAACGACCTCGAAGAGGTGGGCCACGACACCTATCACCACACGATGTTCGAGATGCTGGGCAACTGGTCTTACGGCGACTACTTCAAGAAGGAGGCGATCGAGTGGGCGTGGGAGCTGCTGGGCGGCGTCTACAAACTGCCGGCCGACCGCATGTACGCCACGGTTTTCGAAGGCTCGGAGGAGGACGGCGTGCCCTTCGATCAGGAGGCTTACGACTACTGGAAGCAATTCCTGCCCGAAGACCACATCATCCGCGGCAACAAGCACGACAACTTCTGGGAGATGGGCGAGACGGGTCCCTGCGGTCCCTGTTCGGAGATTCATTTCG
>OGDN01003956.1_pt1 | contig 14305 bp, 9 predicted proteins | sample 1570271 | NCBI WGS metagenome assembly OGDN01 (sample SAMEA4384481, study PRJEB24528) | human gut metagenome | reverse complement strand
CAACAAAGGCACTTATCAATGAGATCTACAAGCAGGTCATTGACGAGGACCTTAAGAACCTTTTGTCGGAGCACAATTATAAGGTGGTCACCGCCGCCGGGGATATCGCTTTGGAGGGCAAGCATAACTTCATACTTGTGCTGACTCCGGAACGACTGTTATATCTGCTCATCAGCAAACCGGATTTGCAAATCGACTATCTATTCATCGATGAAGCGCACAAACTGTCCGGAAAAAATAGCCGTGGGCCGTTCAACTATAAAACCGTGGATATGCTTCTCAAAAGGAAGAAGAAGCCGCACTTCGTCTTTGCCTCACCTAATATCCCAAATCCAGAGGTATATCTAAAGTTGCTGACAGACATCGAAACCGACGGTGATGATAGCCACCTATGTTCCACTTTTTCACCGGTGGCCCAGATTAAGTTCAGCATCGACCTCAACAATTTCACAGTCAGCGTATATAACGACCATACCGGTGAGTTGGATCACCTTGCGGAAATCAAAGACAGAAACGCTTCTCTGGTTTCGTTCCTTCTGATGTTTGAAAGAATAAACCGGGAAATCCCCTTTGAGCGAAAGCAGCAGACCATCGTTTATTGCAACGGTAGAAGTAAGGCGATTGAAAATGCGCTTGCTTTTGCAGATCAGCTTTCGGAAATTCAGGATAATGACCTGAATGCACTGGCAAGGGATATCACGAATGAAGTTCACGGCGACTACTATTTGGCCCAGATTATAAAAAAGGGCGTCGCATATCACATTGGATACCTACCAGCTGCCATCAGAATGCGTATCGAGGACATGTTCCGTCGTGGCAAAATCACGACTATATTCTGTACCAGCACCTTACTTGAGGGTGTCAACCTCCCAGCGGATAATCTGTTCATTACCGATAACAAGATTTTCCGAAAGGTGATGACGCCGGTTGACTTCCGAAACCTGATAGGACGTGTCGGACGCATCCGTTTCAACCTTTACGGGAATGTATTCTTCGTCTCGCAGGGTGAAAAGCTGAAACAGGAGGACTATGTGGACCTTTTGAAGAAAGAGGTCCCGAAGCAAACGCTTTCTATCGAGGCTGGACCGAAGAGCCTAACAAATGCCGAAAAGAAATATGTCGTCGAGGCACTACTGCAGGGCAATATTGAACTCGTAAAAAGAAATGACGCACAGTCAGAGGAAGCCTATGTAATGATGCGGAAGTTTGCCCTCATTCTTTTACGGGATATTATGCAGGACAACGACAGCCTTGTAAGGCGTGAGTTCTCTAATCTGCTGACACCCAAGGACGAAGCGAAAATACGAGAAGCCTTTACTGATCCATTCACAGAACCGGATGATGATATCAACACCTCGGTGGATCAGACGAAAAACCTACGTGCTGCTATCGCAATGGGCCTGAAATACCCTGACCGTGTAGATGGCAGGTTCAACTATGACGACGTTTTGGCTTTCCTTGAAAAGCTGAGTCGGATCTTCAAATGGGGAAAGTATGAGGCATCCACGCTCGGAAAGCCGACGCTTCTGCGTTGGTATGCGGTTGTTCTTATTCAATGGATGGAAGGAACCGGCCTTAGCAATATCATGAAAAAGGCACTGGAGTACCGGCAACAGCACCCTGATAACTTCTGGGTGAACCGAGGTCAGAAAGAATACTACGACGATGGACTCCGGCACCGCAATATCGTATTTGCCGACACCTTGGAGGTAATTGATAACATTGTGCTGTTCAGTATTTCAAACTACTTCCTTCGCTTCTCGAATGAGTATAAGACGGTCCATCAGCTGAAGGAGTTTGATAACAACTGGTACGAATTTGTAGAATACGGAACGACGAATCCAATAACAATCCTTCTTCAGCGGAACGGATTCTCTCGTGAGGTATCCACATATATCCGGAACAACAAGGATGAGTTTATTATCGAAGGGCCGGATGGAAAATGGCATCTGAGCACGGCATTGCTTGAATGCTCAAATACTAACGCTCGAACAGAGGCGTCGAGTGTACGATACAACATGCCGGAGCTGTTTATAGCTGAAAGCGGTAATGTATAACAGTAAGATAGACTACACGATATCCCGAACTTATTCGTGGATTAAGCAGGAGGAACGGTGGATGCAACAGATATTTAGCAACACGACTTTAACAGTCAATCAGCTGATCGAAAAGATCGATACAGGAGAACTTGGCCTTCCGGAACTTCAGAGGCCGTTTATCTGGAAAGATTCAAAGGTGCGTGATTTGTTCGATTCCATGATGTGCGGGTATCCCATCGGTTATTTGATGCTGTGGGAGTGTCCTACGCTTGAAAAGAAGAAAACCATCGGAACAGACACCCACAACTATGAATCTCCGAAGCAGGTAATCATTGATGGCCAGCAGAGACTGACCTCCCTTTATGCTGTTATGAAAGGGAAAAAGGTCATCAATTCAAAATACGACGAGAAGTCTATCGTGATTTCCTACTGCCCGGTGAGAAATAAGTTCGAGGTTGGTTATCAGGCAACGAAGAAGGACCCGGAATGGATCTACAATATCAGCGAAGTGTTCACCACATCGAATATTACCAAGCTGATCATCAACTTTACCAAGAGGCTGGATGAATATCGGTCCTCCAAAGGTGAAACGCTGAGCGACGAGGAACAAGATCTGATTTCCGAAAACATCACTGCGCTTTCAAATCTGAAACAGCATACACTTCCAATATTTGACATCAAGGCTAATGCCGAGGAAGAGGATGTTTCAGAGATCTTTGTTCGTGTTAACTCCGGTGGCGTGGCATTGAAGCAAAACGACTTTATCCTGACGCTCCTTTCGCTCTATTGGGATGAGGGCCGGAAAGAGATCGAACAATTCAGCATGGAGTCAACATATCCCTCCAAGGACAAAATCACATCGTACAATCAGCTCACCGAGGTCACAGCGCAGGACGTTATCCGTGTGGTCATGGCTTATGCGTTTGACAGAGCTCGTTTGAAATATGGATATAAATTGCTTCGTGGAGCTGACTTTGATAAAAAAGGTGCGGTTGATATTACCCTCCGGGATCAGCGTTTTGATGTGCTCAAGGCCAAACTTCCGGATGTCCTCAATGTCCATAACTGGCACGAGTTCTTGAAGTCCATCATGAATGCCGGTTATTTGTCCGGAGATCTGATTCTTTCGGGAAACGCAATTTACTACACCTATGCGTTCTACCTCATCGCCAAGTATAGGTTCAATGCGTCGTATAACGAAAACATGCATCTAACCTCGCTGTGGTTCTTCTATGCGTCTCTGGTGTCGCTTTATACTGGATCGTTTGAATCCACGGTTGAAAACCACCTGAACTCTATCAAGGAGCTCACGTCGTTGGAAGAATACAAACGGTTCATTCTGTCGAGGGTTGAGGAGCGGCTTACAAATGACTACTTCGACATCACACTTATTGGTTCTGAGGGTCTGGCAGTATCAGGCCGAGGTAACAATGCGTGGAATGCCTATGTAGCGGCCTTGAACATTCTAAATGCAAAAATCCTGTTCTCAAAGAGCAATCTGCTCGTCAGCAAGTTGTTCGAGCCCGGTACCGACGGCAAGAGAAAGTCGCTGGAGAAGCATCACCTGTTCCCGAAGGCTTATCTGAAGACGCTGGGATACAACGATGCCAAGATTAACCAGATGGCTAACTATGCCTTCATCGATTGGAAAGATAATATGGAGATACTCGATGAAGCTCCTTCGATTTATTATCCGGTCGTTTGTGCTGGCCGCAGCCCTGAAGAAATCCAGAGGATGGAAGAAGAAAATGCTCTTCCGCACAGCTGGGAAAACATGTCATATGAGGATTTCCTGATTGAGCGGAGAAAGCTAATGGCGGCAAAGATAAAACATGCCTTTGAGATTTTGAAGAATAACGCCAACTGAGATGCGGGGATAAGCATATGATGGAACTCTTAGAAGATGTTTTTATCCGCTGTAGTAGGTGCGGAAAAGTCACTGGAATACACAAAGAGGATTTTGATTTTGAGTCCTATGTATATGATCGTGGCGATAATAGGATGGGTGAAGAAATCGAATTCCGTCACGAGGGATACATTAAATGTGATCAATGCGATAATGAAATCTCCTTCAGAATATCTGGCTACGAGTACCCAATAGGTGCATTCAACTATGAAGATAGTGAAATAACTGGCGGGCGGTTTGAGGAAGAGCCGCACATGGGAGTCATATATAGCCAAGATGATTTTGACCTCGATGATGCATACCCTGCATTTACACGGGTGGAGCAAATCATCATGGACATCGCCCAGAATCGTGAGTTGATCTACGACATTTCTCCCAGAGAGTTTGAGGCGGTTATCGAACGGGTGCTTCAAGATGAAGGCTTTGAAACAAAGTTGACACAACAAACCAGAGATGGTGGCCGTGATATAATCGCAACAAAGTATGAGATGGGAAAGCCGGTCGTTTTCTATATCGAGTGTAAACGCTACGGACGCCAGAACTCTGTGGGCGTAAATATCGTTCGTTCTCTATATGGCGTCCAGACGGCTGACCAAATAAACAAAGCGATTCTCGTAACAACTGGACATGTCACCCGTGGTGCTCGCAGATTTGTAGATGATCAGAATACGATGATGAGTGTCATCGATGTCGAGGAAATACACGAACTGATTCAAAGAAGCGCAAGGAAATATAGAGGCTACTGAACCTTTTAATTATTCCACACTTTTTAATTATTCCTCCGACAGCCGGTTTTGAGGGGTAAGTTTCAAAGGCCACAGAACCGGCCAGCAACAATCGAATAAACAGAAAAAGGGCTTCCGAAGCTCTGCTGTAAAACACAGCGGAACCTCGAAAGCCCTTTATTTCAAGCCTTTTTCAGCACTTATGCGCCGGAGAAGGCTTTTTCTGTTTGTATCAAAGACAGCGTCTTTATCGACCCCTGCTGCGGATCCGGAGGTATGTTTGTACAGTCGGTAAAGTTTATAAAGGCTCACAGTAATAACCGCGGTGAAGTGTCTGTTTACGGTCAGGAATCCAACGCTGATACATGGAAAATGGCAAAGATGAACATGGCTATCCGTGGTATTGACGCGGATTTCGGTCTGTATCACGCTGATACATTCTTCAATGATTTACACAAGTCATTAAAAGCTGATTTCATAATGGCTAATCCCCCGTTCAACCTTTCAAATTGGGGACAGGACAAGCTGATTGACGATGTCCGGTGGAAGTACGGCGTTCCACCTGCCGGAAATGCTAACTATGCTTGGATACAGCACATGATACACCACCTTGCGCCGAACGGAAAAATTGGATTGGTGCTTGCTAATGGGGCGCTCTCTACACAATCAAGTGGTGAGGGAGAAATACGCAAACGCATAATTGAAGCTGATTTAGTTGAGGGCATTGTTGCTATGCCTACACAACTATTTTACAGCGTCACTATACCTGTTACACTTTGGTTTATCTCAAAGAACAAACAACAGAAAGGCAAAACTTTGTTCATAGACGCTCGTAATATGGGCTATATGGTTGACCGCAAGCATAGAGATTTGGCCGACGAGGATATTCAGAAACTCGCTGATACTTTTGAAAGTTTCCAGAATGGAGCCCTTATAGATGTAAAGGGATTCTGCGCTGCCGTAACAACAGATGATATTGCAAAGCAGGACTATATTTTAACGCCTGGTCGCTACGTCGGAATAGAGGAACATGAAGACGATGGTGAGCCTTTCGATGAGAAAATGACAAGGCTCACTTCCGAGCTATCCGAGATGTTCGCAAAGTCACATGAGCTTGAAGATGAAATCCGTAAGAAACTGGGGGCGATAGGGTATGAACTTTAATGATAATTCTCTATATAATTGTTTAGTTAACAGAGATGGAGAAAGATACTCTTTGTTTGACTTAGCAATATGGAAAAATGGACTTGCATTTAAGAATATCAATTTTTCGGATTGCGGTGTTCCTGTTATCAAAATAGCTGAATTAAACAATGGAATAGGTGGTACTACCGCTTATACTAATCAATCTTTTCAGGAAGATGTTCATTTACATAAAGGAGACTTATTATTTTCTTGGTCAGGTAATCCAGACACTTCAATCGACATTTTTAGATTTCAATTAAACGAAGGGTGGCTTAATCAACACATTTTTAAGGTTACTCCCAATGAAAAGTTGATTGACAAGGATTATTTTTACTTTTTGATGAAATTCTTAAAGCCTATCTTTACCAAGATTGCAAAGAACAAGCAAACAACAGGGTTAGGTCATGTTACAATAGGTGATATAAAACAATTAAATGTTGTCATTCCTGACATGATGAACCAACGACAAATTGTATCAGTGCTGAAACCTATTGATGACAAAATAACGCTTAATAACGCTATAAACTGTAATTTAGCAGAGCAAATATGCGCTTTATATACAAGACTCCGCAAAGAAAAGATATGGAGCATATGCCCTATTGGTCAGATGGCAGAAAAAGTTGCTATGGGACCTTTTGGATCAAACATTAAAGTAGAAACATTTGTAGATACGGGCGTACCTATTATTAGCGGCAATCATTTAAGAAGTTTCCTATTAGAAGATAGCACCTACAACTTTATAACCGAAGAACACGCCGCAAAGCTTCAAAATTCTATCGTTTTCGCTAAAGATATTATTTTCACTCATGCCGGCAATATTGGGCAGGTAGCTATGATACCAGATAATTGCGAATATTCAAAATATGTATTATCACAGCGCCAATTCTACCTTCGCTGTAATACTTCACTTGTGCTTCCCGAGTGGGTGCTAATGTTCTTTCATAGCAGAGAAGGACAACATGAATTGCTTTCTTTTGCTAATCAGACAGGGGTGCCTTCCATTGCACAGCCCGCTTCAAACCTTAAAAAAATTGAGATACCACTCCCACCGATTGATACCCAAAGGGAATGGCTAGAAATAGTAAGCCCTATGTTTTCTGTTATTCAGCAAAATAAAAGGACTATACAAAAGCTATCTTCTCTCCGCGACACCCTCTTGCCTAAGCTGATGAGCGGCGAGATAGACGTATCCAAAGTGGAATTGTGATTAGCAACATCACCAACAAGTATAAATTACAGTTTTTTCGCATGAAAATCAACCATTTCTCCTGCGGGCGGTAGGAGTTAATACAAGGGATTGCCGCCCCGAAGTAGTCTTTCTCTGACAAAAGGAGAATGATTATGACGAAACAACTTACTGATGACATTGTACAGGGAATGCTCTCATTTCTTGATAATGCTCAATTAAAACAACTGCGTGACGTAGTCGAGACAACTTTATCCGGATACGAGATTACCGAACGCAAAGAAACAAACGACAGCTTTGATACAAATCAGAATTTGCTTTCTTCGTTTCTTTCAGCAAAACGAATAGAGGGTTGCTCTGAGAATACCCTCAAATATTACCGAAAAACTATTGAGATGATGTTTGCAACAATAAACAAGAGCATTTCTCATATTGTGACAGACGATCTACGGCAATATCTGACTGATTATCAAAAACAGAATAATTCAAGTAAGGTCACAATAGACAACATACGTCGTATTTTGTCAAGTTTCTTCTCGTGGCTTGAGGACGAGGACTGCATACTAAAAAGCCCTGTCCGCAGGATACACAAAGTCAAATCGGCTACTATCATTAAGGAAACTTATACCGATGAAGCGCTTGAACAAATGCGTGACAGTTGTGACAGCCTGCGTGATTTGGCGCTTATTGATATGCTTGCTTCAACAGGTATGCGTATCGGAGAACTTGTTCTGCTCAACCGCAGTGATATTAACTTTGAAGAGCGAGAATGCGTTGTTTTCGGTAAAGGCAGCAAGGAGCGAATGGTGTACTTTGACGCAAGGACTAAGATACATCTTCAAAACTACCTTGAAAGTCGCACAGACAACAACAAAGCATTGTTCGTATCACTGAAAGCTCCACACACTCGGATAACAATTGGCGGGATAGAATCACGCTTGCGCAATATGGGGAAGATGCTGAATATACAGAAAGTCCATCCTCACAAATTCCGTCGAACAATGGCAACAATGGCAATAGACAAGGGTATGCCAATTGAACAGCTGCAGAAGCTGCTCGGTCATCAGAAAATTGACACTACTTTGCAATATGCAATGGTTAAACAGAGCAATGTTAAACTTGCTCATAGGAAATATATAGGATAGAGAGGCGTATAAAATGGCTAAATGGATTGATTGCACATTATCCGATTTAGGTACAATCATTGGCGGAGCAACTCCCTCGACTAAAATGGAAGAAAACTATCAAAACGGTCACATACCGTGGATTACACCAAAGGATTTATCTGTGTTTAGAGGAAGATATATTTCTCACGGAGAGCGTAATATTACACAGCAGGGTTTAAAAAGCTGCTCAACACAACTTTTACCCAAACATTCTATATTGTTTTCATCAAGAGCGCCCATAGGCTATATTGCCATTGCTGAATGCGAATTATGCACTAACCAGGGTTTTAAAAGTATTGTTCCAAATGAACGTACAGACTATATGTTTCTGTACTATCTTCTAAAATTCAACAAGAATGCTATTGAGAATATGGGTAGTGGAACGACTTTTAAGGAAGTATCCGGCAGCACAATGAAAAGCATACCTGTTCGTGTGCCAGTTTCAATTGAAGAACAAAAGAGAATTGCAAGTACTCTTTCAGCACTTGATGATAAAATTGAAGAAAATGATCGAATAAACTGTAATTTACAAAATCAAGCACAGGCTTTGTTTAAGTCGTGGTTTATTGATTTTGAGCCATTTGGTGGCTCTGCCCCCTCTGAATGGTGTGAGTCCACGTTTGGACAGATTGCTGTATTGAAAACTGATAGTTGGTCTCCCACCAAAAATCCCAACGAATTAATTGAGCATTACAGCATTCCAGCACTTGATGAACAACACTACCCCGTATTTGAAACATCTTCCGATATTAAGAGCAATAAATATATCATTAATTCTAACTCTGTGATGATTTCAAAGCTCAACCCTGATACAAAACGTATTTGGAGACCATTATGTATTACAGATAATTCAGTTTGTTCTACCGAGTTTATTGTCTTTGAGGCAAGAAAAAAAGAACATAAAGATTTTGTTTATTCAATCTTGGATAGCACTCCATTCTTAAACTATCTATGTTCTCACACAACAGGTTCAACAAATAGCCGTCAAAGGGCAAATCCCAAAAGCACCTTGGATTATTCACTGTTATTGCCACCAGATACCGTAGTAAACGATTTCTGTCACATAGTCACGCCGATGTACGATTTAATCAACGCTAACATAATTGAAAACCAAGAGTTATCCAAAACACGTGACATCCTCTTGCCCAAGCTGATGATCGGCGAGATAGACGTATCCAAATTAGAATTGTGATTAGCAGCACCAACAAGTATAAATTACAGTTTTCATGTACAAAAACCTGCTCAAAACCGTAGGGAAAAGTGCATTTCCCTACGGTTTTGAGCAACAAATTAAGGAGTGACTTTTAATGAGCTACAAAGAATTCGATACAACTGAATTAACTGAAATAGACTCTGTAGGTTCTTTTATTAAAGAAATTCAGACCCTAAGAGAAAAAATTAATAACAATTCAGTAGATTTATATTTCCGTGGTCAAGAAGTTGAATTTTGGGATATAGAACCTAGCATATTTAGAAATGATATGCTTAGTATCGAACACAATCTTATGCAAATTCCCTTGCAGAGAATACCTATGGAATTCAAAGATTTTGATAATATGTTTGACATAATGGCTAAATATCAACATTATGGGATGTGCACCAGATTATTGGATTTAACTACAAATCCTTTAGTTGCTCTATATTTTGCATGTAAAAAACACGGAAACGAAGATTATGATGTTGATGGTAATATTATAATCCAAGAGCCATACGGTGTTATCTATTATACAGACAAGTATTATCCTTCAAGAACAAGCGATATTGAAGTTCGCATAGTATCCGCTTTAGCAAGCTATGACTTATCCAAAAACAACTCGGTTATAGAAGTCTTAGAAAGACTAAAACACGATGGCATAATTGATGATGACAAAAGAGCACGATGGCTTGAAGCAGAGCATTTCCGAGAGTTTGTCACAATTATACAAAGCAATTATATGGTGATACCAACATATTCAAATGTTAGATTAGGAAAACAAAGTGGGGTATTCTTATTATCAAGTCTTTTTACAATCAATAAAAGCACTAATATAGGGGAATCGACTATATCAAAGTCAAAATCTGATCTAAGAGAAGAGTTTTCTAAAGAATATTTTTACATAAATGGTGAAAACAAAGACTCAATTCTCAAAGAGCTGGACATGTATAATATAAACGAAGCTACTTTATTCCCAGAACTAGAACACCAATTAAATCACATACGACATATCAACCAAAGTCATGCTCAATCTGTTGCTGATTTCTCCAAATATGAAGAAGAATGTATCAACATTACAAATCAACAGGAAGATTCTCTTGATGATAGTAATATAAATAATTACATCATTAATGAATTACCGCACATTTTAGATTCTGTTGTAAGCTATGAAGATATAAATAAAATTAAAGACATTATAGCTAGCCATTTTTCTGTTGATTGGTACAAGCGTCCTCCAATTATGAGCAAAATACGAATGAGTATTACAGGATATTTCTTTAATAAAACTCAAAATAAAGAGGAAGCTAAATCAAAAGCAATGCAGATAAGCGCTATTGTAGAAAAAACAATTAGTGAATATATAACTAAAACCGAAAGCGAGGCATAAAATGTCAACGTCGTATGTAGAAGCCAACTATGAAAACGCAATCATAGACCTATTCCAAAGCAATATGGGATATGACTATGTATACGGTCCGGACATAGACCGAAACTTTTCATCTCCGCTTTATGATGATGTTTTGGAGGAAAGTTTACGCCGCCTTAATCCTAAAGCGCCGTATGACGCTATTCAGGACGCATTGCTTAAACTACGCAATTTTGAGAACGGCGAGCTAGTCCAGAAGAACGCTGTATTTATGGACTATCTCCAGAACGGCGTTCCTGTTCGCTATACAGAAAAGGGCGAGGAGCGCTCTACTATCGTTTATCTTGCGGACTATGAGAACACAGCCAAAAACTCCTTTATCATCGCAAATCAATGGACTATCGTTGAGAATGCCGAAAAGCGCCCCGATGTTATTATTTTTATGAACGGTCTTCCTGTTGCTGTGTTTGAACTGAAATCTCCCTCCCGTGAGGAAACTGATGCTTCAGAAGCGTATTTACAGCTCCGCAACTATATGTACGATATTCCCTCTTTGTTTATCTACAACGCTATCCTCGTTATGTCTGACCAGCTTACGTCTAAAGCCGGAACAATCACCTCCGGCGAGGATAGATTTATGGAGTGGAAAACAACGGACGGAAACTACGAAAACACACAGTATGCTCAATTTGACACGTTTTTTGAGGGTATCTTCCAAAAAGAACGCCTTCTTGATATTATCAAGAACTTTATCTGCTTTTCAGATGACGGCACGAAAGAATTTAAGATACTTGCAGGCTATCATCAGTATTTTGCAGTTAAGAAAGCGATTGAGTCCACGAAAAAAGCTACTGTTACCGATGGTAAGGGCGGCGTGTTCTGGCATACGCAGGGCAGCGGAAAATCGCTGTCTATGGTGTTCTATGCTCATTTGCTTCAAAGTGCGCTCAACAGCCCCACTATCGTTGTAATGACGGACAGAAATGATCTTGACGACCAGCTGTTCGGTCAGTTCGCAAAGTGCAAGTCATTTTTGCGACAGGATCCCATTCACGCAGAAAGCCGTGAACACCTGAAATCATTACTTGCAGGACGAAAGGCAAATGGCATAATTTTCACCACTATGCAGAAATTTGAGGAAGCTGATGAAGCACTCTCCGAGCGCAGAAATATTGTCGTTATGGCTGACGAAGCTCACCGTGGACAGTATGGTCTTGCCGAAAGCGTTGAAGCCGAAACTGGTAAACTGAAATACGGAACCGCCCGTATCATCAGAAATAATCTGCCAAATGCAACATACATAGGCTTTACAGGTACACCTATATCTTCCAAAGACAAAAGTACCCGCGAGGTATTCGGTGATTACATTGATATTTATGATATGACGCAGGCGGTAGAGGACGGCGCGACACGCCCTGTTTATTATGAAAGCCGTGTCGTAAAACTCAAGCTCGATGAAAATACTTTGAGAACGATCGATAAGGAATACGACCTGATGGCTGCACAAGCTGATCAAGGTGTTATCGAACAGAGTAAGCATGAACTGAGCCGAATGGAAGCTATCCTCGGAAATGACGCTACCATTAACACACTTGTCACCGACATTCTCGACCACTACGAAAACAACAGAGAAAATCTCCTAACAGGAAAAGCTATGATTGTTGCGTATTCACGGGAAATTGCAATGAAAATCTACCACAGAATACTTGAAATTCACCCCGATTGGACGGAAAAAGTTGCCGTTGTTATGACATCAAGCAACAAAGACCCCGAAGAATGGCGTGATGTTATTGGCAACAAGGCTCACAAGAACGAGCTTGCCAAAAAATTCAAAGATAACAACAGTCCTCTGAAAATCGCTATTGTAGTTGATATGTGGCTTACAGGCTTTGACGTTCCCTCGCTGGCTACTATGTATGTATATAAGCCTATGAGCGGTTATAATCTTATGCAGGCTATCGCAAGAGTAAACCGTGTATTCCGTGACAAGGAGGGCGGTCTTGTAGTTGACTATGTAGGTATTGCTACCGCTCTGAAACAGGCTATGAACGACTATACCGTTCGTGACAGGAAGAATTATGGCGATACAGATGTCGGAAAGGTTGCTTATCCGAAATTTCTTGAAAAGCTCTCACGCTGCCAAGACCTATTTCACGGCTATGATTATCACTCTTTCAATACGGGCAGCGACCTTGACCGTGCCAAAACTATCAGCGGCGCAGTAAACTTTATCATAGCTCCTGCAAGAGAGGGAGATAAAGAGGAGTTCCTAAAAGAAGCGCTTATGCTACATCAGTCCCTTTCTCTCTGCTCCTCATTAGTAGATGAGCAGCTCCGCATTGAAGCTGCGTTCTTTGAAGCCGTCCGCGTTCTGGTTATGAGAATTTCAAATCAAGGCAGCGGAGGTAAAACAATTTCACTGCCCGAAATGAACGCTCGTATCAACGAACTGCTGAAGCACAGCATAAAGAGCGACGGAGTAATCAATCTTTTCTCCGATGTGAAAGAGGAATTCTCTCTGTTCGACCCGAAATTCCTTGAAGATGTGGCAAAGATGAAAGAAAAAAATCTCGCTGTTGAACTGCTGAAAAAGCTCATTGCGGAGCAAATACATATTTACCGCCGCACGAATGTGGTAAAGTCGGAAAAATTCTCTGAAATCATTCAGCGCACGATGAACGCTTACCTTAATGGAATGCTCACGAACGAACAGGTAATCGAAGAACTCATGAAAATGGCAAAGGACATTGCCAATGCCACAAAAGCAGGACAAGAAATGGGATTAACTGCTGACGAGCTGGCATTCTACGACGCCCTCACCAAGCCGCAGGCAGTAAAGGACTTTTATGAAAACTCTGAGCTGATTGCGATAACGAAAGAGCTTACCGAAACCCTCCGTAAGAACAAGAGCATTGACTGGCAGAAGAAAGATTCAGCAAGAGCTAGAATGCGTATGCTGATCAAGAAGCTGCTAAAAAGTCATCGTTACCCACCTGAGGGAATGGAAGATGCAGTGCAGACAGTCATGACGCAGTGTGAATTGTGGACGGATAACGTATTCGATTAACAGAAATTTGAATTATATGCCATCATAACTCACGCTAAAAAATAGAAATTCCGCTTGCATTTTGTGATAATCTGTGCTATAATAAATCAGCAGGGACAAATTAAATCACCCCATAGTGATTTCGATAGCAAATCCCGATAGAAATTTGATAGCATTAGTCCATATTGCTTATAGACTTTGGATAATTCCTATCATTAGAAATCAAATCGTACCATATTGCCAAAACAAACTTGTTTAAGTTTCCCTTTCATTTGGCGAGTGGGAATAATCGCCAATTTCGGAAATTTCGCACAACAATGCGGTTTAACAGGCTTCAAATTGCTCTCTGATACCATTTTGATACCGAAATATCAAGATATGAAGTAGTTGCAAGTGGCTTTTATGTTGTAGCCAATTTGTAGCCAATGCTTAAAGCCGCTGTAAAATAACTCAACACCCAAGCCCGAGCAACCATCCTATGGAAGCTCGGG
>OGDN01003953.1_pt1 | contig 14317 bp, 21 predicted proteins | sample 1570271 | NCBI WGS metagenome assembly OGDN01 (sample SAMEA4384481, study PRJEB24528) | human gut metagenome | reverse complement strand
GCATCGTAGCTGCTGCCCCTACTGACCATTTTGTGATCTGGCACGACCTTGAAGAAGAACGTCGCGCCCTGAAGCGGGCCCTGCCGGAGATGGTGGACATCTACGGCAACATGGACTTAGAGACCCGCGAACGGCGCGTCATGGACTTTGCGCAGGGACGTACCCGACTGTTCGGCACAAAAAAGAGCCTGTCCGGGTCGGGCTGCAACTTCCAGCGGTATTGCCACCGGGCCATCTTTATGGGCATAGACTACGAGTTCAACGACTTTATCCAGGCCGTCCACCGTATCTACCGCTTTTTGCAGCAAAATCCGGTCATCATCGACATCCTGTACATGGATACCGAAAGTGAAGTGTTGCTTACCTTGCAGCGCAAATGGCGGCAGTACGATGAATTGAGTGCCCAGATGGAGGAGATCATCAAAACCTACGGGCTGGGCAGCCTTGCCCTGGAAGCCCTGAAACGAACGATTGGATGTGAGCGTGTGGAAGTCACCGGCAAAAACTATACCGCCATCAACAACGATTGCGTTGAGGAGGTGCGCAGCTGGCCCGCGGACAGTATTGACCTGTATGTGACCAGCATCCCTTTTGGCAATCACTACGAATACAGCCCCAGCTATAACGATTTTGGCCATAACCCGGACGATGCAGAGTTTTTCAAGCAGATGGACTACCTGACCCCGGAACTGCTGCGCACCTTGAAGCCGGGCCGCGTGGCGGCCATCCATGTAAAAGACCGTGTGCAGTTTGGCAACGTCACCGGCATGGGGATGCCGACGATTGAGCCGTTCCACGCGGATTGCATCTCGCACTTCATCCGCCACGGCTTTGCCTACTTTGGCATGATTACCGTTGTTACCGATGTGGTGCGGGAAAATAACCAGACCTACCGCCTGGGCTGGACCGAGCAATGTAAGGACGGCACCAAAATGGGCGTAGGCTGCCCGGAATACATCCTGCTGTTCCGCAAACTGCCCACCGACCACAGCAAAGGCTATGCCGATGTGCGGGTAAGCAAAGACAAGGCCGACTACACCCGCGCACAATGGCAGATTGATGCCCATGCTTTCTGGCGTTCAAGCGGCGACCGGCCTTTCGGGCGGGAAGATTTGGAACGCATCCCGGTAAGCAAGCTGCAAAGCGTTTACCGCAAGTATAGCCGAGGCACCGTTTACGACTACAACGAGCATGTAAAACTGGCCGAGGAACTCGACAAAGACGGCCGCCTGCCGTCCACCTTTATGGTGGTAGCACCCGGCAGCTGGGACATGACCGTATGGGACGACATAAACCGCATGCGCACACTCAACACCAGCCAGAGCCGACGCCGCCAGCAGATGCACGTCTGCCCGCTGCAGCTGGATATTGTGGAGCGGCTCATCAACCGCTATTCTAATCCGGGCGATCTGGTAGCTGACCCTTTTGCCGGCCTGTTCACAGTACCGTATCTGGCTGTAAAGATGGGCCGAAAGGGGAAAGGCGTGGAGCTGAACCCAGATTATTTCCACGATGGCGTAGGTTACTGTGAAACCGCCGATGCGGAGCAGAGCGCCCCCACGTTGTTTGACCTGATGGAAGAAGGGGAGGAGGCCGCCCATGCGTGACCTTTTACAAGAAAAAGACCGCACACGGGAGGCGGTCTCTCAAATCGTATCGTGGTGCTTGGTTATTGCGCTGCACCAGACCGAGGGCATCGGAAAAAAGCGGCAGGATGACGTAGCCGCCAAGGCGCTGGTTATCCAAGAAGCCGCCGCAAAGAGGCTGGCCCGGCAATCGCGGGAGGAAGTCATCGCCTGGCTGCGCAGCCAACTGGACAGCCTTTATTTGCCGGATGGTGCCCTAACTTTTCGCGTACCGTTACGGCGGGCACCCAAAAGTCGCCGTGAGCAGGAGCTGCGCATCGCCGGGGATCAGGCTGCTACCTTTACCTGGCTGGTTTTTGCTCTCGCTATCCACCAGGCGCTTCACTTTGGAGCGCAGCGGCTTGTGCGCCTGCATACGGCCACTTTGGAAAACTACCGTCAGTTTTCTGATTGGGAACTGGACGGTGCTGATTGGGCGTTTTCCCGCCTACAGTACTGTGCCCAGCAAGCCCTGCAAGAAGAATTGGACATTGTGGAAACGCCAGAGGATGCCCCAACCGCGGAACAAACCGCGACCGCCTACCTGCGGCAGACTCAGATGCTGCAAGAGCAGGTGGGACGTGTCATAAAGGCAGCACAGTTGCCCTCTGTTACCACGGAACAGCCGTTGGCCGTGTTGAGCACATCGCACCTACAGTCGTTACTGAAAAGTGAGCTCCCATGCGACACGGCCCGGAACTGGAGGACGCGATGACCGGGCGGCAGATCAAGCTCGTGTTCGTCGGGGTGCCGCCCTCGATGAACCAGTTCAACGGGCGGACGAACGTCCAGGCCTACCGCGCCGTAAAAGCCGACTGGACAGACCGCGTCACCTGGCAGGCCCGCGCCCGGCGGCCAAAGCGCCCTTTTGAACGGGCTGAGGTGCTGATCGAGTATCAGTTCCAGGACAATCGCCGCCGCGACCCGGACAACTACTCCGGCAAGTTCATTCTGGACGGTCTGACCAAGGGCGGCATCATCCGGGATGACAGTTTCAAACACATCTCACTCACCGTGCGGGCCAAGCCCAACCCCGGCCCGGCGGAGACAACAATCACGATCCGGGAGGTTTTGAACGATGAAAGACCTGAAATTCGATAACCAGCGCGGCGGCAAGTATGGCCTGTGATCTGGTGGACGTGGTACGGTGCAAGGATTGTTTGTTTTCCACTTGCGAAACATACTATGCAGGGCATGTTGTTTGCGTCAGCGATAAAGGTTGGCCGCGTTGGGTGAAAGAAAATGGGTTTTGCGATTTGGGAGAAAGGAAGGGATAAGATGCTTTTAACCATCCTCGACGACATCATTCTGGGCTGCATGTTTGCCGGGTTCTATGCGCTGGGTGTCTCGGCTGGGAAGGCTGCCACCCGGCAGGAGCCGGAGAACAGCATTGCCATGGAGCACAGGCATGGAGGTGAGGACGATTGACCTACGAGGAAAAGGTCCGCTGGCTGCGGCGGTACCGCGATGCGCTGAAGTTAGAGGTGGAACTGCGGCAGGAATTGGAAGCCCAGCGCGCCCGGGCCTGCAAAACCACGGCTGCCCTGACCGGCATGCCGGGCGGAGGAGGGGACGGCCAGGCGCTGCCCCGTGCGGTGGAAAGCATCGTGGCTGCCCAGCAGGAGCTGCAGGCACAGATCAATCTCTGCGGAGCGACCCGGCGCGCGGTGGTGGCGGCGCTGGACCAGGTTACCGATGCGCGGGACCATGAGATCCTGCGTCGGCGGTATCTGCTGGGGCAGCGGTTTGAGGAGATTGCGGTAGAGATGTGTTTGGAGTATCGGTGGGTGAGGAGGAGGCATAAGAGGGCTGTAAGTGATTTACCTATTTAACGATATTTTTTTTGAAACTATTGCAATTATTACATAAAAGTAATATTATATAGATATGGAATACATACTACAAGAAGGTGACTATACTGGACAGAGATAAACTTATCCAGGAATTACTGAAGGTAATTGCTGAATACACTCAAAAATTACCTGTACTTATACATCCGAAATGCTTTGAAGAATTGATGCAGCTTCTATATGCAAGCGGATCCGAAAAGGCTTTTATGAAAAAGCTGTCAGAGTTCCTTGATATTATATACTCAAATCCAACGACATTCTTCTTCTCTACAGGATTAGAGAATCCCAAAGGAGAGCCTGATATATATTCTATGCGTTTCAAACTCAAGGATAAAAATATCAGAATTTTGTTTTCTCTCCAAGATGGTAACCTTCTTGCACTTACTGCATTCCATGAGAGATCTGGTAAAAAGATCTCATCTTATATGTCATATTTTCCAACCGCCCATGAGCGCTTGAATGCTATGACCAAATAGGAGGTTTCTTTATGCTCAACAAAGAATTTTGCATTCCTCTTGAAAACCTTGTTGAGGAATTAGCCCAGCCTATGAGCACCGCCGACATCGCAGAGTTAACCATTCAATTGCAAATCGGAAAAACTGTTAAAGAAGCTCGTAAAGCAAAGCATCTTACTCAAACCGCTTTTGCAAAAGTAATGGGTGTAACGCAAAGTATGGTTTCCCGGTGGGAAAGTGGCGATTGTAATTTTACATTGCATACTTTAATTTCCATTGGCGAGGTACTTGGACTCTCTATCCGAAATCCTTTAACACCTTCTAATAGTCTAAAATGTACAAAAATAGATGTTGGTTTCCGTTCCTTCAAATCAAAACCCATTCCAGACAATATTAGTGATAGTTCTATAGAGGTAGCTGCATGATAAAACTTGATGAAATAGTTTCTGGTTTTTCTTATGTCGGAAGTTCTGTTAAGGAATGTAAAATTCTCAACTCTATTGTTGGTTTGGGCCCTGACGCCCAATACTCGTTAGAATTGGATTTTTCCACCATGCTTTTGCCTCTAAACAAAGAGGATCCTTTTCGGCGCGGTCGCGTCCTTTTAAGTATCGGATGCAAAGTAAGGTCTGAAGCTGATGAAGATGCCAAAACCGATATTGATTTTGTCATTGAGGGTGAATTTTCTGTATCTAATGAGATGTCTGATGAAGCGTTTACTAAAATGCTTATGGTGAATGGTGTTTCTGCTCTTTATGGAATCGCCCGCAGCAAACTTGAAGTTATAACTGCTCTAACTTATCACCAAGGCAAAATTTCTTTCCCCATGATCAATGTTTTGGAACTCTTGAAGGAAAAGCAGGAGCAGGAAAGTCAAAAGAATTGACCCTCGAAAGCCCCCTGTAAAAGTGGTATAATGATACTGTCAAAAGCCGTAAGGAACGGGAAACCGCCTTGCGGCTTTTGTGTTGCGGGGGACAGATGCGGAGCTGTCCATTGCGATTCCTCTTAGCAGCATGGGGCCTGCGCGGTGTGTCAGCCGCGTGGCTGTGTATAAGGCCCCAGCCCGGTTGAGATGCCGGGCATTTTTTGTAGGCGTAGCTTAACGCAAAGCAGCGGTCTCCAAAACCGCAAGATGAAGGTGCAAGCCCTTCCGCCTGTGCCATCCGCCCCGCCAGCCCGGAGAAGCTCACACATCCTTTTCTCTTTCTCTTCCGTCTGTGTGCTGGCGGGGTGGCTCTTGAAAATAACCACCGGGGGTGCCTATGGAGAAACGACCGACCGGCAATCCCCGGTATGCAAACGGGGCCCTGCGCCGCAGATACCGCGCCAGGCTGCGGGCGATGGGCGGAGAGTGCTGCATCTGCCACGGCAGGCTGGGGCCGATCCATTACGATGAACCGTCCGATGCAGCGCATCCGCTGTCCTTTGTCATTGATGAGATCAAACCTGTGTCGAAGTGGCGGCAGTTCGGGTATGCTTCGCCCCGCGCTGCGGCCGAGGATTGGGACAACCTACAGCCCGCGCATTACTTTTGCAACGCGCAAAAGAGCAACAAAACAGGCGTTTTCGGGGCAGATTCGGGGCAAAAAATCACAAAAGCGCCCAAAATCAGCGATGGAAACTGGTAGTGGGGGAGGGTCCCCCGGCCCCCGCGGTGGCGACCTCGCCCCGTCCAGCGCCGATTTACACACAGGGAGTTTTTGAATGAAGATGAAGAGCGTGACGGCCAGGGGCGACCGGCTGAAACAGCTGAAAGAGTTGGCCAGGGTGCTGGCGGAAAGCATTGACAGCTGCCTTGACCCCAAGGCGCTGCCGCCTTTGGCCAAACAGTACCGGGAGACCATCCGGGAAATTGAAGAAATCGAGGGAGCAAATAACCATGGCGACGAAGTCAGCGACATTCTTGGCGAGCGCGCCGCTGATGGGAAGCCAGGAGCCGTCCGAAAGGATCGCGCCTGAGTACCAGCGGTCGGACGGGCTGGACGCTGCCAAGTTGGTGCGGATAGGCGGCACCGTGCTGGACCCCTGGCAGGGTGACGTGCTGGATGACTGGATGGGGTTTACCCCGGCAGGCAAGTGGGCCGCCCCCACGGCCGGCGGCAGCGTACCGCGCCAGAACGGCAAAAGCCTGCTGATCCAGGCCCGGAGCGAGGCCGGGATGCTGATGTACAACGAGCAGGTCATCTACACTGCCCATCTGCAGAAAACCGCCACCGAGACTTTTGAGGAAATGCGGGACTTTTTCGAGGGTCCGAAACTGCGGCGCTATGTGGCCGAGATCAAGACGGCCATCGGGCGCGAGCAGATCATCCTGAAGTCCGGCGCGCGCATCAAGTTTCTGGCCCGTACCCGCAACGGCGGCCGCGGCCAGCATGGTGACCTGCTGATCTTTGACGAGGCCCAGGAACTGGACGCGAACCAGCAGCCATCTCGGCCAGCCTGAACCCGCAGACGCTGTACCTGGGCACCCCGCCCGATGAGACCGCCGTGGGTACGGTGTTCCGGGGCATCCGCAGCAAGGCGCTGGAAGGCGAGAGCCGCAAGACCGCCTGGTTTGAGTTTTCTGTACCCGAAATTGGGGACGTACACGACAAGCGCCGCTGGGCGGCGACTAACCCGGCACTGGGGCGGCGCATCCAGCTGACCACCATCGAGGGCGAGGTGGAACAGATGGACCCCGACACCTTTGCCCGGGAACGTCTGGGCTGGTGGAGCCCGGTAACAGCTGAACAGCTGGACTACGCCCTGAACAAAGCCGCCTGGGAGCAGTGCGGCAGCGATGAGCTGAAACCCGAGGGCAAGACCGCCTACGGGGTAAAGTTTGCCGCCGATGGTTCTGCCGTCTGCCTGTGTGGTGCGGTCATCCCGAAAGAGGGACCTGCCCGCGTATCGCTGATCGAGATGCGGCCCTCGGGGCAGGGGTACGGCTGGCTGGCCGACTGGCTGAATGTCCGCTACGACCGCGCCAGCTGTGTGGTCATTGACGGCCGCAACGGCGTGGATGTGCTGGTGGAGCGCATCCGCCCCACCTGGAAAGCGAAAAATTCCGTCATCCGCCCCGGCACGAAAGATGTGATCGCGGCGGTGGGCGGTTTTACCAACAGCGTGAACGAGCACAGCCTGACCTGGTACCGCCCCCAGACGGTGCTGAACGAGAGCGCCGTGACCGCCATCAAGCGGCCCATCGGCGGCGGGTACGGCTTTGGCGGCGACAACAGCCTGCCGGTGGAAGCCTGTGCCCTGGCCCTTTGGGGCGCAAAAACCTGCAAACGAGACCCGACACGCAAGATGCGCATCGGCTAAAAGGAGCAAAGATGACCGACCTGCATTTTGGCATCATCACGGGGCTGACCCTGGAGGAAAACCGGCAGCTGGCAACGCTGGCCGAGGTGTTCAACTACCACCAGCCCTACAATGAGACCAAAGACAAATACTACGAGGGGCACATCACCCTGAACGATGTAAACATCGGCATTGCGCTGCCCGGCGGCATCAAAAAGCTGGAGATCGGCTGCAACTGGGGGCAGAAAACCGTGGATGTGCTGGCTGCGCGCAGCATGTTTGACGGTTTTGTAGGCAAAAACACCGAAGCCCTGACCCAGCTGGTGGCCGATAACCGGCTGATTGCTGAATACAGCAAGGCCTGCCGGGATGAGCTGAAATACGGCTGCGTGTTCGCCACGCTGTACGCCGACGATGCCATCGGCTGCCGCATCCGGTTCCACAGCCCCGCCACAGCGGCGGCTTTGTGGAACGGCGAAAAAGGGCGCATCGACTGCGGGCTTGCCATCATTGACACCGTGCCGGATGAGCAGTTCAAAGGGCGCTGGGTGCCGCACCTGGTCAACCTGTACACCGACGACGCCGTTATTGTGCTGGAACGCGTGCAGGGCCAATGGACGGCCACACGCCACGCCCACCGCATGGGCCGCCCTCTGATGGAGCCGCTGATCTGGAACGCCACCAGCGACAAACCCTTTGGCCGCTCCCGGCTGAAAAAGGCCATCCGCGCACTGATCGATGATTATGTCCGCATTGTTGCGAACGCCACCGTGGCGCTGGAGTTCGACACCACGCCCCAGAAATATCTGCTGGGCGTGACCGATGAGCAGTATGATGCCATCATGAACGATAAGTTCAAGACCTACGTCGGCAGCCTGCTGACGGCCACCAGCAACCCCGAGACCGGCGAAAACCCGCTGTTCGGCCAGCTGGCCCAGGGCAGCCTGGCACCCCATGTGGAAAAAATGCGGATGACCGCCACCCAGTTTGCCGCCGCCACCGGCCTGACCGTGACCGATGTGGGCGTGATCAATGATGCCAACCCCACCAGCAGCGATGCGATCCTGGCCCAGAGCCAGACCCTGGTGCTGATGGCCCAGCAGTTGAACACCGGCAACGGTGACGCGCTGCGCACCATTGCCCAGATGGCCCAGGCCATTGCCCGCAGCGTGACGCTGGATGAACTGACCGAGGAGGAGCGGGACGTTATGGCCCACTTCAAGAACCCCGCCATGCCCAGCGTAGCCGTGACCGCGGACGCTGCCATCAAGATTGCCACGGCCCGGCAGGAGTTTGCCAGCACCGATACCTTTTTGGAAATGATCGGTTTTGACCAGGCGGACATTTTGCGCATCAAGACCCAGGAGCAGCGGGTGCGGGGGCAGCAGGTTTTGTTAGAGGTCGAAGATGAAGCTGACGGCACAAACGTGGAGTGAGTATGTGGCCCGCCTGGCCCGGCTGAACCAGAGGGCCGGGCAGCTGATGGCTGACTACATAGCCGCCCACGGCACCAGGGACACCGACGCACTAATTGCCTACGCCCACGCGCTGGTGACAAAGTACGGCGAGGGCAGCGCCGAACTGGCCTGCCAGATGTACGATGCCCTGGCCGCCGCGGCCAAAGCCGGGGTGCCCGCCGCCGAGCCCGCCAAAACGGCCAGCTATGGCGAGGTAGCCCGGATGGTGCAGGCCACCAAAGCCAGCCAGCCCCAGATGCAGCAGGGAGTAAGCCGCTTAGTCAAGCGCGCCGGAGCCGACACGACCCTGAAAAATGCCCTGCGGGACGGGGCCGAGTTTGCCTGGATCCCCCAGGGCGATACCTGCGCCTTTTGCCTGACGCTGGCAAGCCGCGGCTGGCAGAAAGCCAGCCAGGCAGCCATCAAAGGCGGGCATGCCGAGCACATCCACGCCAACTGCGACTGCGAATACGCGATACGGTTTGACGGCACCAGCACAGTGGCTGGGTACGACCCGGACGAATACCTGCGCCGTTACCGTGCCGCCGGCAGCGATGTGAACGCCCTGCGCCGGGTGGAGTACGCCAAGAACCGGGAGCGCATCAACGCCCAGAAAAGGGCAGCGTATGCGCTGCGGCAGAAGAACCGCGGGCAGAAAGTTGCCATTACAGACATTGCCATACAAAAAGTGCCGTTGGTGGCCCCGAATGGGGCAGATCACCAGACGGCATTTTTTATACAGGAAACCCACAAGGAGCTGCTGCGGTTTGCCCAGAAGCAGAACGACAGCAACGAGGTTGCCTGCCTGCTGGACCTGACGACCGGCGAAAAGCTGGACTTTGTAAAGGGCGACCAGATCTCGGTAGACATTGAGAGGGATGCCGCTTCCTACCATTGGCTGCGCAATTCTCCAGAAAAAAGTCTTATGCTTTGCCATAATCATCCTGGGCAAAGTTATTTTTCTGATAGTGACCTTGTTCTTTTCCTTGAACACGAAGCCATCGGAACCTTATCTATCGTTACGAACCAAGGGAAAGTCTGGACTATCTCTAAGACTCAAGGTTACAACTTCAAGACGGCATTTTCTGAATTTAAAAAATGTATTCTAGCCAGCAATGGAAACCACGATAACGCAATTGACAGCTTCTTGAAAAATGGTTATAATTATGGCGTTGAGAGGAGATGATTGCATGCTGGATGGCAAGCCGATGACACAGGCGGAATTACTGGCCTGGTTCGACGAGATGGAAAAAAATGGCCCTGTCCCTGCAGGTCAATCTGATTCCGAAATTGAAAAATCTTGGCAAGCGTACAAGAAAGCGCACAATATTCAGTAAATTTTAACCACGATGCAAAACGCACCGTGGTTTTTTTATGCCTGATTATAGGAGGGCCGCTATGGCGAAAGATGATTACAATTACCTGGTGTTCAAGATTCTGACCTACCTGTACGCCTGTTTGCGGCGCAGATGCTGTTTTGAAAGTGCCGCCTTTTTAAAAAAGATCATCACGCCGGAGGTGCAGGAGGATTACCTTGTGGATGTGTTGCGTTTTATGGCGCGCGAGGGGTTGATTGAGGGCTTGGCCTTTGTAAAAGTGTGGGGCAACGACTATGTGCTGGCAAACAACTACGCTGATATGTGCATTACTCCGCAGGGAATCCGCTACTTGCTGGACAACGACACCATGCAGCAGGTGAAAAAAGCCATTTTGGAGGGTGCGCCCGGCATCGTGCTGGATCTGGTCAAGCTGGCCCTGTGATAAATTTTGTGGGATTTTTGAAAATAGGGGTTGACTTTTTGTGTACACGGTATATAATAAGCGTGTACACAAAAAGTGAGGTGATCCTATGTCGCCCCGTACAGGCAGACCGAAGTCTGAAAACCCCAAAGACATCCAGCTAAAAATTCGCGCTGATGAACAAATCATGCGCGATTTGGACTACTGCTGCGAAAAGCTCAACAAAACGCGCAGTGATGTTATCCGGCTGGGTATCCAAAAGGTCAAGGCCGAGGTAGAAAACAAATAAGGCTCCGCCCACCGACGACCAATCACCGGGCGAAGCCTTATATCAACCCAGAGGTGTTACCATCTGGTAAGTCTATTATACCAGTTGGTAACGCCTCTTACAAGTGAATGAGAGGTAATTTTATCATGAATCACGACCACCTTAACAAAAATCCGAACACCTGCGACCTAGAATCTGCACTGTTTGAACTCAAGTGCGCCACTGGCGTTGTGGATGCCATTCAGACCGCCATGGCCGAGGGCAGTTGCAGCGAGAAAAGCTACACCGACGCACTGTTCGGCGCAGTGATGTACCTTGGTACTGTGTATCGCCAGTTTGAAAAGCAGATTTTTGTGGAGGGCAAATAAGATGAACGATTTGCAGATTTTTAAGTACCAGGACAGCGAAGTGCGCACGGTAGAGCTGAACGGTGAGCCGTGGTTTGTGCTGAAAGACGTGTGCGGGGTACTGGGGCTTGGGACTGTCTCTAAAGTTGCTGATAGACTGGATGCTGACGAAAAGGGTATGAATCAGATTCACACCCCTGGCGGGATGCAGGATGTAACGGTCATCAACGAATCCGGTCTATACAACGTCATCCTCCGCAGCGACAAACCGGAGGCCAAGCCTTTCCGCAAATGGGTCACTGCCGAGGTTCTGCCTACCATCCGCAAGCACGGTGCCTACATGACGCCGGAGACCTTGCAGGCCGCTATCCTGAACCCTGACACCATGATCCAGCTGTGCCAGCAGTTAAAGGCTGAGCAGGACAAAAACGCTGCCCTGACTGCAGCCAACAGCCAGTTGACCGTGGACAAGCAGATCATGCAGCCCAAGGCAGAGTATTTTGACGAACTGGTCGACCGCAACCTGCTTACCAGCTTCCGTGAGACGGCCAAACAACTGGGCATTGGCGAGAAAGCGTTCATCGCCTTTTTGATGGAAAAGAAGTACATTTACCGCGACAAAAAGGGCAAGCTGATGCCCTACGCCGAGAAGAACAACGGCCTGTTTGAGATCAAGGAGTGCTTCAACGAGAAAACCAAATGGAGCGGTACCCAAACCCTCGTCACCCCCAAAGGCCGTGAGACGTTCCGGCTGCTGTACCTGAAAGTTTTGTCCTAATTGAATACAAACCCTGTTCGGAGACGGACAGGGTTTTCTTATGCCCATCCCGGCTGCATGAGGCCGGGGCGGGCGTTTTTTATACCCAAAATTGCCCGGCATGGCGTAAAACTGCACAGCCAGGGCGGATGCGACCCGCGTAAACAAAGCGCAGGCGGAAAGGAACCCTTATGAAACGCGAAGAAGTCAAGAACAAGATCCCCGGCATTACCGATGAACAGCTGGATTGGCTGATGGGCGAAAACGGCAGGGACGTCACCGCCGAAAAGACCAAGGCCGCCAGCCTGCAAGGCCAGGTGGATGACCTGACCAAGCAGCTGAACACCGCCAAAGACGGCCTGAAAGCCTTTGAGGGGGTGGACGTGGCCGACCTGAAAGGGCAGATCACCAAGCTGCAGGGCCAGCTGACCGATCAGGCCGACAGCTTTGCCTTTGATGCCGCCCTGGACGGTGCCATCCGCGATGCACGCGGCCGCGATGTAAAGGCCATCCGCGGGATGCTGGATGTGGCGGCGCTGAAAGCCAGCAAGGACCGCACCAGCGACATCAAGACCGCGCTGGATGCCCTGGTGAAAGACAAGGCCTGGGCCTTTGATGCCGCCCCCGGCGGCTACCCCAACGTGAAAGACGGCGGCGAGGCCGCCGCCCGCGGCAAGGGCGGCATGGTGGACGGCGTGGAGGCTGCTTTCGCGTCGATGAATCCGAACTTGAAAGTGTAAGTTTTACAGAAAGGAGCCAATTATGGCACATGCAAATCAGGAACGCTGGAGCAAGCTGGTGGACGCTAAGCTGCGCAACCAGCTTGTGACCCGTGACAACTACATCTTTAACAACCGCTACGAGGGCGACCCCAAGGCGGGCAAGGTCAAGATCCCGGTGCGTGATACCGAGGTCTCTGTCAAGGACTACAACAAGGCCACCGGCATCGACCCCGAGGCCGGTACCACTACCTACCTGGAGCTGAACATCGACCAGGATGAGGCCGTGAACGAGCTGATCGACGGCTTTGATGCCGCCAGTGTGCCCGATGGCATTGTGGCCGACCGCCTGGACAGCGCCGGTTACAGCCTGGGCCTGTCCATCGACAAGAAGTCCATCGAGGCTTTGCAGGCCGCCAGCGGCGCCACCATCAGCGCCACCAAGACCGCCGCTACCGAGGCCAACGCCTATAAGCTGGCGCTGGAGGCCAAGCGCGTGCTGAGCCGCAAGGGCGTACCCGCCGATGGTCGCTTTATGATCGTCTCGCCCGAGTACCTGGAAGTGCTGATGCTGGATGAGCATTTCATCAAGCGCGGCGATCTGTCCCAGGAGATGGTGCAGGCGGGCGTGGCCGGTAAGATCGCGGGCTTCAACGTGTTTGAATCCAACAACATGGATTACGAGAACAACACCCGCGTGGCCAGCAAGAAGACCACCACCGAGTTCATCTGCGGTCACCCGAACTGGTGCCACCGCGTGATGGAGTGGCAGGTTCCCGTCCACCTGCAGGATCTGGCCGGCAGCGGCAAGTACATCGGCGCAAGCGCCGTGCAGGGCCGCAAGGTCTACGGCATCAAGGTCTCCAAGCCGCAGACCCTGTACATCAAGCGCACAGAGGCCTGATAAGGAGGGCACCCCATGGGATACGCCATTGTGGAGGAAGTTGAGGTCGGGTTCCGCACACTGACCCAGGAGGAACGGGAGCGGACGGCCGCCCTGCTGGAGGAAGCTGCCCTGGTGATCGATGCCTACGGCAAGGATGCTGACCCTGATGTAAAGCGGCTGGTCTCCTGCCGGATGGTGCGCCGCCTGCTGGGTGACGGCACCGGCGGCGAGACCCCGCTGTACCCCATGGGCGCTACCCAAGGCAGTGCCACAGCGCTGGGCTATACCCAAAGCTGGACCATGGGCAGCAGCGGCAGCGCCGGGGAGCTGTACCTCTCTAAGCTGGAAAAAAAGCTGCTGGGTGCGGGCAACCGCATCGGCGCAGCCAGCCCGGTGGAGGGGCTTTGCGATGCTGTACGAGAAGCACCAGACCGGCGAGGATGCTGTCCATGCGCCGGTGTATGAAGAAACACCCGTGACCGTGCACAATGTGCTGGTTGGTGCCCCGGACACCGCTGCCATCGTGAACGAACTGACCCTGACGGGCAGGCGGCTGGCCTACACGCTGGCCCTGCCAAAAGGGGATAGCCATGATTGGCACAACGTGACCGTGGAGTTTTTCGGGCAGAAATTCCGCACCTACGGCGATGTGGTGCAGGGCATGGAAAGCTTGGTGCCGCTGCCGTGGAACAAACAGGTAAAGGTGGAGCGGTATGACTAAGGTAAAAATCAAGCTGAACAGCGCCGGGGTGCGGCGGCTTTTGAAAAGCAAGGAGATGCAGGCCATCTGCACCGAGCATGCCGAGGAGATTGCCGCCCGCTGCGGGGAAGGTTACGCTGTGGACAGCATGCAGAAAGAGACCCGCGCCATTGCCACCGTGTATCCCCAGACTGCTGAGGCCCGCCGCGACAACTACCGCAACAACAC
>OGDN01003940.1_pt1 | contig 14379 bp, 7 predicted proteins | sample 1570271 | NCBI WGS metagenome assembly OGDN01 (sample SAMEA4384481, study PRJEB24528) | human gut metagenome | reverse complement strand
AGCGTTGCAGAAACTCACAAAGTTTCTGTACAGCCAGTGCACGGTGACTGATCTTATTCTTTATTTCGTTTCCCAGCTCGGCAAAAGTCTGTTGGTAGCCTTCGGGTTTGAATATAGGATCATAACCAAAGCCGGAATCCCCACGTTTTTCTTGGATGATTTCTCCTTTTATCACTCCTTCAAAGAGATATTCCTTTCCATCTAAAATTAGCGAAATGGCAGTACGGAATTGTGCTTTCCGGTTTTCTTTTCCTTCCAGTTCGTGAAGCAGCTTGCGCATATTCGCCTGAGCATCGTGTCCCTCGCCTTCGGCATAACGGGCAGAGTATACTCCGGGTGCCCCGTTCAGTGCTTCCACTTCCAGTCCGGTGTCATCGGCAAAGCAATCCAGATGATAGTTTTTGTAGATAAAAGAGGATTTCAGTAAGGCATTTCCTTCCAGTGTTTCGGCTGTTTCGGGAATGTCCGTGTGACAGTCGATATCATTCAGGCTGAGCAGTTCTATCTTATTCCCGAGGATAGCGGCTACTTCTTCGAGTTTATGGGCATTGTTAGTAGCAAATACAAGCTTGCGTTTCATTGTCTTATTCTTGTTTTAGCGGAATTATCCGGATTCATTCACCTGTTTATTTCACTTTCAACTGATCGAATCCTTCGCCATATACACCAATGACAGAACTCTGTGAGATGAAAGCGTTCGGGTCGATACGTTTTACCAGTCGGAAGATATCCAGCGACTGACGCCTTTTGGCCAGTACGACCAGTACTTTTACGTCGTTTTTGCTGTACCATCCGGTGCCGTTGAGTACCGTTACTCCGCGGTCTGTATCTTTGATGATACGGTCGGCTATTTCGTCATACTTCTTGGAGAAGATAAAGAATTGGACGGATTGGCGGGCACTGTTGATAATCCAGTCGAGCACGACACCGATGATGAACAGGGTGACGAAACCGAAGATAACCCGGCGCCAGTCATGGAATACAAAGTAACAGGAGCCGATGATGAATACATCACAAATCATGATCATCCTTCCAAGTGATACGTCTTTGTATTTATTGACAATAGCGGCGATAATATCCGTTCCTCCGGTACTTCCGTTATAATTGAAAGTAATGCCCAGACCTACGCCGCACATAGCCGCACCGATGATACAGGCCATAAAGTCCTGTCCGCTGCCAAGCAGCAGAGGTTTCCCGTCAGCAGACATATCAGGTGTCTGTATGTAGTTATTTACCAGCACTTGGAATATCCACAGCAAGAAGGTCAGCATGAAAATAGCGTAAGTAGTCTTTATGCTGAATCGCGGACCTAATATCTTGATAGCGAATGTCATCAGAACTGCATTGATAATAAAATACGACCACTGGATAGGAAATCCTGTTGCGTAATAAATGATAGCCCCGATACCGGTAGTACCTCCTGTCGTTATCTGGTAGGGTAGCAAGAACGCCGCCCATCCCAAAGCATAACTTATCAATCCGAGAGTAATGTAGATATAATCTTTCACCTCTCTCATTATTTCCGCCTTTGCTGGTTTGCGCATTTTAATACTAAAATTAGGTATTAGGTGTTTTAAGTATTAAGTATTAACCATGTGGATATGCGGACAAGCTTAAACAGCAGCTACGGTTAATACCTAATACTTAATACCTAATATTTATTTATACTACTACGTTTACAATCTTCTTCGGCACGACGATGATCTTCTTCGGTGTTTTGCCTTCGATCCATTTCTGCGAACGTTCGTCGGCTAATACGGCAGCCTGAATGGCGTCCGAAGCGGCATCAGCATCAAACTCCATGTTGAAGCGTGCTTTTCCGTTGAAGGAGATGGTATAGTTGATCGTATCTTCTTTCAGATATTCTTCGTTGAATGCGGGCCATGCGGCATCGCATACGGAAGTTTCGTGTCCCAGTGTATCCCACAACTCTTCGCATACATGCGGAGCGAAAGGAGCGAGAACGATAATGAGCTGTTCCAGTATCTCTTTCTTGCTGCATTTCAGATTGGAGAGTTCGTTGACACAAATCATGAATGCGCTGACAGAGGTATTGTATGAGAACTGTTCGATATCTCCCGTTACCTTCTTGATCAACTTGTGAAGACTCTTCAATTCTTCTTTCGTTGCAGGTTCGTCTTTCACCAGATACTCGTCCGTACGACTGTAGAACAACGACCAGAACTTACGGATAAAGCGGTGTACACCGTCGATACCGTTCGTATCCCAAGGCTTGGACTGCTCTACCGGACCGAGGAACATTTCGTACATACGAAGTGTATCCGCGCCGTATTTATCTACAATCATATCCGGGTTGACCACGTTGAACATTGATTTGCTCATCTTCTCAACTGCCCATCCGCAGATGTATTTTCCGTCTTCGAGGATGAACTCTGCTTCCGCATATTCGGGACGCCATGCCTTGAATGCTTCCAGGTCGAGAATATCATTGGATACGATGTTCACATCCACATGAAGCGGAGTCACTTCGTATTGGTCTTTCAGGTTCAGTGAAACGAAGGTGTGAGTATCTTTGATACGATATACAAAGTTACTGCGGCCTTGGATCATTCCTTGATTTACTAACTTTTGGAACGGTTCTTCTACTACGGATGCGCCCACATCGTGCAGGAACTTATTCCAGAAACGAGAGTAGATCAAGTGTCCGGTAGCGTGTTCCGTTCCTCCAACATAGAGGTCTACGTTCTTCCAGTATTCGTCCACTTTCGGGTCCACTAATGCTTGGTGGTTGTGCGGGTCCATGTAGCGCAGATAGTATGCGGAGGAACCGGCAAATCCCGGCATGGTGTTCAGTTCCAACGGGAAGATGGTGACGTTGTCGATCTTCTCATTTTCTACTGTGCACTTGTTTACCGTGTCCCATGCCCACTTAGTGGCATGTCCCAATGGGGGCTCGCCTGTTTCGGTCGGCAGGAATTTGTCTACTTCCGGAAGTTCCAGTGGCAGACAGTCTTCTTCGATTACGTAAGGCATTCCGTCTTTGTAGTAAACCGGGAATGGTTCTCCCCAGTAACGTTGACGTGAGAAAATGGCATCACGCAGACGGTAGTTCACTTTTACACGTCCCAAGTTATGCTCTTTCACATATTGCTTGGTTTTTTCGATGGCTTCTTTGATGGTCAGTCCGTTCAGGGAAAGATCGCAGTAAGGAGTTACATCCGGGCGGGGAGAGTTGCAGACGATTCCTTCTTTGGCGTCGAAACTTTCTTCGCTTACGTCACAACCTTCTACCAACGGGCGGATTTCCAGTCCGAAATGCTTGGCAAAAGCATAGTCGCGGCTATCGTGTGCGGGTACGGCCATGATGGCTCCTGTTCCGTATCCTGCCAATACGTAATCGCTGATCCAGATGGGTACTGCTTCACCTGTAAACGGATTGATGGCATATGAACCGCTGAATACGCCGGTAACGCTGCGGTCGGCGATACGTTCGCGTTCCGTACGCTTCTTGGTGCGGTCCAGATAGGCGTCTACTTCTGCTTTCTGTTCAGGAGTAGTCAACTGGGCTACCAGTTCACTTTCCGGAGCCAGTACCATGAAGGTCACGCCGAACATGGTATCTGCACGGGTGGTAAAGATGGTAAATTCGAGATCGCTGTCTTTTACTTTGAACTGCACTTCAGCACCTTCGGAGCGTCCGATCCAGTTCTTCTGAGTTTCTTTCAGTGATTCGGTCCAGTCGATGGTATCCAGTCCGTCGAGCAGGCGCTGTGCGTAGGCGGATACACGCAGACACCACTGGCGCATCTTTTTCTGAACTACAGGGAAGCCGCCGCGTTCGCTGACGCCGTCTATTACTTCGTCGTTTGCCAATACGGTTCCCAGTGCCTGACACCAGTTCACCATTGTTTCACCCAGGTAAGCGATGCGGTAGTTCATCAGGATTTCCTGCTGTTCCTTTTCGCTTTTCGCTTTCCATTCTTCGGCGGTAAAGCTGAGTTCTTCGCTGCAGGCAGCGTTGAGTCCTTTGTTTCCGTAGATTGCGAATGCGTCGATCAGTTCTTGGATGGGGCGTGCCTGTTGTTCGTCGTTGCAGTAGTAGCTGTTGAACATTTTGAGGAAAGCCCATTGGGTCCAGTGATAATATTCGGGTTCGCAGGTACGGATTTCACGGCTCCAGTCGAAAGAGAAGCCTATTTTATCGAGTTGCTCGCGATAACGGTCGATATTGTTGACGGTTGTGATAGCGGGATGCTGTCCGGTCTGGATGGCGTACTGCTCTGCCGGCAAACCGTAAGCGTCGTATCCCATCGGATTGAGTACATTGAAGCCACGCAGTCGTTTGTAACGGGCGTAAATGTCCGAAGCGATGTATCCCAGCGGATGCCCTACGTGCAATCCGGCTCCCGACGGGTAAGGGAACATATTCAATACATAGAATTTCTGCTTCGATTCGTCTTCCGTAACCTGGTAGGTTTTCTCTTCCACCCACCTTTGCTGCCACTTCTTTTCAATCTCCCTGAAATTGTACTCCATAGTGATAAAGTTTTTATTTATAGTGATTTATACTGTTATTTCAATTTGAGCCAGCAAATTTACGTGTTTATTTTCAGATAACCACGTAGTGAGTGAAAAAAACCTTTTTTTATAATAAGGTATTACGTGACAAATGGAGAAATGTCACGGAAAACATCGTCTTGCTATTGACTTTCTTGTTTTTATTTCGTATATTTGGAGGAATATAAAAAGAAAAAGTAATGATAGAATATATAAAAATTACAACATAAGTTCAATAGGTGGATGTGCAGAATTGCATAGCTAGGATAACGAATGGGCAAGAACCTTCGCAGTTTCTTGCCCATTTCTGTTATAATAATTCTATTGAGACTGCTGAAAACACCTAAAAATAGTTTATAATAAACTCTCTCGTTATTTATTAAAAACGCGTAGGGAGTTTATTCGATTTTGAAGGAATAGTGTAAGAAAGGAAGAGAACTTTTTGGAGAAAAAGTTCTCTTCCTTTCTTTATATGGTAAAAATAAGATATACGAAGATGGGGTGTATGATGGTAGCGATTTGTTTACAAACGTGCACTTCTGTCCACTATTTTTATAAGATTATACAGTTCGGCTATTTCGTCTAAATTTACTGTATAGTCCCGAAACATATCATTAAGAGAGTGGCAGGTGATTGTTCCGTGTTCCACATTGTGGTCAATGATTTTTTTTATCGCTATTCCTTCTGTACGATGTACAATGACAAAATACCAGTCTTTAATATGAAGTTTGTATCTCCATAGATCTCTGCTCACTTCTCTTGCCAATACAATGTCTCCATCGCAGATAGAATCTTTGGAACCATCATCCATGCTATCTCCTTCGGCTTCGAAGAGCATATATTTCCCATGGTAGGTCCGGTCTACAATAACAGGTAGGCTTGGCAGACTCTCCAGGTATCCTTCATCGCCATAACCGTTCAGGTATCCACATTGGGCACGAACATGTACTAGGGGGACATTCATAAAACCGGTTGTTTCTAATCGGTTGGCATTGGATATAAATGGAATGTTAGTATGTTTATCTGTTTCTATTTCTTCTTTTTTAGAGTTTATACTAACTGTTGGAAACTCATTCGTCATGTTTCCTATCCCGGAAAATAACCAGTCAAAACTATATTGTGGAAAACGATCAATAATTTTCTGACAGGTGGCTCGTGAAGGATTTCTCTTTTCATTGATTATTCTAGTGATAGTTACATTGTTAGAGATGCCTATCGCAGAGCTGAAGGAGTTTTTATTATATCCTTCCGTTTCCATAATGTATTGTATTCTTTCCCAGCCTTCCATACTTACTTTATTAATAATGTTTATATGATTAGTTAGTTAAATGATGTAAATATACTAACTGCTATAGACAAAATAGATTGTTTTTATAAAACAGTTAGTATATTTGCATCGTCAGACAGTTAGCTAACACAAAGAAACAAAGATTATTTGACTTAGACAAGCACACGTGTACTTTTTTAAAAAACTAAATTACTAACTATTAATTAAAAGGAGATCAAAATTATGAAAGGAAAAGTATGGGATACGATTTTGAAAGTGATTATTGCGGTGGCTTCCGCAGTATTGGGAGCAGTGGGCGGTAGCTCGATGAACCTATAAAGGTCATATTTTAAACAAGTCTATGGCAGGAAAAATATGCCTGCCATAGACTACCTGTCCATATTTACTAACTATTAAACTATTTACTAAAATTTTAGGTTATGAATCATTTATCTATAACACATTATAAAAAGAAAATTTCTAGAAAATTATTCCGGATGCTTTTACTTTTTTTTCTGCCCTCCCTTGGGGTCTACGGTCAGGAAATTCATGAAATAAAGCTGGACGTTCCACGTATTGTTCCCGTTTCTCCGGAAGCTGTCAGTATGGAAAAATATCAATCTTATCCAATAGATTATTGTACTGGAATCCCTAATATTACTATTCCTTTGTATGAAATCGTGGCGGGAGAAGTCACTATTCCGATCAATCTTTCCTATCATGCTTCGGGCATGAAGCCTAAAGAACGCAGCGGCCTTGTCGGTACCGGTTGGACGTTGGATTTAGAGCCTTCCATCATGCGTGAGATCAAGGGGGTTGCCGATGACGATACGTATGGCTGGTTCAACAGACACAATAGTTCACCGCCTTCAGACAGGATGTTGTCGTTTATATATTATAATGAGAAGGTTGACAATAAGCGTGATACCCAACCTGATAAGTTTGTATATAAACTCCCGTCCGGTGGAGGAAGCGGCTATTTTACCGAAAGCTACAACCCGCTCCGTACGATTCCTTGTACCAATGACTACGTCCGTTATCGTGGGGTTAATATGGATATTACGGATGGTAGTGGAATGAAATATGAATTTAATGGTGTGAATGAAAAGTCGGGCAATTATGTCACTCGTTGGATGTGCACCGCCATTCGCTCTCCGCGACAAGTTGCTCCGCTGGTTACTTTCAATTATAGTAGTCGGGTCAATTATATAGATCCCGGATCTTATTTTAATCTGGACAGTAAAGTCGTGATCAATCAGAAGTCAGGGAGGGATGGGCAAGTGATGCTGACCAAGCAGATGAACAACCTTAATCTTCATTATCGGGTAGGTACTTCTTATTCTATGGGAGATGTGGAGCCTTATGCAACCACACTTACCTCAGTTTCCGAATCACAGGCAGGTGTACATTATCCTCTTATAAGTCGCTATATCACCGGTCGTATGACAGAATGTCGCTTGGAAAGTGTAGACTTTTTTGGTAATACTTTGTCTGTGACGTATGGTTCGGCGGGCGCATCTCCGAACAATACTGAAGTCTATAGACGGTTGGACGTAACCAATAATAGGGGCGAGAAGGTTCGTAGCATTGAGTTCTTTATTACTCCTTATAATAATGCTACTTCTCTGACTAAATTGGATTCCGTACGTATTTCCGCTCCCGGAGCAGAAAATAAAGTCTACTCGTTTCGTTATAATAACCCTCACGGTGTTCCTTCTATTTATACGGTATCCGTAGATCATTGGGGATTCTGTAACGGTGCGAATGATGAAAACTACAATCAACTGACTGTTCCGAGTTTCCGTGAGATCATGAATATTCAACAGGGAAACGGAGATAGGGCAGATGTTTTATTGGTCAACCAAGGGGTAAACCGCGAGCCGGACCATAATTGGACCCGGGTCGGTGTGCTCGAACGTATCACTAACCCCCAAGGTATCGAGACTGATTTTACTTATGAGGGGAATTTTGGAGCTTTTCGTGACCATAACCATTCTTATACGTATGAGGACTATCTGCATCCTGTGGGAGGACTGCGTGTCAAAAGTATTTCGGTTCGTAATCCTCATACCGGCAAACGGACGATCAAAAGTTATCAATATGGTCTGATTTCACCGGAAGACTCCGGAGTTGAACCGGTCTGGGGTGGTGGCGCTATCAAGCATATTGTCTCTTCCCGCGATTACCGCACCAGCACCAATAATTATGTACGAAGTGGAGATGGTCGTTTTTACTGGTTTGAGCAGTTGATTACTTATAGTTCGATGCCTCATAGTAATATCGCATTCGATAATGGCAGTGCTGCGATGTACAATATTGTCAGGGAAGTGGTCAGTTCTGATGAAACGTATAAATTGCGCACCGACTATTATTATGATGTGAAATGTCATGCTTTTGAAAATGTGTTATCATGGAGTGACGGCTCTTCCTCTACTGCCATCAAGGAGTTTCTTGAAACCCGGTCGGAAAGTGAACTAAGGAAGATTTTTCTTTCTTATCCTTTTCACCCGCAGGGACCTTCGGATCATTACGTTCGGCACTACTCGGCCACCAATCAGCGTTACGGGAAATTACTTCGTAAAGTATCTTTTAAAGGAGATGAGCCCGTTTCCCGTATGGAGTATTTCTATAAAGCAATCCGTTCCGGTCTGCTGACTGATGTGGATTTGCCTGTTCGTTTGCTTATGGTAGAAGAGGATGTCTATAGAGATAATCCAAGTAGCCTCTCGGATAGTAGGCTTTTTGTTATTGGAAACCACTATATCCCTAATGCTTCGACTGATGATGTGCAGACCACCTATTATCTGGATATCGATACCTATTGGTCACTCGACAGAGAAACCTCTACCGAATATTATACAGTGAACAGTCGCAGGGATAGTCTCACCGTAGAGAAGAACTATTCGTATCGTATTCGCTTTACCGATCCGGGTGTTTCTTTGCGGCCCCGTAAGGTTGATATAGTGAACAGTGCCGGCGGACTTATGACTGATGAATACGATTATCTGGAAGGCTATCCTGACGTTCTTTCTTCTCATAAACACATCGAAGGGGAGCGCTATGAGGAAAGCGACATCGTATTTCGTGAAGGTACATCCTTTCCGGAACGTGTCCGCACCAAAACTGACCGTAATCCTGACTATCGGGACGAGGTGATCTATACTGCTTATGATGCATATAACAATGTAGCCGAGATTCGGGGAAAAGACGGGATGCCTGTCGCTTTCTTGTGGGGGTATGAGAACCGCTTTCCGATAGCCAAGATTGAAAACGCTACCCGTGGGGAAGTGTTAAGGGGAATGGGATACTCTGAGAGTAGCACTACCACTCTGGAGTCCTGGTCTCAGATGATCGAACCGAACGATGATATACGCAGTAAGATTGATATTCTGCGTACTACCCTGCCGACAGCGAGAGTGACTACTTACAGTTATGATTCCTTGAATGGTGTTGCCTCTGTAACAGATCCTAATGGGGTGACCACTTGCTTTGAATATGATAACTACGGCCGATTGACCGATAGTTATTATCTGTCCCCTGATCTTCGTAAAATAATGCTTCAACAGCATGTTTATCGTTTCGGGAACTGATTGATCCCCTATTTAAATACTTGATAAGAATAAAAAGACATGAGAAAAGAAATGAAGAAATATATCTGCCTGCTGCTGTTCAGCCTTTTTGCTGTAGTGATGTTCGGGCAACAATCGTATGATCATCGATTGATCAGCGCTATTGACGTAGGTGTGTATGACAGCCCTTTCAGCTTTACCGATACCCGGTATACGGGTGATTATGCCGATGACTTTCATTGGAGTCATCCTGTTCCCCCCGTTATGGAAACTAAAGATATCTTTTACCGCCTGACCCTGACTCGTTCTCTGGATGTAAAAGTAGCTCCTTCCTGGAGTGGTTCCCAGTATCTGTTGGTTTACTTGCTGGATGCTTCAGGAAACTGTCTGCGTGCCAGTGTTTCCGGTGTTATGTTCTCGCTTCTACCGGGTGTGTATTATCTTGTTATCGAACCTGAACCCTCTTTCAGTCCGGAGATTATGGTTTCTGATGGGAATATCCGTACTCAAATAACGGGTAGTTCCCGAACTACGGGTGAAGACTTTTTTCATCCGTTCGAACTTGGGACGTTCGAATCTGATTTTCACATCACCCCCAGAGTGAATCCGATGGACGAATATATAATGGACTATTATCCTACCGGTGATTCTGAACGTGATCGTTTGCGGCATGATGCTGTATTTCGCTTTACGCTGGAAAAGCCCATGCAAATGAGCATGGATAATTATGGAACGCGTTATGTGTCACAGAAGAACTATTACGAATCCAAACTGCTGAATGCTTATGGCGATACGCTTGCCACTCGTCGTGACAGTTATCCGGATGCCCGTCTGTTCAAATTGCCTGCCGGTACTTATTTCCTTTATGTATGGGCAGAGATTCGAAGCTTTGCTTCTTCGAACGAGATTGTCGTGCGACTGAACGGAACAGTCGATGAGTCGGGGGGAACTTCCGGTGATCTTGGTAATCCGGAAGTCATACACGGATATCCTCATCTGATAACCCGTATTCCGATGGTGGAAACAGTTGATATTTCCTTGTTGGAAGATGAAAGTCTGTTTCAGGAAATACAATACTTCGACCACTTGGGACAGCTGGCTGAAACCGTGCAACAGGGAGTCACTCCGGAAGGTAATGATTTGGTTACTTTGCATGAGTATGATGGCTTCGGAAAGATCACTAAAGAATGGCTGCCTGTTGCTGTGAGTGGTTCGAACGGTTCTTGTCTTCATCCTTTCTACCTGCATAAAGTTGCACGGCTAACCGACCTTTATGGTCAGGACCCGTATCCCTATAGCGAAACGTCGTATGACGGTTCTCCTCTGCACCGAATTTCTAATCAATTCGGTGCGGGGGTAGAGTGGCAATCGATGTTCCGTCCCGTTCGCACAGACTACCTGACGAACATTGATTATGGTATGAACGAACTGAAAGTCAGGGTATACCGTTGTACGGATACGTCTCTAATCTGTTCGGGTAATTATGCGAATGGCGACCTTTACGGTACTAAAACTACGGATGAGGATGGTAATGTCAGCTACGAGTTCAAGGACAAGGCAGGGCGTGTCGTCTTGAGCCGTCAGATGAATGGCAGCCAGTCACATGATACTTACTATGTTTATGATGGATATGGTAATATTCGTTTTGTGCTTCCTCCACTTGCCGCGGATAATTTGAATGGTGTTTCTTCGTGGAGTGAGAGCAATGAATCTTTGAAGAAGTATGCTTATATGTATCGTTATGACAGTTATAACAGGTGTATTTATAAGAAACTTCCCGGATGTGAACCGATATATACTGTGTACGACGGAGCTGACCGTCCTGTCTTTACCCAAGATGGAAAGCAACGGGATAAAGGCGAATGGTCCTTCAGTATTTCAGATGTTTTCAATCGTGTTGTATTGACCGGGGTTTGTAAGAATACGCTCGATTATGCTGCTGATCCATTAAATAGCCAAGTCGTGAAAGCTACTTTTGAAGGGGTAACCGGTGCTACTAAAGGATACATGATTTCGGGTGTAACCTTGAATGCCCCTGTTGCTTTGTCGGTTAGCTATTATGATACTTATGGCTTTATCGGTCAGAATGGTATACCGTCAGGAATGGGCACTGCGTATGAAGCGGCTATGGGCTATGGTAATCGTTATGCGGGAGGATGCAAAGGTCAACAGACGGGTACATTGACTGCGCGCCTCTCTAAAGCGGGAACTGTGACCGGTTATCTTTATTCTGTGATGTATTACGATGAGCGTTATAGAGTGGTTCAACAGCGAGGAAACAATGAACTTAACGGTACTATACAAGTGTATACTGCCTATAGTTTCACGGGTAAGCCCACTCAAGTAAAACAGGTATGTACGGTTCCGGGTAAAGATGCTATTACAGAACTGTACAACTACAGCTACGATCATGCTGACCGCTTGCTTCGTACCACTTATCAGCTGAATAATGATGCTGTTGTTACATTGGTAGATAACATTTACGATGAGACCGGGCGTTTAATAACAGATAAAAGGAATGGTAACGCTAAACTGAAAACTAATTATGCCTATAATGTGCGTTCGTGGATGAAGGGCATTAGCGGTCTATTGTTCAGTCAAACACTAAACTATCAGGAAGCGATACCGGGTAATACACCTTGCTATAATGGTAATATCAGTCGCATGTCTTGGAAGTCGGGTGATGAAACGATAGAAAGTGGTTACCGTTTTACATACGATGGCTTGTCCCGCCTGAAAGATGCGATTTATGGTGAGGGGAGTTATCTGGCAAGTAATATGAACCGTTTTAATGAGCAGATCACCGGTTATGACAAACTTGGAAATATCCTCGGTTTGAAACGTTATGGTCAGATTTCTGCAAGTAATTACGGATTAATTGATGATTTGACTTTGACTTACAATGGAAATCAATTGCAGTCTGTGCAAGATGATGCAACATACCCGGTATATGGTAACGGTATGGAATTTAAAGATGGTGCCAATCAGTCAGTGGAATATTTGTATGATAAAAACGGGAATTTGACTAAAGATTTAAACAAAAATATTTATGCAATTGAATATAATCTTTTAAATTTGCCAAGTCAGGTAATTTTTGTCGACGGTAACGTGATTGAATATGAGTATGGGTCGGATGGTAGAAAACTTCGTACTGCTCATGTAATAAACGGCATTACTTCTATAACAGATTACTGTGGCAATGCGATCTATGAGAACGGTTCGTTAAAAATGCTGTTGAATGAGGCTGGTTATGTAAGTTTCCCTGATAAGAAGTTTCACTTCTATCTAAAAGACCACTTAGGTAATGTTCGTGTGGTAGCAGATAAGGATGGAAATGTAGAAGAGACTAATGATTATTACCCTTTCGGTGGATTATTTACTGCTTCGAGGAGTGTTCAGCCTTATAAGTATAATGGCAAAGAGTTGGATAGGAAAAGCGGGTTGGATTGGTATGATTATGGGGCGAGACATTATGATGCGATATTGGGTAAATGGTTCGTGGTTGATCATGTATCTGAGAAATATTATGGAGTATCTCCTTATGTTTACTGTGTAAATAATCCTGTTTTACTGATTGATCCAAATGGAATGTGGCCCACATTAGGAGGTATAAAAAGTGGTATAAATAATGCAGTCGGTGGAACTCTTAGTCTTGTCAGTGGTGCTGTTTGTGCTGTAGCTGATAATATTCTATTAGGTTCTACTTCTTTTCGTGAAACTGGTATTTATAGTAATGCTACTGCCTATAATTTGGGACAGGATTTGGGTGATATTGTCAGTGTTTTTATTGGTGGTTCTGAGATTCTAACAGGTTTGGGAGAAATGACTGGAGGAGGAATAGCAGCTCCTGAAACAGCAGGAATTTCATTGGTAGTTTCAGCTAAAGGCATTGCTGATGTTACTCATGGTTCTTTGATGGCTACGAGTGGTGCAATGAAGTTATTCTCTAGGAAAGGAAGAGTAAAGGAGAGTGGGGAAAGTCAGTATACAAAGACAAGTGGTAAAAATGAAAAACACTCTAATCTGAAGGCAAGAGAAGTTGCTAGGGAGAATGTGAAAACAGCAAAGGAAAATTTAGAGAAGGCAGAAACCAAACAAGATATAGAGAAATATAAGAGGGAATTGAAACATTGGCGAAAGAAAGCTGATGAAACAGGTGAAACTCATCATCGTAATAAATAAAAAGAAAAAAAATGAAAACATTTACATTTTTAGTTGATCAAATGAAGCGTTGTGATTTGATAAGCCAGCTTCAATCTGACGAACTGAATAGGAATTTACTTCTTACATGGGCAGATAATACTTGTTATGTTCCTATGAAACTAAAACCTTTTTTAAGAGATGAAATAATAAAATGGAGTGATCCTCAGCTTAAAGAGAGTGTAGATAACGTTTGGTGGGATATATATGGGATTGATGACCCCTTTGATGATTATTATCTTTCGTATATAATTGGTACAGATTCAATTCAGGCAACTTTACCATTAGTATATTCAAGCCGTTTTATATTTACTACCCATTTTCCAGGTAGTCGTAGAATGCAACAATTTGATATTTGTACTCTTGAAGAAGGATTGATCCTTTGGGCAAATAGTATAAACTTTCTGAATAGAAAGCAACGTAAGATATTATTAAAATATTTGCTTAGACCTAAATGGCAGCCAATTCCGGTTGAAGGATTAAAAAATGTTTGGACAGTTACGTATAAGATACATTATTCTAAGTTGATTCTTTATATTGTGAAGGGAGTGTAGTTTTTTAATTGTGTATTATTTTACTTGGATAAAAATGTTCCTCTGTGTCTTACCCTAATATAAGTTGACTAGAATGCAACTTGTATTAGGGTGTTTTTTATCCTTCTGTCTCTAATTATGATTTGTGGTAAGTCCTTTTTTGTTGGAAAGTATTGTGATGTCTATGGCTTTGTAGGACTAAACGGAACAAGTACTATCTGTGCAAGATGATGCAACACCCGGTATATGGTAACGGTATGGAATTTAAAGATGGTGCCAATCAGTCAGTGGA
>OGDN01003932.1_pt1 | contig 14399 bp, 10 predicted proteins | sample 1570271 | NCBI WGS metagenome assembly OGDN01 (sample SAMEA4384481, study PRJEB24528) | human gut metagenome | reverse complement strand
TGAGCGAAGAACAAATCACTCCCAATAACGGGTCTTATTCTGCGGATAGTATCCAGGTATTGGAAGGTCTTGAAGCAGTGAGAAAACGCCCTGCGATGTACATCGGTGACATCAGCGTAAAGGGACTTCACCACTTGGTATACGAAATCGTTGATAACTCCATTGACGAGGCACTGGCCGGGTATTGCGACCACATCGAAGTGACAATCAACGAAGATAATTCAATCACCGTACAGGATAATGGACGTGGTATTCCGGTCGACTATCATGAAAAAGAAAAGAAGTCGGCGCTGGAAGTAGCAATGACCGTACTGCACGCCGGAGGTAAGTTCGACAAAGGTTCGTACAAGGTTTCCGGAGGTTTGCACGGTGTAGGTATGTCTTGCGTAAATGCACTGTCAACACACATGACTACACAGGTATTCCGTAATGGTAAAATCTATCAGCAGGAATATGAAATTGGTAAGCCGCTTTATTCTGTAAAAGAAGTAGGGGTATCTGATATTACAGGAACCCGCCAACAATTCTGGCCGGATGATACCATCTTTACCGAAACAGTATATGATTATAAAATCCTGGCTGCCCGTCTGCGCGAATTGGCATACCTGAACGCGGGTCTGCGTATCTCTCTGACCGACCGCCGGGTAGTGAATGAAGAAGACGGCAGTTTCAAGAGCGAAGTGTTCTATTCAGAAGAAGGTCTGAGAGAATTTGTACGCTTTATCGAGTCCTCACGTGAGCACTTGATTAACGATGTCATCTATCTGAACTCCGAAAAGCAGGGAATTCCTATTGAGATCGCAATCATGTACAATACAGGCTTCTCTGAAAATGTACATTCTTACGTCAATAATATCAATACAATCGAAGGAGGTACGCACCTTGCAGGTTTCCGTCGTGCACTGACTCGTACACTGAAGAAATATGCCGAAGACAGCAAGATGCTGGAAAAGGTAAAAGTTGAAATCTCGGGAGACGACTTCCGTGAAGGTTTGACTGCCGTTATTTCCGTAAAAGTTGCCGAACCACAGTTCGAAGGACAGACCAAAACGAAGTTGGGTAACAACGAAGTGATGGGTGCTGTAGACCAGGCTGTCGGCGAAGTACTGGCTTATTATCTGGAAGAACATCCGAAAGAAGCAAAAACGATTGTAGACAAGGTAATTTTGGCTGCTACCGCACGCCACGCAGCAAGAAAAGCCCGCGAAATGGTACAGCGCAAATCTCCGATGTCCGGAGGTGGACTGCCAGGTAAGCTGGCCGACTGTTCGGATAAGGATCCTTCAAAATGTGAATTATTCCTCGTCGAGGGAGATTCGGCAGGTGGTACTGCCAAGCAGGGACGTAACCGTATGTTCCAGGCAATCCTCCCGCTACGCGGTAAGATTCTGAACGTAGAAAAAGCAATGTATCACAAAGCGCTGGAAAGCGATGAAATCCGCAATATATATACAGCGCTAGGTGTCACTATCGGAACAGAAGACGACAGCAAAGAGGCTAACATTGAAAAGTTGCGTTATCACAAAATTATCATCATGACCGATGCCGACGTCGATGGTTCTCACATCGACACACTGATCATGACGTTCTTCTTCCGTTATATGCCGCAGATTATTCAGAACGGCTATCTGTATATCGCTACTCCCCCGCTCTACCTCTGCAAAAAGGGTAAAGTAGAAGAGTATTGCTGGACAGATGCACAACGCCAGAAGTTCATTGATACGTACGGCGGCGGTCTGGAGAATGCAGTCCATACACAACGCTACAAAGGTTTGGGTGAAATGAACGCCCAGCAGTTGTGGGAAACGACTATGGACCCCGAAAACCGTATGTTGAAACAAGTTAACATCGATAATGCCGCAGAGGCCGATTATATATTCTCCATGTTAATGGGTGAAGACGTAGGTCCGCGCCGCGAATTTATCGAAGAGAATGCAACTTATGCAAATATCGATACATAATTTTAATATTACGTTTTTATAAACCAACCTCACATCTTACAACGAAGAAACGTCGGCAAGCGAAGGAAAATCCTCCGTGCCGGCGCTTTTCTATGTCTTAATAAAACCTAACAATTAAATTACTTCTCGACCAAAATCACTATCTTGCCAAAAAGAAGGAGAACACTTATGAAAACTACTACCCAAAATCCTGTATTTGCCAAGATCAGGCTGTATCTCAGAATTCTGGCATCCTGTGTGATTGTCACTTGCCTGTTCCTGATCATTATCCATCCGGAGGCATGGATCACTCCGTCCTGCATTATTGTAGCTATGATCTGCCTGCTATTTCTTCTGATACGAGCCAAACGCAAAGAATCAAAAAAATGAGAGAAATATCAGATCATATCATGCGCCTTTAATTCCTCCACTGCGATTTCCAGTTCTTGATACCACTTTTCACCGAATTTACGGATCAGCGGTTCTTTCAAGAATTGGTAGACAGCTACATTTTCTTTTTTTCCCAGCAGCACAGCCGCCTTGCATACATCCCATCGATGATAATTTACTGCTTTATATGGCCCGTAATCCCCAATCCGGATGGGATAAAGGTGACATGATACCGGTTTATAAAAGTCAGTCTTTCCGTCCCGATAAGCCTTTTCAATGGCACAATAACAACATCCTTTCTCGTCATAGCAAGTAAAGACGCAGTCCTTATTATTAACAATAGAAGTCACCAGATCACCTTCCTGATCTGTATATACTACTCCTTGCTTTTCAATGACAGCACGCGCTTCCGGAGACAGTTCCTCCCAAATAACCGGCAGCACTTCTTCCAACTTTTCTACTTCCTCCAACTCCACAGGTGCCCCCGCATCCCCTTCAATACAACATTCGCCCTTGCAGGCATCCAGGTTACAGAGGAATTTTTCCCGAAGGACATCGAAGCTCACTACTACATCTTCTATCTGAATCATAAAACTTATGTGAGACAAAAAGGGCGGAGTATACCCCCGCCCTTCTGGTTATAGCATTCTAAATTACTTAATCAAAATCTGACCATTCATATCTGCCGGAGCTTCCAGACCCATGATTTTCAAGATAGTCGGAGCAACATCAGCCAAACGACCGTCCTCCACTTTCGCAGCCTTGTTTTCTGTTACGTAAACACAAGGAACCGGATTCAGAGAGTGAGCCGTATTCGGAGTACCGTCTTCGTTCAAAGCGTGGTCAGCATTACCGTGGTCGGCAATGATGATTGCTTCGTAGCCCTGTGCTTTAGCAGCCTCGATGACATCTTTCACGCAAGCGTCTACAGCCACAACAGCCTTCTCGATTGCTTCGTAAATACCGGTATGACCTACCATATCACCGTTAGCGAAGTTCACCACAATAAAGTCATATTTATTTTCGTTGATAGCGTCTACCAGTTTATCCTTCACTTCGTAAGCGCTCATTTCCGGTTTCAGGTCATAAGTAGCTACTTTCGGAGATGGAACGAGGATACGATCTTCGCTGTCGAACGGAGTTTCACGACCACCGTTGAAGAAGAAAGTAACATGGGCATATTTCTCTGTTTCGGCGATATGAAGCTGGTTCAAGCCTTTTGAAGCAATGTATTCGCCCAGTGTGTTGGCAACATTTTCTTTATCGAACAGGATGTGAACACCTTTGAAAGATGCATCATACGGAGTCATACAGTAATATTGCAATCCCGGAATGGTATGCATACCTGCTTCCGGCATATCCTGCTGAGTTAGTACGACTGTCAGTTCTTTAGCACGGTCGTTACGGTAGTTGAAGAAAATAACCACATCACCTTCTTTGATTGTTCCGTCGCAGTTAGCGTTTACAATCGGTTTGATGAATTCATCCGTTACACCTTCATCGTAAGATTCCTGCATTGCCTGAACCATGTCAGTAGCTTTCTTTCCTTCGCCGTTTACCAAGAGGTCATAAGCTTCTTTCACACGTTCCCAACGTTTATCACGGTCCATAGCATAATAACGACCGATGATAGAAGCAATCTTGCCGGCAGATTTCTCGCAGTGTGCAGAAAGTTCTTCGATAAATCCTTTACCGCTCTTCGGGTCAGTATCACGACCGTCCATAAAGCAGTGGATAAATGTATTGTTGATGTTATATTCTTTGGCGATGTCGCAAAGTTTGAAAAGATGAACCATTGAGCTGTGTACACCACCGTTAGAAGTCAATCCCATGAAATGAACGTTCTTTCCATTTTCTTTTGCGTAAGAGAAAGCAGAAACGATTTCGGGGTTCTGAAGGATGCTGTTGTCGGCACATGCACGATTGATTTTCACCAAATCCTGATAAACCACACGTCCGGCACCAATGTTAAGGTGACCTACTTCGGAGTTACCCATCTGTCCGTCGGGCAAACCTACGTTCTCACCACTTGCCTGAAGTTGGGAATGAGGATAATTGTTCATCAGATAATCCCAGTAAGGAGTGGGAGTGTTGAAGATTACGTCGTCTTTCTTCTGGTCGCCTAATCCCCAACCATCGAGGATCATTAAAAGGGCTTTCTTGCTCATACTATTTCAATATTTAAATTATCACTCTGATTTTCGGGTGCAAAGGTACAAAAAAGATGATTACGTAAACGCTTAATCTATGTTAAGTTAAAAGGGGAAAAGAGGGGAAGCTATGAATATTTTTCTTTCTTTGTACAGGGAACTATTAAACACATTTATTCAAAATTTAATATTATGAAAACGATTCTGCTCTGCATGATGCTCATGCTATCGGGTATGCTCACTGCGCAAACCATCGACAATCCGCCATTTAAAGCCCGTTCGGGAAGCATTGGCAACATCACACGTATAGAACGCACGCCCGAAGGTACGCGTGTTTATATTCACGCCATCTTCCGCCCGCACTGGTGGATAAAAGAGGAAGGAGACAGCTACCTGGAAGATGCGGCTACTGGCAAAAAATATCAGTTCAAGAGTGCAGAAGGCATTGAGCTCAACAAGGAAGTGTACATGCCCGACTCGGGCGAGATGGACTATGTACTCACTTTCGAAGCTCTGCCGGAAGAAACACAGGTCATCCATCTTCTCAGCCCCAGTGATACCGAAGGGAACACGTATGATATCTCTTTAGTACCGCAAACCGATAAAACTGTTTCACCATTGGTTGCAATCAAGGGAAACTGGTTCAAGACTGATGATTTAAACGCATGGGAATATGGTATCTACGATTCTGTAACAATCATGAACAACCGGATATTCACCAATGAAACTGTCCGTAAGAAAGGGAAACGGATCGAGATAACTGTCAAGGATAAGCAAAATGGGGAGACACGCACTTTACTGGTAACTCCACAGAAAGACGGAAACTGTAAAATACAAGCGAACGGAGAGAAGGAACAACTGTACACCCGGCAAAAGGAAACGACCAAGACCATCGCCGCCGATACAGGTTTTCAGCAGTTCTTCCACACAGACACTACCTGTCTGCAAGGGTATATCGACGGCTACGACCGACGCTTGGGATTTGAGACCGGACTTATCTATCTATCGAATATCATCACCCGCGAAGACTATCCGACTGTGATTCAGATAGACGAAGACGGCAGCTTCCTGTGCAAATTTGTCATCAAGCATCCTGTAGAACAATCGGTAACACTTGGCAACAACTGGATTCCATTCTATATCGAACCCGGGCAAACACTGACCATGTATATCGACTGGGAAGCATTACTGGCACGTAGCCGGGCACGCGATTATTATTTTCCTATCAAGAATATAGCTTACATGGGACCGTCGGCTCCTCTCTCCTATCTGCTGAAAGAATTCAGTTCACTTATCCCCTACCGTTACGAGGATTTATCCAATTCCCGTAATAAGCTGACTCCCAGCCAATACAAGGAACATATGAAGCCGTTTATCGCCCAATGGGAACATACAGCCGATTCAGTTATTCAGATTTGCCAACCATCGGCAAAGGCTGTCCGCCTGATAAAGAACAAGACAAACCTGCAGGCAGGAGGCTTATTCTTCGATTTCCTGATGAGCAGAGATTATTACGCGAAACAGGATACAGCCAACCAAGCCCTGAAAGTGCAAGAAGATGATTCCTATTACGATTTCCTGAATAAAATGCCGCTGAATGATGAAGCGGTACTTGCCGATGCCAATGCAAGTACTTTCATCAACCGGTTTGAATATATGAATGCTTTCAGAAAAGCTTATGGACAACAGTATGCAACAGCGCCGACAGATACCATCACTTATACGTATCCGGAAAAGCCGCTTCTGACTTTCTTTAAAGAGAAAGGGGTAAAGATGAATGCAGAGCAGGAAGCAATCAGACTGAAGCACGAAAAACTGACCGGAACAACAGTAAAGATCACTTTGAAAGAACTTCAGGAGGAGAATGAGAAACTAAAAGACTTATTCGAAAAAGAAGAAAAGCTAATTTCGGAATATGTAGAGAAACATGTCAAAAACGAGCAATCAGAGGAATCAAAGGAAGAAACAGACAGGAATTTTATCTCAATGAAAGTAAAAAGTGAACATATAAAAGACAGCATTCTTGCCCGACTATATAATGTGCCCGATCCTTTGCTCTGGCAAATAGCTAAAGTACGCGACATGAAATTCTATCTGGAGAATATCAAGACACGTTCAATCGCCCGTGAGTATGCAGACAACACCAAACAAGAACTTACTTTTCCAATATTGGCAGAAGAAGCCGAATATCTGTTTACCAAAATACATCCGAAAGAAGAAGCTAAGTCCTACCAGCTTCCGGAAGGTAAAGCCACTGAGGTTTTCCGCAATATTATCAAGAATCACCCGGGTAAAGTATTGTTCGTTGACTTCTGGGCGACGACTTGCGGACCTTGCCGGGGAGGGATAGAGGCAACGGCAGACCTGCGCAAAAAATATAAGGATCATCCGGAGTTCCAGTTCATCTATATCACCGGACAGAAGGATTCTCCTGCCGGTGCATACAAGCAATATGTAGAAAACAACCTGAAAGGAGAAGCCAGTTATTATGTGACCGAATCGGAATTTAACTATCTGCGCCAACTCTTCCACTTCAACGGTATTCCGCACTATGAACTTGTACTAAAGGATGGTAGTATCTCCAAAGAGGGACTGGGAACTCATAAAATCAGAAAGTACCTGGAAGAGAATTTCCCCGTTTCCGAACCTGCCCAACAAGAAGGAAGCCCGCAATAAATAAAGCTCACAACTGTTCAACCTGAGCGGCTCATTTCCGAACAGATTTGAATATATTTAGGCACGGATGACGCATGTAAAGAGCAAAACTTCGGTACAGGATAGGAATAAAGCGTTCCCACGAGGGTACGAAACCGCCTATGAGGAAAGCTACAGGCAAAAAAATGCCTGCAACTCGTCAATAGCAGGATTCCCTGCGTCTTAGGAAAAAAATGATAGTCACTGCAAAGTGACTATTTTTCAAATATAAACAAGAAATGACCGAAGAAATAATTTTCCCGTATTCTTTACATAATGATTAAATATAGATTTCTATTGTCATCTGTCAGCTTTTTACATATAACAATCTCATAATAAACAGATTGTATCATGACAATAAGACCTGACAATAAGCTGACAATAGCAAAAGTTCCATTTTACTGTCAGCATATTGAGTGAGGGAAGTTCCCGATATATCTCACATTAAAGTGTATCAAAAAAAAAAATTGCTATCATTTAGTTCTGTCATTCAGGCGACTACCAATGCGAAATGGTCGGCTATGTCATTCAGACGACTGTTAGGAGGAAGAATCTCCTCTTTTGATTTGTGTACACAGGAGAAGAGTCTTCATTTCACACTGTCCGCAACATATCTCCTTTCGTCGTTTCTCATTCAAGTATTCATACGGTTTGTGACAAGCTATCAGAATGGTTGTGCCCCGCCTTTGACCTGCTTGTGCCAAACCTCTGAAACGATTGTGCAAAGCGCTTGGCACAGTTGTGCCACTACGGTGGCACAGTCGTGCCAAAGGCGCGGCACAAGCATGCCAAAGGTGTGGCACGAACAAAGCATACCTTCTGCTCCTCGTCCGCTATGCTTTCTCTGCCCTCCAAACCGGGCTATTGTAAAATATAAAGATTATACAACATTCCCCAATAGCAAAAGCGTAAACACTTATTTCACCAGCATATTATCCGTACCTTCGATGCCCCAATGGAAATACTCAACTACTTGCAGAAAAAGAGTAGCATATCCCTGTCTTCCAAGAAAGTATATCACTTTGGAAGGCTTTTGCAAAAATACGGTATGCCCTCCAAGCATACTTACAAAGGGACTCTTTATCAAGTAGTCAAGCTGGAATAACAGCATAATACGGCTGACAATAGAATGGACGATTGCTATTGTCAGCCGTATTATCAGGGTGTATTATCAGGAGATAATTATCTTACTATAAACAGTTTGCCTACTAAAAGCTGACAGATGACAATAAAACATCGGTTTTAATCATTATGAATGAGTTTTAAATGAAGAATTACTGGATCAGTCCGAAAACCCGGTTTGAGCTCCATACTGTACGGAAATGAATTAAATTATAAATTAAGGATTAGGCACGGATTACACGGATTTCACGGTTTTAGTGCTATGATTACGTAAAACAACCGTGTTCATCCGTGTAATCCGTGCCTAAATAGATTCTTTTCCGTACAAAAAGAAACAATCTGAAAACAACCGGATTTTCAGATTGATCCGAATTACTTTGAAGCGTGATAGTGCAGCTAATTCTTCATTCTTCTCGATTTGAGACTATTATTCCATCAAAAAAACAAAGCAAAAGGCGGAAGCCCGGCTAATTTTCCGTATCTTTGCACCGCTTTAAAATTAAATCATAGAAATATGGACGATTCAAACCCGCGAACGTGCACTAATAGTATTAATTAAAGCGAACAGAGTCATTGAAAACTGATGCCTCTGCTCGTGTAAACAAACGAAAGGAGGCAATAAGATGAGAACATATCTTTATTGTGAAGCTGGCTTTGTGGAAAAACCGCAATGGCTTCCTAACTGCTGGGTAAACGTGGTATGCCCAAACAACGATGACTTTGAATTTCTGACTAAAACCCTGAACGTACCCGAATCATTCTTGAACGATATAGCCGATACGGACGAACGTCCGCGTACCGACACCGAAGGCAACTGGCTGTTGACGATTCTACGTATCCCGATGCAAAACAAACAGAATGAAAGTCTTCCCTTCGGCACTGTACCCATCGGTATCATCACCAACAATGAAATCATTGTATCAGTCTGCTATCACAACACAGATCTGCTGCCTGACTTCATCGAACACACCCGCAGAAAGGGAATCGAAGTCCGCAACAAGCTCGATCTGATCCTACGGCTGATTTATTCGTCTGCCGTATGGTTCCTGAAATATCTGAAGCAGATAAATCTGGATATCAGCGCCGCCGAAAAAGAATTGGAACGTAGTATCCGCAACGAGGACCTGCTCCGTCTGATGAGATTACAGAAAACACTGGTTTACTTCAACACCTCCATCCGGGGAAATGAAGTGATGATTGGTAAACTACAAAGTATCTTTCAGGACACCGACTTTCTGGATAAGGAACTGGTAGAAGACGTTATCATTGAGTTGAAACAGGCGTTTAATACGGTGAATATCTATAGTGATATTCTCACCGGAACGATGGATGCCTTCGCCTCCATCATCTCCAACAACGTGAATGCCATCATGAAACGTATGACCAGCCTTTCCATAACTCTGATGATTCCGACATTGATAGCCAGTTTCTACGGAATGAATGTGGACATCCATCTGGAAGAGGTACCGTATGCCTTTGCATTGATTATTCTCTGTTCTGTGGTACTGTCGACATTGGCGTTTATCGTATTCAGGAAGATCAAGTGGTTCTGATTCTGACAGCCCCACTCCACTCCCTCTTTATTTCAGACACGTAAAAAAGCAGCCTGTCACTCTTAAAACCTAAATGAAAGGTCAGAGATGACAGGCTGCACACAATACGTTTTTTATTCGATAGAGAATATTAAAAAGAGAATGTTTAAGAGAGAGAAATTATTTTATCTTATCCTTCTTTATTGGATTTCTTTCCGCCCAATGGCACAGAAATACCAACAAATCCACTTACAGAATTAGTGTTCTTGCCTAAGAACATGTAGTCAGTTCCGAGGAACACCGGTCCTAGCTTCAGACCCAGACCAAATGACTTTCCGGCAGACTGAATAGCCGAATAGCTAAGTGCTACATTCAGCCAGCTCTTCGGACGGTAGTTTGCAGAAAATGTGATCTCCGTAAGAGTTTTCGGTTGTACGAAACGAGTCGTAGACAATACACCTACTCCAAGCTTGTTCTCAAAGAAGCCGTATTCAGCTCCTACCACAACTGTAGATGCCAGACTAGACTTGCGCGATTTATGTGCTTCCTCTGTCTGAAGTTGCAACATTTCATAGTCGAGCACATCACCACCGTTTACACGGTTCATGTATCCGTCAGCATCAGCCTGCAACTGAGTAATATTGTTTTGAATCGCAATAACAGAATTAGGTATATTATTCGGATCGATACCGTTGACATAGCTAGTTCCTTTCATATTGATTGATTCCGGATTAGCAGAAGCTATCTTAGTAGCGCCTTTCGTCCACGAAATAAATCCCAGGTCGAGAACAGAAGCAGATACTGTCAAGTTATCCATAATTTTATAAGAAGCACCCAAATCAATGCCGAAACCGTAACCTGCAATACCCAGTTTTCCACTATCAAAGTCAAAGTCACTGATATAGTCCTGTCCATCTTCTTGTACCAGTTCCAATCCTTTGAAAGAACTCTCCAGATGAGCGTCAACATTCAGATTCGCATGGTAGCTTTCAATTTCAGCTTTCAGCTTTGTTATACCAGCAGCATCCAATCCGGACAGATAATTGGGGTCCTGCAATTGGTTAATACGAGCATCACTTGGAAGTTTGGCATTCATCATCACGTTATTGATCTTCAGATTCATATTGCCAATACCCAGCAACACTTTCACTTTACCACCAACCGTCAAACGGTTATTGATCTGACGCGCATATCCCAAACCAACTTCACCATAAGCATTAATATCCAATTTCTGACCACTGATATCGTAGTTGCTGTTTCTCCAGTTATCTTCAAGCGCATCCATCTCATTCAGGAAGGTAAACATAGAACGGGTAAGGCTTGCACCTATATCCGCACGAACACCAACGTTGAATGACCAGAAATTCTTTCCTTTATACCATCCGGCAGAAAGAATCTCCGTGCTTACGTTTACATTCAAATCGTTCTTATCTTTCAGACGTTTCAGAAAATCCGGATTAGAGTAGAAATTGTCGCTATCATCAATAATGTCGATAATGTCCTGATACCCCAATGAAGCAGAACCCACAGTAGCATTAACCGATCCCAGTACAGGAATATTAAAATACCCTTGTGTCGGAATCAAAGCCGGATTCAATTGTTGACGATAATGCGTACCTTCCATAAAATAAGAGGTACGTAAAAACTGCGCATTGGCAGGTAAAACACAAACCATCATAAGAAGGAATGCCCCAATAAACTTCTTTGATGAATACAGTCTGCTTGTTGTCATGATTTTATCTTTTTTTAATTCTTGTTATCGTTTGCAAATATATAGCATTTGGATAACAAATAAAAGCACATGGCAACACTTTTTTAGCATAAACGAAACATTTTCATGGCTATTTAGAGAATAATCGTGCTTATTCTGCAAAAATATGTAGAAAGTGAAACGATAAGTAAAATCAGAAGTCTAGGTTCAACTGCCCGTCACCAAGCAGATTGAAGGTCATCCGATGATAAAGAGTCGTCCCATGTTCGGCAATGGCGGCACGATGTTTTTTAGTCGGATAGCCTTTATTATTATTCCAGTCATAAAAAGGATACTCTTCGTGAAGACGATTCATATAATCATCTCTATAGGTTTTAGCCAGTATGGAAGCGGCAGCTATCGAAAGATACTTCCCGTCTCCTTTGATCACTGTCGTATGCGAAATGTCAGGATATTTATTGAAACGGTTGCCGTCAATCAGCAAATGCTGAGGTCGGACAGAGAGCTGATCGACAGCCCGGTGCATGGCCAAAAAGGAGGCACGAAGAATATTTATCTCATCAATCTCTTGGGGCGACACCACTCCTACCGCCCATGCTATCGCCTCTTTCTCTATCACTTCCCGGAGTGCATAGCGCTGCTTTTCTGTCAGTTGCTTCGAGTCATTCAGCAACTCATTCTTAAAATCTTTAGGAAGAATGACGGCAGCAGCATACACAGAACCTGCCAGACAGCCGCGCCCAGCCTCATCGCAGCCGGCTTCTATCAAATCTTTATTTAAATAAGGTAATAGCATACTTATTCTTTTTTCTTACAGGATACAAAGATAAAGGAAATAAAAAAGGAGACCTCATTCAAGACCTCCTTTTTCTGTCATTCATTCACACAAACAAGCAATTGTTCCCCAAATATACTCCAGGTTCACAGTCTTGCTGACCGGAACCATCACCCTACCATTCGTTTTACAGATTTTGTTCTTTTCTAACATCAGCCTTTCCCCTTAGCCATTATGACATATTTCTTCTATTTACCCCTTTCCGATTATATTATATCGTCTTGCAAAAGTATCCAAATAATGAGAAACAAGAAAATGACTTTTCCGGAGTATTTGCATGAAATGTCCTTAAACAGGATCATTTACCGAAAAAGAGTGATTAAGCATGCAAAAAAAGTGTTTACGCAGTTCTATACCATAAAAAAAGCGATAGCCGGACCTATTCCGGCCATCGCCCTCTTCAATAAACAAACCTTTTTAGTTAAAACAAACTCCAGGCAACAGTAAGCCCTGCCATCACAATGGCTACCATGCTCATGAGCTTTATCAAAATATTCAGGCTCGGACCGGAAGTGTCTTTAAACGGATCACCCACAGTATCACCTACTACGGTTGCCTTATGCACTTCACCGCCTTTACCTCCAAAATTCCCTTCTTCTACATACTTCTTCGCATTATCCCAGGCACCGCCTGCATTCGCCATAAAGATAGCCAACACAAAGCCTGTACTCAAACCACCAATCAACAATCCTAATACTCCGGTCACTCCGAAGATTAATCCGGTCGCAATAGGGGCAATAATAGCAATCAGAGACGGAATGACCATTTCACGCTGTGCACCTTTGGTTGAGATAGCCACACAACGTTCATAATCCGGCTCAGCCTCTCCGGTCAGGATGCCTTTAATTTCACGGAACTGACGACGTACCTCGTCCACCATGTGTCCGGCTGCGCGACCGACAGCATTCATCGTCAATCCGCAGAACAGAAAGGCCATCATCGAGCCGAGGAACATACCGGAAAGAACTTTCGGATTCATCAGCGTCACATCATAATAGTTCATGAAATCGACAAAGGTAGCATTGGCGGTAGAAACAACATCTCCGTTTGGCATACTCAGGTCCATCGTTCCCAAACGGGTCAGACCGATACGGATCTCTTCAATATAAGATGCCAGCAAAGCCAGTCCGGTCAATGCAGCGGAACCGATAGCAAAACCTTTCCCGGTTGCTGCTGTTGTATTTCCCAAAGAATCGAGCGCATCAGTACGTTTGCGTACCTCAGGACCCAGGCCTGCCATTTCCGCATTCCCCCCTGCATTATCAGCAATCGGACCATAAGCATCCGTAGCCAACGTTATTCCTAAGGTAGACAGCATACCGACAGCAGCGATGCCAATGCCGTAAAGCCCCATACCCACATTAGAGAAATCGAACCCGGAAGCAAGCAGGAAGGAAGCAATGATACCCACTACTACCGCAATCACAGGAATAGCTGTAGAAAGCATTCCCAAACCAATACCAGAAATAATAACCGTAGCGGGACCGGTCTTTCCACTTTCACTCAACTTCTGAGTGGGGCGGTAAGACTGGGAAGTATAATATTCCGTAGAACGTCCGATCACAATACCGACCAGCAGGCCTACTACTACCGCACAAGAAATCCAAATCCAGTTGTCCAGCTGCAAAAGCCACAGGATTAAAAAGGTGGCGGCAACAATCAATACGGAACTCAGATTGGTTCCGAATGCCAGTGAGCCGAGCAAATCTTTCATCGTTGCATTTTCTTTAGTGCGTACAGAGAAGATACCGATAATAGAAAGCAAAATACCTACCGCTGCAATCAACATCGGAGCAATAACTGCCTTAAACTGCATGACCGTATCTGCCGAATGAATAAAAGCAGCAGCACCTAACGCAGCAGTAGCCAGGATAGAACCGCAATAAGATTCGTACAAGTCGGCACCCATTCCTGCCACGTCACCAACATTATCACCTACATTATCGGCAATGGTAGCAGGGTTGCGCGGATCGTCTTCGGGAATACCTGCTTCTACTTTACCTACAAGGTCGGCACCTACATCGG
>OGDN01003930.1_pt1 | contig 14404 bp, 16 predicted proteins | sample 1570271 | NCBI WGS metagenome assembly OGDN01 (sample SAMEA4384481, study PRJEB24528) | human gut metagenome | reverse complement strand
TTCCAGAAGGAACAGAGATGTGCATGCCTGGTGATAACGTAGAAATGACAATCGAATTGATTCACCCAATCGCTATGAGCCAGGGTCTTACATTCGCTATCCGTGAGGGTGGTAGAACTGTAGGTTCAGGACGTGTTGCTACAATCATCGAGTAATTTGCGATTAACAATTTGTTGAATAAACGATTGAAATAATAGAGTACCCATTGGCAGGTTTACCTGCTGATGGGTATTTATTTATATGGTGGTATAGAACTGTTACATTAAAAAACGACCCTTTTAAACATAAAATTTTGAAGGGTGTGCAAAGTCAATGATAGAGATATGTAAAGAAAAAGAGACAGGTAAAGAAAAGTGGGCAATGCCTCAAACAATTCTCTACGAGTCTCTACTATACATAGATTATATCTATATATTTAATATACAATAATTTGACTCAGATGTCAAGGAAAATGGGAGAAATATGAAAAATAATACGAATAATGATAAGTTGTTACAGAGAGCCATTGATGAGAAATATTATGTGCTTTATCAAGTGTAGAAAGAATTGACAGATTTTCGAACACTTGATTCGTATCAATATAGAATTATGAATTCGTTATCAGCAATAAATGAATTAGTTGATGTTTTGAACAATCGATTACGTAGAGTTCATACAAGTAATCATAATATAAACGAGTGCAAGGCTGAAACGATGGGGATAATAAAAGATGATCCAGTATTAAAAAAACATTATTTTACATATTGGAAAACTTTGATAAATCATTTATCTTCATCAGCAGAGACTGATGCGCAGCAAAGGGCACTTAGATATCAACTTGAATATATATACAATGAAATTGCAAGTGAGTATTTGGAGAAAATGGTAGATGAGTTAGAGAATAGTATTAATGCGGGTGACATAAGAACTATTGTCGAAAACGCAAATCGCGTAGTTAGTAATTGTGTTACACGTGGTTGGTCAACAATGGCATTATATCATTTTGTTGATACTTTGACAAATTCAAAAAATGATAGTACAAAATGGTATATTTTTAAAGAGAAGGTTTTGAAAAAACAGCCCGATGAATATCATGTTCTAATTCCATTAAAGGTAAGAATAAATGCCAATAAAGTAACACATAAAAGTGTTAAAGAAAAACTCATAGAAAATATTAAGTCAATGGGGATAAATGTATTAAGTGTTGAAGAATTAAGAGATGAATATTGTTATGTAAATGACTACTCTAATGATGCAAAATACATAGATATACCTGTTTATGCATTTGATTATTACTCTGCATCACATATGGCACTATCAAAGTATGCAAATATTCTTAATATGTTTAGTTTTTACAATGTGATAGAAGCATGGAATATTAAAGATATAAGTTGGCATACAGTAAATATAAGTTTGCAACAATCGAAAAAAATGGTTTCAAAAGAATTGTATGGAACTTATGCATATTTAGAAGGCGCAGCTAGCATACAGATGTGAAGAATTGCATGAACAAGCAATAGATGGTGAAAAAATGATTTATTCTGTTATGAAGCATTATATGAATGTGAAACAACAATTAAGCAGATTATATAGAATTAGAAATGCAATTGCGCATACAGCAGCATTAGAGGATGTTCAGATGGTAAGGTATATTGAGCATTTAGAAGATTATTTGTCTGGATTTGTAGCCGAAGTGGTTAGAACTACAGAAAAAAAGAATGTTGCCCAGATTGAAATAATTTGTGAAATGATTAAAGATAATTACCAACAATTCGTTGATTTGGCAAAAGGTAAAAAGAAGGCTGGTAAGTATTTGGTACTAGAAGAAGGGTTGTTTTGTACTGGTGTTTTAAATTTGATATAGGAGAGAATTGTGAAGGCTATATTTAATAAAAATTGTATGCTTGTTGGGTGGTATGAACCACAAAATAGCAATGTGTTTAATAAAGACATGCAATGGATTGGATTTGTAAGTAAAAGAAATTTTTTTTTGAAATCTACTCGCTGGTTAGGTGGTTTTGTGAACGGAACATTTGTTGATAAAAAAGGAAGACCTGTGGCATGGATTGAAGGAAGTGTTCCAATTGGTGTAAATATTTTAGCGCCACCAATGATACCAATGCCGCCATTGTGTCCAATAACACCATTGCGTCCATTGTGTCCAATGCCACCATTGCGTCCAATAACCCCGCTTGGAGGTTGGTCTGTATTGGATTGGAATGAATATATAAAACCGTAAAATAAAAAGTATAAAACCACAGCTTGACAAGATAATATTTGTAACCTAATAAAAATGAGTTATCTTCGCTCTCGGCAACTCTGAAAACAGAGGCAAAGGGAGAACAAAATAACTCATTTATTATTATTTATTTTATAACGATATGATTAAAAAGTCAACATGCGACATGGCTTATAATAGCTAGCGTAAATTGTTGTTCAGAAAATCTCCCCATTGACGAACAACTTAAAATATGATACATTAATATTGATATTAGCAGATGCTTGATCCACGCTTGTTAGGGAAAATTTATTCCTAACAGGCGTTTTTTAGTTGGAGGAAGGAGAAAACAGATGAATTATAAGTATATGCGGATACAAGGAAGAGAAGATTCTTATATTACGAAGTATCCCAAAGGAATTTTTAGTCTATGTTGGAATCTTGTAAATGATGGAGTGATGGAACAGAACGAAAATGATTTGTTTATAGGTATTGATGAATGGTTTAAATGCAACCTGCCGGAACCGGAACCATGCGTAAACCGTGAAAAAGTTATTACATTTTTTAAATGTGATTCTGCAAAAGAAATGTACGAGAAACTGAAACCGGCAATGAAATTATTGGATAAATACAATAGAGCGTATGATGTTGTCTACACGAATTTTGTTGGAACGATTGTTTATGAAGATGAGTGGCAAATTGCAGTCAAAGTGAATGATGGAGTGATAGTATACTAGAGAAAAAGGGGCTAAACAATGATATTTAGAGCAAGCAACGGAGCAGAAATTCTGGATAAAATAGAGATTGATGAGGAGAAAGCGTTAATTCAATATCCTTCTATTAATCATGCGTTGGTTATCGTAAAATGCGAGGATGATTATTTACTTGGATATCACAATTGGAGAGATGACTGGGAAACATTTGGCGGTTTGCGGGAAGAGGGAGAGAGTATAAGGGAATGTATCGTTAGAGAAACCGAGGAAGAACTTGGTTTGAAAAATGTAAACTTTGAGTATTTAGGAATTGTTTATTATAATATGCCGCCTGATTATTGGAATAAAGAGTGGCATGAGGAGTACGGTGGCTTATACGGATTCGTTATTGAAAAAGAAATGCTTGAAATAATTGAACAATGCAGAAAAGATAAGGATGAAATCGGAGAAATTGCATTCCTGTCAGAATTAAAAAGGCGAAGAGAGAAAATAGATGAAATAAATGAAGCATTGCTAAGATATTTCTAGTGGAAGTTATTTTTTTGTGGTTGAATCTGCGAAATGCGTATGTTATACTGTAAGACAAGAAGAGAACCAAAAATTGGAAGAGGATAGAGAAACATAAACAGGGAGGGCGAAGTGAAAACAATAATAGCAATTTTCTTGTTGCTCCTGGCAGCTATGGCAAGAGACAAAAATTGGAATTTATTAAAAATACTGCTCTTTTTCGCTGCCGTCGGTCTTTTTGTCAGTCATGCGATTGACATTTGGGTCAGCAATTTTGGCAGGTTGATGTGAAGGGAAGAGGAATTGGATTATACGTTATCGAAAAGAGTACGAGGAGGAAATATGAAGAAAATAGTTATGATATTTGTTGTTTGTAATTGCTTATTTTTCTTGTTTTGGTGTAGCAATGGGACACAGAACCAAAATGTACAAAAAGATAGTAAAGATACAAAAGTGATTTCTGGGAATAAAGAAAATATAGCGAAAAAAGCAACAGGAACCGGTGTCGATGTTGCGGATGACGGAACATTTGTCTTTTTAAGAACTCTGGATGAAAACTATGAATTTTATAACATTGATGAGAAGAAAATTTATGAAGGAACGTTAAAAGAAAATTGTGATATTAGTTGCTGGCATACCTATAAAAAACATTTATATATAATGGTTAATGATAGGAAAAATAAATGGAACCAGTTAAAAGATATTAATCTGGAAACCAAAGAAGAACGCTGGTTAAACCCGCCTAATAGCACTTTTTATATTTATAAGGATAACATTTATTTTAGCGATACAGAAGAAACAGGGATAGTGAAAAAAACAGATTTAGAATGTAATGCTGTTAAAACTGTAAATTTGAATAGCAATAAAGAGGGAGTCTCTCTTGAATTGATTTACAATGATAAAATGTACTCGGCTAGCCAAAATAAAATATATACTTGTGATCTGGCGGGGGAGCAAAAGCAATGTGTTATGAAGGGACAGGGAATAAAAGAAATTTTCTTTAGTACCTTTGATGCGATTGACGACCGATTATATTTTTTGGCAGAAAATATAGATAATAAAACTTGTTTGTATTGTATATCTCTTAGTTCATTTGAATTAGAAGAAGTTTGCGTAGAGGTTAGTTGCTATGCGTTAAGTGAAAATGGTATTTATTTTGTTTCGGAAGACGATGAAAATGTCTACTATAAAACATATGAAAATCTAGGAAACACGGAGAAAACATCGATGGAGAATGCTTCAAACAGCACCTTGAAATATGGAGGTAATGGGTGGCTGATCCAGGAACAAAATTCAATTTCCGATGGACAAATTTATGCGTTTAATGAACTTAAAGGAGAGGCGAAAATTTTGTTTCAAGTGAGTTAATGTCGAAAAAATGCAAATGAAAGGACGATTAATGAAGAAAGACGAAAATACCAGTGACATAGAAATTATCGAATATTATGATATTCAAGAAGATGAACTTTACCAAAATAGAAATATTACGTCGACAAGTGCTTATGCCATCATAGAAGTTCAGGAAAAGTTTCTGATAGGATATAATAGCTACCGTGAGCAATGGGAGTTTCCGGCTGGAAAAATAGAATCCGGTGAAACAGCGATGGAGGCAGCAAGGAGAGAACTGTACGAGGAAACACATCAAATTGTGGACGAACTTGAGTTTTGCGGATTGTTTAAAATTTATGATAAGACGAAAGAAGAATACCGGTTTCGTGCGGTATATAAGGGAAAGGCAGATTTGTTAACCGAATTTATTCCGTGGGAAAAGGATGAAATGCTGGACATTCGGCTCTGGGATTTTGGCGATCCGAGTATATATGTTGATTCGGTTGATACAAAGATGGTAGAAATGCTAATGCGAAAAAATCACTTATGAAAAATTGAAAATCGGTATAACAAAGCCATAAGAGGAGAAGGTTTATGAAGAAAAATTATATTATGATCTGCATGATTTGTGCGCTTCTTTGTTCGTGCAATTCAAACGAATCAAACAAGCAAAATGCTGCAAATAATTCAACTTATAATGCGGAAAAGCAGGAGAAGGAAACGCAAAAGGCAGTTTTTGATGCGTTAGAAAAAAGCGACACACAATGGGGTGACAAAAAAGTAGAAAATAGTAAATTTGTATTTTATGTTTCGAAAAATAGTTTGGTTCAAAAAGAAAAAGAGACAAAGGAGAAATCTATTTTGAAGCGGTGGAAAGGCAAGAAAAGTATTTCTTTGTGTTGTACCGAAAGTGAACTTTACTATATCGAAGATATGAGGAGAGTAGGTAGGATTCAACTTGAAAATGAAAAGACGCAGCAGCTTATCACCTATGAAATGCTTGAAAAGGCTGGATATACATTCCCGGATATTTTTGGAATGGTTGTGTATTCCGGACACATTTATCTTCAAATTTCTGGATTAGATGTTATAGAATGTGGACAGAATGGCGAAATAGGGGGTAGAATTGCACGAGATGTTCGCACGGGTGCATTTTATGAGAATGCATTATTTTACGTGAAGCGTTTTGGGGATGAGATTTTTCGGTATGACTTGGAAGCAAGGAAAGAAACGGTAGTGCGAAAAAGGAAGGACAAAGAACATATGAAATATTACGAAATATTCTCGGTGGATAATAAACTTTATTATGAATTGGGAACGGATATTTATTTATACGATGAAGCAGGAAATGACGTGAAAATTGTCAAGGAAGAAAAGGAATGATTAGAATGGGAAAAAATAGAAAAGCAGCCGCTTGAAAATATTGGAGAAATATGGTAAGATAGAGCGGCATAAAAAATAGTAAAGGACGTGTTAAATGAAAACAATTAATGATTTAAAAAAGATTTTAAAGAAAAGTACACCGGAAGGTATCAATGGTGCCAGAAAAAGTTTATATCAAAGAATGTGTGGCGACAAATATTGTTATTACAATGACATCGTATTATTTTTTGATTTTGTAAGCTATAAAACACCGGAACTTCTGACTATGAATATCGGGATTCCAATTTATAAATGGGGAATAGACAGCCAGAGTTTAAGCGGTATTGAAACGTATGCAGAGGATTATTTCTTTCGAGAGATCGCTGCAATTATTAAATTGTTTGAAAGAGATAGTGCGGTAGAAGATTCGCAGAAAGAATATGTGCAGGCGAAGCTGTATATACAGGAATGTGACAGCAGAATCGTAAAGCGAACGTGTTGTTATTTGCAGGATGATTATGTTTATGTGAAATGTCATTGTAAGATGCCATTGAATGGTTTGAATGTGGTGCCGGGAAAGAAAGCGCTGCGGATGATTACGGATCTGTTGAAAGAGCTGGATCAATGGATGGAGAATTTTAATCTGACTCAATATGAAGAGGGAAGAAAAGTATATGTGAATCAGTTGAAAATTCGAGAGATATTAAAAGAGAAAAAAGCGGTTTGTTTTATTCGGGATGGAAGTATTCTTCCAAGAGATAGCGAGGGCAAAATAGAAGAAAATGCTACGCCATTTTACGCACCGGAGGAAATGCGGGAAGTCCTTAAATTAAGTAAAAATAAAACCGCGGAGGGAATGCTTATAAAGCAGGGAATTACAGCGGTTACAGGTGGTGCTTATTCAGGAAAAACGACGTTGCTTGAGGCCATTCAATCGGGAATTTATAATCATATTATTGGAGACGGACGAGAGTATGTTATAACGGACGAAAGCGCTGTAAAAGTTTGTGCAGAAGACGGAAGACCTGTAAACAATTTGGACATTTCTCCATTTTTTCAAGAAGAAGTAAATGGCTGCAGTCTGCAAGAATTCAGCGCACAGCATACGAGTGGCAGTACATCACAGGCGGTAAATATTATCGAGGCATTGTACGCAGAAAGCAAAGTTCTTTTGGTTGATGAGGATAGATCAGCCGCCAATTTTATGCATCGCGATGAGGTGATGCGTGACATAATAGAGCGGGAACCAATCATTCCTTTTACCGATAGAATTAAGGAAATTTCAACTCAAATGGGAGTGTCTCTGATTTTAGTTATCGGGGGAACAAGCCAATATTTTGGATATGCAGATCAAGTGATTTTGATGGATCATTTTAAGGCGGCAGACATAACAGAAAAGGTAAAGAAATTTGAATTTGTGGATACGAGTAAAAAAACATTAGCTCATTGGACATACACTAAGAAAATTATTACAAAATTTGACAAAGGAATATTGCTTCACAGCGTTTGTACGAAAGACAGAGCGGCAGTATTTTTTGACGATTATATCTCAGAACTTACCAATACAGGAAATCCATTTTCGCAGGCACAATTGAATCTATTGGCGAAGGTGGCCGGCATGGTTTTGGAAATGGACGACAGAGGTGAAATAAAAGAAGATGTTGACCGCATACTTTCCCAAGTGGGATACGGAGAAAACTTTGGAAATGGAGACTTTGAACAGATCCGGCGAGTGGATGTGCTTATGTGTTTGTTCCGAATGAGCGGACTTGAATTTACCAATGCATAGTTCTTTGTCAATTGGTAAAATTTGGTTGCCATGATTCGAAAATTGTGGTAAAATGAGTTAAATTGTAGTGAGGACGTTTCAAACGGTTTGGAGGTGAGAAAAATGGAGATTCATGGAAGCTATTTATTGCTGTATGGAGTGGGAATTATTCTAATGATCGTAAATATGATACAGAGTATCTGCCGCCCCAAAGGAAAATTTTTCAATCCACCACAGATGGAGGAAAAGAGAGATGACAAAACGGTATTTAGAATGAGAATGCTTTATGCAGTTTCACAGGGTATTTTGCTGATCGGTTTTGTTATTTGTGCGTTTAATTTTCACAATTATGTGGTGGCTATTATTGGCTTAACAGTAGGAAATATATTGCCAATTGTTTTGGTAATGCTGTATGATTCTTATTTGAATATGCGGGAAAATAAACAGATTGAAATTTGAATGCCGTTTATGGGATTGATGCGTATTTCTCTGTTAATGGGTGACTAAGAGGGCGTGGAAAAAGTTCGAGATGGAAGGGTTGAAATGCCGGATTATCAGGAACAACCGAATTATTCAGAGGAGAAGAAACCATTATTCGAAGCGGATAATGATGATTTTGTTCTTACACTTTTTAATATGAATTATGAAATGCAGGCTAATTGTGTCGGTCAAAATGTCGGTCAAGATGTCGGTCAAGATGTCGGTCAAGCAAAGTATCTAAGTGAAATTATTCAATTGATAAGAGAGAATAATAAAATTACAAAGGCGACTATTGCAAAAGAACTTGGAGTAAGTGAAAAGACGATAGAACGCGAGATGAAAAAGACGAATAAAATCGTTTATATTGGTAGTGGATATAGTGGACATTGGGAGATAAAAGAATAGATTTTGCTAAATAAATTATATAGAGGAGACATTAGCAATATGCCGGAATTATGGGACATATACGATAAAAATAGAAACATCACAGGTAAAACGATAGCGCGTGGAGAGCTTATGGCGGAGGACGAATATCACTTAGTCGTTCAGGTGTGGATAAAGAATGACGAAAATAAATGGCTTATTTCAAAACGTGCAGCGACGAAAAGTCTGGCGCTTAAGTGGGAGCCGACAGGCGGTTCTGTGCTGGCGGGTGAAGGGAGTAAAGAGGGTGCGTTGCGAGAGGTAAAAGAAGAATTGGGGATATCGCTTGACCCAGAAAGTGGGGATTTGTTTCGGTCATTTCAAAGAGAGCAGTTTACGTGGGAAAATCCGGGATTTTTGGATGTGTGGGTGTTTAAAGACAATACTTCGGTAGAAGATGTTGTTTTGCAGCAGGAGGAAACGATTGATGCAAAATGGGCATCATCGGAAGAAATAGTACAACTTATTGAAAACGGAGAGTTTGTGCCATTTGGGAAGGATGAATATTACCGTGAATTGTTATGAAAAAAGTATGAACTTGTGATATGGGAGGAGTTAAATGTTTCAAAGAAAGGTTTATCAAAAGTTATTGATTTGGAAGGAAAAATATGCTTCAAAACAGGCATGCCTTCTTGAAGGCGCAAGACAGGTGGGAAAGACAACCGTAGCAGAGCATTTTGCGCAAAACGAATATACGTCTTATATTAAAATAGATTTTGCAAATACGACAGAAGAAATTCTCGATATTTTTTCAAATACTGCCAAGTCGGATCTGCTTTTTTTGCGACTGCAGATAGAGACCGGTATTAAGCTTATAGAGGGAGAATCGGCTATTATTTTTGACCAAATTCAATGCAATTCGAAAGCAAGAAACATTGCAAAAGATTTGGTAAAAGATGGAAGATATCATTATATCGAAACGGCGGATTTTTTGTATTCAAATAGAAAATTTGAGGAGGCGTCAGAGTATAAAATTAAGATGTATCCGATGGATTATGAAGAATTTTTGTGGGCGGCCGGCAGCGACAGTAATGTGTTTCATGATATATGCAGATTGGATGAAAAAATGGGAAATTTGATCAATCGTAAGTTGATGAGGGATTTTCGATTGTATATGGCGGTGGGAGGAATGCCACAGGCAGTGGAAACCTATATTGCGACAAATAATTTCGACGATGTGGATCGAGTGAAACGACAAATAATTGAGCTGTATTTAGAAGATCTTAACAGAATGGATAAATCCGGAAAACTGGCAAAGATATATAAGGCAATCCCGGTTCAATTGGCATTGAAAAAGAAGTATTTTATTTTTTATGCAGCAATCGGAAAGCCAAAGACAGAAAAGGACGAAAGAAAGTTGTCGCATTTGCGGGATTCGAATATTGTGTTGACGTGTTATCATGTGGAAAAACCCGATATTACAGCGATTCCAAGATACGAATCGGATAAATTCAGATTGTATATAGCAGACACGGGACTGCTTGTTACCATGTTGTTTGACAAGTCCATGGGAAGTCAGCCGGACATATATAATAAACTTTTAAACGATAAATTAGATGCTGATCTTGGGTTTCTGTATGAAAATGCAGTTGCACAGATGCTGACTGCCTGCGAAAATAAATTGTATTATCATACTTGGAAAAAGAGAAACAGCTCACATTTTTATGAAATTGATTTTTTAGTTACATTGCAGGAGAAAATAATTCCGATTGAAGTTAAGGCATCTGCGGTAAATAATGAGAGATCAATTTTGGCGTTTGCAGAAAAATATTCAATGTGTGCCGGGAAACAATATCTTTTTTCGCAAAATGATGTATCGCGAAAAGAAAATTTGGAATTAAAGCCGATTTATATGCTTCCATTTTTGTTTGCGGAAGATAGTAAAATGACGTCACATTTCTGGATATTTTTGGTAACATGGAAATAGTACAAAATAAATTTAGGAGGAATGACAACATGGGAAGACAGAATACGTATGCAAATCCATTTATTTTGGAGAGAGCAGATCCTTTTATGATTAAGGCGGACGATGGCTGGTATTATTTTACCGCTTCGTATCCGATGAAGAGGGGCGATGATCCGGAAGGATATGACCGCGTGATCCTGCGCCGGTCAAAGACGGTGGATGGACTTCGTGAGGCAGAGGAGATTACAATCTGGCAGGCGGACGAAAAAACCCATACACATCGTTTTATCTGGGCGCCGGAGCTGCATTACATCGGTGGAACGTGGTACATTTTTTATGCGGGAAGCAGTGATCCGGAAAACAATTGGGCATTTGACTGCAATGTGCTGGTGTGTGACAGCCGGGATCCTTATACCGGAAATTGGACAGAAAAAGGGAAGTTCCAGAAAACAGAAGGAGATAATTTTTCTTTTACCGGTTTTTCTTTGGACATGACATATTTTGAGGCTGGCGGAAAGCATTATGTGATTTGGGCGCAGCACAATGAGGTGAAAATTTCCTGCCTTTATATGGCACAGATCAATCCGGCGGAGCCTTGGAAAATTATTACAAAACCGATGCTGCTCACCACGCCGGAATACGATTGGGAAAAAGTACGTTATGCAGTAAATGAGGGACCGGCGGTGCTGAAACACGACGGAAAGATTTTTGTATGTTTTTCCGCTTCGGGAACAGGACCGGAGTATTGTGTAGGTGCGCTGGAAGCGGACGAAAATGCGGACTTGCTTGATATTGTGGCGTGGACAAAATTTGACCGCCCATTGCTTACTTCGGAGGACCTTGTTGATGAATATGGCCCAGGTCATAACTCTTTTACAAAGGACGAGGAAGGCAATGACATTTTCGTATATCATGCGAGAAGCAAAGAGTGCTTCGAGGGAAAATGTGGATATTCGGACAATGATCCGTTGCAAGACCCTTGTCGTCATGCGCGCATTCACACAGTAGAGTGGAACGCGGATGGCAAACCGATTCTGAATGGCAGAGAAAAATAAAAAGACGAGCATATCACGATTTTTTGGTATGCTCATCTTTTTTTATAGGCAGCAATTTCTTGCTGAATTGTCGTATAATCACGTTCAAATAATTCGTCGCTGATCTGGTGGTGCAATGTTTCTTCCGGAACTTTTTCCAAAATTTTTTTCCGAACAAAATCTTTGCTTTTCTGGCGATAGGCAGGGAGCTTATTGAGTTCCTGAATGTGTGCAATTTCAGGACGCCAAAGCAATTTTGTTTTGTGTAATAATTTACACTTTGGATTGGCTGTGGGTTCGCGTACAATATAAAAATCGCACAGACCATCTATTTCTTCGACACTGATAATGCCCCACCATTCCGGGACATGCTCACTTATATGGTGGGCATGTCGGGAGCCGACAACGACAATATTGCGGTCAAAATACCGGTCGTAGTCTTTTACCTGGCGGTCGAGGCGGGCATACGTGTCGGCATCGCTTTTGATTTCGATGCCGACGACTTCATTTTCCAATACCATAATGACGTCCGCGCGGGATTTTCCCATTGTTTTCTCTTCAATAATACGGATTTTCGAATGCCGGTCTTCCAAAAAGTCGAAGAGTGGTTCGCGGATGTCTTTGTCTTTTAACATGGTTTATTCCTTTCCGTTCCAGCAGTAAGTACACAGATTTTCCGGTGGAATGCCGACCGCATCTAACATGTCGTCGAGGCGGCAGTAGCGAAGGGAAGTAAAGTTCAATTCTTTGCGGATTTCTTCGATCATTTGCTCGTATTTTTCGGATTCCGGATCGGCGTATTCCTGCAAAATTTCATCGGAAACATCTTCTGTGCCTTCCAGTCTTGCGATGACGCGGCGTGTGATCAGATCCATTTCCGAAGACGAACGTGAAAAGTTCAAATATTTACAGCCATAAATAAGCGGCGGGCAAGCCGGGCGGATATGTACTTCTTTTGCCCCACTCTGATACAAAAATTCGGTGGTTTCGCGCAGCTGTGTACCACGCACGATTGAGTCGTCAATCAAAAGCAGGCTTTTGTCTTTGATGAGGTCGTGCACGGCGATCAATTTCATCTTGGCGATGAGGTTGCGCTTGCTCTGAATTGTAGGCATAAAGGAACGCGGCCAAGTTGGCGTGTATTTGATAAACGGACGTGAAAATGGAATGCCGGAAGCGTTGGAATATCCGATCGCATGAGCTGTTCCGGAGTCTGGTACGCCGGCGACGATATCCGGTTTGACATTGTCACGTTTTGCCAAATTTGCTCCGCAGTTGTAGCGCATTTTTTCTACGCTGATTCCCTCGTAGGAGCTGGAAGGGTAGCCATAATAAACCCAGAGAAAAGTACAGATTTTCATTTCTTTTCCCGGAGCCATCAATGTTTTTACACCTTCCGGTGTCACGACGTCAATCTCGCCCGGTCCCAATTCTTTGTAGTCCTGATATCCCAGATTTTGGTAAGCAAAGGATTCAAAGGAGAGGCAGTAAGCGTCGTCTTTTTTTCCAATGACAAGCGGGGTGCGTCCGTATTTGTCGCGCGCCGCATAAATTCCCTTTGGTGTCAAAAGCATCAAGGTAAGTGAGCCGTCGATTAATTCCAATGCGTAATGAATGCCGTCGATTAAATTTTCCTTCTGGTTGATGATGGAAGCTACCAATTCTGTCGGATTGACATCACCACCACTCATTTCCAAAAAATGGGTATTACCGTTGGAAAATAATTTTTCAACAATCTCATTTGCGTTGTTAATTTTACTTACCGTTGTGATTGCATAAGTTCCGTGATGGGAACGTACGATCAACGGCTGTGGCTCATAGTCCGAAATACAGCCGATACCGAGATTTCCTTTCATCTCCTGCATATCTTTGTCGAATTTGGTTCGGAATGGTGCGTTCTCAATGTTGTGAATCGCACGATCAAATCCTTTTTCGCCGTAAACGGCCATTCCTCCGCGTCTTGTACCAAGATGTGAGTGGTAATCGGTTCCAAAAAATAAATCAAACATGCAGTCGTCTTTGGCTGCAACTCCAAAAAATCCGCCCATTTTTGTCAGTTCTCCTCCAATGTAATGTATTAAGTTTGTTCCGTCAAGGGTCGCAAGCGAGGCATCCCGGCATTGCAAGCAAGCCGGAAGCCTTGCTTGGACCCTTGGTCTTAAAGAGCTATAGATAAGCCCAGCGGATTGCGGACGCTACGCGCCCAAAGCAATCCTACATGAACTCAAACTCCGCGGAAAACCGCTGCGTTTTCGTACATGTGCGGGTCCTAAATAAGGCATCCCGGCATTGCAAGCAAGCCGGAAGCCTTGCTTGGACCCTTGGTCTTATCTATATTGTAACAAGGGGATGGTAATCGTGCAAGAAAAATGTTATACTTTTTTGTAGATTCTTTTGAAAGGTAGTGCGGAGAAGGCAGGCACACGCCGGAAAAGAAAAAGCAAGAGCTGACGTGTGCGGAGCGGCCCAATCGCCGCTGCAAGGGAAGGCAGGCACACGCCGGAAAAGAAAAAGCAAGAGCTGACGTGTGCGGAGCGGCCCAATCGCCGCTGCAAGGGAAGGCAGGCACACGCCGGAAAAGAAAAAGCAAGAGCTGACGTGTGCGGAGCGGCCCAATCGCCGCTGCAAGGGAAGGCAGGCACACGCCGGAAAAGAAAAAGCAAGAGCTGACGTGTGCGGAGCGGC